>Ga0153932_1000159_pt1 | contig 28960 bp, 30 predicted proteins | sample TSNJ016MetaG_FD_102273 | JGI IMG/M metagenome (GOLD analysis project Ga0153932, IMG submission 102273) | Attine ant fungus gardens microbial communities from New Jersey, USA - TSNJ016 MetaG | ecosystem: Host-associated > Fungi > Mycelium > Unclassified | place: USA: New Jersey, Wharton State...
ATCAACGTCCCGGATCGCCTGTTATGTGTATCGTTGATTCGCGAGGCGGCGCAGTCAGGTTGCCGGCTGGAGAAGGCCTGCGACGAGCTGGGCCTGAGCCTGCGCACGTTCCAGCGCTGGGTGGGTGACGGTGATGCGGTGCACGCCGATGGCCGTACCACGACCGAACGGCCGCCGCCGGGTAACCAGCTGAGTGAGGCCGAACGGCAACAGATTCTTGAGGTAGCCAATAGTGCGGAGTTTGCCAGCTTGCCGCCCAGCCAGATCGTGCCAAGCCTGGCGGATCGCGGCGTGTATGTCGCGTCGGAATCGAGCTTTTACCGCGTGCTGCGTAGCGCCTCGCAGCAGCATCACCGGGGTCGTGCGCGCAAGCCTTCGACCCGGGTGGTGACCAGTCATTGTGCGACAGCGCCGAATCAGGTCTGGTCGTGGGACATCACGTGGCTGCCGGCGGTGGTCAAAGAACAGTACTACTACTGGTACATGATGCTGGACGTGTTCAGCCGCAAGATTGTCGCTCACGAAGTGCATGAAGCCGAATCGGCGGAACTGGCCGCGTTGCTGATGCGGCGTGCCAGTCTGGCTGAGGGCCTGGCAGGACGTCCTCTGGTGCTGCACTCGGATAACGGCAGCCCGATGAAGGGTGCGACGATGCTTGCCACTCTGGAGAACTTGGGGGTTGCGGCCTCGTTTAGCCGGCCGCGTGTGAGTAATGACAACCCGTACGCAGAGTCGCTGTTCCGCACCTGCAAGTACCGGCCCGACTACCCACGCAGGCCGTTCGGCAGCGTGGATGAGGCCCGTGCCTGGACGCAGAAGTTCGTGCGTTGGTACAACCAGGAGCACAAACACAGCGGCCTGAAATTCGTCACGCCGGCGCAGCGCCACAACGGCGTAGCCGCCGCAGTGCTCGCGCAACGTGAAGCCGTTTATGCAGAGGCCAGGCAGCGCAATCCACAGCGTTGGTCCCGATCGACGCGCAATTGGGAATTGAAGGATGAAGTCTGGCTCAATCCGGAGCGTATGCAGCCGGAAGAACTAAAGCAGTTTGCTTGAAGTGACGCGACAACTACGTTGACAACCGCCGTGACTCACAGCAATTGACGACCGATACGGCGATAAACGTCTGGCCTATTCTTCTTTAGGACCCGAGCGTAGATAGCACCGCCAACTAAAGCTAGGTAAACAACAGCTAATAACGCGTATGACAGTAGCTCGCTGCCTCCAGTCAAATCGGCGATGTTCCTTGTCGCAAGAATTAGCGTTATACCCAAACCACCCGTGGCTAGAATAGGCGCGATTATGGTTCTAGAAAGACCCGATATTGCGCGGGCCTCCTTTTCTCTTCCGAAGTAAAAGACGACCGCAACACTGGTCTCAAACATCAGACCAAGTAAAGCGTAACCTGCAATCCCCATTAGCGTTGCGTATGCGATATTTGCTTGCACCTTTTCGACGATAGCTACTAACAAAGCGACGAAGCTTACCAAGCTAACGACACAGGAGGCCCAGTAAGGTGAACCGTGCTTTCTGTGTACGCTCGCGAGGCACTTGGGAAGCGCGCCATCGACTGAAAGAGAATAAACATACCGAGCGAGGATGTTGTGGCAAGCGAGAATTCCAGCGAATATACTCGAGCACATTAACAACTGCACAAGATCGCCGCCGACATGTCCGAGGTAGGTAGAAAGCCCCATCATCCCAGCAGCAACTGGATCGCTTGCTGCCTCCTTCACAACGGTTGCGGGGCCCAACCCAACAATGAAAGCGACAGATGCCATGGCATAAAAAAGGCCATTGCTAATATGGAAATATACGTAGCGCGGGGAATAGTTACTTCAGGGTCGCGCGCCTCCTCGCGGAATACCGCCGTCGCTTCAAATCCAGAGAAAGATGTCACAGCGAACAGCAATGCAAGCCCGACGGATCCCGAAAATGAAGAGGCGGGGTTGAGCCACTGCATCATCCGCCCCTCCGGGCCCCCTTTGACCGCAATAATAGCGTCCCAGACGAATACAAGCACAACCTCGCAAACTAAAGCAAGAGTCATAGCTCGCGCCGACAGCGTGATACGAAAATAGCCGAATGCGGACGTCGCTGCGATCAGGATTAAACTCCACGCCCACCATGGGATCGAGTGAAAATTCATTAGCGTCGGCAAAACCGGCTCAAATATAACCCCCGCATATAAATGGCGTTGTTGCAAAAATCGACAGCGCAGGCGGGTGTTCACCCGCGATCCCAAATTCATGAAATACGCACGGACTGCGGGCGTGCAAGTGTGACCATGTGGTTGACGATGCCAACACGGATGGCGACCTCCGTCGCTTGTGAACCAATGCGGCGCGCCGAAAGACAATTCCCCGTGAGCGTTTTATACCGGTACATCGTATTTTCGACCAGCGAACGTCGGTGGTAGCCACTGTGCTTCTTCCATTCGCCTCGGCCGTCTCGCGCGATGTCGTCGATCGCCTCATTGCGCCAGCTTGCTCCGGGCGTGCCCTCAGACCAGGGTTTCGCGCCCTCGCGCGGCGGAATCGACGGCGTAGCGCCGCGCCCGGCGATCACCTTATGGCACTGCTTTGTATCGTATGCACCGTCACCGCCTATCGTATCGATGGATTCATCGGCAGGAATCTGGGCTAGCAAACCGGGCAATGCACTGGCGTCGTCGACGTCTTGATGAGTCATCAGCGCCGCACGTATCTGGCCCGTCTTCACGTCCAGCCCGAGGTGGACCTTACGCCAGGTCCGCCGCTTCGAGTAGCCGTGCTTGCGCACCTTCCATTCGCCTTCGCCGTAGAGCTTCACGCCCGTACTATCGATAACCAGATGAATCGGCTCGCCGCTCGACATCTCGGGCAACGTCACCTGTAGTTCCTGTGCACGGCGGCTTAGCGTCGTATAGTTGGGCACAGGCAGGTCCGCAAACGCGAGTTCACGAAGACTTTGCACAAAGCCCTGAGCGGCTCGAAGCGTCAAATGATAAACGTGCTTGAGCGTGAGCACGGCCTGAATCATTGCGTCCGAGTAGAGCTGCGGCCTGCCGCGCTTGACAGCTCTCGCTTCGCTTCCACTCATGAATGCGCTCTCGTCGATCCACGTGGTCAAGCTGCCTCGTGCGATCAGCCCTGCGTTGTACTCCGACCAGTTCCTGACTCGATAGCTCCCTTTAGGCTCGCGACTCTTGCGTTTGTCCTTGCGCATCTTCCCGCCAAATATCGAGAATCTACGCAGTTCCTTCCCAAGTTAACAGAGGCAACCCCACGACCGTTGCGAGTAAACGTCACCCCTGCAGCGTTCGCTTTTTGCAACAACGCCCATATAAATACCCGCCTACCAACATTAGCGCGTATGACAGGATCGCGACGAAAGCGCTACCCAGTCCAAGCGATCGCCCCAGCCCCGCGGTGATGAAGGCGTAGTACGCCCCGGCATTTTTCACGTGCCGAGACATCGTCGTAAAGCCTACGGCGAACGTCAGGATTAGCGCTCCGGCGACCACGTAGGAAAACGGCGCTCCCAGTCCATTACCCATACCAACAATGACGGGAATAAAGCCAACCACAACCGTCAACGGTGCGTTGTACGCTAGCACAGTGAAAACGATGTCGAACGTGCTCAAATCCCCAGCTAGTCGCCGCTCTGATCCGCTGATCTGTTCGCTCGCTTGTGGGCCAGACGCGAAATGATCGCGCGATACGTTATCTAAATTATTCATAAGTTATCCAGGCACAGAAACTGAAAAAGGCTTGAGGCTCCCTGATACCGCAACCCTGCTTAACTACAATGACACGCCGTCGATAAATATCGCATCCGCCCTCCAGGTTCCGCCTGTGGCCGACGTTAGACTACATAGAGATAAAACCACACCGTTCACTCAGCATGCTCGAACTTACGCGTTGGGCTTGTGCCGACAGGCCGCATTTCTCTTGAGAGTAGCTGTCGAACCTTGTATGCACTATCTGCAGATCTTCATCTACGCGGTGCCCCTCAAGCGCGCGCTTTTACTACTTGGAAGGGAGAACCGACACTCCACCACGATGGCGGCAAGTTGCCGTTTGTACGCCTTAGCTTAGTACAGTTGTGTGCTGTAGCATTAGACCGGCTTGGCTGATACGGATGCATATGATGATCTGCGATAGGGCAACCTCAAAAATGATGGAACACCTTTTCTTGCCACCCACAAGCATCCGAAGGTCAAGGAGTGGCTCACTAAATATTCTCGGTTCACCGTACCTGAAACGCCGTCCTCCGCATCGTGGCTGAGCGTGGTGGAGCGCTTCTTTCGCGATATTACTAGCGATCGTTTGCGCCGATGCGTTCGCGATCTGATCCTTGCTATCAATTAGTACATCGATGTTGATAACCAGGATCCCAAACCATTCGTGTGGACTGCCAAGGCCAATGAGATGTTGCAGAAAGTCACCTTCCCCAAACGTCGCCTTGGTTTCAAGAAAAACGAAGCATTTCACTAGAACGGCCTCGCCAAGAACGCGCTCCGTTCTTTGTAGGCGCGAAGACTGACGTCTGCTTGCCTCCTGAATCCCGACCGCCCATTTCCCCGAGGAATCTCTAGACCGCATCCTACTGCTTTACAATGCCGCTCACGGAGAGGAGCAAGGGCTTCCCAACCGATGTGTCGATCACAGCGGTCAGTGCCTCTCTGTCAGATTTTTGCTCCCCGGTAAAGCTCGCACCATCATCAGTACTGTTTAGAACGACACCATCCAGGGAAGAGCTCACAATCGTCCCTGGCGCGTCCTGGGCGAAACCGGTTATCGAGCTTTTATATGGCGTCTGCACGTGTTCCCATGTATCACCACCGTCCGCGCTACGAAACACAGTCCCGTGCAAGCCACCGACCAGCAGCGTTCCATCATGTAGCGCGATTCCTGTCCAAAACGAACCGCTGTAACCGGTTGCTGCATACGTCCAGGTCGCCCCCTCATCCTTTGAACGCAAAACCAGTCCCTGTTCGCATGCAACGTATAACGCTCCCTTGTCGTTGGCAAATATGGAATAAAAATTGCGATCAGCCTTCTTCGCTCCCGGCGGGGGTGGGATACGCACAACACTCCAATTAGCTCCGCCGTCATCGGTGTGCAGCATCAGCGACCATAACCCAACCGCCCAACCTCTTTTCGAATCAGCGAAATGGACCGCGAAGAGAGGCTGATCGACTTGCAGATCACTGCGTTGCAGCGTCCATGTCTCTCCACCGTCCTCCGTCCGAATGATGACTCCCCAGTGACCTACTGCCCAGCCATTTTTACTATCAGAAAATGAAACAGACGTCAGGGTGCTGTCCACCGGTACCCGCCGTGCCTGCCTGAAAGAACGGCCATCGTCATCCGAAAGCAGGACCACACCGTGATCCCCTACCGCAACTAATCTCCTGCCAGCACGCGAAGCCCCGAGAAGCCGCACGTTCACAGCAGCAGTGCTAATTTCAGCTGCATGTAGGCGGAGCACAGGCCTCTCCGTGAGCGGCGGCAAGTCATTCTCCGCAGCGCGCGCAAGAGACCCACACATCACGCAGGCGAGGGATACCGCCGCGAATTTCCTCACAATAGACTTAATCATGTCCGTACCCTTTCTCAGTGACCGAAAACGCCGGGTGCACGCACCGGCTTGCGACGGGGGAACAAGCGCTCAAGAACCACCGCCAAGGCCGGCAGAGCGGTCATTGCCATTATCAAGTTGACGATAAACATGAAAGCCAAAAGCTTGCCCATATCGGCTTGAAATTTGAGCGAAGAGAAACTCCAGGTTGCGACACCGATTGCTAGAGTGATGGCGGTAAAAATGGTCGCTACGCCGACCTCCAGAACGGAATGCTCAAGTGCTTTAACGATGGGTTCGCCGGTAGCCAGATGTGCCTGAAGGCGATTATAGATATAGAACGCATAATCAACGCCAATCCCTACTGCCAGCACCATCACGGGCAAAGTTGCAACTGTCAAGCCGATCTCGAATACCTTCATGAACCAATAACCAATGAATGTTCCCACCGTTAGCGGCAGACAACACGACACAACGGCTCGCAAATCCCGATAGACGATAAATACCAACAGGATAATTGCGGCGTAAACGTAGAGCATCATCGGCAATTCGCTCTTTGCCACCTCGTCGTTTATCGCCGCAAGCAAGCCCGCATTTCCTGCTGCCAAACGGATTCTCAATCCTGGCGTCGGATGGCTATCGCGGAATTGCCTAACCGCAGCGATAATACGGTTGATTGTTGTCGCCTTATGATCGGACAGATAAAGATGGATCGCCGTCATACTGCAATCCTTGTTTAGATATCCGCGCACCCGCCCAATCTCGGTACTAAGGCCGGCGTAGTTACCAGAATCAATCGGGACAACACCCATTTTTGGATTTCCTTCGTTGTACCCCTGGTTGTACGTACGGAGCATGTCCGGATAAGAAGCAATGGAAACGACTCCGGGTACGTCGCGCAATGCGTAAGCCAACTTGTCATCAAATGTGCCAACTGCCGGGCTCTCACAGGAATCGGCCGGTGCCTCAATGACCACGGAGAGCCAGTCGAGCCCCACGTCAAAGCTACCGGCGATGGACACCGCATCACGATTAAACCTGGCCTCTGGACGCAGTTCCGGCGCGCCAGGTTGTAAGGTACCAACCACGCGGTCCCGGCTCTGCCAGACGGCCATTGAGAAAACGCCGGCGACCACGAGAAGCGTTATCACGGCATTCCGAGGCTCGGCAACGCGTGCGATCACGCGAAGCCAGACAGCGCGCTGCTGCCGCTTCTTCATCACTTTGTCAGCGTAGGCTTTGGTGAAACTGAAGCACGACGCGGCCAGCGGTAACATGACGAGATTGGTCAATATCTTATAGCCGACGCCAAGCGAAGCCGTAATTGCCAACTCCCGAATCATTGGAATGGGAATCATGAGCAGCGTGACAAAAGAGACAAAGGCCGTGACCAAGGCCAATGTTCCGGGAATCAGCAGGCCCGTGAAGCTACTGCGTGCTGCCTGTAATGATGAATTGCCATAAGCCAATTCACGGGTGATGAAGTTAATCTGCTGTACGCCATGCGAAACCCCGATTGCGAAGACCAAAAATGGAACAAGAACACCTAGCGGATCGAGACCAAATCCAAGTAGTCGCAGTGTGCCAAACTGCCAAACTAGAGAGGTAAGCGAACATATGATGGGCAGGATGGTAAAGCGTACCGAATGACAGTACCAGTACACTGCAAGCGCAGTAAGCAGCAACGCGAGCCCGCAAAATACGAGCACTGACCTCGCGCCGTCCGCAATATCACCAATCTGCTTAGCGAACCCGATGATTTCCACCTCGTAGTGCTGGTCTTCGAAAGGCACGCGCAGCTTCTGCTCAAGAAGGTGGTTGAAGCTGATATAGTCAATCTTTTGGCCGTTGGGACCAACTTCATTAAGCTCCGCGGTAATCATCGCGGCTTTGCCGTCACGCGACACCAAGGAGCCCGAGAAACCCCCGTCCACAGTCGATTTATGAATTGTTGCGATATCTGCAGGTGTCAGGCCGTCAGGTGTCACAGTTCCCGGGATAATCGGATCTGACCGAAATCCCTCTTCCGTAATCTCGTTGACAAAGCTATTGGGCGTCCACAGAGACTGCACGCCCAGCCTGTCGACATTGGGCAAGTATGTGACCGCCTGCGTGACGGCAGCCAGCCTTCCTAGTCCTTCCTTTGTCCAGATCGTTCCGTTTCTGGCCCTAACCACCACAGTCAAGCGGTTGGCACCGAAGAGGTCCGCGCGATACCGGGTGAAAGTTTTTGTGTATTCGTGACCGATAGGAATTTGCTTCTCAAAGCCAGCGTCCATGCGGAGCTGCGCTGCAAAAAAAGCCATGAACGCGGTGAACACGGCAAACACGGCTAAAACAAGTCCGCGTCTCGAAAACAGCCATTCTTCCAAATACCCTATGCCTCTTTGCAACACTTCAATTCTCCTAAACAATTCCAGCGGGATTACGAGATACAACTGCGGCAAGGGAAGACCGAGCAACTTTAGGCACCGCAGTCGCATCTCCTCGGCGGCACATCAAAAATTCCGTGTCGCAAAAAGGCCAACGAAATTTCGGTCCGCGTACGGCTGTGAGACAGCGTTCCCACCAAAGAACATCGTGTAGTTGAGCCCGGCTTGCCACACCTGCGGATTCTGGTTGAACAGAAGGTAAAAATTGATCGACTTCGCACCCTGCTCGTAGTTAGCCGAGAACGTGGGCGTATAGCCCGACACCGCGTCCGAAAAGGTGATGCCGGGTGTAACTTGCCAACCCGGGATCAGCGTGCCGTCGTAAGTCCAGTTGAAGTCGACAGTTGCGCCCACCGAAGTGGCCGTGCCTTGGCCGGCGGCGATCGGGTAGCCCAGCCCGGAGTTGTTATTGAGCCACGTACCGTAACCTGCATCGACCAGTTGGTAGACGGTCTGGCCGTTCACTGTCCTGAAATACCCAGAGTTCGGGTTGAGGCCCGGATATTCGATGACCGTTAGCTCCGCAGTAAGCGTTGCTTCGTCCGCTTTGAACAGCTTGAGCAGTGGATAGCTGGTCTGTGTGAGATTCAACTGCGCATTAATGTCGAACTGGATCTTTTTCCTGTCCATCCATGCCTGACAAGTACCACTCGCAGCGTTGGTATTTGCGTCAGGCGCCCCCCCGGCGACATAACATCCAGACATCGCGACTGCATCGTGAGGCCGGTACGAAAGTTCAGCACCGATGGCCCAGTCACCAAGAGGAAAGTTCGTGCTTACTCCGAACAACTTGCGATCCGTTAGATTGGACCATTGCGCCGTACCGTTGGCGAGATAGGACAGCACAGGTGCCTTGTCGATGTAGTCTTCGTAGTAAAATCCTAAATTGATGTCTGCACCGGAAGGCTTGTAACCAATGCGAAGGCCATACTCAGGCTTGTTGCCTGGCAGTACTGAGTTGTACGGAACGCCAAGGGAATTGTACGGCGCACCGGAGTAGGCTCCATTCACAAGGTTTTGATTAGTCCCATTCAGCGTCGCCTGGTTCGAAGCACCTGAGCCGGCAATCGTTGCACCACTCAACCCACTCACATTTAAGTTGTTTGAATTGACGGAAGCCGGTTCTGCGCCGCGGCCGAATACGTTGGAAGTGGACCAGTAGGTGCCGACGGGTGGATACCTGTTGCCGTTCCACTGGAACTGGTAATAGCCCTCTGTCGAAAATCCAGCCGGCAGACCGCTCGCGAAGCTGATCATCGGTGCAGGCAATAGCGCCTGCTTCAGCTGTGTGCCCGGAATCAGCAGCTTCTGGATGTCGAGAGAATTTGTCGCATTAATACCGCCGGATGCGAAATAGCTCTCTCCCCAATTGATCACCTGATTGCCCAGCCGGATATGCGCGGACTGGCCATCGATGTTGAAGTCCTTCTCGCCCCACAGGTCGAGCAGTTCCGCGTTGTACACTGCCTGAGCGTTCGCCGCGCTAGAAAGCGACGTGCGGTCCGTCTGGCCCGCTGCGAAGTCGTACATCGCAGTCCCGCGCATCAGGAACTTGTACCCTTCACTCGGCATCGTGAGCAGCAGTTCGCTCGTAAGGCTCGTGTAACCGGTATACGGTTGCCCCTTGCGGTAGTTAAGATTTCCTTCGTCGCCATTCGCCCATTGGGCGGTGTTGGCCCCGCTGCCGCATCCGTATGCATTGGGATCACCCGTCAAGGAACAACTCGGGTCTTTGGTACGAATCCCAATTCCGCCCGTGACGTTCGAAATCCACGACGCTTGCATATCGCCAAGGCCTGTGTCAAACGTATAGGCGGCAGCAGGCCCGGAAAATATCGCTCCACATACTGCGGGCCAAACAAGCTTGGTCATACCCTGCTTCATCTCGGTCTTCCTCGTGCTGTCATTGTTATACCGCTTGAATTGCCGGGTTAATTTCGAGCCACTGTGCTTGGCCAATACCTGGCAGTAAGAAATAAAAATCACTATTGCGAACTTATAGCCTGCAAGTTCTCGCTCGTGAAGAAACTATCGGAGAAACGCGGATCACTTTCGGCTGGCGAATAAAACCTAATATCCTTCCCGGTACCGAAAGTCGTCTCGTCAAAAATATAGCGGCCACTAATCACGTCATTAAAAATCGATGCAGAAGAGGCGCACGCACCGATTTCCCATTCTGGTGTTATATAATTTTCCTTTACCTTCCAAACCTTACCCTGCGCATCGAAATCATCACCGACAGCGACAAACCAGCTATCCTCGTCTACATAAAGGGTTTTCTTGGGCATTATGTGCCGCATGCCAGCCTTCACTGTCCCCTCAATTTCCCAAACCCGATGGAGCTCATAGCGGCGAAGAGCGGGGTTTATGAAGTTTTCTTCCGTTGCGTCCTTAAGGTTCTTGTCAAGACGCTGCATCGCGAAGCCGTTATAGGGGACGAAAATCTCCTTTTTACCAATCAACTTCCAGTCAAATCTATCGGGATTGCCGGAAAACACATTAACCATATCTGCTGGATACTGGTTTTCATATCCAATTTCCGGTGCGTCATATGCATATGCGGGAAGTCTCCGCACGCGGCGCTGACCCGTGAAGTAATAGTAGGTATCAATATCCTTGTTGTAATAATACCTCTGCATCGTACCCTGCCCCGCCAGCGCTGCAGGTTCTTGATAGACATAATAAAATCCGCTTTGGAGACCATTATTTCCCTGCGGCGTATTTTTCCCCTCCTTCGCCCATGGCAAATAGTTAACCTCATTCCAGCGAGTGATAATCGGCTGGCTAGTGCCGGGTCGTGGCGATAGGTACGTATAACCATCAGGGAATACATTGGCGAGGCCTTGATATCTCATCAGAAAATTCCACATCACCTGAATGCCGGCCTGAGGAATTGGAAACGGAATGCCGGGTAATGTCGCATTTTCGAGCGACCATCCATCCTTTCCGATTGATGCTGTAAGCGCACCGCTCTTGGTGTTTTCAGCCACAGCATCAGGCACGCCACAATCCCGATGTGACGGGTAGACCGGCATCGTATAGCCCTTAACCTGCTTGAGCATCTGAATCTGGCCCGCCGTGAGCTTGTCCGCGTATTTATCGACGTTCGAAGCGTCTATCACGAACAACGGCTTCTCGCCTTTGTACTTCCAATAATCCTCGCGCTGCTTTCCGTACACCCAAGGACCTGTCGGCTTGGATGCCCCCGAAAACTCCGGAATCTCACCATCCTTGCTTCCAGCCTTTTCCGCGCCCACAGATGTGAATTCTTGTCCCAACTTTGCGACGTCTTCCGGCGTCACAGGCCATGCGGTACCGGACGCAACGCCCAGTACCGTGAGCGCCGCTACTGCTTGGCGAAACTTCATGTTTATCTCCATAACTAAAAAATTCGAACGTTCAAAAAAATGCAAAACAGGGCTAGTTCCTGAGAAGTGAGCCTCGGTACGACGGATCAATTTGCTCCCCTGCCCTCTATTCAACCTGCTCGCAAAAGAGAAACCGCACTGCGCAGACATCGCGGCAAAGTGGTAAACCGTCTCTGAGCTCGCTGTATCTCGCGTCGCCGCAGATATATTGGAAGAGAATCGCAATCCGTCTGACAAACTGACTGTCTACCCAGTATATAAACTGACCAGTCCGTATTTTTTTACTTAAAAAAAATGCAAATGCCCTCAAATGATCTGTCGACCGATTGCGCGATACACGTCCGGCTTTCTCGTTTTGAGCCAGACGGCATAGATGCCGCCGCCGATCAGCGTTCCGAAAATACATACGAGAAGAACTGCTGCTATGCGCTCATTCCCTGTTAGGAGACCAATGTTGGTAGCAGCAAGCCAGCCAGTCGCGCCGAGTCCGATAAGGCTGCACAAGGGCGCGATCAAGGTTTTCCAGCGGCTGTGCTTTTGCGGTACGCGCCTAAAGAAGTTGATGACCGAAACCGAGGTAAGGATCTGCAGAATCAGCAGCGCGTAGCCAGCGACGCCAACCAAACAGGCATAACCCGAATAAGGATCGACTTTCGCAGCGGTAAGGATCAGCAGCCCCACGAGAAGCACAAACGAGACAAGTATCGAGGCCTTGTAGGGCGACCCATGACGCTCGTGAACAGCAGACAAATGCTTTGGAAACGTCCCATCGATGCTCAGTGAGTAGATATAGCGAGAAAGAATATTGTGGATGGCAAGCAAACAGGCGAAGATGCTCGAGCACATCAATACATTGACTGCATCTAGGCCTGCGTGCCCGAGAAATTGACCAATGCTATCAAGGGCGGCGGTCGAAGGTGCGGCCGACGCCGTAGATAGCGCCGTAGCCGGCCCATAGCCTGCGATAAAGAAGTAGGAGGCGGATGCGAAAATGAGTGTCATCACGACAATAGAGGCGTAGGTCGCCCGAGGGACCGTGACCTCCGGGTCTCGCGCTTCTTCGCGGAATACCGCAGTGGCTTCGAATCCGGCGAAACAAGTCACACCGAAAAGAACCGCAAGGCCGATTGATCCCGAAGTCACTGACGCCGGCGTCATCCATGTTGGCGCTAAGCTATGCGAACCATTCGCTATAGTGATCGCAAACTCCCAGCCGAACACCAGCAATACCTCACAGACGAGAGCGATCGTCAGCAGCTTTGCCGAGAACGTGATCCGAAAGTGCCCCAGAACAGACACCACCAGAAGCAGGCCAACAGAATAAACCCACCAGGCACACGCTGAATGGCCAAAAATGCTCTGCAATAGCGAATCGTAGATGACTCCGGCATACAGATAACCGCCCAAGATCATGAATGCATAGGCAAGAATAGCCATCAAAGCACTGCCAAGTCCTAGAGGCTTTCCAAGGCCTACAGTGATGTAGGCATAATATGCCCCAGCGTTGGGAACGTGCCTGGACATGGTCGTAAAGCCAATACCGAACAGGAGCATAAGTGCTCCAGCTGCGAGGAATGTCAGTGGCGCTCCCAGACCATTACCCATCGATATGATAATTGGTATTAGTCCAACGACAACCGTTAGGGGCGCGTTGTAAGCCAGCACAGTGAAGACGATGTCTAGCGTTCCTAGGCGACCCGAGAGGGTTGTTGTATTTTCCACCGGGTAGCAATCCGATATTTCGCGGACGTCCGAGGCGTTCTTTATGTTGCTCATCGTCTAACCCTTTCTTTGATACCGCAATTTAGTATTGCCCCGCCACATACTCTGCCTTGATGTTCTCCTCTCGTTCGGAGACAGCGAGCGCGATTTAACGTCCTACAACCGACCCTTTCTCCCTCGACACGCTGGCCTTTTCGGGCTCTGCAATGCCTGCTGCCGCTCGGTCGAATCTAGCGCCATAATCTGCCTCACGCTTACACCAAGCTTAGCGATCCTTACATTAATATTGGGCGTCCGAGTCATTCGTACCCTGTATTTAAATCTACGACATCAAATATTTTGAGGCAACTGTTTTGTGAGCATCTTTTGTCGACTACTCTCCGTAGCCCACAAGGGTCAAGGCAAAGCGGAGAAGCAGGTGTTTTCCCGGGGGGCGTTGATCAGCGCACGAGCTACCGGTTTATCGCCGTTCTCGCGTTATGTGTGCGTTGAGTCGCCGCATCCTCCCCTGCTTGCCACAAGCGAAGTTGCAAAGCCGGAATAGGCGCGAGTTCGAGGAAGATACCCGGGGTAGGAAACCGGCGAAGGCAAGCAGGCGGTTAGATGAGCCTTCGGGCTGCACCGCGATAGCGTACGCAGCAGACACCCCAGCTGCGCCGTACCCTCACAATCAACTGACACCTCGCGGCATTCGCCAAACCTTTTGTTCGGAGTCGACCTACGCCTGCTGGCCGACGGCGACCTCGCCCGCTGGCTCACTGGGCGAACCCCGACCCCTGATCTTCCAGTGTTGTTGGTATTGCGACCGGCGCATCTCATCGCCAAGACCTTGCCCAGCAGCCGTTCGACACTGGGTTCCGGGAACCCGGGAACATATTCGGCCACATGGATGATGAACGGGCCGACCACTTGCGGTCTCCGTGTCTGCTATATCGAGGGAGGAGCATAGGACGCAGGCCTGCCTTTATTTTGAATTCCTATTTGCTATCTCTGGTCAGTCTGATGACGACGACCAAAATACCCAATAGCTGCAGATGCCGCTCCAGAATCGTCACCACCTTTCCGATCTCGAGCGGCGACAACGCGAGTGTGGTTTCATGGGCAGCAGCGAGCAGCTCACGTCCGCTACGCCGGCATAGGCTCCAGAGGCCGACAATGTACGCAGCATGTCGCGCATCAGGCGCGGGAGTCTTTTCAGTAAGCCACTCGCCGGATCTGTCATCCACCGAGTGGCTTACTATTTCGCTGCGGCCCGGCTGCCCACTAGCAGATGCTTGGAATAAGGAGCGTTCGAGGGAGAAAGGCGCTTGCCTCGGATTAGGTCAGCGGCTTTTTCGGCAATCGTGATCGCCGGCGCATTTGTGCCGTTGGTTACCCCAGGCGTTACCGACGCGTCCACTAAGCGGAAACCACGAAGTCCGCGCACACGAAGTTGCTCATCAACAACCACCTCAGGACCACTACCCATGCGACACGTACCTTTCACTGAGTTGACGGCGTCTCCACTATAGGGAGCGGTCGCCTATAGGCCGGCTAAACGCATTTAGCCGGTCGCAAAAGGGGGCGAGTGCGAGCACCCCGATGATGTCCTCGCCTCGCGTTCACGCAGACGCAACAATCGAGAAGTCTGCGTGTTGCCCTGCGACACCTTGTATGCCGCCGGGCTCCCTGTTCATGGCGACGGACTTTATGCCACAGAAAAATCATTGTCGATAAATATTTGTACGCGTATATTTTAGGTCGTAAAATCTGCACACTGTTCGTCTGACTCGCGCGAAGACTGCTCGTATCCAAGCCGAGCGGGAGGTGCCCCATCTCCGCTGCCTGGAAACGGCCCCGACCTAATATTTAAGCGAAGACATGCCAGAGATGAACCGATTTGAAAGATTCTTCATTGACGGTCAATGGGTGCATCCCGTCGATCCGCGATCACTCAAAGTGATCAACCCGGCTACAGAAAATGCTGTAGCCGATATTTCGCTAGGCTCTGCCGCCGACGTTGATCGGGCCGTGCAAGCGGCTCGTCGGGCATTTCCGCTTCACTCCCATACCCCCGTCCCGAGGCGGATCGAATTCTTCGAGAAGTTACTCGCCGTTTTTCATTGCCGTAGGGAGGAAGTCGCCAAAATCAGCTCCCTCGAGATGGCTGCGCCGATCACATTTGCAACAGATGTACAGCCGGCGTCGTGCGTTACACATATCGAGGCGATCATCGAAATTCTGAAGCAATATCGCTTCGATAGGATCTTCGGAACGACCCTGGTGACGCAAGAGCCCATTGGTGTGGTTGGACTCATTACTCCATGGAACTGGCCGATTAGTCACATTGTGTGCAAGGTGTTACCGGCCCTGGCCACCGGCTGTACGATCATCCTGAAACCCAGCGAAATCGCTCCGCTTGATGCGATCATCTTTGCCGAAATGCTTGAGGAGGCGGGTCTTCCTCCGGGAGTGTTCAATCTGGTGAACGGAGATGGGCCGACGGTCGGTGAGGCGATCGCGAGGCACCCGGACGTTGACATGATTTCGTTCACGGGGTCGACTCGAGCAGGGGTTCTCGTCGCAAGGGCCGCGGCGGGTACAGTGAAGCGCGTCACTCGGGACTTGGGCGGACAGTCGGCCAACATCATCCTAGATGACGCGGATTTGGTGTCGGCGGTAAGCGCTGGCGTTGCGAACTGCTTTGCGAACTGCGGACAGTCATGTGACGCGCCGACGCGCATGCTTATCAGCCATCACCAATACGAAGCGGCCGTTTCCATAGCTGCGTCCGAAGCTGCCAAACATACGGTTGGCAGCCCGGAAAAGCGCGAGACGGTGTTAGGTCCGGTCGCAAACGCCGTCCAGTTTGACAAAATACAGCAACTGATTGCATCCGGGATTGACCAAGGTGCGCGACTTGTTGCCGGTGGTCTTGGGCGTCCTCACGGGTTTGATCGAGGCTACTACGTAAAGCCCACAGTTTTTGCAGATGTCAGTCCGACGATGGATATCTCGCAGGAGGAAATTATTGGGCCAGTCTTAGTGCTCATCCCTTATCGTGATATTGACGAAGCGATCGAAATCGCTAATGGTAGCGAATACGGACTTGCGGCCTATGTTCAATCGTCTTGTAGCAATCGCGCACGAAAACTTGCCCGTAGGCTCAGAGCCGGTTCAGTTTTTTTGAATAACCCCGTGTGGGACGTGACAGCACCGTTTGGCGGCTATAAAAAATCTGGAAACGGGCGAGAAGGTGGGCCGCATGCGCTCGCCGAATATATGGAAATTAAAGTGATCGTCGGCCACGGCTGAGAACAGAACAATCAGCCACGGTCCCTTAAAGTCTATCTAGTGATCTCAGAACAAGAAAGCGACGTTTTCGGTTCGCCATCGTCGCCAGCGGAATTAAGCCTCTGCTTGCGGCTCACTTTCTTACGCACTTTCCAAGTGGTTGACCCACCGCATCCCTCCAGCAATGATAAATTCCTTTCTAACGATTTCAGATGACCTGAATCTCCACTATCAGTTGACAGGAGTCGGGCCCGTTACTATTGTTTTCATCCCTGGTTGGACAATGTCCACCGAAGTGTTTGAACGGCAGATGCGGTATTTTGAGGGTTCCCAGGAGTTTCGCGCAATAACGTACGATCCACGATCACATGGGCTAAGTTCCAAAACCTGTGGCGGGCACTTTTACGAACAACATGCGAAAGACCTCAAAGCGCTACTCACCGAACTAAAGACCGAGCGATTCGTACTGGTCGCCTGGTCTGCAGGTGGCGGAACTGCACTCGAATACGTCAGGCTTTATGGCGCCGAGAACCTCGATGGACTCGTGCTTGTCGATACGGCGCCGCGGTCACGCGTCGTCGACAAGACAATCGAATGGGGATGGTTCGGGACATCGGGCAATGGAGATCAAGACTCCAGCATGCGGCTCTTCAGTTACGAAACACTCGTGAATCGTGATGCAGTCAACCGGGAATTCGCCATTTGGATGCTCGAACATCCTTCGGAGCAGAACATCGACTTTGTAGGTCACCTGTCTAGCAGAACCCCTAGTACGGTTGCGGCATTGCTGAATTTAAGCTATTGGTTCCTAGACAACACTGCACAAGTCAAGTCGCTCGATGGCCAGGTCCCACTTTTGTACGTAGTGCGAGAGGAATGGCAGCAGGTGGCTGCAGCGTGGGCTCGCGACAACACACCAACGGCAAACGTTGTGGCTTTCGGAAAACACATGATGTTCTGGGAAAGGGCTGGACAATTCAACGCGGTGCTCCGTGAATTCTTGGACTCCGCTGGCTAATCTCCCCGACGGTGTGTAGCGATACGGGCCCTTGATTATGTGGCAAGCACTCTTATGCGGGCGTCGCCTTCCCGATTGTTTAAAGCTCCCTTAGACCGCCTTCCTGAGTAGACGCGCCCAGGACTAGTCGAGGGATCAGTCCGCACAATAGGAAAGCGGTACGGTCGACGAGTCGTTCGCGGAAGCTGGAAAGAACGGGCTTGGTCCAAAAAAACCAAGCAGCGGGATGGACTGTCCGAGTGATTGGCGAACAGGTCATCGCCTATTGGTTGACGTCTCCACGACCCGCCAGCCGGTATTACCACAATCTGCTGACTTGAGCCCTTTTGTGTCGAGCCTCGCTCCGACTGGGTACTGCACGCTGTTCGACACGACTACGGCTCCTTCGGCGTTCACTACGGCACAGTTACCGCTCACAATCGATAGTTGCGGCGCAAGTATCCTCTCGTAATCATCGAGTCTGATATCTGCGGAGGCGACACCTAAAAAGAAGTCCTTGACGAATATCGGCTGAGCGAGGGTGAAGATATAGTCGTCACAGTCTATGTACGGTCCGACGACAACTTCTTTGCGCAGTGTTCGCGGCAAATTCATCCAATCACAACGTGAATACTCGTAGAAATCACCCCGCCAAGGATAACTCCATGTAAGCCCATCGCGGATTACCCCCTCAGCATCCCGCTCTATCCAGAAAAGCGAGAACGATTCCGTCGGAATGACTTCCGCGTCCAGCACCACACCAATGCCGAATACCAGTGGATCTACCTTGCTTAAACAGCGGACAACTTCCGCGCGCAAACCCGAGAAGTGACGCAGTTCAAGTGCCAAATTGTTGCGAATGACGGGAGAACTTATATTCGCACATAGTTGTGCAAGGTATTTAGTCTCAGAGAAAGCCTGATCGAAAAGTAGCCCCGTCCGATCAGCGATCTCGGCAATCACGTCAGTGCCTGGATTCCTTTTCTGTTTCATGGCCTCTTTCGCCCTCGTTCAGTGAGAAGCGTTAGTCTCAGGCGGATTAGACGGTCAAAAGTGCCGCACGTATGGCTGTGTGCCAGCGTGACGGCCCGGTTCGGGTCCTGAGCTTTGATCACCTCGACCATCTCCAGCAGCGATCTCGAGGCTTCCTGACGATAACCGACCTCAAGGTGGGCTAAGGCGAGCAGCCATCCAGATTCTTCGTAGACTTGCAACTCAGCCGACGTTAGCCTAACCGACTGACTAGCAAGTGCTAGTTCAATGTCAAAACGTGCATGTGCCCGGGTCGCTTTTATCTGGGTCTCGGCGCGGCCGATCCGCGCCGCATATTCGGTTAGCCGTTCTACACTCGCGGTTGACGCACGGAGCGCTGCAAGCCGCGCAGATTCTGCGAGAACCATCGTTCGCCAGTCCGACAAATCCCTAAGCGACACCGAAGAAAGGTCGTGCAACCTGCGTAGCGCACTTTCAGCGATAACTATAGATGCGCGACGCACTACAGTTCCACCTCCGCGGCCCGCCTTGGTGATGACCAGCCCTTCCGTTCGTAGCTGTGCCAACGCTTCACGTAACGAAAATATGCTTACCCGTAGTTCCGCGGCAAGCGCAGCCTCCTTCGGGAGGAGGTCTCCGTCATTAAAAAACCCGAGGTCGATAGCAGTCCTCAGGCGAGCCGCGATTGCATATGCGCTGATCGATGCTTCAAACGCCAGGCCGAACGTCCGCGTCGCGGAAGACGACGACGAAGTCGCCGACGACGCCGGCGGGGCCTTTTCATCGTAGAGCTCCCCCTCTTGCCGGGGTCGTGCAACTTTTGCCATAGCCTGCTGCTTCTAGTAGAAAACCCGATGAAGGTCGTCTCGGACCACCGTCACCGCCTTAACCAACGGATGCCGTCAGCATAATGACGACGCACGCGAGTGGTGGCAACCGTGGCCTATTGCGGGCGACCCTCAACGACTGTCTGCCTGCTGCTGCGTCTCGTCGAAACCTATTTGACCCTGAGGGTCTCGCCAAAACGTGGGTCGGTTCATATCGTAACATTGCTTTGGAGCGGCTAGCTCCCTTGACTGATGGCCGACGCATATTCCGATAGGGTCATAGACGTCGTGGGAATGGCCGACCCTAGACGGGCTGTGCAATGGTCAGCCAAGCGACTGATGCAGTTGCCTGACGGAATCAAGTCGACGACCGCTCGCAGACGGGGATCAAATGGGCTTACGGGCTGGATCAGATCGGTCCCATAGGGACGCACACTGCAACGCACATGCCCCGCCGCTGGTTGGTTACTACAAGGACTCGTCGAGGCGAGGCAGTTCGAATGATGAGACAGCGCCGTTGTATCATGCATTCTCCGGCGTTGGAACGCCCAAAGAAATTACTGGGCGGGTACTTAAGGCGCTCATGAGCGCCTGCTCACGTGCCAGCGTTGCTAGAACCCAAGGGGGTATGGGCAGGCGAGATCACCTTAAACGGCGGCTGCACGTCCGATAAGGCTTCCAGTTAGCCATGCGCCCATATGAACCGGCTGCCCGAACCGTTCACAAACGCGATGAGGTTCACCAGATAGATCACGGCTTGCATTTTCTATCACGGGTATGGGCGCAACGTTTGTCGACGTTAGTGCGTATCTCGGCAAGGCAATGGCCCCAACTTTCACGGGGCCACCCTTAATTTTTGAGCTCAACGACGGATGAGCTTCGGCCCCGGGCTTTTCTGGTAAGCAGCCGCTCCCTGAGCGTGTGTCAGTCGAGGTGCGGCGACCACTCCGGCCGATCAAGGCAACGTTCACATTGCGAATTGAATGGCCGCTTCCTCACGGTAACCGACGCTTGGGTGCCCGAGCGTCGGTGCGGGCGAATGACGCCTCCTGGCCGATGGAAGGCGTCCACGGCATCAGGCGCCGGCCTGGAAAAGGAGGAAAACTCAGAGGAATCTGAGGTGCTCACGCGACCGGAAAGATATTAGAAGTTACAGTAATGGCGCGTTACTCAGCAAAAATTTAGCTCTTTCGCCTACGCGCAACTTGAATTTCCGCTTTTCGTAGAACCGGAGCAGGAACGGCGCGTATTATCGCATCGACGCTCATTACAGGACGTCGTCAGGCTTCGGCAATTTGCCCGGCTTTCGCGCGGCTTTTTGAGGGGCGCGCCGGGCTCGAAGGCGCCTTGATGGCAAATCCGTCCATCAACATGGAGACGAAGTATTGAGCGACTTCTTGACCAGATAGCGTGCCATCCTCCTTGAACCACAAGTATGCGGAGTTGCACATCCCTAGAAGAGCGCGCACGGCAATACCAGGAGGAATGTCCTTAAAAACACCCTGCTTCACGCCCTCTGTATATACAGACTCGATTACGCTGTCATATTCATGCTTGCGCGCAAGAATTTGCTTTCGTTGCTTCTCATCAAGCTCAGTTTCTTCACGCCAGTAGATAGCGTTCCAGTCAGGGCGATTCATCACATGCTCAGCATGCTCCCGAATAAGCCGCGCCATGGTCTCTACCGGATCGAGTTGCAGGTCAATGGTGGCCCGAGCCGTATCGATGAAGACGTCGTGACTGCGGTCAAAGATCTGCGAAAGGATTTTGATCTTGCTCGGGAAATAGTAGTAGACGACCGACTTAGAATACCCAAGGTTCGAAGCGATATCGTCAATCGTGACAGCGCGGAATCCACGCCGAGCAAATAAGCTGACGGCTGACATCAGGATTTCGTCAGCAACATATGCCTGCTTTTTTGCTTTCAGTTCTTCACGTCGATTTGGTTGCTTCGGCATTGGTACCGTTCCTCCAGTTGGTCGCGGGGACTCACCTGACTGCCGCCCTAATCTCGGCCGCAAACATCCGAAACGAGCTGCCCGTGTCACACAGGCTACATTGTCCAGTTTTTTCGACCAGCAAGTCAAGGAAAACGACACCTTCGCGGGAATTGTCGTGCAGCCGCTCCATTTGGCGTTGTCGGCCCGTGTCCGCCGGCCGTTCACTGCCACACGGATTTTGAGGCGCGCAGCAAAAAACGGCATCCCATTTCGCCCGACTTCGCGATTCCGTGATTACCATTTTCTGAAATTAGTGCCAACAACAAGCGCCACTTGCTGCCGGCAAGCAAAGGTGCTCAAAGCGACACATTTCTTCTGTCGCGACCTACTGCACTAGGCGCGGATCCCCGACATCCGCCGCGCTCGGGTCAAGCTGATACGACCTGAGGATCCTGGCAATCTCTCCGCTCGAACGGAGGTTCTGCACGTCAGCATCAACAGCCTTAGCGAAAGCTTGGTTCGATCTGGACATCAGGAAGGTAGTTTGAGCGGGCAACATCGATGTCGCGACCCGTTTATCTGGGTCTGCTGGCTTGATTTGGAAGCCCTTGTACCCTCCTTGCGTCCGTTGGGCGTAAATACCTTTTGTGTAGCTGTCAATCGCTGCGTCAACGCGTCCGGCTCCGAGATCCTGAGCGAGGGCAACCGGGTTCGGATATAGCTTTAGTGAATCGCCGAGAACTCCCTGCAGATCCGTGACCCACAAATACCCCTGCACAGTCCCGACACGGCGGCTTTTTAGGGCCGAGATCGATGTTGTTCCGTCCTTCGAATAGATTGCGAGACGTTCGAGGAGCAGTGGCTGACTGAGGGAAAGAACCCGATCCCGTGCAGCACTACGATACCATCCAAAGGCGGAAATATCCGCCTTGCCCGATAGCACGTATTGAATCTGCCCAGGCGGGTCAACTACCACTGTTGTCAGTTTCACACATTCCATCGCGGCCACCCGTTTAAGAATGTCAGCATCGACGCCCGTATAGTCGCCTGTTGAGCTAATAACATCGAAGGGAGGTACGGCCCCTGTTGCAACCTGTATCACCCCGTTTGTTAGCAGCGGAAATTTATGCGCCGGGACGCAAGCTGCCTGAGCCGATGCGACATGGTTCATCCCCAGATTCAAGGCCGCGACAACGAGCGGAAGGAATTGTTTAGGTTGCATTCTTCGAGACTCCTTGTGCCGGTAACTTCAGAATCGGTGAATAATAGCTACACGTACGCCAGTCTGGCGGTTCGTGCTCGACATATTTGCTTCCGTGCCCTGATAAAGGTCTGCACCTTTAGCATCTCCGGTAGCTTGCTGCGCTGCTACCACCGCATAGACCTCTGTACGCTTTGAGAGCGAGTAATCAATGCCGGCAGCCACCCGGTGGAACTCGATTTTCTGGTTCAGATAGCCGATCCTGCCAGCGGTGTACAGGTATCCGCCAATCAATTTCCACGCCGGAGTCAGAAGATAGCGAAAAGAGACATCGTAGTTATCAAACGCCACCGTTCCTTGCGTACCGTTCGCTCCGTCGAACTTGGTGCGTGTGTACAACCCCGCAAGCGTGAGACTGCTGAAAGCGTAAGTTGCTCCCACGCCAAGAATCCGTTCATTGTCAGGGTTCCCGACATAGCTCCAGGGCCCGTTCGCTCCTATCGCATCTCCAACCGTGTTTGCCACAAAGTGGCCATCGGCAAACTGTTGCGCCGGCTCACGCGCGTATAGATATGCCGCCGCAACATGAAGTCCACCGTAGGTGTAGTCACCACCGGCGCTCCATGTGCCAAAACGCCCCGGTCCGTTTGAAGCCTGAGAATCAGTAAGCGAAACGAGACCGCTGACGCGGACCCCTCCCAAAATTGGGCTCATATACTTGATTGCGTTGTTTACCCGAAACGAATTCCCCACATTATCGATGTCGCTGGCGTGAGTAGCGATACCGCCCACTTGTGAACCGGTTCCGGCGAACTGTAGGAAATCGACAACAGAGTCGTATTGTCGCCCGGCGGTCACCGTGCCCACGTCTTTTGACTGCAGCCCGACGTATGCCTGTCGGCCAAAGGCTAGCCCTCCCTGACCTAATGCTCCGTTCTGAGTGTTGAATCCACTCTCAATGCGAAAAATCGCTGCGAGACCACCCCCAAGCTCTTCCCGACCGACTAATCCCCACCGGCTTCCGTAAATTCCCGTGTACGCGCCATCTTTCATGGCTGTGTATGTATGACCTGCCGAATTGTTGACGAAGTCGACGCCGTTCTCGATCAAACCATACAGAGTCACGCTACTTTGTGCCCACGCGGTATGTACTCCTAATAGTAGCGCTGTGCATATAACCGATTTCTTCTTTTTCATGACGATTTCTATTCTCGTGTGGGTGACGGTGCGCCGCGACTTCGATACCTCGAGTTACTGACTTGCAGGTAGTGATCTAAACAACATACCGGTCGGTCAATTTTTACGTCCACAAGGTCGCCCCGATATACTAATAAGTCAAAATCTAATGTCAACGAAAATTTACTGGTTTGCTGCAGATTTCTCGTCCACAACTAGACAAAGCTAATTCGTTCGGCCAGACTTGACATCTCGTACTCATGGGTCTAATTTTCTGTCGTTTGGGTTAGATTGCTTCAGGACAACGCTGTGCGTTGAGATCGGGCAATCCCGTCTGCGCCACGGCGCGATTGAAACCCGCATCTGTGGAGATACTGTTGTGACCTTCAAAATCCTGGTTCCCGTGAAACGGGTTGTTGACTACAACGTTAAGGTCCGCGTGAAGTCGGACAATTCGGGTGTCGACGTTGCGAATGTAAAGATGTCCATGAATCCCTTCGACGAAATCGCGGTCGAGGAAGCCGTGCGCCTGAAGGAAGCTGGCATTGCGACCGAGGTGATCGCTGTGTCGTGTGGCGCGACGCAATGCCAGGAAACGCTGCGCACAGCCATGGCCATTGGCGCGGATCGCGGCATTCTCGTGGAATCTATCGACGAACTGCAGCCCCTCGCCGTCGCGAAAATCCTCAAGGCGCTGGTAGACATGGAGCAGCCGCGACTAATTATCCTCGGCAAGCAGGCCATCGACGACGACTCCAACCAGACAGGCCAGATGCTTGCCGCGCTTGCCGATCTGCCGCAGGCCACTTTCGCTTCGAAGGTGACGATCGCCGACGGTAAGGCAACGGTCTCGCGCGAAGTTGACGGCGGTGCGGAAACGCTGGCGCTGAGCCTGCCAGCCGTCATCACGACCGACTTGCGCCTGAACGAACCGCGTTATGTGACGCTGCCGAACATCATGAAGGCGAAGAAGAAGCCGCTGGAAATGCTCAAGCCGGAAGACCTCGGCGTTGATGTGAGTCCGCGCCTGAAGACGCTGAAGGTTGTCGAGCCGCCGAAGCGCTCCGCCGGTGTGAAGGTGCCGGACGTGAAGACGCTGGCCGAGAAGCTGAAGAGCGAAGCCAAGGTGCTTTAAGGACAACGCAGGAGACGAATCAAATGACGAATCTGGTAATTGCAGAACACGACAACGTCTCAATCAAGACCGGGACGCTAAACACGATTGCAGCGGCGCAGAAGATTGGCGGCGATGTCCACGTGCTCGTGGCGGGCCACAACGCGCAAACCGCGGCTGACGCAGCAGCGAAGATAGCAGGCGTTGCAAAGGTGTTGCTGGCCGATGCGCCGCAACTCGAAGCGGGCCTCGCGGAAAACGTTGAAGCCACGGTGCTGAACATTGCGAAGGAATATTCGCACATCCTCGTGCCGGCATCCGCTTACGGCAAGAATATCGCGCCGCGTATTGCCGCGAAGCTGGATGTCGCGCAGATCAGCGATATCACTGCTGTGAGCAGCGCTGACACGTTCGAACGCCCGATCTATGCGGGCAATGCGATCGCCACCGTGCAATCGGCTGACCCGATCAAGGTCATCACGGTGCGCGCCACCGGCTTCGACCCGGTTGCAGCAGAAGGCGGCAGCGCAGCGGTCGAGAAGATTGAAGCCGCGGCGGACAGAGGCCTGTCGCAATTCGTGAGCCGTGAAGTGACGAAGCTGGACCGTCCGGAACTGACCTCGGCGTCGATCATCGTCTCGGGTGGTCGCGGTCTGGCTAGCGGCGAGAACTATACGAAGGTGCTGGAGCCGCTAGCCGACAAGCTGAACGCGGCACTGGGTGCCTCGCGTGCGGCCGTGGATGCGGGCTTTGTGCCCAATGACTACCAAGTGGGCCAGACGGGCAAGATCGTCGCGCCGCAACTGTATGTGGCAGTGGGCATCTCGGGTGCGATCCAGCATCTGGCCGGGATGAAGGACTCGAAGGTGATCGTGGCCATCAACAAGGATCCGGAAGCGCCGATTTTTAGCGTGGCCGATTACGGTTTAGTCGGCGATCTCTTCGAGGCCATTCCGACGCTCACCAGCGAACTTAGTTGAAGGCGGTATGACGGCAGCCCAATCGGACGCCTCGCACGGCCCGCGCGAATCGATGGAATACGACGTGGTGATCGTCGGCGGCGGCCCGGCGGGGCTGTCCGCGGCGATCCGCCTGAAGCAGCTGGCGCAGGAAAAAAGCTTCGAGATCGGCGTCTGCGTGTGGAAAAAGGGTCGGAGATTGGGGCGCACATCCTCTCAGGCGAGGTCATGGACCCCTGCGCACTGAATGAACTGATCCTGAACTGGAAGGAAAGAGGCGCGCCGCTGAACGTGGAAGTGACCGAAGACCGCTTCCTGTACCTGTCCGAAGGCAGTGCAAAAAGCGTGCCGAACTGGGCACTGCCGGACAACTTCAGGAATCACGGCAATTACGTCATCAGTCTGGCCAATGTCACGCGCTGGCTCGGGCAGCAGGCGGAGGCGCTGGGCGTGGAGATTTTCCCAGGTTTCCGGCCGCTGAGATTCTGTATAACGACGACGGCTCAGTGAAGGGAGTCGCCACTGGCAACCTTGGGATCGGCAAGGACGGCCAGCCCACCGAGAACTTCCAGCTCGGCATGGAGTTGCACGCCAAATACACGTTGTTCTGCGAAGGTGCGCGCGGGCATCCGGGCCGTCAGTTGAACGACAGTTTCAAGCTGCGCGATGGCGTCGATCCGCAGGTCTACGGCATGGTATCAAGGAGCTGTGGGAGATTGATCCGGCGAAACACAAGCCGGGCCTGGTGATCCACACTGCCGGCTGGCCGCTCGACACTAACACCTACGGCGGTTCGTTCCTGTACCACCTGGACAACAACCAGGCGATGGTAGGTTTTGTGGTGGGCCTCGGCTACAGCAATCCGTACCTGTCACCGTTCGAGGAATTCCAGCGTTACAAGACGCACCCGTCGATCCGCGCGTTCCTCGAAGGCGGTAGGCGCGTCTCGTATGGCGCCCGCGCGATTACCGCCGGAGGCCTGATGTCTCTGCCGAAGCTGGTGTTTCCGGGCGGTGCGCTGGTCGGCGACGATGCGGGCTTCCTGAACGCGTCGCGCATCAAGGGTTCGCATGCTGCGATCAAGACCGGCATGCTGGTCGGTGATGCTGCGTTCGAAGCGGTCCAGGCGGGGCGTCAGGCGGACGTGCTGAACGCCTACCCGGAAGCCTTGAAGACCTCGTGGCTGTACGGCGAACTTTACCGTGCCCGCAACTTCAAGCAGTGGATGAGCAAGGGCCTGTACCTGGGCACGCTGATGGTGGGTATCGAACAGAAGCTGCTGGGCGGCAATGTGCCTTGGACACTACATCACCAGCATTGGGATCACGAGATGTTCAAACCGGCGTCGCAGTGCAAGCCGATCGTGTATCCGAAACCGGACGGCAAGCTGACCTTCGACCGGCTCTCTTCGGTGTTCATCTCGAACACCAATCACGCAGAGAACCAGCCGGCCCATCTGACGTTGAAAGATTCGACCGTGCCTGTGAACGTGAACCTGAACATCTACGCGGGGCCGGAATCGCGTTACTGCCCGGCGGCCGTGTATGAGTTTGTGAAGAACGACGATGCCAGCGAACGGCTGATGATCTATGCGCAGAACTGCGTGCACTGCAAAACGTGCGACATCAAGGACCCGACCCAGAACATCGTCTGGGTCACGCCGGAAGGCGGCGGTGGGCCAAACTATTCGAACATGTGATCAGCGAGCGTTATCTATACGACCTTCATTGCCATGTAGGTCGCGATCCGATGCCTCTGGCGTTAGAGAAGCTGACACTGATCGTCGCCGAGTTCCATTTCCATTTCGTGTCCGCGATGTTGCGTCGCGATCAAGACCTTTCCTGACGGCGTTTTTCCGTGAAACCACCCGCCCGCGTTCCGGCGCTCGAAGTACTCAGTTTTGACGTATTGCTGTGTCGCGCATGTGGCTTCGTCTATGCGAAGACGCCTTCGACATCTTCCGGTGACAGTCGGCTCCGAAGCATCTTAAGCGTAGACGGGTTAGAGCAGTGCCCCTCCTGTGGGGCCGGCGCAAATCTCTCCGACTCGGTCGATTTCTCCGCATGCGGTGCGGTGCACGGCGGCTCGGCATGAACGTTCAAACTGTCTCGTTCTTCCGTCGCGGCCGGCACCCGCAGTATTCCCGCCCTACTAAGCGGAATCTTAGCGCCACATAGTGTTTTGACCAACTGGACAAAAAACTGTCTCGCCGGTATATTTTAATAACTCACAAGCACGCTTGCCGCGCGCGCTATTACTCCCCGCCTTCGGCAACGAAACCTGGAAATCAGATATGCATAACGAGCAGAAATACTGGAAAACATCGGTCAGCGATGTAGAAGAGTCAAGCGTGTTCATCCGCGGGTATGATCTTGGCCAGCTCATCGGGGAGGTGTCGTTTGCTTCGGCAACCTATCTTTTGGTTCGTGGCCGGCTGCCTACACCCGGCGAATCGAAGATCATGGAAGCAGTTCTATGTTCGGTCCTCGACTACTCCCTGAAGAAGCCTGGTACAGCCGCGGCCCGTTTTTGTGTATCTGGCAATCCGTCGATGGTCGCCGGCCTCGCAACCGCCGTGCTCTCGGCCGGTGAGTACACCTTGGCGCCCGACTCAGGCGGCAGTTTCATCCAGTCCACTTACGCGGAGTTCAAACGGGGCAGTCAGTCAATCGGAGATGCAGCCGATGACCTCGTGCAGAAGCTGCGCGCGAGCGGTCAACGGGTGCCCGGTTTTGGCCATCCGAACTTCCGATTCACCGATCCACGAGCTCAGAAGCTCAAGACGATCGCGCAGGAAAACGCAGTGTGGGATGAAATGTGTGACTGGTATGAAGCAATTCACGCTGCTTTCATCCGTCATGCGAAGAAGCCCGATCTCGTCATCAATGAGGTCGGGATGCTCGCAGCGATCCTGGCGCAAATGCAATTTACGCCGGCAGAAATGACCGGCCTGGCGCTGATTTCAACCCTGCCCGGTGTCGTCGCTCACATTTCTGAAGAGTTGAGCAGCAAAGTAAGGATCAGGACCATTCCGGATTCGGAAGTCGAATACGACCGCAAGCGACTTGATCTCGCCCAGGATCTGGCAGACCAGGGCTGGAAATAATCTGGGTTGGAGCGGACGCATGGATTTGCGCCCGTTTGATCTGTATCTTCGGCGTTTCGGGTGGGCCGGAACAACCGTGGAGGTATCTTAGCGGACCGGTCATCACGGCCGGCCCGTCGCAATATCAGGCAGTGTGATCCAGTTCCTGGTACAGCTGAGGCCTTCGGTCGATAAGCTGACGCACTTCGGCGCGTTCGCGCGAGGCGCGCAGCGTCTCGAGATTCAGCGTCGTCGACACCAGGTCTTCCCCTTCGTTGCCCACCGCGTACGTGCCGTCCTCGATCTTG
>Ga0153932_1000160_pt1 | contig 28731 bp, 25 predicted proteins | sample TSNJ016MetaG_FD_102273 | JGI IMG/M metagenome (GOLD analysis project Ga0153932, IMG submission 102273) | Attine ant fungus gardens microbial communities from New Jersey, USA - TSNJ016 MetaG | ecosystem: Host-associated > Fungi > Mycelium > Unclassified | place: USA: New Jersey, Wharton State...
CTAGCGCCGCCGTCGCGCATTAAACGAGGCCCATTCCATTCCTCGTTTAGTGCGCGACGCCCCTCGCAATCTCACGCCATATAGCTCGCGATGACAACCCTAATTTAGGCCGGGACGTAACAGGCGGTATCGCTGTATCTGCCATGACCCAGGTAAGTCGCCAGAATCGGCAGCATCGACTGAACGTCGGTCTTCTGTCTGTGCCAGTGCGCAAGGCGTGTGACGGCGAATCGATGGCGTAGATCATGAGGCCGCAAGGACTTGGTCCCTGTCCTGTTCAGGCCAGCATGCTGACAAGCCTGTTCGAAACCGTAGTGCAGCCCGGCCGGGGACAGCCGGGTGCCGCACGTGCTGACAAAAAAAGCCGAACTCATTTGTAGCGGAAAGACGAGGTCACGATACCGGGCATAGGCTTGCAGCGCCGCCAAGGTAGTAGCGTGTACGGGAACCAGCCGGTCCTTACCGCTACGCCGCTAGCGGCGTAGTTATAACCATGCCGCATCGTTAACTATGTTCCATTTGGACATGACGAGTCGCAAATTCTAGGGCAAGGAACAAAACCTGATCGGCATAGTCTGATTGATATTGGACCCGCTTTTACAAGAGGCGCAGGTCATGGATAAGTTGTACCTCAAAACGCGGTCGCACTCACTCGATACACCCGAGGGTCCCCTTGCTGAACACCTCGGTGCATTTGACGGTCTGCTAACTGATCAAGGTTACGCGCAGGAGTCTATTCGAAGACACTTGCTTCTCGTTGCCGATTTCAGCGTGTGGCTCAAGTGCAAGAAACTGTCGATCGAGGAAGTGACTCATGAAACTGCGCAGCGTTATCTGCACTATCGAGAACACCACCGCTGTCATCGGAACGGCGCAAAATATGCGCTAAGACGCTTTGTACAATTGCTGCAAGAAAACGGAGCGGTTGCAAGGGACGCGCCCGTTGCGCAGACACCGGTTGAAGAACTGGTAAACGAATACGCTTTGTATCTGCACCAGGAACGAGGCCTGGCAGCCACGACGATCAGGAAATATCGGTGGTGTTCGCATTTGTTTTTGACAGAGCGGTTCGGTGATGGAGCAACACGGCTCTCGGATCTCCGCGCCCACGAGATCATCGACTTTGTTCGGCATGAGGCCACTCAACGTCCCACGCGAGCGCAAGCGATGACAATGGTGTTGCGCTCGTTCTTGCAGTATGCGCGGTATCGAGGGTTGATCAAGCTTGACCTTGCTGTGGTGATCCCCCGGGTCGCCCACTGGTCAATGGCGTCAATCCCCAAAGCGATATCCCCTGAGCATGCCAGACAAGCGTTGGCCAGTTGCGACCGCCGGCGCCCCATCGGCCGCCGGGATTACGCGATTCTGCTGCTCCTTGCCCGGCTGGGCTTGCGCGGTGGCGAAGTGGTTTCCTTGACGTTGGATGACATCGATTGGGAAACCGGCACGCTGAACGTTCACGGAAAAGGCGGTCTGGAGTCGCCGTTGCCATTACTCGCGCAGGTGGGTGAAGCGATCGCCGACTATCTAAAAAACGGTCGTGCCGACTCTGAGAGTCGAAGTGTCTTCCTGCGAATAAACGCACCGATTCGTGGCTTCAAGACGGAAAAAGCGGTAAGCAACGTAGTTAGATACGCGCTGGAGCGGGCTGGTATCGATTCGCCGAGAAAAGGAGCCCATCAATTCCGGCATGCGCTAGCGACGCAGATGCTGCGTCAAGGATCTTCGTTGGCCGAGATTAGCGAGGTATTGCGCCACAAAAATCCCGACTCAACCAGAATATATGCGAAGGTCGATCTGGATTCACTGCGGGTCCTGGCGCCGCCGTGGCCGAGCAGCCGACCATGAGTACGTTACGCAAATCAATGGAAGAATACCTGGCGATGCGTCGTCGCTTGGGATTCAAACTCCATGAAGCAGGCCAACGGCTGGAAGACTTCGTCTGCTATATGGAACGGCGTCGGGCCTCTCACATTAGTGCGTCGCTTGCGTTGACCTGGGCACAAAAATCCCCATCGGTTCAACCAGTGATCTGGGCTCAGCGATTAGGTGTAGTGCGTGGCTTTGCACGCTATCTGAGTGCCTTCGATCCGCGCACAGAGATTCCACCGCCCGGATTGTTGCCACACCGGTATCATCGGCGCGCTCCCTACCTTTACACCAATGAGGAAACCGAGAAGATATTGGCTGCCGCACTGGCTCTTCCTCCGGCATCGGAACTCCGGCGGTGGACTTATTTTACGCTGATAGGTTTGCTAAGCGTCACGGGACTGCGCCCCGGTGAAGCGGTCAATCTGGAACTTGAAGACGTTGACTTTAAAGAATGCGTGCTGACGGTGCGGGGGAGCAAATTTGGCAAGTCGAGATGGGTTCCCATTCATCCCTCTACTCGAGATGCACTTGCAGACTATCTTCGACGTCGAGAGCGATGTCTTGCCGGGCGCCCGGAAACCCATGTGTTCATCACTTCGCAAGGCAAGCCTCTCAATGGAGACATGGCTTCTCATACATTTACGGCGCTCACACGGGAAATCGGTCTACGCGATTCATCAACAAGGCGCGCCCCGCGCCTGATCGACTATCGGCATCTATTTGCGGTCACGACGCTGATGAGGTTAGACCGATCGGGTAAAGACCCGGTGCGTTGGTTGCCGGTACTGTCGACCTTCCTCGGGCACCAGGGGGCGAGCGATACGTACTGGTATGTAGAGCAGCACCCAGAACTCATGAAGCAGGCGATGAAGCGCCTGGAGCATCGTTGGAAGGATGTGTCATGAAATCTACCGTCAGCTTCCCAGCGTTAGTGCAGCGGTTCTTTACCGAACGTCTCATGCAACAGCGGCAGGCTAGTCCACACACCATCAGTTCGTATCGCGACACGTTCAGGCTGCTTCTCCGCTTTGCCTACAAGCGACTGCACAAACCGCCGGATCATCTGGCATTCGAGGACATCAATGCACCGCTCGTGACGGCGTTTCTGAATGATCTGGAGAAGACCCGGGCAGTCAGTGCCCGCACCCGGAATCTGCGCCTGACGGCGATCCGCTCGTTCTTCCGTTATGCGGCCTTCGAGGCGCCCGCGTATTCCGCGCAGATCCAGCGCGTGCTGTCGATGCCCGGTAAACGCTACGAGCGCAGGCTCATTCACTTTCTGACGCGGCCGGAAGTCAAGGCGCTGCTCGCTGCACCCGATAAGCGCACCTGGTGTGGTCGTCGCGATCATGCTTTACTCCGACTGGGTGTGGAGACAGGACTTCGTGTGTCGGAAATGACCGGCCTCACACGCGAGGACGTGGCCCTCGGCACAGGCGCGCACATTGATGTGGTGGGTAAAGGTCGCAAACAACGCGTCATCCCTTTTAGCAAGCAGACCGCCGCTATTCTAAAAGCCTGGATGAAAGAGCCTCGCATAGCCAACAGTGATGCGCTATTTCCGAGTATTCGAGGTGGCCATCTCAGTCCGGACGCGGTACAACGTCTCCTGAAAAAGTACACCACCCAGGCTGCCAGGGGATGTCCTTCGCTGCGAAAGAAACGGGTGACGCCGCACGTGCTGAGGCACTATGTGCCCTTCCTGACTATGTCTTGCAACTGAGAGTTGTCCCCATTTTGCAGCAGTTGCGCGAAGCAAAGTAGAGATAGTCTTGATTCCTTCCACAGCCCCCGGCGTCCGGGAAGGAGTCCATCATGAGATACGTCGTTTGTGACCGGGTCGGTCTTTCGCGCCTTCCAGAAGGTCCGCTTGCATCCTACATCGTTTCATTCGCGAACTCGATGGAGTCCCAAGGATATAGCGTGCAGTCACTCCGGCATCAGGTGCGCATTGTTGCTGGCTTTAGCCAGTGGCTCGCACGATCAAGAGTGGAATTGCATCGCGTATGCTCCGAACACGCGTCGCAGTATTTGCGATATCGAGCTCGACGTGTGCGGGCTGGCCGGGGGGACAGCGCTGCACTTCGACATCTCCTCGAGTTTCTGCACCACAGTGGCGTCGTTCGTGCTCAACGCGCAGACACGCGCCGCGGGACGGCGGCGGAACTCTATGCCCAGGCGTACGGACAGTACTTACGCGAGGTGCGTGGTCTGGCCGAAACAACGATTGCGTATTACTCGACGTTCGCCACAGATTTCCTGCAAGACCGCTTCGGCGACGGGCGAGTCAAGCTGTCACGTCTGCGTGCGAGCGATGTCATTAGATTTGTACAGCTTAAGGCCCAACGTCTGCATTTGAAGCGTGCGAAGCTCATGACCACCGCTTTGCGATCCTTTCTACGCTACGCACGCTATCGTGGCGACATGGTGCCGGATCTTGCCGATTTCGTTCCGGTCGTTGCCAACTGGTCGATGCCGTCAATCCCTCGGGCGATTGCTCCAGATCAGATACGGCAACTGCTGTCCAGTATCGATCGCAGGACCGGAATGGGCCTTCGCGACTACGCGATCCTGCTGCTGCTCGCACGGTTGGGGCTACGCTCTGGGGAAGTAGTGTCGCTTGAACTTACGGATATCGACTGGAGCGCGGCACGTTTGACTGTGCGAGGTAAATGCGGCCAGCGCAACGAGTTACCTTTGCACGCCGACGTCGGCAAGGCGATCGCTGCATATTTGCGGCACGGCCGACCGCATAGTTCCTGCCGCCGGGTATTCTTGCGCACGAAGGCGCCTATCACCGGCTTTCGCGGAGCATGTGGCGTCGGTTCCATTGTTCGGCACGCGCTCCAGCGCGCTGGCATCGACGCCCCAACTACGGGAGCACATCAGTTTCGCCACGGACTGGCTGCCGACATGCTGCGCCATGGCGCATCGCTGAGCGAGATTGGGGAGATCTTAGGGCATCGTGATCCACAGACGACTATGATCTATACAAAGATCGACATCGAGGCACTGCGGACGCTGGCTGTACCGTGGCCGGGAGGTGCGCAATGAACACGCTCCGGCAGGCCGTCCACGACTATTTGAACCTCAGGCGTAACCTGGGATTCAAGTTGAAGGAACCGGGCCGAGCATTGCTCGACTTCGCCGCCTTCATGGAGCGGCACAATGCTCCCTACATTACTCAGGCGTTGGCTCTTGCCTGGGCTCAACAACCGGCCGATGTCCAACCTGCGACCTGGGCACGACGACTCGGTGTCGTGCGGGACTTTGCGCGATATCGTAGCGCGGCTGACCGGCGCACGCAGATTCCGGCCCCAGGCCTGCTGCCGTTTCAGCCGAAGCGGGCCCACCCATATCTTTACTCTGACGATGAGGTTCGCCGGTTATTGCATGCCGCCCTCGAGATGCAATACCGCTACGAACGAGGTGCATTGCGCCCGAGGGCATTTTATTGCCTGTTCGGTTTGCTGAGCGTGTCGGGCATGCGTCTTTCCGAGGCGCTCAATCTTGAGCTTCGGGATGTGGATCTGACCGAAGGCGTATTGACGATCCGCGGTGCCAAGTTTGGCAAAGACAGACTCTTGCCATTGCATGCTTCGACCTGCAAGGTGCTCGCTGATTATATTGTGCGACGCGATCGCCACTGGGCTGGTCGGGATGTCTCGCCCTACCTGTTCGTTTCCAGCGGCGGGAGAAGACTGGACCAGGCAGACGTCCGTCGAACGTTCTATGCCTTGTCACGGGAGATTGGCTTACGCGGGACATCCGACAGTCACGGTCCGCGGTTGCATGACATGAGGCACGTGTTTGCGACAAGAACGCTTGTACGCTGGTACCAGTCCGGACAGGATCCCGAGCGCCGTCTGCCGATTCTGTCAGCCTACCTTGGTCATGCTCATGTCGCCGATACACAATGGTACCTCAGCGCCTCACCGGAACTCATGCGCGAATCGATGCGCCGACTTGAGCGGTACTGGGAGAACCGGTCATGAACAAATCCGCCAGCTTTGCTCCGCTTCTGGAGCATTTTTTTATACAACGCCTGATGCAGCAGCGCCAGGCGAGTCCTCACACAATCAGTTCGTATCGGGATACATTCCGTCAGTTTCTGAAGTTCGCGCAACAACGTCTGCACAAGCAGCCCTCACGCATGAGTTTCGAGGAAATCGATGCCCCGTTGATCGTTGCATTTCTGGACGACCTGGAGAAGCGTCAAGGCTTGAGCGTTCGCAGCCGGAATCTGCGTCTGACAGCGATTCACTCCTTCTTTCGTTATGCGGCGCTCGAGACACCAGCGCATTCCGCGCAGATCCAGCGGGTACTCGCCATACCCAGCAAGCGTTTTACCCGCACCCTGGTGCACTTCCTGACGCGTCCCGAAGTCGATGCCTTGCTCGCTGCGCCGGATCAGCGCACCTGGTCTGGTCGACGTGATCACGTCTTCATGCTAGTCGCCGTGCAAACAGGCTTGCGCCTCTCCGAGATGACCGGGCTCAAACGCGACGACCTAATTCTCGGAGTTGGCGCACACGTTCGCGTGATCGGCAAAGGGCGCCGAGAACGCTGTACGCCCATCGCCAAATCCACACTCGCTGTATTGAAAGCGTGGCTGCGAGAACCGCAGCGTGGTGACGGTGATTTACTGTTTCCCAGCGCAAGGGGAGAACGCCTCACTGTCCATGGCGTGCAGTATCTGCTAAACAAACATCGCGAAATGGCGTCCAGAGTTTGCCCGTCGTTGCAACAGAAACGGGTCACCGTTCACTGTTTGAGACACACGATGGCTATGGACCTTCTGCAAGCGGGTATTCGTCGTTCAGTGATTGCGCTGTGGCTCGGACATGAATCGGTGGAAACCACGCAGATCTATGTCGAAGCGACACTCGCAATGAAGGAGGAAGCTCTTGCGAAGACATCTCCGCCCTGCGGCAGGCAAGGGCGCTACCGGCCCGCAGACCAGCTTCTCGACTTCCTGAATAGCTTGTAGGACCGCGAAACTATATCGGGTGATTGACCGAGTACATTCACCGCCCAGCCCACACTACCAAGGTGTTCAAGGAGCCCTTCCAGATTACCCGATATAGTCAGGAAGGGCACATAGTGCCTCCTATGTCTCCGAAGACATAGGCGCCATACGGCAGCCATGGAATTACTGCAAGCTGGCGTGGATCCATTCAACATTGCCCTGTGGATGGGCCATGAATCGCTCCAGACAACCCAGATGTACCTGGATGCCAGTCTGGAGATGAAGGAAAAAATTCTCGCTCGTGTAGGACCGCACGATGGCAAACCCTTACGATACCGGCCTGACGGTAAGCTCGCGACGTTTCTCAAGGGTCTTTAGCCATTAAAACTATGCCGATCCGGGCGACCTGAGAACGACCTCCTGCTGGCTCTTTACAAGCATCATCGTGATCCAATCCCGGCTTGATCGGCATTGCCACGAACGCGGCATAGTTCCGGAACTTGGTCTTGCGGATTTGCAAGATACCTGTGTACAGGTCAACTTCGGTTCGATCGAGACGCAGTGCTTCGCCCGAACGCAGCCCCGTGCTCGCCAGCAGACCTATCACGGTAGCTAGCGTTTGGCCCCGCAGTGGTTGGATGACCGATATCCGCATGCTCGCGCTCATCAGGGAGCTTAGTTCTTCGTCGCTCAAGATCCGCGGTGGCGGAATGTGGCGCGAGCGAGGCAAGGCACGGCAATCGAACGACCCAGTGCAAGGGTCGAACGCTGCGTAGTATTCCGCGAAGCGTCGAACTACGCCGTAGCAAATAGCCCTGCCGTTCGGCGTAAGATTACCTGCCATGACGAAGTCCACGGCTAACGCCTGAGATAGCGGACCACCCGCATGGCTTGAGTCAACGTAGCGGAGAAATGAGCGGAGCGTCGCGGCCTGTTTGCGAAACTGATAGCCCAACGCTCGCTGAAGGGCAATGTAGCTCTCCGTTCCCGCAGTCAACGCAGTCACGAACGTGTCCATGACGCACCTCCGGGAAATGGCAATGAGACATCCGCGAGTTGCGGTACAGCGACCTTGACGTAAAAGGACGTGCTATCGATGTTCCGATGACCGAGTAGATCGGCGATCTCCTTGATTGGCCGTCGTTTCTCAACCAGCCGAGTCGCGAGGCTGTGGCGTAAAAGATGTGCACCACCACGTTGATTGCTAAGTCCCGCACGCTCAAGTCGGAAACGCACAATTCGCGAAACGCTGCTGCTGTGAGGGAACGAGCGCACTGGGGGAACACACGAAAGAAATACCCGGCGCTCAGTGGTCTGTGGTCGCGCATGAAGAACGTATTTAGTGAGTGCCTCACCTGTCTCCGGGAGCAGAGGCACGACACGGTCGTGATGTCCCTTTGTGTGACGCAGTACCAGCTCTCCGGCACGCCACCGTATGTCGTCTAGCTCCAGCTCACGCAACTCCCTGTTGCGCATGCCAGTCGTGGCCAACAAAAGCATCAATGCGCGATCGCGAATACCGGATGGCGTCGTGCTCTCGATGCTATCGATCGCACGCTGCACGTCCTCCCACGGAAGTCGCGGCGGGAGATGGGCGTGGCGCCAACACGGTGTCTTCGGTACGAAACGTGACAGGTCTTCGCCGTTGAGACTTGCCCAGTACATGTAGCGCAGGAACGAGCGCATGTGCGAGGTGGTCGATGATCTGGCACTGTCACTACGGCAAGCGGATACCAGCTCGCGCGTCATGACCAGAACATGTTTGGCACCGAGTGTGGCAAGGGACATGCCGTGTAGGTGTTGCCTTTGCCACGTGAGCATCCGCCGCGCTGTCAGAACGAGCCCTTCACAAGTCTTGGGATGCAAACCGCGAACGATGCGCAGATGCTGCATGTAGGCAGCGAGCTCTGGGCCGTCCAGATCCTCTTGAGGCAGTTCGGTTCCAAACCGCTCCGGAAAACACCTGGCTGCAAAACAGAGCGCTCCGTGTGCGCCCCAGCGTGCCCCTGCCGTTGGTCTTGCCTGTAGATAGCGAGCGACGATCTGGGGCGGGATTGGCACCGACTCGCTACACCCACATTCGGTCGCATACGCGCTAAACCGAGCGATGCGAGCCAGATATAGCTTTGCAGAACCACGTTTGTAACCTGCGTTGAAAAGGCTGGCGGCGATGCGATCTATCTCATTGCCGAGCACGCCGCCGCGAAATCGCTTGATTACTCCGTTGTACTTGAAATATAGCTCTAGCATGATCACTCCTTCCGTGACATACCCAGGACAATCCCGGGCACGGAGAGAGTGGAATCCAAATCTTATGTGGCGGCAAATGGCTCACTTACCGGTGATTCTGGAGGCATTTGCAAGGTACGCTGCATATCGCAGCCCGCCACATAAGAACGGTAGTACTAAACCGCTGACGCGGTAGTGGGAGGTAGGCACAGGTCCGTGGCTGACGTTTCATGAAGAGGGTTGTCTGGCGCTGAACCCCGGCGAGGTGGTGAGTGGTATCGCCGGGAGCAGTATGTGAACGCCCGGTTGGGCATTCCACCCACTGCTTCCAGGAGGCTCGCCATGACGCCACTGCGCCAACGCATGCTGCATGACATGCAGATCCGCAACCTTGCAGAGAATACCCAGAAGTCCTATCTGATTCAGGTAGCCAGTTTCGCCCGCCACTTTCGCCGTTCGCCCGAACTGCTGGGTCCCGAGGAGATTCGGGCCTGGCTCATCTACCTCAGCGAAGAACGCAAGCTGGCACCCGCCAGTCTCGGCGCAACGATCGGCGCACTCCGGTTTCTCTACCGTGTGACGCTCAAGCGACCCTGGAGCGACGAGGACTTTCCGTTACCGAAGAAGCCGTTCCGACTGCCAGTCGTCCTCAGCCTGGAGGAGATCACCACCTTCTTTGAGTCGGTCGCCAGTCTCAAGCACCGCACCATCCTGATGACCGCGTACGCCGCCGGACTGCGTGTCTCCGAAGTCGTGCATCTGAAGGTCACTGATATCGACAGCAAGCGCATGGTGATCCGTGTGAACCAGGGGAAGAACCGTAAGGATCGCTATGTAATGCTCTCGCCCAGGCTGCTCGAGATCCTGAGACTGTACTGGCAGGACGCCCATCCGAAGGAATGGCTCTTTCCAGGCAGCATTCCGGGGCGGCCCATCACCCGCCATGCCGTGGGCGACGCATGCGAGCTTGCACGCAAGCGCAGCGGCATCACCAAACCCGTGACACCCCATTCTTTGCGACACGCGTTCGCCACGCATCTGCTGGAAGCCGGTACTGACGTGCGCCGGATCCAGCTGCTGATGGGCCACAGGTCCCTCTCGACAACGTCCCGGTACTTGAAGGTCGCCACCAGCACCGTGTGCGCCACCACCAGTCCCTTCGACCTGCTGCCGCACCCTGCACCCATTCCATCCCCGCCACCTGCGCCCCAGTACTTCTGAGCGCAGTCATGCGACCGGCGCTCGAAGTGGCGGACATTTTCCGCCAGTGTGGGCCCAGTTTCCGGCTATCCCATGCCGGGGGGCTCAGTCGTGTGCAGCGACGCGTGATGAGTGCCATCGAGCTGTGTCGTACCGCAGCGCTTGGTGCCCATCTCGAGCAGTGCGATGCATGCGGCTATCAGCGCATCAGTTACGACTCGTGTCGTAACCGGCACTGTCCGAAGTGCCAGTCACTCGCCCGCGCGCAATGGCTCGAACGCCGGCATGCGGAGCTCCTCCCCTCGACCGAGTATTTCCATGTCGTCTTCACGCTTCCCGAATCCATCGCCGCTCTCGCGTTCCAGAACAAGAGGACGCTCTACGATCTGCTGTTTCGCGCCAGCGCCGAAACGTTGCGCACGATCGCCGCCGATCCGAAGCACCTGGGCGCCGAGATCGGCTTCCTCACGATCCTGCATACGTGGGGTCAGAATCTGCAGCATCACCCTCATGTGCATTGCGTTGTGCCGGGCGGCGGCATCTCCCCGGACGGCGAGCGCTGGATCGCCTGCCGTCCCGGCTTCTTCCTGTCCGTGCGGGTCCTGTCACGGCTCTTTCGCCGCCTGTTTCTCGAACAGCTGCGCCGCGCTTACGACGCCGGCGGGCTGCGCCTGCACGGTCAGTTCGAGTCCCTGAGCGATCCCGTCGAATTCGCAGCCTGGCTTGCACCCGCGGCACGGGCGGAGTGGGTGGTCTACGCCAAGCCACCCTTTGGCGGTGCCGAACACGTGCTCGATTACCTGGGCCGCTACACCCACCGCGTCGCCATCTCCAACAACCGGCTGCTCGCCTTCGACGGGCACACCGTGCAGTTCCGCTGGAAGGACTATCGGCACGAGTCCAGACAAAGAACCATGACGCTTACCGCCGACGAGTTCATCCGTCGCTTCCTGCTGCATGTGCTACCTGACGGCTTCAAGCGCATTCGCAGCTACGGGTGGCTCGCCAACTGCCACCGTGCCGACAAGCTCGCCACCTGCAGGCGGCTGCTCGGTGTCGAGGCTCCCGCCGTTGCCGCAGTCGAGCCCGGGGAAGACTACCGTGACCGCTACCAGCGACTCACCGGCAAGTCACTGCGCGACTGCCCCGTATGTGGCAAGGGACACATGCTCCGCATCGAAGACATGCCCGGCAGCCTTCCACGAGCCCCGCCAGGTCCCACCCATGCGCGCTAGTTGCCATCGCACCTGTTTCCGTACACGTTCGCCTTTCCTGACGAGGCCAACGCGGCTGCACTCGTGCCTTCGATCTGCTGGCGCACCAGCGTACTCCAAAATGGCGGGTGATTTGCCGGTTCACGCGCACATTCGCGCTTCCTTTACACGTGATGTTTCCCACTCTCGCCGGAAGTCCGTGTGTGATCGCCCCTGCAAGACTTCACAAATTACCGCGGCGGTCATTCAATGCCCATAGCGGCCACCGCCTGTGGAGCGGTTTAGCACAAACATTTTTTTGATTACCGGTCGCGGATCAGGTCCGACGACATGGCGATGCGCTGGTTGCCGCGACCGCCAACCAAAAAAATCTCTGCCATATGTGCCGCGGCGCATATCCGTTCTCGGGGCATGTGTTCGTCTTCCGAGGCAAACGCGGCGACCTGCTCAAGTGTCTCTACTGGCGAGATGGTGGGCTATGTGTTTTCGCCGACTTAAAAGTGACCCACCGCGCCGACTGAATTCTGACCCGGGGTGTGGACCGGTCTGAATGCCAGCCGGTTGTGGATAAGTCTATGGTTTTGTGTCTCGCTTGTCCTCTATTTTGATGAAGCACTGCCGGGAGGAAGCCGCGTAGGGCGTAGCCCGTAGCGGCTTACTCCCGGCGCTGCAATTCGTTCATCGCGCGTCCTCTTTGCTCGGCGCGCGGCTCTTGCTCATACCCTCGCGTGCACGGATATGCTTCTTCGCATTAGTGCTGCTATGCCGGAAGCGATAGCTTTCATTGCCGGTTTCGACGATGTGGCAGTGATGCGTGAGACGGTCAAGTAAGGCCGTGGTCATCTTTGCATCGCCAAATACACTCGACCATTCGCCGAAATCCAAATTTGTCGTGATGGCTACGCTCGTATGCTCGTAAAGATTGCTCAGCAAATGAAACAGCAGCGCTCCGCCGGCTTGGCTAAACGGCAAATACCCCAGCTCGTCGCAAATCACCAAGTCCAGACGCAGCATGCTCGCCAGGATTCGGCCAGCACGGCCCTGTGCCTTCTCCTGCTCCAGCGCGTTGACCAGATTCACGGTGGAGTAAAAGCGAACACGCTTGCCGTGCTCCACAATGCTTGACACACCAATGGCCGTCGCCAGATGACTTTTTCCCGAACCAGTTCCGCCGACGAACACCAGGTTGTGCGCATCCTCGGTGAATGTCGTCTCGGCCAACTTCGCGATGAGCTTTTGGTCGACCGGCGAACCGTCGAAGTCAAAGCCGGCCAGATCACGATGCATGGGGAATTTCGCCGCGAGCATTTGATTGTTCACCGAACGTACCGCCCGGTCTGCGGTTTCGGCTTGCAGCAGGCGATCTAGCACCCAGTTCAACGAGGAAACCTCCGCGTCGCCCTCCTGAAGCTCGGCCCAGGCTGCGGCCATCCCGTGCAGACGCAGTTGCTTGAGTTCGGCGCTCAGATCACGCATGGTCGACCTCCGGCAACGTGCTGCGCAATCCGTCGTAGCGCGACGTATTGGCCAGTGGCGGCGTCGAGAGCTGCAACTGCGTATCGATCTTTGGTGGAAGCTGCGCGTCGCGTAGTCTTGCAAGCACGTTCTCCACGTGCTCGACGCTCACACGCCCCAAGGACGGCATCTGCTCCAAGACCAACTCGATCGCCGTCAAGACCGCATCCAGCCCGCTTCCCGGTACCAGCGCCAGTATCTTTGCCATCACCCGGTCGCCCCCCGTTTCGCGAAGCAGCCCCACGCGCAAGCGTTTGAGCGGCTCAGGCATATCCAGAAACGGTGCGCCATTACGCAACGCCCCGGGTTTGCGCTGCAAGAGCGTCACATAATGTTGCCAGTCATATTGCACCAGGGTGTTACCTGCCAGCCGGGCGTGCCCCGCGACCGCCGTGTTCTGCGCCACCACCTCAACCCGCGTGGGGTAAAGCCGCGTACTTAGCATTTGGCCTGCAAACTCACAGGGAACCGAATAGCGGTTACGCGCGATCACCACCAGGCAGGTACTTGACACGCGCGCCAGACGCTCGACGTATCCGTCAAACGGTGCCGGCATGGGCATCAAATGCTCGCGCTCCTGATCAAGCACGTCTGCCACGCTCACGCCTTTGTAATCAGGATGGCGCACCTCATTCCAAAGCAACCGACAACGCGAGTCCAGCCAGCTGTTCAATTCGCCGAGACTGCCGAAGCGCTCCTCGCGCGCGCTCGCCCAGATCCGTTGCCGACTATCCTGCACGTTCTTCTCGACGACTCCTTTCTCCCAGCCACTGGCCACATTGCAGAAGTCCGGTTCAAACAAGTAGTGAGAGCACATGACAGCGAAACGGGCATTGATCAACCGTCCCTTGCCTTTACGCGGGACCTTGTCGACCGCCGTTTTCATGTTGTCATAGATGCCGCGGCGTGCCACGCCACCGAGCGCTTGGAACGCTCGTGTATGCGCGTCAAAGAGCATCTCGTGGCCCTGGCTCAGATATGCCGTCAACCAGAACGCTCTCGAGGCGCAAAGCTTCGTATGCGCCACCTGCAGCTTGCGATACATCCCGCCGATCACCAGGCCTTCCTCGCTCCAATCGAATTGAAACGCTTCACCAAGCTCAAAGCGCAGTGGCACAAACGCGCTCGTTGAAATCGACTTGCCTTGGGCGACTCGCCACATCCGAATAAAATCGGTCACCCGCGAATAACAACCCTCATAGCCCGCGACCTGGAGCTGCTCAAACAGCGTCCACGTCCTGCGCCGCTCCTTTCTCGGCCGGAGCGCGTCAACGACCAACGCTTCAATGAGCTTCTCATGAAACGGGCTGAGCTTGGTGACCCGCTCCCCTCGTGCGTACTTTGGCTCCTGCGCGCTACCTTCTTTTAGATATTTACGAATCGTGATGCGCGACAAACTCGTCAGCCGCGCAATCTCGCGTACCGACTTGTCCTGGCGGTGGAACATCCGCCGTACTTTGCCAATCATGGTCATCGGGAGCATCCTCTAAACCTCTGCCTCTAAAAGCAGCAGGTTAGTCTGATTGCCCGGGTCACTTTTAAGTCGGCGAAACCCTCATAAGTGGGTCACTTTTAGGTCGGCGTCTACAGGGCTATGTCTGCTCTCCAACTATCTGGCTTCATACTACAACTCCTTTAGTTGGATGTGAGGGTTTTGATTCCTGCGCCGCTTGCATCCGTGCTACGCGGTCAGTAAGCCGATCCCATCGACTGCAATGTTTTGTCGGCGGGCTCAAATCGGAGACTTCGTAGAGGGACGCGTAGTCGTTGTAGGCATGTCTGGTGATGAGGCCGTGCCTCACCCAACTGACGAGCGTGGCCTCATGGATTCCGAGCCGTGCAGCGGCCTCTGGCCTCGTCAACATGCCGCGATCTCTCAGTCTGTCGCGACGGGAGCGGAGCCCGTTTCGCTGAGCGACATATGAGACGCGCAGCGCGGTAAATCGGATGTCGGACTTGCCCGGCCTGACACAACCGCCAGGACGAATGCCCTGATTGTTGAGGATGTCCGCAATTTCGGAGCATGTGTGGCTGTCGAGAAGCTTGTCGATGAGTTCCAGGACCTCGGGCCGTGTCTTGACCTGTTGCGCTGAGGACTTGGGATTCTGTGCCGTCAGGGTTTCAGTCCTGCCGGCCTTAAAGCGGACGTGAATCCGGGTGGTTCCTTCCTCCGGAAGTTTGACCAGCGTGACGTCCTCGATAATATGAGCGAGTAGCCGCTTGCGTTCACGGTTCGGTAGTGACTGGTCACGCCAGAGTGTTTTGAAGTCGGTTGTCATAGCGATGAGTCGCTCGCGGATTGCATCGTCGAGTGCGAGACGATCTTGCTGCTGGCTACGCTCTCTTTCCTCTCTGGCGTTGGCCAATGTGCGTAGCTTGTCGTTCCATTCGTGCTCGAGCGTATCGGCGACCAGACGGTTGTTCGGGTCAACGAGCATGAATCGTCGTTGTGCCAGATCTGCCGCGTACTGGGCACGTTCGACGGCTCGCAGGCGTAATCGGTCTGCTTCGTTATGCCGAATTTCAATCTCTCTACGAATCTCCAGCGCCAACTCCACCGCGGCCGGTGTCACCATGGCGGCGACCAGTGCACCGACTGCTTCATCAATGGGTGCCCCTGCAATCGACTGGCAGCAGGGCTCCCCACGAGTGCCTTGTGCGCGATCGCAGATATACCATGCCTCCTGCCGTCCGCGACGCGTGGCGTACCGCAGCCGGAAGTGCCGGCCGCATAGTCCGCAAACCGCGCGCCCCTGCAGCAGAGCCGCGCCCTCTCTGGGCGGTGACGCTCGTGCAACCTCATATCCTCGACCATTGATCTCGAGAATCTTGAGATTCTGCTGAAACTGTTCCGGCGTGATGTACCCGGGATGGGCGTCCGGGATGCAGGCTAGCCAGTCGTCACGTTCGCGCTTGCGAGGCACATTCTTACCGTCAGCGGTTCGCCGGTAATACCGCCGGCCATAGACGTAAGTACCGGCGTAACGCGGATGGTTCAGTGTGCGCAGCGCGGTCGACGTGGTGAGCGGCTGGAAGGTAATCAGCTTCTCGTTGCGCATGCGGGATGGAAACCGAAGACCTTCATTCTTGAAGACCTTGACTGTCTGACAGGCCGAGCCTACCCGTGAGAACGTTTCGAAGAAGTACGCGATTGTCTCCCTGACCTGCAGGTCAGGGTCAAGCACCACGTTGCCGAGTTCGTCGTACACGAAGCCAGTCGGGAGTGGACAGCGATACTCGCCACGGCGCGCCTTGTTCAGGATTCCGCCGCGCAATCGGGCTTTGATGACATGAAGCTCCGCCTCGCTCATCGTACCCTTGAGCCCGAGAAGAAGCCTGTCGTTGAAAGACGCAGGGTTATACACACCATCCTCATCGAGAATGAGCGTATCAGCGAAGGCGCAGATCTCCAGCAGACGATGCCAGTCGGCATTGTTTCTTGCCAAGCGGGACACCTCTAGGCCCATGACGATGCCCGCGCGTCCCATGCCGACATCTGTGACCAGTCGTTGAAATCCTTCGCGCCAGGACGCCGATGCGCCAGACTCGCCCTGGTCGCTATCGATGGTAATGATCTGGTCGTCGCGCCAGCCAAGCGCGGTCGCACGCCCACGAAGGGCATATTGCCGCTTTGTGCTCTCGACGTTCTCTACGACCTGTCTCATCGATGACTGCCGGACATAAAGGTAAGCGCCTCGTTCGAGGTGCTGAGGTTGAACTTTAAGCGATGCGTTCATGCTGTTCTCCGCTCATTGATCGTCATGACAATGCCTGCGAGTGCGTGAATGACGGTGCAGCGCTCGAAGGGCTGTGCTTGTGATGGGGATCGGGGCGAAGTCTGTTCCGACTGGGTGCCAGCGGTGACCAGCATGCATGCCCATGTCCACATGCCTCGATTTAGAAAAACGTTGAGCCCACGCCGCGCGTCTGCTGGGAGAGCCTCCCCTAGCATGGCCGAACGCATCACCTCGTACTGCGCGACGACGGCGGGCCAAAGCGTCGGCGGTCTGGCATCGGCTCTGGTTATTCCGCCGTTTTTTTTACACCGAAGGCACGCTCGATCGTTCTTGGATGCACATCGAGATCAAATTCCTTCCGAACCAGCCTTGCTAGCTCGCGTGCCCGAATCGGCTCTCCAGGGACGAGCCGTGTCTTGAGAAACGCCAACACGTCACCGTGAATCTTGTGTGGACCATGTGGCCCTCGCTTCCTCGGCACCAGCCCTGCGATCCCACCCTCCTCGAAGTCCGTGCGGGCCTGATAAAAGGTCGGTCGTGAGACGCCGTATTCGTCGGAAACCGACGTCACCGATGCCTTCTCGACGGAGACGCGGCGCAACATCTCGTACTTCACCTGCACGGCATCGTGCGGGTCAAAAAAACTCCCCTCCTGGAACTTGGGGTCCAGGACGTTCTCCGGCATCGGATTCAACGCGCCGTCCTCTGCGAGAACGTCGATCTTCGAGCGCTTGCGTTCACTGGGTGGGGGCACATTCAACTCCAGATGATCAAAAAACATTGTGTAATTAAATTATGCCGCGATTTAAGCGTTGTCAAGGTCAATCGCGGTGAATTCAAACCGAAAAAAAGCGCATAAATGAGACTTAATCCACAGTACGTAGAACAATTGCGGCATTAATTACTTTACATATGCGGCAAAATTAGGCTTACAGCTAATTGGCGCTATCAGCTCGCGTGTGCGAGGAGAGGCGTGTCACGAGGCAAGCAAGCTCCATCAAGTCCGCGACTGTGAACAGCGCACGTTCTTGCCCCATGGTGACTTCAGGATCAGGTTCGCTCATATCGGTCCACTTCGGTGGCACGGAGCAGAAGCTCTTGTCGTCGATGCGCAGCAAGAGACGCTTGCCGGAGCGGTTATAGCGCTCGCCAACGCAGACGAGCTGCCGCCCACTGAATGGATGGAAGGGATGAGTTATGCGGACAAGCTGCGTCGAGGTATCAACAAGACCTGCATTCCAAGCTATGTTACAAACGGCTCGAGCGAGGCCGCTTCGCCTGGCCGCGAACCGACGGCGGCATCGTATGCCTAACGAGCGCACAACTTGGTCTTCTTCTGGAGGGATTCGACTGGCGTCAGCCGCTTGATGCAGCTCGCCCGCGCAGCGCTTTGTAAACGTCTGTGACAGCGGGGCAATCGTTCTGGCCGTGAGCGTAAACTACGGACATGACATCCGGCAATGCTTCCCTCCCAAACGACATCAAGGCTCTAAAGGCCCTTGTGCTCGATCGTGAAGCGGCGCTGCGAGAACGCGACGGCGACCTCGAGCAATTGCGCGGCACCGTCTCGACGTTACAGAAGAATCTCTCGGACAGGACGCTCGAGATCGAGCATCTGAAGTTGTGGATTGCCAAGCTGCAGCGGATGCAGTTCGGTCGCAAATCCGAGAAGATTGATCGCCAGAATGAACAGCTTGAACTTCGCCTCGAAGACCTCCAGACCGATGATGGCGTCGCAGCCATCGAGTCACCGAAACCACGTCGGGCCGAAGGCGGCAAGTCGACTGGCCGCAAGCCACTACCTGATCATCTGCCGCGCCAGGACATCGTTCATCAGCCAGTCGAAGAAGCTTGCCCGCAATGCGGTGGTGCACTGGCCGATCTCGGTGAAGACGTTGCCGAGCAACTTGAGTATGTGCCCGGCCATTGGCGCGTGATCCGTCATCGCCGTCCCAAGAAGGCTTGCACCTGCTGTGATTGCATCGTTCAGGCCGCAGCTCCCAGCCGTCCTATTGATCGCGGCATGCCGGGCCCAGGTCTGCTCGCCCATATTCTTGTCGCCAAGTTCTGCGACCATCTTCCCCTGTACAGACAATCGATTATCTATGCGCGTGACGGCGTCGATCTGAGCCGTTCGACGCTCGCTGACTGGGTCGGCCAGTGCAGCGCGCTTGTGCGCCCGTTGGTCGAGACGATTCGCCAGTACGTGATGTCGGCCAAGAAGATCCACACCGATGACACGCCCGTGCCAGTACTCGAACCCGGCAACGGCAAGACCAGGACCGGTCGGATCTGGACGTACGTTCGAGACGATCGGCCATGCGGTTCAAACGACGCACCCGCGGCCTGGTTTGCCTACAGCCCCAATCGTGCCGGCGAGCATCCCCAGGCGCATCTGAGGGGCTTCAAAGGGACACTGCAAGCAGATGCGTTCGCCGGTTACGACGCGAACTATGAGGCCGGCGCCGTACGCGAAGCGGGATGCATGGCTCAGTATCCCGAGTATCGTTTTATGCTGAGAATCGAACGGTCGACGTGTGTGCATAGGTGTCGAATGCCCCCGCGTCACCACATAAATCTCGTTTCTCACAGAGTATTCAGAAACGCGAGGAGGCCAGGTTTCGGCTTCCACGATCTCGCGCGCGCAGGCTCGATCCCAGCATGCCGCCAGAACGTTTCCAGGGCATCGCGCTTCATCTGAAGGTTTGTCTCGATGTAGCGTCCAGTTGTCGCAATGCTCGCATGACCAAGATAGTCGCGAATGACTTCCACGCCATTACCGGATTGCAGCAATCCGACGGCGCAACTGTGCCTCATGACGTGCGGCGTGACCCGCTTGTGGGCGAGTGCCGGCAGGTCCCGAGCCGCGGCCTGCACGTGCCGGCGCAGAATGTAGGCAATCCCGTCACGACTCAGTGCTTCGCCGTGGCGATTGAGAAAAACATGCGGCTGCGTGTCAGGATGATTGATCGTCCCTAACCGGCGAAGCGACTCGGCAGTTTCGCGCCACAGCGGCAGAAGTCGATCCTTGCGACCTTTACCGTGCAGTCTGACTTGCCGCGGAGTGGTGAGCTGCAGATCGTTCCAGCAAAGGCCCGCCGCTTCGCTGACACGCGACCCGGTATTGTAGAGAAACAGTAGCAGCGTGTAGTCCCGCCAGCCACCGATCGTCTTTGTGTCGGGCTTTGCGAGAATCGCACGGACCTCATCAGCTTCCAGATAGGTTGCCGGCCGATGCCGTGCCTTCTTTGCAGGAATGGCGAGCGCTGCGGCATATTGATGCGAGTGAATGATGTCTGTGCGCAGCAGGTGCTTGAAGAAACTTCGAATGGCGGTGCGGCGGCAGTTGCGAGTTGCCACCGAATTTGAACGGTCCGTCTCGAGATGAAGGAGGAATCTGGCAACCGTTTCGGCGGTCATGTCACCGAGAACAATGCCAGAAACGCTGCACCGCTTGTCTGCCGCGACGAACTCAAAGAAAAGTTTCAAGGCATCGCGATAGGCGCGCACCGTGTGGATGCTGGCGCCGCGCATGCGTTGCAGGTATTCGGTGAAAAACGACTCAACCCGGATGAACAACGCTGCGGATGGTGCAGTCTTCATTCTGGAGCACGCGCATGGCAAAGATGGTTCTGGAGCCGCCGGCTGGCGAGATCCAGCAGTTGTGGCGTCGCCTTAAGGTAGACCTCTGTACCGAGCACGTTCTGATGACCGAGATAGGCGGACAGCCATGGCAGCTTCGCGTGTACATCCGCTCCGGCAAATGCCCATGCAGTGAGACGATGCACTGCGAAGGCATGGCGCATCTCATACGGTCTAGGGCCGATCCTGCCGGCGGGTGGTTTGATCGACAATTGACGAAGCAACCGCCGAATTGCCTCCGATGCCGACTTCACTGTAAGCGGGGTTCCGTCCAGGCGAATGAACAGTGCTTGCGGATCCTCGATGCAACGATCCCGAAGAACCTGCCGACGCGCTTTGAGATATTGATGCAGCTCACTGGCCAGATCCGGGCGGAATGCGACGATGCGGGATCGTCCCTTGCCGTGCGATACAAGGAAGGTGTTTCGGCACAGATCAACTTCCTCCATACGCAGGCGTACCGCCTCTCCAAGACGCAGGCCAGTGCAGTAAAGCACCAGCATCAGTGTACGAAACATGGGTGCCCAGATCCAGCGGCCGTGATGTTCGCTCGCCGCATGCAGAAGCCGAAGCACTTCCTCCTGCGAGAAGATGTACGGAAGAAACAACGATTCCTTGACTGGCGCGAGCGCATGCTCGGGAACATATCCGGATGGATCGTTGCGGCGCCTGTAAAGGCACAACTGACGGACTACTCCGAATTCCAGGCCTACCGTGACAGCCTTGCGTCCGGGCCCGCAACTTCTCGGTTGCAATGCGCACGTATGCTGAAATGGAATCCGGATCGCGATGACCGAGAATATCTGAGACTACTCTTGGGTCCGTGCCAAGGTCGATCTGGCGAGAAGCGTTGGAGAAACGCAGCACGTGGCTACCGAGGTAGGACGCTGTCAAACCGGCCACGGTGGCATGCTTGACCACAATGTATCTGACCGCCGCCGCGCAAGTCAAAGGGCCAAATGGCAATCGGCACTGAAGAAACAGATTCCGGGTCGTTACATGTTGTGGTCTTCCGTCGCGAAGATAGAGAGCCACGGCCTTCGCGACGGCCGGCAACAGTGGTAAGGCAAACGCCGTCCTGGTCTTCGGTCGGGTCACCCACAATGTGGCTGCGCTCCAGTTGATATCGTCCAGTTGCAGCCCGATCACTTCGCCGGCGCCGAAGCCATAGGTGCTCATCATCAGCAGCATCGCGTAGTCGCGCAGACCGCACGGATCTGATCGGTTCACAGCATGGAGTAACCGTTGCACATCCTCCCATGGCAACGCCCGATGTGGATGCTCATACTTAGGCTGCACGGGAGCTATGACTGAATCGGCGAAATTGCGCGGGCTGCGGCCGCTGGCAAGCAGAAAGCGTGAGAAAGACCGAATGCTGCAGGCGATATCGGCTGTTGTGGTGTACAGTCGTTGGTGGACTGCCACGATGTGCTACGAGATGAGCCCTGTATGCACGTAGCACCGCCGTCGCTGGGGAACTGGCCGCCGGTGCAACCCGCCAGGTCGGCACTTCCCTTCCGAGCACGCAATAGACACGATGCAATTCGAGCACCGCTGTCCTGGCGCTCGCTGCTGCATTGCGACCTAAATCATGCCGCCGACGATACCAATCGACGAAGTGGTGCGCACCATCGAGAGTTAGTTGAGCCGGCTCATTTAGTCCGTGCTGTTCGCAATACGCCCTGAAGCGGGTGATCCATCGGAGATACACACAGGCACTGCTGTCCTTTACGGAGCGGTCGTCACGCCATACATGAATGATCTCGGCTGTCGTCGGAGACGGCCTGGATCGGCGTGAATCGGTTGGTTCGAGCTGCATACTGTTTGCTCGGAGTTGACCCTTGCAGCATAAATCGGTTTACACCTGCCGTCAGGCCCCGTGTCTTGTTGGTCAGACTCGCTACGGTCCGATACGCCTCGCTGCAATCGCAGAAAGCCTAGCGGCGCTGGAAGTTCGCTGAGCGTCTGTGGCGAGAGTTCACGCCTTAACTCCACGAGCGTACGAGACGAACTGGCGTCGCCTCGGACGCCCCAAAGGTGCCAGATGCCAGGCGTTGACGGATGCAGGGAAGATACTGCCTGGAGGGCCGCTTGAACCGCGCGTACCCGGCGGCGTAACCAACGCACAGCCGCCGGCAAACTCACGTCGTCCTGTCGCAGTGTATTGGCAGCGGCCTCCATGCTGCGCATACGCGGCACGCTCGCGACGACAGCGTCGACTGAGCCAAGCAGACCCGGCAGCCTTGCAGCGAGAAAGTCCGGCAGGAGGCTGAAAGTTTGGTGTCCCTCAGGACAGTACCACCTGGCAATACGCATCCCTGATGGAGTCGTGCGCTCATAGGTGCCATGGCGAGCAAACGAGCATCCGCCAGAGGGGTGCAACGGACAACGGTCCAGACGAACCGCGAGCCATTCGTGCTTCGCGATGTAGCTCTCGACACTTGATTGAGTTCTCAGTGGGATCTGCATGGTCGCCGCCCGGACGCCGCACACGGATGGTGTCCATACAGATAATATGCCGAGTTGTTTGGCCCTTCAAACGCCCCCGGTTAGCCTCCGGACGGCCGTTGCTCGACATAAAACGATACTCGGGATACTGAGCCGTATCTGGAGCTCCAGATACGGCTCACGCTCGACGTAAGTTCCACGACCTGTTCGTTGCGCGCAAGAATGAGGTGAACACGGAAGCGCTATGTCGGATTGGCGAGTTATACGCAATCGAAGCTGAGATCCGCGGTAAGCCGCCGGACGAGCGATGGCGCGTGCGACAAGAAAGAACCCGCCCGCTGATGGACGACTTCGAGTTCTGGCTGCGCTCGACGTTGAGTATGGTGTCGCAGAAAGGTGATACAGCTAGAGCGATCAACTACTCTCTGAATCAATGGCAGGCGCTCACATTGTTTATCGATGATGGCACAGTCGAGATCGACAATAACGCCGCTGAACGCGCGTTACGAGCGGTAGCGCTCGGCCGCAAAAACTTCCTGCACTTCGGCTCCGACAGCGGTGGTGAGCGAGGTGCCGCGATCTACACGTTGGTCGCAACCGCCAAACTCAATGGCCTTGATCCTGAGGCGTATCTGCGCCATATCCTCTCTCGCATTGCCGACTATCCGGTCAATCGCGTGAGCGAGCTGCTTCCATGGGCCGTTGCTGATCAGTTGCCCTCATACGCCGCCTAACTTCGCTTGCTCGCTCTCCTACTCGCGATTCGTGTCAAGCACGGCATTGCTCGGACGGTTACTAACCGCTCAATTCCCCACACATTGAGCGAGCTCGTCGTTACCGGGTTACGTTGGAGTACGGCAAGTTACCGGGTAACAATGAGGAGGGATGGATGGCGCAAACAACGGCGCAGCGACAGGCTGCCTGGCGGACGAGGCGAGCAACGGCGGGGCAGGACGGCAACGGAGAGCGACGGCTGGACCTGTGGGTGAGCACGGGAGCCGATCTTGCACTTGAGCGTCTGGCGCGACGTTACACGATAACGAAGCGCCAGGTGCTGGAGCAGTTGATCGTACAGGCCGACGGGCGGATCGTGCGTAGGCTCGAGCCCGACTCACCGCAGCGGGATGCCTATTTCGGGGTGAGCTGAGAGCGCCGCATTGCAACCGGGTAATGGGTGCTCAGGCAGGAGGCACCGCAGCAGTGTGCCGCAAGGCGAAGTTGAACGGCAGCAGGTCGCTGACATCGGCATCGGGCGGACGCTGGGGCAACTCGGTGAGCACATGTAGGAGATAGGCGTACGGCTCGACGTTGCAGGCCCGACAGGTGAGCATCAGACTGTAGACCATCGCGCTCGCTTTCACGCCGGCAACGGTGTCACTGAACAGCCATGAGGCCCTTCCGGTACAGAATGGCCTGATGTCGCGCTCGATGGCGTTGTTGTCCACGGGGGCGCGCCCATCGCTCACGTAGCGGCTCAGGTACGCCCACTGGTTGCGCGTGTACGAGATCGCCTTGCCCAGCAGGCTCTCGGGCAGGACCTGCGGCGCCTGCTCGTCAAGCCATGTCCTTAAGGACGCCAGCAGCGGCACGCTGTGCTGTTGGCGCAGGCGGTACGTATGATCGACGCGCGTCTCGCCTTCCGCCAAATCGGCTTTAGCAAGCGTCTCGACCTGGTACAGCGCCTTGAAGTACTCCAGTGCTTGTGCAGCACGACCGCCCGGTTTCTTCATGCCCTTGAGGGCGTCAACGAAGGCCCGCCTAGCGTGCGCCAGGCAGCCGAAGTGCGTCGGGCCTTCGAGCGTACGCCAGGCGGCATAGCCGTCAGTCATCAGCAGGCCTTTATAACCGGCGAGGAGCGTCTGGGGATACTCCTGCCCGCGTCCGGGCTGGTAGTCGAACAGCACGACCGGTTCCGGGCAGTCTTCGGCACTGCGGTACACCCACATGTACGACGTGCTCTGCGCGGCACGGCCGGGCTCCTTGAGCACCTGCACTGTGGTTTCGTCACCGTGGATCAGCGGCTGCGACAGCAGCGTCCTGCGCAGTGCCTCGTACAGCCGGCTGTAGTGAAGTTCAGCGGGCCGGATGATCCAGTTTGCCAGCGTGCCGCGCCCGACTTCGATGTCCGCGCGTGCCAGGGCATTCACCATCCGGTACAGCGGCGTGCCGTCGACATACTTGCCTGTCGTGACGTGGCGATCATCGCTGCACTGGCGCTGCTGCCCGGTAGCGGCTGCGCCGGCATCGATGCGGTGAACACCGGGGTACGTTCGGCGTGGCGCTCGCAGTGGCGGCACGCATATTTGAAGCGCACGTGCTGCAGCACCGATGCCTTCACCTCGATATGCAGCTGTTCGCTGAGCTCTTCGCCCATGCGGTGCAGCGCGTGCGCGCAGCACGGACAGACCTTCTGGTCTTCGGGCAGGTCGTATTCGATGCGCTATCGTGGCAGGTGCGCCGGCAGCGGCTTGCGTCCACGTTTGCTCTGTGCTGGTCCGGGAACATCGGGCAGGCCGGTGTCGGGCAAGGTGAACGTGGCTTCGGCACCTGCGACGCCATCGTCGTCGGGTTCGGCACCGGCGGCCTGTTCGGCCTCGTCGAAGACGCGATCGCGCAGCTTCTCGCTGTTCGGGGCGAAGCGTTTGCTCTGCGCCAGCCTGAACTGTTCTTCAAGCACCCTGATACGCTCGGCGAGTTCCGTCATGCGCTGTGCGTCGGCCGCTGCGCGCGCCTCAAGTTCACGGATGTAGGCCTGGGCCGCCGGCGGCAGGCCGGCGAAGTCGTCTTCATTCATGAACCTGACGATGGCGCGAGGCCGCACCCGATGGGTTTACGTCCATTTGTAACCCGGCCCGCCGTTGTTTACCGGCAACGCCGGGCATTCAGCTCGCATGGCGGTACGGTCTTACCGGATGGCGGCGCACTGCCTCAATGTCGATGCCGTCGAGCAGCCAGTGCAGCTGTTCGGTCGTCAGCTCGATCACCGCCTGCTGCCGACGTGGCCAGACGAAGCGGTCTTCCTCGAGGCGCCGCAACATCAGCCAGAAGCCAGCGCGCTCGTAGAACAGCAACTTGACCCGGTTACGTCTGCGGTTGTGAAAGGCAAACACAGCACGGGCAAATGGATCGAGCTGCATGGACTGCTCGACCAGCATCACCAGGCTGTTGATGCCAGCCCGGAAGTCGATTGGCTCCCGATGCAGGAAGACCTTCAGGTCAGCCTCGAAGCGAAACATCAGCGCGCTCCCAATGCGGCAATCATCGCGCTCACGAGTGCGGCATCGCATCCTGAGCATTCGAGCTCGAGCTTCACGCCGTTGGGCAACTGGGCCGACAGCCTGCCGACGGTGCCGGGCGTAGCGAAAGACGCGACGACTCTGGTTCCGGTATGGGCCGCGTAGCGGGGGATGACACCAGCACGGGCGCTTCTTCAGCAATCGCGACGACTGGCACGAACACTGACGAAGCGATGGCCATGTCGTCCTTCACGCAGGCATTTGATTGTTCGCGCAGCTGAACCCATTTGCGCAATTGGTAAGCATTCACCCCAGCCCTCAGGGCCAGGCCAGAAAGTGATGCGCCCGGTTGCAGGCAGGCATCGATCAGTCGTTGCTTGTGCGCCGGATCGAAGCTGCGCTTGCCGCCAGCACCAACGCGTGTCACCCGCAAAGGCAAAAAGGTCAGGTCATCATGGGTCATGGATTGCGTCCGCAAGTTGGGTTGCGGACGCAATCGTGGACCTTCTCAAACTCGGAAGCTAGGTGGTGACAAATTCGCGCTTACAAACGAACGACACTTCAGCGAGTAATCACGAACGTGATTGCGGTTGAACAATATCTGACTGGGCGATCGCTGTATTTCTCGATCAAGTCGAAAGCATGGGATATGGTCATTGTTAGATGTTAGTGACGACACCAAAAAGAAGACTGTGGATTTGGAATCGTGAACATTGCCAGCACGGTGGCTGGGTTCTGGCAACACCAGTCCGGCCGGAGCGCACGCAATTTTGACATAAATACAATTGCCGAAACCTTGAATTGCAGTCCTTATTAACGGTTGTCGTCAATTTACTGGCGTGAGCTACCTCAAAAAGATGCGTGCACGTTGCCCCGGGGCGTGTAGTCTCGAGTGTCTTCTCAGGCGCGCCAAAATTGGCAGATCGGAACCAAGCCGATCCTTTGTGCTGTAGCACGCGCGGACGACTTCCTTGAAAGGTGCAAGCTGGGGGCGGCGGTATCATGCCTGGCGTCGCGCGGGCGTGAAAAGCTCGACGAAACGCCTGCCAATATCGCTCAGGGCTCACGCTATCTTCGAGCGCACGCGGACAGCGGACTAATTGGTAGAACGCAACAAGTTCTGTTACAATTAATTCTCGCGCGCTTTATGCGCCGTTTCAAACCGGCCCGTCTTGTAAGCGGGCCGCGTCCTTTGCTCGTTGCGATCCTTGCAAGTCATCAGTGCCTGAAGCCGTGATCCTGTTCATGTCGCGCAGGCCGCCATGCCTGTGGCCGTCATCTCGCCGTCGCCGAGCAAACCTGTCGAGGAGAATGGATGGCAAGTTTTGATCGGAAAGACCTAGGACCAGACACGGGAGCGACGGCGCGGAAAACCCCTGCCCGTCGCTCATCGAAGGGCAAGCTCGCGGCCACCTTTGCGCCGATGGACGCCGCGTCAACAGCGCTTCAGGAGGAAGAGCGGCAGCGCCAGTTGCGGGCACTCATCCAGCTGGGCAAGGAGCGCGGCTACCTCACCCACGCGGAGATCAACGATCACCTGCCTGACAATTTCGCGCAGACCGCTGCAATCGAGAACATTGTCAGCACGTTCAATGACATGGGCGTGGCTGTCTACGAGCAGGCGCGCGACGCGCAGACGCTGCTTCTGAACGACGCCGCACCAGCCGCCGTGTCGGACGACCAGGCCGACGAGGAAGCGGAGGTTGCCCTGTCGACGGTCGACTCCGAGTTCGGCCGCACGACCGATCCGGTGCGCATGTACATGCGTGAAATGGGTGCGAACCAATTGCTGGCTCGCGCCGGCGAGGTCGAGATTGCGAAACGCATCGAAGACGGTCTTCACGAAATGATTCAGGCGATTGCGGCCTGCCCGGCGACGATCTCGGCGATCCTTGCGAGTGCGGAGCAGGTTGCGGCCGGTGAACTTCGCATCGACGAATTGGTCGACGGCCTCAACGAAGACACCGCAGAGGACGAGGTCTCGGCGTCGGGCTCGGCTGCATCACAGGGCATCGACACGGACGCAACCGACACCGACGACGCGAACGCTGATGACGACAGCGATATCGGAGCGCCGGATTCGAACAAGGCGAACGAAGCGCGCTTGAAACAGTTGACGAGCGACAGTCTCGCTATTTTTTCGCGAGTGGGTGAGTTGTTCGACCAAATATCACGTGCCGACGTCACGGAGGACAAGGGCGCGGCCGCCTTCGCACGCGTGTGTGAACAGATCCAGCGCGAACTCGCGCCCATTCGCTTTACGGCGCGAACCATCGACCGGTTGTGCGTCGATGTGCAGCAGCGGGTTGCGCAGGTTCGCGCGATCGAGCGGCGCATTTTGCAAATCGCCGTGGACCGGTGCGGGATGCCGCGCGAAAGGTTCGTCGAGTCGTTTCCGGGCCACGAGACCGATCTTGGTTGGACCGCAAAGACGGCGGCGTCGCACGAGTTCGGTGCGGCTCTCGAGCGGAGTCTTCCCGCAATTCAGGCCGAGCAGCAAAAGCTGATCGATATCGAAGTGAACGCGGTACTGCCGCTGCAACAGTTGAAGAAAATCAACCGGCAGATGATGGCGGCCGAGTTGAAAATGCGGCAGGCGAAGCGCGAGATGATCGAGGCCAACTTGCGCCTCGTGATCTCCATCGCGAAGAAGTACGTGAACCGCGGCA
>Ga0153932_1000161_pt1 | contig 28636 bp, 24 predicted proteins | sample TSNJ016MetaG_FD_102273 | JGI IMG/M metagenome (GOLD analysis project Ga0153932, IMG submission 102273) | Attine ant fungus gardens microbial communities from New Jersey, USA - TSNJ016 MetaG | ecosystem: Host-associated > Fungi > Mycelium > Unclassified | place: USA: New Jersey, Wharton State...
ATCGGTCGCCCACACAGGCGGCTTGCCTTCCTCGCTTTGTTGCTCCGGGGTATCCGCTCCCTCCGGCGTCACCGGTGCTTTTGGCAACTGCCGGTGCGCCAGATGTTGATGACGCATCGTCTTTAACTTCTCCAGAACAGCAAAGGCTGGGCCGTTCACGCTGTACTTGCCGATCAATTCCAGTATCCGATCCCGCTTTGGCGTGAGTGCTTCCCTCATGGCGTCGGGCGCGAACCTGGAGCGAAGGCCTGTGCGTCCCGCCCTGTATTGAATTAGTGCTTCGAAGAATTTCTTGTCCCGTAGACGATCCGCTATCAGGCTCATCCTCACAGCTTGTTTGTTGGTATCCCATACCCGGGTCAACGCCAGTAATAACTCACGACGCAGCGACAACCGAATGATCTGAAAGGCATGTGCCGCATAGGAAGTGCCGATACGTGCATGAAGGCCGGTGTCATATGCAGTGGGACGCCAAGTCTCATGGAACATGACCGCCAGTTCGATCTCCTGTCGAGCGGTGTCAACCATGCTCTTCAATCCTTCGATCTCTTGCTGGGCATCGTCCATCAGCGTCATGTGCGAGTTAAATTCTGTTGATCATAGCTCGCAGACGCGACATCCGGTGCGTCGATGGCGCACTGGAGGACTTCTGCGGACTTGCCGGGATGGCGATCCCGGCAGCCTCATCAATTCCGTCGATCCTGGCTCACGAATTCCGTCTCCTGCACCTTTTGTTATTTACCCTTCGCGGCGATGATGGCCCTAGCTATGTCTCTCAACCTCGTTGTGTCTTTGGGATATAGCACTTCCAACGCATGCTCCACCAGTTCCAAGACATCCAAGACACGTTCATGCGTAACTTCGCCTTCGTGGCTACCAACATTGCCAACCCATTTTGCAGCCTCTAGGAATTCACCTGTCTCGGGATGCGACCTATCAAAGATTTCAATGCGGTGGTGAAGTTTCCCTGGAGCGATGTCTTGCTCATCCATCAAACGCTCTAACGCAATGCGCATGGAGTTTGCCGCATTTCCTGGTGACGACCAGTAGGCGGAAAACGCTTGAGTGAGCGCATTGCGAACGCCTGGGGGGCACGCAGACGGAACCTCGATTATGGGAAGGGCGGGGAAGAAGAACTTTGGGTACAGCATTTCCTCGTGTTCAAATCTGTCCGGCAACTCCACCTCTTCGTTACCGTACGCTCCGGCAACAACTACCCGATCATCACATCGGGTGCACCGCAGGGCCATCACATAGCGGCCGTACTCCATTTCGGGGTGATACGACTGATAGTCCATTGCCTGCACAGAATCGTAGGCGCCTTCGTGCCTCAAGCTGTCCTCCACAGCGTCCAGTGAGCCACTGCATTCCGTACGAGTACACGGCCAACCAGGTACTTTGCCCTGCGAGTGATAGGTTCGGAATAGATGTTTTTTCATGCAACCGCCGCGTTTGGTGGTGTCTATATGCACCTACGCTGGGCATTCTCCCATGATCTGCTGTAAGCGACGGTTTCATATCCACTTCCACGTGCGTAATTTTGCCCCGTGGGCGGCATCACAATCGCTGGCCGAAGCTGCCTGCTTAGCGGCCTCGATGCTTCGCCGAGAATGCGGCGTGTGTTCGCCGTGAACTAGCCTGTTGCCGCCGATTCCGGGCAGTCCAGTCAATTCCGTACTTTCGAGTCTAGCTAATTCGCGCGCTAGTCTAAGTAATTCCGTTTCCCGACAAAACCTTTCGTAACTGAATAAAAAAAGATTGCAGTAAGTACCCAATGGGTACATACTGCAATCTTCATTATTCATCGATTGAGCACGCGTTGTGTGTGCGGCGCAACGCGATCGACTACCAACGGGACGGCGCCACCATGAAACAAACAGTACCGGCTTGGATTGCCCCCTATGAGGCTGGGCAACGGCAAGGTTGGGCACAGAACGTCATGGCGTATGCGGACTACTACTGCGTTGACGGCTCGGCGGATGATGACTTCTCAATCGAGGAACGTCTTGTCATTGACCGGCCACCGATGGTGTCCTACGCAAGCAGAACCGGGACCAAACGTAACCTGGATGCGTTGCGTCGCGCCGGCTGGCATCTTCTGGTGTCCGCAAAAGGTACGCTCCGTAACGAAGGCATGCCCTATGCCCTCGACAACGGCGCATGGACCGCATACCAGCAAGGTCAAGCATTTGACGAGGAGGCGTTTCTTAGGGCCGTGGATAAGCTTGGAGAGCACGCGGAATGGATCGTACTGCCGGACATTGTCGAAGGCGGTCTAGCCTCGTTAGATTACTCGCTGCGTTGGATGGAACGGCTACGTGGCATTCCCACTCGCCTACTGATCGCGGTTCAGAACGGAATGCAGGTAGAGGACGTGCGCTGCATGCTTAGCCCCGCCGTGGGTATCTTCGTGGGCGGCTCGACTGAATGGAAGGAAGCCACGGCGGTCGCCTGGGGATCCGTGGCTCGCCGGCGGAACTGCTACCTTCATGTTGGACGAGTGAATACCGTTCGGCGCATACGCATTTGCGCAGCTGCAGGCGCCAGCAGTATCGACGGAACGAGTGTTTCGCGCTTTTCCAAAACGCTGCCTCCCCTGGATGCTGCGATGCGCCAGGTTGACATGTTTTCGGCGGCCGGCGAGAGTTTCGCGGACGCCCTCACGGCGCTTGAAGATCTCGATTTAGCTGAGCTGATGTGATCGACCATCAGATGACTGAATGCCGTTGACAAAACGGTGCGACCGCGCGTCGTGCACGCACGAACGCTAATCAACATCAAAGGCTCGCGACTGTGAGCCTATCGCGTTTGTGGCTGTCGCAGCGTAGGCGTCACCGGACCTCGGTCGCACAGCTACAGTTTCGTGGGCATGGCCACAAAATCTTTGCTTGAATTGCCTTTGGTCGGTTTGACAATGCGCCCCACCGACCGCAATAGATGCACCTGCCGCTTCGACAGGAGCCCGTGGAACGGGCGACCCGATACGTAGAAAACCAGATCCCCTCCCCGCAGCTCAACGTCTTCCTCCAATTCTGTCCGTTCGTCGGACGCCAGGCTGGCGGCCTCAATGACCCCCAGAGTCAAAGGCTCCCCGTCCTTGCGATGCAATGCCCCTTGTACGGGGTTGGCTTCTGACGTTGGAAGGCTCGATACGTCTCGCACGTACCCGCGAGCCTGACCTCCCTCCTCTTCCCTAGTCAACCGCGCCGGCTCCGGAGCCGCAGGCGGAGGAACCGGCGCGGCCGGCGAAGCCGGTCGCGCCGTTGAAAGCTTTGAAGGCTTCTCTGGCGCCACCGGGCGGCGACTTTGACTTGCCGCAACTTGTTCCGCCGGGGGCTCGCCCCCAAACGCGTTGACTAGCTTCGCGGTGGACTGCAGCTTTCTCGCATGCTGGGCCGCGAGTTCCGCAGCATGATCAGCGTGACGATCCAACACTTTTCGATGAATGGCGTCTCGGGTCTCGGCTATCTTTTTGGCGTGCCTTGCATCTTCTGTAGCCAATTCCGCTTGAGTCTTCAACTCGAAGAAATACGACCGCAGCGTCACGGCAGGCAGTTCGAGTCCTGACCCTTGCAGAATCTCGGCGATCTTTTCGAAAGCGAGTCCGCGCTCCCGCGCAGCGATCAACGTGCTCAGCAGCTGCTTCACCGCGTCCTTCTTCAGGAAGCGGTCATCGGGCAACTCGCTGTAGATCGCTGCCAACAACCTCTGACGAGCTACCTCGATGTTGTTCTTCTCAATCTTCTTTGGTGTTGCCATCAGTATCCCCGCGATTTGCAACGCTGAATTTCACCTCATCGACTACTATATTATCATTACAATGATACACGGTAAGCTTTACGTGCTTGTATATCGCGGCGCCCTCCGGGCGCGGACCAAAAGCGTAACCGTCGCGAGCGCCGGCAAAAGCAACCGCAAGGTACACCAGAGCGTAGCGAGCAGATACCCCGTCAGCGTCTACCGGAGGTTCAACCCGAACCACAGATACCTTTAGGACAGGATAGGGAATGTATATACGCGACAAGTCGCGCATATACACCGGCTCAAAGTTCTCGGTCGCCTGCGGCGCCCTTCGCACTTTGAGCCTTTCCGTTTAGCTCAGGGCTTCGCCCCGAGACCCGTACTTCAATGAGATAAAAAAATGCCTAAAAAGCGAACGTCCGAACCCAAGAGTGCAACGATCATCCTCCGCGTGACGGCAGAGGATAAAAGAGCGCTGGAAGAGAAGGCGCGCGAGCGCGCATTGACACTCACCGAGTATTTGACTCGCACCGGGCTTGGCCGCTCGGCACGCCAACGCTCGGACGTTGACGCGATCAACCTTCTTCGTGAATGTGCTGACGAGTTAAAGGCAATCCATATCGCTTTGCGCGGCATGCCCACGGACGACGCCGTATCTGCCGGCGCGCTGATGGACGAGACCATGCAGGCTATATGCACGGCGATCGGTCGGGTATGGCAAAACGAGAGCACCGCATGATTCCGAAAATCGTTCCCGGGCGCCGCGACGGCAAATCGTCGTTCAAGCAGCTCGCAAAATACGTCACAGAAGGCATTGAGCAGTCCGGCGAGCCACCGGAGAAATACAGTTGGGCCAACCTGACTCAGTACATCACGAAGGAGAGTGTGCTGAACGCCCTCGGCGAGAACGTTGAGAAAACGATCGGCGTCGAGATCGGCAACGTCACGTCACTGGCAAACGCGCCGGCCGAAATGTATGCCGTTGCGCAACGCGCAGACGGTCGAGTGAAAGAGACGGTCTATCACTACATCCTCTCCTGGCCGGAGCACGAGCGGCCCAAGACCGAAGACATCTTCGCGGCGGCTCGCGATACGCTTGCGGCCCTTGGCATGTCCGAACATCAGTACATCATCGCGATCCACGCAAACACAGATAACCTGCACGCGCACATTGAAGTCAACCGTGTTCACCCGAAAACCTTCACTACAGCCGATACCTATCGGGATTATTTGAAACTCCATCGTGCCGCGCGAGAGGCCGAAATCAAATACGGCTGGCATCACGACAACGGCATCTTCCAGGTCGTGGAAGTAAACGGCAAGAAACACATCGTTCGCAACGACGATTACGTTGACCCAGACCTCGTTCCTACACGGCCAGGCGCGAGCCGCGCCGAAGTGTGGTCCGGCGAAGAGTCGCTAGAGACGTGGTGCAAGCGTGAGCCGGCTACCGACTTGAAGGCTGTTCTCAAAGACAAGGCCACATCGTCATGGCAGGATGTCCATCGCGCGCTCGCGCGACACGGTCTGGAGTTGCGTGACGCAGGCGGAGGCGGATTCAAGGTCGCCGACGTAAGCGACGACACGCCGGAGAAGCTCGGGAAGCCGCTTACCGTGAGCGCGTCTGCTGCGTTCCGGTTTATGAAGCGTGCAGACCTTGAGGCACGATTTGGCCCGTATGTGCCACGCGCGCCTGACTTGGACATTGGGCCGACCACGCGGAGCTACAAGCGAGACCCGCATAAGCGCCTCGAATCCCGCCTTGCCCGGAAAGAGTTGCGGGACGATCTTCACGCACGCTTCCAGAAAGAAGAGCGGACAGCCAGATCGCGACAGTCAGAAGCCAAGATACTGCTTGAGCCATTTGCGGCAGAAGACCGGCGCCGCCATAACGAGTTGCGCGACTCACATCGAGCGAAGCGGGAAGCCATTCGGCAAGACGCGACCCTCACCCCATCTCAGAAGCAACAAGCCTACATGCTCGCCAAGATCACCGTGATGCGGTCGCGCAATCAACTCGTTCAGCAGATCACGGAAGAACGCAAAGTACGGGCAACACTGTTACCGCCTATCCCGACGTGGCGCGAATGGGTTGCGCAACAGGCTCAACTCGGCGACGAGGCTGCAATCAGCGCGCTCCGCGGCATGGTCTATCAGGAGGGCCGGGACGGCAAAAAACGCAAAGCTCGTGAAGAGATCGAAGACGAGGAAAACGCCATCCGACCCGCGATACCGGCCGACCTCGACCCGCAACCACATAACATGGCAAACCTCATCTGGAAAGTCACGAACAACGGTCGCATCAACTACAGCTTCAACGATGGTCAGCCCGCTTTCCGCGACGACGGCGAACGGATCACCTTCGGGCGCAAGGCCGTCTCAAACGATGCCCTTGCCCTTGCCCTCGCATACAGCGCTGACAGATGGAAAGACGGCATCCGAATCACCGGAGGCGACTTCGCATTTAAGGAGCGCATGGTTCGTATGGCCGTCGAGCAAGGCATCGCCATTAAGAACCGCGAGCTGCGCGACCTACAAGGGCAAGTCCAGGCCGAGCTGGACGCGAAGAACGCCATCGAACGGCACAGCCGAAACAGTGCCCGCCAGGCGCTAGCTACGCCCGCCTCTGTGAGCGCACGGGATGGCGACATCGAGGCATTTCTTCGCGATCAGGACCGCACCGCACAGTTCAGCCACGCAATCACGCAGGACAAACGCTACACCGGCCCGGTGGTAGCACAGAATGGGCGATTCATCGCCCAGCAGTTAGGCGAGCATCGTTATGTTTTTCATGAACGGAGCGCCTTTTCTAACCCACCAGAAGAGGGGCAGCGCGTCACGATCCGCTATCAGTCCGGTAAAGCCACCGTGCAGACACCAAAGACCAAGAGCGACCGTGGTTCACGATAGGCGCAGCGGGGCGCGGCTTGACCCCGCAACCTTTTTGCCCCTCTCTTCCGTGGCGCCGCTCAGCGCCGCTTTATCGCGTTCAGCGCAAAGTGCCGCTATGCAGAATTCGCGGGTATGAATCACGCCTTGCCGTCATCCTTTGCATCGTGTTTCACCGATGAAAATATCCCGGTCAGATTCCTAGCGTTTGCTGCCTTTTCCGCTTTGCTAATGGCCCCTCCGCGTTTCTCTTTTAGCTTGCGAAACTCCCGGTCGAGTTGCGCTACGCGATTGTGGTCGATTGTCGTGTTCTGGTTTAAAAATTCACCCCTTAAAGCTTCGCAACCATCGGCAGATGCCCAATAAGCGTCGTGGATTTCGCTCCAACCTCGATTTTGGCGGAGCCATTCCAATCCCGCAGTCAACGTCACCAAGATAGTTATCCAGTAGCTTGGAATGCCAAATTTTGTCGCAACAATCGAGAGAACGAATGACGCAGCGGCGAGGACAATCACTAACCGCGCAGTCCAGGAAATCCATCTTCGGACCTTCCTGGCGTTACTCAAATCGCGGGCGCGTTGCTGGTCGATTTCGGTGATCACCCGATCAATTTTTTCCTGCGGGGCCGGGTCGGTAGGATTCGGCAAGGGCGTAGCCATATTTGTCAGACCACCTTGTAATGTTGCGGCTACGAAAAGGCCAAGTCTTCCCAGCCAGCTTTGTTGAGCAGTTTACGACAATCTTACTTAGTCCCGGAAACAAGGCTCTTTTCGGGCCGCGCGTCCTTTCTTATCTTCAGCGCCACATCGTTGCGATCAGCTGAGAAACGGTTGTTCAGTGGTTACGTGCATGGCCGCGAGGAAGCACAACGCATAAGCGCCACGTCGGCCCATATCGATCACTGCGACTTCCAACGTCAGAAGTTACCACTGCAACAACCGCTCTGTTTCCAACGCCCGCCGATTCTCTTCGTCATCGACGTATACCAAGCTCGTGTTCACATCAGCATGCCCCAAATTACGCGACAAATTTGTGAGCCCGCTTCCTGCGTCGGCCAACCGCTTGGCGAAACTATGCCGTAGCCAGTGTGTCGACGCACGCTTCAGCTTCTCAGCCTCGACCGCATCTTTCCCGTCCCACCACTCCAGCGCTTCCTTGAAGATGTCCTTCACCAGCCGGTACACCGACGACCGGCTCCTGATACCCTCGCGCACGCCTAGGTCGCGCCGAACCGAACGTTCTCGCCGCTCACTGGTGCCGGCCGCGATCCCCGGTGTCCGCCGACGCGCGCCAAGGATCAGCGGTGTCTGTTCACCCACTGCCGGCAACGACGCCAACCCATACGCGATGCGATATTCCTGCAACGTACCCATCGCGGCCGCGAACGAGACTGTCCGGCGCACACCGCCCTTGCCCTCCTCTACCTCGATCACCCAGACGCCTTCCGGGCAATCTGCCATGCGCGCACGCTCTGCGGGCGAAAAGCGGGCATACCGGATTGCCCCCATCGTCGCGCCTATGGCCTCTGACGTGCGCAGCCCTATTTTCGTAAATAGATCGAGCACGAACATGTCGCGTGCTTGTTTAGCGCGCTCCCTGCCGGTCGCGCATGCTCGGCCCGCAACAGCCGCTCGAGCCAACTCAAGACCGTCGTGGCCGACAAACCGGGCTTGCTTTGCGCCACGTTGCCGCGTGCGTTTCCCCGCTAGGCCGAATCCTGATAACGGATTCGCCTTCAGATGCCCGACGTCAACGAGCCATTTGAACAGGCTCCCCGCGATTATCTGCGTCTGCCGTGCCGATGCCGGCGTCAGCGCGCAGCGAAATGGCGTCCACCGCGGATCGCTTCGCGGTACGCGAATCTCCCTGTCCTGTTCGTCCCTCATGCAGAGCGCAGCTGCGGCCGGTTCTTTCAGAAACGCCAAATAATCTCCGGCTTCGTCTATCGTCCACTCCGAAATCGGTCGCTCGATCCACCTGGCGTACCAGAACAGCCGTCGCGCCTCCACTACATATTGCGAAAGCGTTGTCGCAGACAGATGCCCTTCGCCGCTCGCCTTCGTTTTTAGCCAGCGTATCACCACCTCCTCGTCGGACAAGCCGACAGGCAGAATCGGGCTAATTGCTCGGTTTGGCGGAAGCGCGGCCGGCAAATGCTCGTGGACATACGCGTCGATCGACAGTGCTGAGGTCATGGCGAGGCCCAGCGGGCTTCGAGAGTCGGTGTTTCCGTAGGATACCAAATACGTCCATAATGCACCATTATTAGGGTAATGATGCGAAGTAGCGATAATAGATAGTTATAACTACGGTTATATTTACGCGCGTGAGCTGTTCGCCTACACTAACGGATATTCCCAACGCGAACAGGACATCCGGCCGTGGCCCGACCAGTCACCCGCTTCACTGACGACGAACTGCGCGGCATCCTCGCAGCGGCCACCGACGCCAACGCCGCCGCGCCCACCCGTAACGACGACTTTCTCGACCAGTTCATCGCCGGCGTCGCGCGTAGCACCGGCCGACTCTACGGGCAGCCGGTCTACGAGCGGCTGCTCGGCGCAGCGGGCATCGCACGGCGGCCTTCGGCACAGACCTGGCTCAAGGCAATCGACCGCGCCCGCGCTCTGGGCACTCCGGCGAAACCGGCTAGATTTTTGCCCGGTCCCGTTGCCACCACTGCCCCTCCTGCGGTCGCTATGGCGCCCGTCGCCGCGAGCGCACGCGACGCGCTGATCACCAGCGTGTCGGCTGACGAGCTCGTTGAATGGAAAATGCGGCTGGCGATCGCGGAGGCTACGGTCAAGGATGCGTACGCGCGGCTGGGCGCGCTCGAGAGGGAACGCGCAGCCCTGATCGAGCGCGCCACAGCTGCCGAGGCCGGCGCACGGCTTGCGGCCGACCAGTTCGAGCGGCAACGCGCAGATCACGAAAGACAGGCCAGCGCCCTTCTCACGCGCATTGACGCACTGGCGACGTCCACTGACCGGCTCACTGGGACGGAACGGCACCTCCGGCTTCAGACCGATGCGGTCCGCCAGGAAATGGCCCAGCAGGTTCAGTTCTTTCGGTCGCGCGTGGAGGTGGCAGAAAAGGCGCTCGCTCAGGAGCGGACACAGACCGACGCCATGCGCCGGGTCTTGGGCAACCGCGAGCAGTCAGCGAAGTGACTGCGGGTGCTATTTCCAACGTCAGAAGAACGCTAGCGGCCTAGGTCTCGCCTCGGACTCGGCACCTTGGGCTCCCAGTCCGGATGTCCAAAGGTGTACTTCACTGTGTACCGTTGGCCAACGACAGGCGCGGGTTGGGAAGCCGGCAAGCGGTGCACGGCCACGGTGTTGCGGCCAAGATCCTGGACGGCATGGTCATCTTCAACCAGCAGTATCGGGCCGACATAGTGACCCCGCTCAGTATCCAATCGCTGTGTTGCCGCGCCGCGAGCGGTCAACAAGGCTGTGACGCCTTCCGGCTGGCCGGGTTCTGCGGCAAGACGATGCAACGCTGGCTCAATCCGATGCAGTTCTGATTCCAGTACGGCAGTGATCCGGGCGGACAAATGTTCGTCCATCGCCATCGACAACAGGGCTTTGTCCAACGCGGAAGGATTGGCCGCGAGAAAATCCGTTACCTTGCGCAATGAACCGAGGGCGTCATTGCCATATGCGGCTTTCGTCTTCTCGAGTGCCGTTTGGGGTATCGGGCCCCATTGGTCGATCATCATTGCCAGGTCAATCGCGTCACGGTAAAGCACGCTCGCGTCCGGCCACCGGTCCGCATTTGCAAGAATCTTCTCTGCGTATAGATCGTCGCGCGCGACCATGGCCACCGGCAGTCCGAGAACGCGTTGCCCCTCTAATGAGATACGGGCTTCACGCACTATCTCGAATTTGATCGGGCGCTCACCCGGCCCCGCGTCGATCACTGTGTAAATCTTGTCACGATCCTTTCGAACCTCTCGCGCAAGCTGGATTGGCTCTTTGGCTAGTTTGTTTAAATTATTATCGGACACCAACTCGCGGATTTGGCGATAACCTTCTGCTGACGCACAGAGGAAATCAACATCCACGGATTCGCGGTACTCGTTGGTCAAGAGGACGATTGCCGTGCCGCCACCGAAAAAGCACCCTGCGCGTTCTAGCAAGTCACCGTCGAGCTTTTCGAGAAACCGGACGATGTTTTGATGGTGTGGTCGATTAAACATGGAGGTGCCCGTGGCCGACCACATCGGTCAGTTTCTTGATCAGTTCCCGCTCCCGGTCATCGAGCGCCCGCACGTCCACGAACCGCCAGTTACGCTCGTACAGCGCGAACGCCTCTTCCTCGCTGATCGTCTGGTCGCCCGGACGATTCCATGCGATGAACCGGAGTTGAGGGAAGTCGTTAATGCGCAACATATTGACTCGAATAGAAAAAATGCCCTTGGGTCAGTATGCCCAAAGTACGTCGTGTCGTCCACCGCACCGGCTCGGGCATTTCCAACGTCAGAAATTTGGGGTGGTTAGAACTTATTGTCGCCGAACGGCTCCAGAACCATTTTCCGGGGTCGCCTGTATTTCGATGCAGTTTACCGGGCTAGCGACCTCTAACGCTGGCGTGGGTTTGCGTGGTGGCCCTATTTAAATATCCCACTAAATCAAAGAGTTGCTGTTTGGGTTTTTGTCTCGCTCCGCGCCGACGATTGTCGGTTGCCGCGCAGATTTTGTGCCGCTACGCTGGTCGGCCCATCTCACGCTCGCGGAGAAAACGCGATGGAGCACTGGCAACTAGCGTATCTCGGCATGCGGCAGATCCCGGACGAACTCAACGAGTTCGAGCTTGCCACGTTCTTCACGTTCTCCCGCAAAGAGCGGGGGTTGATCGACGCCCGGCGCACTGATCTTTATCGGCTCGGAGTTGGGCTGCATATCGGCTTTGTGCGCATGACAGGCCGCACGCTCGACGCATACAAACAGATTCCGAAGGCCCTGTGGAGTCACCTTGGCGAGCAACTGGGTGTCGATCCGCCCGAGCTCGGTACGCTACGTTCCTTGTACGATGGGCGCACCGACACACTTGTTGACCATCAGATGCTGGCCTACCAGGTACTCGGCTTCGGTCCGATGGCCGAGCATCAACGCCGCTACGTCGTGCGCTGGCTCAAGGAGCGTCTGTCTGGGCGCCTGGAGCGTGGCCAACTTTTGCATGAGTTGAAGCGGTGGCTGTACGAGCACCGCATTCTGATTGCTCATGATCGATTGCTCAAGCGGTTGATCGTACAGGCCGTCCAGGGCGTCGAAGTCGCGCTGACCGACACGCTGGCACGCGCCTTTGGCGCGTCGACGCTGGATGATTGGGGACACCTCCTTCCGCGGCCCGATGGAGAGCACGGGAGCCTGCAACACTGGCTGTGGGCGGTTCCTCTACGCAACTCGACTCATCAGATGGGCGAGATCTTCACCAAGATCGATCGACTGTATGCAATCGGCGTTCATTCCCGCTGGCCGGCGAACTGCAATGACGCGATGGTGCGCCACTACGCGAGACGCTGTGCGAACCGGCCGCCGTCGGTAAGCAACCGGATTGAAACGCAGTCGCGCCGGCTGGAAGCCGCATGCTTCATGCGCTATGCGTTGTGTGCAGCATCCGACCAGTTGTTGGGAATGTTGCGCCACTGGATTCAGAAAGCGGTCAACGATGCCACTCGAGACATCGACGCCGCGCGCCCGGACTTCAAGGCACGTATCCATGATTTCGCGGCTGCGGTGAAGGCAGTTGCACTCGACGGAACCCTTTCTCGCGACGAACTCAGTAACAAGGTGTGTGCGCTTGCCGATCAAGCGCTCGATGTGCGGCCGCCGAGTCGCCGGAGCCTCGTCCGTGCGCATCTCATGGCGAAGCGCGGACAAGCGCGCGCGATGCTTGCCAAAATAGTCCGCCTGCCCTTTGAAGCGCAGACCGCTCATCCGGTGACCGATGCGTTGCAGGTATTGCGTGACCTGTACGCGCGCAAGGCATACACGCTACCGGACCGCGTCACGATTCGACTCGGGCGCGCATGGCGGGAGGCGATCGACGGCTACGACCGGTACAAGGCCCTGTCAGCATTCGAATGGGCGACGCTGTTTGCCCTGAGGGTCGCGTTGCGTAACGGGTCAGTCTTTGTCGATCACAGCTTCGCATTTCGCAGTCAAGCTCGGATGCTGATCCCGCACGACGACTGGAGCGCGAAGCGCAACCACTACTATGGTCATCTGAAACTGCCACAAGACGCGAAGGAATTCCTCGAACCGCTAATCCGGCATCTCGATCATGGCCTTGGGGTACTGCGCGACGCGACGGTGCGTGGTGATGTGCGAATCGACACCGCCGTACATCTCGATGCTTTATCGGCACAAGGCAAGGATGCCGCAGTGGAGCCGTTGCGCCGAGCGATCTTCGCCTCCCATCCCGGTGGCCAACTCCCGGAAATCATTCTCGAGATCGACAGCGTGACACGTTTCAGCTGGTTGCTGCTCGGACGGGAACCGCGTTCACGCAGTGAGCTGCTGCTGGTGTATGCAGCGGTCCTAGCCCACGGCACTTCGTTGTCCGCAGCGGACATCTCGCGGATGGTGCCGGAATTGTCGCCTGTCGCGATCCGGCAAATGATGAACCGAATCGCCGACGAACGAAAACTACGTCAAGCTGCCGACGCAGTGCTGGAATTCATGCTTCGCCACCCGATCGCCGCGCACTGGGGCCGTGCCGATCTGGCGTCGTCCGACATGATGTCGCTGGAGACAACGCGTACGGTCTGGCAGGCGCGGGCCGACCCGCGTCGGCGCACGGCGTCGATCGGCATGTACACGCACGTGATGGACCGCTGGGGGATCTTCTACGATCAACCCATCATCCTCAACGAGCGGCAAGCAGGCGCAGCGATCGAAGGCGTCGTTCGACAAAGCGGCACGAGGGACGTGGCGCAGCTCGCCGTAGACACCCATGGGTACACCGACTTCGCAATGGGGCTTGCCCGGGCGCTGGGCTTCGACCTGTGTCCGCGACTCGCCCATCTGCGCGACCGCCGTTTGCATGTGCCACGGCATCACACCGTGCCGGCGGAACTCGTGGCCGTGACCGACTGTGACGTGCGCCTGGACCTCATCGAAAGCATCTGGGACGAATTCGTTCGGGTGGCAGCGTCGGTTCAAAGCGGTTGCTGCACGGCGGTCGAGGCGTTGACCCGGTTCGGCGCAGCGGCACGTGGACAGTCCGTGTACGACGGTGGCGTTCATATCGGGCGCCTGTTCCGTACGGTTTTCCTGATCGACTATTTCACCAATCCGGTATTCCGCAGCGAGCTTCAGCACGTTCTCAATCGGGGTGAAGCCGTACACACCGTGCAGCGGGCGATACACATCGGCAAGATTCCGTCGGAACTAACAAAGCATCACGAATCGCTCGCAGCCGTGTCGTCATCGCTGGCGTTGCTCACCAACGCCGTAATGGCTTGGAACACGATGCATATGCAACGTGCCGTTGGTCAGATCGAGGCGATGAGTGGGGATGTCCTTCGGGCTGTGGACCTGCGGCGAATAGCACCCACCTATCTGGAAGGCATTAACTTGCGTGGCACGTTCGATTTTCCGATCGCCCGCTATGCGGACCGTGTCTTGCCCAGTCTAATGGATGGCTTGAGTGTAAATGAGCTTCGCTCGGCGTGACGCTGGCCGTAGTCCGAATTAAAACTGTCACGGTTGCAAAATATAACTGTCACTTCGCTGGGCCGCCGTGCATCTATAGCGTTCGAGCCTCGCTGCACGAGGGTATGGGAACGCGAAATATAAGTGTCAGTGCGCAGGGAGACCAGCAGGGAGTAAAGAGTCGAAGTCTCTGACAACGATGGTCTAGCAAACCACGTTGTCCCCGAGTCATGCGCAGTATGTCTCGAGACATACTGCGATGCGTTGACAGGGGTACGTGCGGGCCAGCCATTGAGTCGCGATAGTTTATATATTCCGAGTGCCAACGCTGTTGACACGGCGACGCAGCAAGAAGGATGCCATGACGTGGGAGCGAATGTCGCGGATCGCCAATGCCTGGCTCCCGCGCCCTCGAATCCTTCATCCGTGGCCTAACGAGCGATTTGCCGTCAAACACCCGAGGTACGAGCCCGGAGTCGAATTGGGCGCGACGGGATCTATTGGTAGGGACGCCCCCACCCCAAAACCAGCAGCTTCAATGTGCCATAGTGGAGTGCAGGTGTTGCTGAAACCACTTTACTAACCAAGAGGAGCTTCCGGCAATGAATATCACGACCGTTGGTATCGATTTGGCCAAAAATGTATTTCAGGTACATGGCGTCAATGAGCATGGAAAGACCGTGCTGAGGAAGCAACTCAAGCGTAACCAGGTCGCCGTCTTTTTGCCAACATCCCGCGGTGTGTGATCGGTATGGAAGCTTGCGGGAGCACCCACCATTGGGCTCGTAAGTTGCGCGGTTTTGGTCACGATATGAGGTTGATGGCGCCGCAGTTTGTCCAACCCTACGTGAAAACGAACAAAAACGACGCGGCAGACGCGGAGGCCATCTGCGAAGCGGTTGGCCGGCCAACACCGTCATTCGACGTGGCCTAAAGTTTGAGGAGCGGGCGCCGTTAAAAGGCATATGCCTAGACGAACCTGACGTAAACATGCGTCCGGCCGGAGGGGGCATCGTCAAATTTGCGGGACGGCCTCCGAATGATTCAAAACAATAATGTTGGTCTCGGCCATGCGCGATCACAGCCATCAATGTGGCCACGATATGTTTTGGGCTGGGTCATCGTCACGTTCATCTCGTTACTTGACGCGTCCTGGCTTGGCCTGAGCGGTCACTCAGTGAAGTGGGCCAGTATCCTCGCCACTTGCAGGGGCGCAGGCATACTGATTTGCCTTGCTGCGATATTGCGAGCGCTGAATGGTGTTAGTCGTTATCGAGTCGTGACAGCCAGACTGCATTACCTTAGGGCGTCGGACACTGCTGCATGGGGTGCCTTAATCGTATGCTTTGTGTCAGCCACTTGCGTCCTTTCGTACCTCTGCGTCTCAATTAACGCGCCCGTCATCGAAACCAGACTGATCGCATTTGATCGTGCGTTCGGGTTCGACTGGATAGCGGTCTATAAATGGGTGCAAGCTCATCCGTACGTTCAAAACGCATTCCAATTTTCTTACGCGAGCGGTCAGTGGCAACTCGTAGCGATACCCCTTATTCTCGGCCTATCCGGAAGGCGCGAAGCGGTCTCTGAATTCTTCTTTCTCTTATTGCTCGGAAGCGCTTATCTTCTGTTGATTTCGACGCCCTTTCCTGCAACAAGCGCATTCATCCATTTCAATGTTGAGGACCCCAGCGCGACCGCAACCGTGTCCGACTTCGCGTTGCTCCGCAATGGGTCATTGCGAATGATCGACATTGCAACCGCGCAAGGTCTTGTGTCGATACCATCCTTCCACACCGCATTGGCGGTCCTGTTCACGTATTCGCTTCGTCGGCTTCGCTTACTGATTTGCATTGCCTTCCCGCTTAACGTGGTCATGATTCTGTCCACGCCGACGCAGGGTGGCCACTACCTGGCGGACGTCATTGCCGGACTTCTCCTGTCGGTGCTAACTGTCCAAACTTTAAACGGCATAATACGTCGGGGAACCGTGGGTTCGACGGCCGCCGCCACTTTTTCGGCCCGAGCAATCCCAGAGGCCGCGCTGGAACGTCCGCTTTAGAGCTGGGACGCTGTCTCCTTCTGGTCGCCTGTGTGAAAACGCATTGATCGCGCAAACTGAATCAACGCACTGAGACCGGGTGACTCATGAAGCAATTCATTGAAGGCGATGACCGCAAGCAGTTCGCACTATTTACAGAATGCGTGGATGACTACATCGGACAGGACAACCCGGTAAGGATCGTAGACGGCTTTGTGGACGAACTCGACCCCGACGCTCGGCTTCAACGGCACCACACCCGCAATCACGTGCCGTCCTTCCTACCATCCTGGCGAGCGCAGCCCTAAAAAAAATAGCCCATCAACCAGGAAAACGGAGGATGCGATTGATTGAAAAACCTTTGGGGGAAATCGGCCAAGCCCATATCCCGAGGGGCCGGAATCGCGGCGGCGTCCAACCGCGGCTAAGGTTCCGCACGCGTCTCTTACGCCGGCACGAGTGAGACCGAACGGGTCGCCTTACTCGCGCCCACAAAACGGTGGCTTCTCGAGGGGCCGCATCTGATGGATGGTTGCGTTCAACCATCGGTGCGTGACCGTAGCAGTAGGCTCTTTAGATGCGGAAGACACACATTGTGCAATTCATAGCCGTCAACAACACCACGGCGAGCGCGATCCCTGATCGCACTGAAACTCGAAGGGCTCTTGCACGCGGCGTCGATTTGAAGCGCTAGATGAGCATGGTCGAAAAAATCGACGAGCACCCGGACGGTCAGTTGAAACTCCCCCACTTATGGTCGCGCAAATTCCCCCACCCTGTGAAGCAGGACTAAGGGTTATTTAGCTGGTTTTCGATTTCCGTGCAAGCGTTTCAGCGGCTTCCTTGAGGCGGTAGCTGCGGCCGTCGAATTCAAGCAGGTGGCAGTGATGCATGAGCCGGTCGAGGATCGTGGTGCTCATCGTGTTGTCGCCCAGGTATGCGCCCCAATCCTGCACAACGCGGTTGGACGTGACGACAACGCTTCGATGCAGTTTGTAGCGTTGATGGATCAGCGTTTGCAGCAGTGCGCCAGCGGCGTCGGGGATCGTACGCGACAGGAACAGGTCATCCAGCACGAGCAGATCGCTCTCGAGGATGGCTCGCAGCCGGGCTTCGCGCTGGGCAGTCGGGCTCAGCGCGTAACGGTTAAAGAAGTCGTCGGTCTCAAGATACTGCACCTTGTGGCCTTGCAGGACGGCCTGGTAGGCGACGGCCTTCGCAACGTGCGATTTGCCGGTGCCGGGTTTACCGATGATCAGCGCGTTGTCGCCAGCGGCGATGAACTTCAGCGTGTGCAGCTGGAAGCAGGCCTGGCGAGGCACTTTGGGATTGAAGGCCCAGTCGAATTCGGCGAGCGTGAGTTTCTCTTCGAGGCCGGAGAGCTTGTAGCGGCGTTCGATGAGCCGGGACTGGCGGCGATCCAGTTCGTCCTGCAGGATCAGTGCGAAGGTTTCAAGGAACGGCTGCTGGGAGCCCTGGGCCTGCAACACGCGCGTTTCGAGTGTGTCGCGTGCGCCAGACAGGCGAAGCTGTCCGAGAGCCCGTTCGATTTCCGGTAACGTCATGGTCATGCCTGTGTGTCTCCAGTTGGAGGTTGAGGTTCGGCGCCGTGCTGCGCACCGAGGGTAAAGAGTTCGCCGTACTCGGCGGCAGGACGGATCAGCGGGTGATCCTGCGTAAGAGGCAGCTCCAGCTGCGGTGCCTGATCGAGACGCTCGAGTGCCTGTTCGAACAGCCGTTCGACGATCGCGCGCACCTGTTTGTAGCGGTGGACGTGATGACGCAACGCGTGATCGCAGGCCTGCTCGACGAGCCGGGCGGGATACTTCTTCGCCAGACCAACGATGCCCCACATGGCGCGGTGGCCGACGCGACCTTCGCTATCGAACATGTGCTGGCACAGCGCCTTTGTTTGTGGCCCGATGTCGCCGGCGCTCGCGAGCAGGAAGGCGCTCTGGCGGGACGGATTGAACGGGCGCTCGTCTTCGGGCAATTCAAGCGAACCGGCCTGCAGGGCGCGAGGATGGGTGCGCAGCAACGCCTGCGTACGGCGATCGCGAATCTCGATGGTGGAATCGTATATGCGCACTGAAACGAGACTGCCGATCGGTGCAGGTCGTGCCGCATAGTTGCTGCGATCGATGTTGACAGTGGTGTCGTCCCAGACGGTACGCACGACCTCCGTGAAGTAGCGAAAGCCGGTGGTCGGCAACGGCCGCAGATGCGGCCTCTCCTCCTGGAACATGGCCTCGACCTGTCGCCGGGTGCTGCCATGGATGCGTTTGGCCGCCCAGTTTGCCTCCCAGTGCATCAGGAATTCGTTCTGGGCTTCGAGCGACTCGAAACGGCGGCCGGCAAGCGCGGTGCCCTGCGTATGTTGAATCGCGTTCTCCACGGTCCCCTTTCGATTCGGGTCGCGCACACGTGCCGGATCGGCGACGACACCGTAGTGCTCAAGCATCGCCTCGTAGAGCCGGTTGATCTCGGGTTCGTACAGGTCGGGCGTGATGACGCCCTCCCGGAGGTTGTCGAGCACAACGTAGCTGACCGCTCCCCCAAAGTAACGAAAGGCTTCTTCGTGAAGCTGGGCCCAGACCTGCTTGCTGGACTTCCAGACCACGCGCCGGAAACTGCGCCGCGAGTACCGCAGGGTCATCACGAACAACCGCGGGCGTCGGTAGCGGCCGGTCTTCGGATCGCGGGTCAGTGCACCTTCGCCATAATCTACTTGAGCTTCTTCGCCGGGGGCGAACGCGAGACGGTCGAACTGCTCGGGATCAATGTGGCGTAAGGCGCGCACGAAACGCTTGACGCTCTCGTAGCTCGCGGTGAATGCGAACTGATCGACCAGATCCTGATAGATCGCCTGCGCGTTGCGCCTCAGGCGGACCTGCTGTTCGATCCACTCGCGATGTGGTTCGCTTGCGGAGCGGGCGAAATTGAACGTTGTGGTCTTGCTGGAACCGTCGGTAGCCGGTGGTCGCGGCGGTGGGGGAGTTTGCGTGACGGCCGTTTCAGAGCCGGTGGTCACCATGGGGGAGTTTGCCGAAGCGGACTTCTCCGACTCGAACATCGCCTGATAGCGACGAATCGTCTTGCGGTCGATGCCCGTGAGCCGCTGGATCTGGCGCTGGCTCTTGTTGCGCTCGAGTAATGTGAATACGGTGCTTTGCAGGTGCGGCTTCAAGACGTTCACTCCCTGAACTCCTTCTTGTTCGAAGGAGACGAAGATAGACGTCCTGCAACACCTCTCCCGGCGGCTTTAGTGGCTCAGCCGACGGTCGTCAGGTGGGGGAGTTTGAAGTGACCATACCCGGAGGAATTTGACCGACCGCCGGGGAGCAAGCCGTTGTAGCCGTCTTCGATCACTTCTTCGATCGCTGGGGTTCTTGACGCGATGACCAAACAAGACGCCGCCAACGCTTCCATCAGTGACCAGGAAAGCACAAAGGGGTAGGACAGATACACATGTACGGTTGATATTTGCAGGAGACTCAGGTAGCGCGCATACGGGATACGCCCGACAAAGTGGATGCGATCCCAATTCACGCGACCATCGATCTCCTTAGAATAGTGTTGCCGATAGGTTCCGTTCGTTGAGGGTCGACTGTAGGAAGCGCCGTCGCCACCGACAATCACCACGTGAGCATTCGGACGCAGGCGCTGTATCTCAGGGAGCGCTCGCATGAAGACATGAAATCCGCGGTGAGGTTCCAGATTCCGATTGACGAATGTGATCACCTCATCTTTCGCGCAGAGACTGACACCCTCCGTCCCGAGGTCGAATGTCGCCCCTGGATTTGGTTTGACAATATCGCAATCGATCCCGTCAAACACGACCTCAATTTGAGCACCTAGCGCGTTGGGATAACGACTCTTCTGCCAATGCGTGGGACTTATCCCAACGTCACCGGCTAATAGGCTCTGACTTTGCGTCATATTCTGCGCGCGGACGTCGTATCGGAGTGTTGCCTTTTCGGGGAACTCGGGATCGAAGCCCAGATCCTGTCCCTCGGTGTTGAAGTAGAACTCGCAGTAGTTGACGATCCGGGCATGCGGAAACACGTCCCTGACAAACAACATTTCGCCCCAGCCCGGATGACCGAACACGACGTCGGGGTTAAGCCCTTTGGTTTTGAGAGTCTCAAGACTCTTCGCGACGGCCAATCCTCGCCGCAAATTGACGTCCGTCGTGCGCAGATAGGCGTTGAGCGGCGTAACGGCCTTTTCTTGAAACGCGTATCCGTAGAGGTTAAGGCCCGGTACCGCGCTTTTCCAGTTGGCCTTGACGCGGCTCGCCTCACCGAGCGCCCAAACCTGCGTGTCGCGCTGTTTAATCAGGTCCGTAATGAGATGCCGAAATTGACCCGGAATGTTTTGATGGATGAACAGTATCTGCATTGCGAATCAATTTTCCTTGCGGCATCTTCCGCATTTTTTGTCAACGACAGAACGCTTCGGTAACCCAGTGAAAATGTCGGTGATGGACGCGTCACGCAATTGAACGACCAATTGCATAGCTGTCGCACCAGTCGGTTAATGACCTGAACTCTCGGCCCTTGGCATTCGATCGCACCGAATTCACTTCCTCTTGTAGATTCCGAAGCGCCCTCGCGTCACATTGCTTCGAGAATCGACGCAGAATAGCGGCGATACAGCCACGCAGAACATGCCGCTCCCAACGAGATCGCGAAGATCATCCACAGCGCCCAGCCAACCGACGACCAGTAAGCGAACCCATCCGTCATTATGTTTCCCACAACTTTCTGTTTAATCGCGACGAACGAAATCACGATACCTATCAGGGGCAGTGAAATCATAAGATGAATCATCATGATCGACCAGAAATGCCCTCGCGTGTCGCGCCATGCCGCGCCCCACGAGGCCCGCGCTCCGATCGCCGCATGACAGAACAGGAGGCTCAGCCTTATGAAAATGAACATCGCCACGCCGACCGTGACCAGCGCGATCAGCAACGGCATGAGAAAAGCCGAACGACTGTGGTGACCATGCCCCAGCAACGTGAAAACGAAGATGACGGTACAGACCACTGCAAACACCGCGGCCAGTAGACCAAGCAGCACACACAGGCCAAGGTATCGCCAGTAGCCTTTGTCGAAAAAGCCGATGGAGCGAGCCTCCTCCGCACCGAGAAGCGAATACCGCATGACCTGCACTGATAAACCTGCGATCGCAAACATCTGCATGATTGAACATATCGTCAAACCAAGCGAAGCTCCCGCATGCCCAAAGCGCGGTCCACCTGCTGCCGCAGCAGCAGCCGCGATGGCCAGTCGCAGCTCGATCTGCGCGTAGCCTGTGAGCAGCAGGAAAGCGAATATGATCAACACCATAAAAGGCCGGTTGAGAATGGCTAACCCCGCGTCTTTCCAAGCGCCCCTGAAGCATTGCCCGACAGTAACGGATTGCATATCGCCTCTGTTTTTAGTGATGAAAATTTCCCCGGCCGTGCCAGTGGCCGGCGCTGAACCACAGATGGCGCGCTCCAGAAAGCGCGACGCAGGTTCAATGCTCTCCAGGCAGCCGCACCCGATCCCCAACCTTTGCTCACTACGCTGTTCGTCTTCACCCGATTTGAGCGAACGTCGAAATCCGTCGTACGTTCTGCCCACAGCAGGCACGCTACGGCGCTCCTTATACCCATTGACCGAAGAGCGCGCGAAGCGCGAGTCCAACGACTCTGCCTCCGGCCCAAGCACTCTCGTCAGCAAGTACGTTCTTGCAAATACGACGGTCGATCAGCCAGTGCAACGCTATTCGACCACTTCTGTTCCGTACCTACCGCGAGCCTATTCGCCGGCGATCCGGTCCATCCCTAATTTCCCCAATTTCCCGGCGAGTTGCAACCGCGCCGTTCGCCAATCGGTCAACGACTGGATACGCTGCTTCTTCGCGGTCGCCAATGCGGACTGCGCGTTCAGAAGTTCAAGGATATTGCCAACCCCGACTACGTACCGGTGCTGCGCGGCATCTTCAGAGCGCTGCGCGATATCGAGCAGGGTCATGCTGTTTCCGACATTTTCGGTGGCCGTTTTCAAAGCCTGATACGTAGTCCAAACATCCAGCCCCACCTGATTTCTGGTCTCGTCGAGGGTGTAGCGCTGCACTTCCGTTTGCGCCGCAGCCTGGCGGACTTGATAGTTGCGCACGAAACCTTCAAAGATTGGGATAGTCACCTGCACGCCAACATACCAATCCCGTCCCGTTGCCGGATAGGTCGGGACGCCCAGTCCCAACGATGCCGGCTGGTTGTTTGTGCTGTATTTGCTGACAAGCGAAATGCTCGGCAGGCCTTGAGCCCGCACCTGTCGCGTTTTGGCAGCGGCCGCGTCAAGTTGCGCTTCAGCCGACACGACGCTCGGATGGTTGCGTTTGGCTTCGTCCATCAGATCGGCGATCGAGCGACCGAATTCCGCATCCGGGATAACGCCGCCAGCAACCGCGGGAAGTGCGATCACCGTGTCCGGGCTCATTGCCATGTCGGCTGCAAGGGTGCCAAGCGCCGTTTGCAGATCCCCTTCAGCCTTCGCCCGGCTGAATACGGCCTGAGCGTAAGCGGTCTGTGCCTGCAATGCGTCGGTGATGGGTGCGACACCATGGTTGACACGCTCGGTTGCGGCCTTGAAGCTGTCGTTAGCATCGCTTTCCACTTCTTCGGCTGTTGCAAGGGCGCCTTGCGCTGCTTCCGCCGCGTAATAGTCCTTGGCGGCCTGCGCAAATGCAGTTTGCAAGACCGCGTCTTGATTCGCCCGCGCGGCGGCAAACAACTCCTTCGCGTTATCGAGTGCAGCGCCGCGCGCCCCAAAATCGTAGAGGACCCAATTTAGCGATGCGCTCTCACTGCGCACGAAGGCGCGACTGGCAGAACTGAGCTGGGGTTGGCCGGTGACATCGGTCGTCGAATCGTCTTTCACACCCTGCCAGGTCCCGGAAATCGTGGGTAGATAAGCCCCTTTGCTCACGCCTACGTTGGCGGCCTGCACCTTGACATTCGCCCACGCCTCACGCGTTTTAGGGTTATTGCACAGGGTCCGCTCGATCGTGTCGCGCAAACTCAAGGGTTGCTCGATCGCACCGAACTCGCAAACGCCGTTTTGCCCCAACAAAGCGCCTGCGGCGACCGGCGCCACCGTGCGCTCGGTCCGGAACACGTCAAACTCAGTCGTGACGGCGCTTACGCTGCCACTTAGCGCGCTCAGGACTAGAATTGCGCCGAATCGAGCCCGGCCATCGCATCGACGGTAGCTGCCCGCGACGGGTGCTATTGGCAGCGTCTTAGCAACCTTTACGGCCGAAGCTTGGACGCGAATATCAACGCTCACGCATACTCTCCTGCGCGGTTTGCACGAGCGGATCGAGGAAGTAGTGCGCGACGCTTTGCGTTCCTGTCTTGACCTCCGCGGTGACCTCCATGCCAGGGGTCAAGTCGACCAGCTTGTCGTTCACACGAAACTGGTTGGTTGGCAATTTGACGTGAGCAGTAAACGTCAGTCCCAGCTTCTTGTCCTGAGTTGCGTCATTGGATACCGACGTCACTTTCCCTTTCAGGAAGCCGTACCGGGTATAGGGAAACGCTTCTATTTTGACGATCGCGTCCTGCCCCACCTTCACAAAGCCAATATCCTTGTTTTCGATATTCGCTTCGACCTCGACCGAGTCGTCCGGGACGATTTCCATGACCGCTTGCGCTGCCGTCACCACCCCACCGAGCGTGTGGGCCGCGAGTTGCTGGACCGTGCCGGCGACGGGCGCCGAGAGCGTGAGCAGACCTTGACGGGTCTGTGCCTTGGTTTCGTCGTTGGTGCTCTGTGTCAGTTGCTGGCTAGCTTTGTCCAGCTCATCGAGTTGCGCGCGGCGGAACTGCGAGGTCGTCGAGGCGATTTCAGCATGCTGCTGGACGACGGCCGCAGCCAATTGCTGGCGATGGCTACGTTGGGCCTCCAGTTCGTGTTCTTGCTCAAGCGCCGTCTGCTCTTTCTGGAGATAGTCCGTATTGGCGACATATTTCCCAGCGGCGAGCCCTTTGTAGTCGTTCGCGGCCTGGCGCGTAAGGGGTGCCGTCGCCTCAAGTTTCTCGATTTCATGGACCGTGCTGTCAAGCTCCCCGGTTCGCTTTCCGAGTTCAGCTTCGGCGCTGGCCAGCTTGTCTTGATATTCGCGGTACAGGCCATCGGCATAATGTTGTGCCTGCTGGTGGTCGTCCGCCGACGCCCCGCGGACCGCAGCCACCATCGGGGAGTGGCCACGTTGCTGCGCACCCAGTAGCGCTTGTGAGCGCGCGATGGCCAAGGCCGCATCGATCTTGGAGGCGCGGGCCTTGTCCGAATCGGCTGCGGCCTGCGTGGTGTCGAGCGTGAGTAAGGGATCGCCTTCCTTGACCCGTTGCCCATCACGGACACTGATCTGCCGCACAACTCCCGTTATCGCCGGCTGAATAATTTTTACCCGTGCATTGGGGATCAATTTACCTTTTGCCGTCGCGACGATATCGAGCTTTCCGAGCAGGCTAATCAACACAATGATGAGCGCCAGCGCGTCGATGATGCGCATCGTCCAACGGGGCGCGGGATGAACCGGTGTATCGACGAGTTCAAGGTTCGCCGGCATAAACGCCAGTTCATGGCCCAGTCGCTGCGGTGCATCGAGCTGGTGGCGAATCTCGTAGGCCGCGCGAAAAATCGAACCGTAACGACGCCACAGATCAGCGATCGCCTGTAATCTGATCGAATTCATGGGAGTCCGGGTTCAGGTGTTTTGCAGTGAAATCAGGTGGGCGTAGTAGCCACCTTGTTCCATCAGATGATCGTGGCCACCGCGCTCGACGATTTGCCCCTTGTCCATCGCAAAGATGTGATTGGCGTGTCGAACAGCGCTCAAGCGGTGGGCGATGATGATCACCGTGCGCCCTTGGCACATGGAGCGCATATTGTTTTGAATGACCCGCTCGGTTTCAAAGTCCAGGGCACTCGTCGCTTCGTCGAAAATCAGGATCCGAGGATTGGTGACCAAGGCCCGTGCGATCGCAAGACGTTGGCGTTGACCACCGGACAAGTTGGAACCGTGCTCGCCAACGATACTGTCGTACCCCTCCTGCATTTCCGAGATGAACTCGTGCGCACCCGCGAGTTTTGCCGCGTGGATCACCGCTTCCAACGGTATGCCAGGATCGGTCACGGCGATGTTTTGTCGAATCGAACGGTTGAATAGCAAATTCTCTTGCAGCACAACACCGATCTGACGGCGTAGCCAGGCCGGATCTGCCAGTGCCAGGTCCATGCCATCGATACGCACGCGACCGCCCTCGGGGACGTAAAGCCGCTGAAGCAGCTTGGTCAGGGTGCTTTTGCCCGAGCCGGATCGACCGACAATGCCGATGACGTCACCCGCCTTGATGTCGAGTGAAACGTCGTTCAGGATCAACGGGCCGTCCACCCGATAGCGAAATTTCACGTTCTCGAAACTAATGTCCCCCCTCAAAGGCGGCATTGCTTGACGACTCGGCGGCAGTTCGGTGCGCGAATTGAGAATGTCACCCAATCGGCTCATCGAAATGCCGATTTGTTGGAAGTCCTGCCACAGCTGCGCGAGCCGCAACACCGGAGCCGCGACGCGCTGCGACATCATATTGAAGGCAATCAATTGTCCGACTGAAAGCTTGCCGTCGATAACGAGCTTGGCGCCAAAGAACAGGCTCGTGAGCGTCACCAGCTTGCCGACGAGCTGAATGAGTTGCTGCCCGATATTGCCGATGTTGCTCACGCGGAAACCGGCGAGCACGTACGCCGCCAATTGGTTGTCCCAACGGCGCGTGAACTGCGGTTCGACTGCCATCGACTTCACTGTCTCAGCGCCGGATATGGTCTCGACAAGAAAAGACTGGTTGTCGGCACCGCGCGCGAATTTTTCGTTGAGCCGACTTCGCAGCGCGGGGTTCAACGCTGCCGATATTCCCGCGTAGACCGGTAACGAAATGACAACGATCATCGTCAGCCATACACTGTAGATGCACATGACCCCAATGAAAATGAACGAGAAAAACAGGTCGATGACCGCGGTCAGTGCCTGGCCGGTCAGGAAGCTGCGGATGTTTTCAAGTTCGCGTACCCTGGCCACCGTGTCGCCGACCCGGCGAGCGCCGAAATAGGCCATGGGCAGCGTCAGCAAGTGCCGGAACAGGCGGGCACCGAGTTCGACATCGATTCGATTGGTCGTGTGGGAGAACACGTAGTTGCGCAAACCCGTCAGCAGCACCTCGAACACAGAACTCACCAGCAACGCGATGCAGACCACATTGAGGGTGTTATACGCTCGGTTGACGAGGACCTTATCCATCACCACCTGGAACATCAGCGGCGAGATAAGGCCGAAGAGTTGCAGCACGGCCGAGACCAGCAACACTTCGAGCAACAAGCGACGGTACTTGACGACCGCTGGAATGAACCACGAGAAATCGAAGCGAGCGAGATCTCCCGCAAGCGACGCACGGGACGCAAACAACAGCATCCTCCCACCCGAGCGCTGAATCACTTCATCTGGTGTGCGTGCAATCGGAGCACTGGCCCCAAGTTCGAGCGTCAGCGCTTTCTGGCCATCACAATTGGCCAGAATAAAATGTTGCCCGTTCTCTTCGAGAATCAATGCGGGGCAAGGTGTTTTCGATAATCGTGCGGCGGTAGTGCGTACCTCGCGGGCTTTCAATCCGATAGAGCGGGCGGCAAGCACCAGATCTTGCGGGGTAAATTGCGCGGATTTGATTGCTGCCGCGTGCCGAAGCTGTTCAACGTCGGCGGCAATACCGTGAAAACGCGCGACCAGCACGAGCGCCATTAAGCCGGGGTCTTGAATACTCCCTGCCGCCGCTTCTTGGGTTTGTTCGGTCATCCTGGGTATTCGTATCGATGCATTTTTTATGGCCCTCGGTGACGCCGTCCGGTTTCCACTCCGGACAAAGGGGATTATTCGCAATATCAGGAGAGCGATATTTAGCAAGCCGTACAGGGTACCTTCGCGCAAATATGCGCTTGCGGGCGTCACTGCACCGCGAAATACAAGCCCACCTGTTGAACCCACGCTCCACGTGCGGTACCAATGTCGCTGTTCATCGGTGACATCACTATGTATGGTACGTACGGGTTATCGGCAGATTTAAGCAAACGTTGAGGTTTGCGCTCACGTTTACTCGCGCTGTCAGCTGAACACGTTCGCAAGCGCTCGCGATTATGGGTCGTTAATCGTTATTCGGACGAACGGCCGTACACTGGCCCGATGGGCTAGAAATTTTTTGGATGGCTAATCGTTGTTTTATGAAGCCGCGTTGGCATGAGCGATTACGTCATGCCAACGCGGTGTTACCAGGACTTAATGGTGGTAACTACTATTGGCGAGAGCCAGTAACGTCGGGTCGGTTATGGAAGAATTGCCGGCCGAGGTCGGATCGAATCCAGGATTTTGAGCCGAATAGGTCGCCATTGCCTGTATCAGCTGACTGAGTTGCGTGTCCAACACGGACTTCGTGCCAGACGCGTCTGTCGTGGTAATCGAATTCAACTGGCTATAGCTGTTCGAGAACCAACCCTGGATCGTTGCTTCGGTGCTGGTACCCATTACATCCACCTGCAGGTCGTTACCAACCTGCTTGAGCCAGATGTCGTCGGGCGATTCGTTCAGAATCGACAGCGTGCCATTCGCAACATTGCTCGACGCGACGCCATTTTCAATGGTCAAAGCACCATAGTTTGGCTGCAACAAATACGTATCGTTGCCACCGCCGCCAATCTCGGTGTCGGTGCCGCCCTTACCATCAAAGACATCTCCGAGCGCCGTGCCCGTCAGTGTGTCTGCACCCGTCGTGCCCGTTATCGGCGTCGCCATCGCGAGCAGTTGCTGTGCAGTGAGCGATGAGCCATCTGCGAAGTCAACTGCGCTCACTCCCCACCAAGATCCATCGATCATGTTGTCAATGGTGACCTGATCGCCTGGAATTCCGTCGGTTAGGATCAGGCTACTGCCATTGGCACTCTGTACGACGGACAGCGACGCTTCGGTAATACCAGATCCCAGCCGAAGCACGTTAGAACTGCCACTGAAGTCAAGTTCATAAATTTCCAGTTGGCCATAGCCTGGATTGAAGATGAACGTGTCGCCACCACCCCTACCAGTCTCGACGTCGTTGCCACCCTTGCCATCGAACACGTTTGCACCCGATGTCCCGACCAGCGTATCGTTGCCTGTCGTGCCGGTCGTTTCCATCTGGACCAACTGCGCTGCAGACAGGGTCGTGCCATCG
>Ga0153932_1000163_pt1 | contig 28146 bp, 21 predicted proteins | sample TSNJ016MetaG_FD_102273 | JGI IMG/M metagenome (GOLD analysis project Ga0153932, IMG submission 102273) | Attine ant fungus gardens microbial communities from New Jersey, USA - TSNJ016 MetaG | ecosystem: Host-associated > Fungi > Mycelium > Unclassified | place: USA: New Jersey, Wharton State...
CCCCGCGCGCACCAGCTCAACCATCTGCGCCCGGAATTCCGCCGGGTACGGCTTCCGACGTCTCTGCATAATGAACACCTCCCGTTCTAAAGAATAGGTGTCCACGAAACCGGGTCAACTCCACAGTCGACCTCGCTTCCCAAGTATCTCCACCATTCTCGGTTGTTGACACTGTTCCGTTATCGCCGGCTGCCCACCCCTGGCGACCATTTAAAAAATGAACACTTCGATAGGAACCTCGATAGGGTGAACGCTGGAGAATCCATTCACGTCCTCCATCGGAAGTAAAAAAAATGACGCCGTTATTTCCGACCGCCCAACCGCGTTGGTCATCGATGAAGAAAATGTCATTCAGCGCACCAGACGGATTTTGGAACGAGAGCGACCAGGTTACTCCCCCGTCCCGGGTTTGCCATATTGTTCCATCTATTTGGGTGGACCAGCCGCTTTTCTCGTTTATAAAGAAAAAAGATGACGCATCAGTTCCTAAAAAATAGGATTGCTTACTATCAATCTTGCTTCCAATGCTAGGGGTATACGACAATGTATGATCGCTGAGAACGCTCCAATCTTGTCCACCGGTCGAAGTCCCGTATACTCTCCCGCCTCTTTCGAAAGCCCATCCTGTCTTGGCGTTTGCGAATTGCACTTTTATGATGTCGCCATTGAGACCATTTTGGCGCTTCCAGGTCTCACCGCCGTCTTGCGTAACCAATATTGTTCCTTTGGCGCCGGTTACCCAACCGGTATGATCGTTTGAGAAGTATGTGCTCCACAATGACTCACGGGTCTCGCTGTTTTGCTTTACCCACGTCCTCCCGCCGTTGGACGTCTTGACGATGGTTCCACTGTCCCCGACGGCCCAACCGAGGTTGACAGATACAAAACTGACATCGTTGAGGCGTGCCCTGATGCTGACAAGCCCAAAAAGCGGATTTTCTTCACGTGGCGTCAACCACCACGAGAGTGTCCAAGCACTTTCTGCTAATGGCTTTCCAATTTCGATTGACTTCAGCGTCTCGATGTAAGTTACGGAAAATAAGCCGCATACAAAAATTACGCCCACCAGCAGGGCTGGCCACATCTTTTCACGGCGGCCATTCGCTGAGTCTTTGATAGTTCCGTCGGAGTTAGCAGCAACGGTACTATCATTTTCTGCGCGCGACGATACGCTCATTTTTTTTCACCTCGGCCGTCTTCTTATCGCCTGGTATATAGGCGTTGCTTTCGTCAGAAGAAAAGAACTTTGTATGGCTTACTGTTAAACGCGACCTCATCCCAACATAGCATAGTTGGTATTTCGAACAACACGCCCGCTTTCCGTGAAAACCCTTTGGGGTGTCACCGTCGCGCTCGGTGGTGCTAGACAGTTTACTTTTCCGCAGCAGCTTTGGCGGCGATAATGGTTAGGTCCGGTCCAATATGAAACTGACCACACCACTTTCCGGCAATTGCGCCGTCTCGCTCCGGTACTCGAAGATGTACTGAATGCAGGGGCGGTCGAGCGCGTAGACCCGACGGTGAACCTCGACTCACCTGCTCAGTTATACTAACAGTTGTTTGACGCGTATCCTGACCAACACCCGGCCGAGGTTTCGCAAGCGCAACTCGACGCCCTTGAGTCGCACTAACGCACTTTGCACATTTGAGCTTTCGTGCAGATGTCCTTTACCAGCCAAGCAGGATGGGTAACCGAGCCACGAGCCAGCCCGCTCCCACCATACTAGCCCATTTTTTGCCTGCAACGCCGCATTGCGCGCTGCAGCGTCACATCCTGCGAATGCTCAGGGCAGTTGGCTGCGTCTTTGTATGCAACGGCGACGAGCTGCTGCGCCGGGTCTTCACAATCTTCCCACCTCTCATAGCGTTCTCCTGCGATCAAGCCGAGGACTAGCGTGTCGCAAATTATCCGGTCGGCAAACTTTGGCCGTGCGCCGGACAATGAGGCGGGCGTCCTGTCCCAAGGAAAGTTGTCAGGTACTTGCCGACTTATCTGGTCATTCGCTTTAGGGAAGGCCGTCGACAAACACCGAGGTATCATCTGGAAGCGGTGCGCGAGAAAGATGCCGCGCGCGGGCCGAGACATAGTCTTACTCACGGAGCTCCGTCGACATCTTCGGCCGCCTCAAGATATTTAGCTGGAGCAATCTCTTCGATGCGGTCTATCACGCGGTTGGGCAACGGTAACACCCACTCCGGTTTCTATACCCAGACGCCCGCGACGACTATGCGCACCATCCGGAAGGTGGAGATTGTCCTCCACCGCCGGAAGACGAGACGGTATCCTCCACAGGTCTTCGATCTCGAACTTGTAGCGGCCTTGGCGTCGATAAAAAATTTTCGACGGCACATCTTGATGCAATAGGCACTCGTGGGAAGACCCTGGACGTCACTGGACAATGGCCAGAATTGCATGCGCGTTGTGGTGCAAAAAAGCGCTTGCGGATCGAAAAATCCCGAACTAGAGTGACCTCAACAATATGTTGTGCTTGCGACAAGCCGTGAGCTATTGCGTATTCCCGCGCAGTCGTCAGTCTATTTGGCAACTCAATCGTGCACGATTTATGCAGACCTTCCTTTTAACAGTTGTTAACGCTGTACGGGGTTGTTGACCCAAAGACCGGAAGGGCCCGAGCGATGCGGCATTGTCTACACGGAATGGTTTGGATCACGGCTTCGTCCCGGTAAAACCAAATCCAGTTTTCGTCTGCCTCAATAGGAAAAGAAGGACAGCAGCACCTCGGAAGGAGCAGCAGTTACCACGTAATTTCAAAGAGGAAACGACATGAAGGATACTGAGCATGGTGCCTGCGGATACGCGCGACGCACGTGGAACACGTCAGCCCGGCATTTGCGCATACAGGGCGTTATACCCTCATCGGGTATGTCCCTGTAGGGTGCAGGGTATGTGTTCCAAGTGCTGCAAGTGCCCGCGCAATTGCGTACGCCGCATGCAATGCGGAATCGAATGACCCGCTCGCGGCCAACCGCCATCCTTCCAGTTCAATGACCCATTGCTCTTCGATGTAAGAACAGGAAACACGCTTGTTCAGTTTTTCGGAGGAAAACCATTGCCATGAATCGAGATCGATCCGTGCACTTTGCGCGGTTGTTGTTTGTGGGTAGTAATCGCGTTTGTTGGGATGTTTCACGCGGGCTCTCGAATAAATTTGATGAGGAATACGGAAATTATCCCCCTCCAAAAAATAGGTCGAGATTTTTCTGGCGCCGGTATTGAGGACGGTTAACGAGGATTAAGATATTTTAGGGGCGTGTTGTGACGAAGGCTGGATAAACTCGCGGTAGGTCGATGCCAATCACCTGCGCCTTGATTGTCAACCACAGCATTGCGCTATGCCACAGCCTTGCGGTCGAAAATGCGCGGTGATGCCGTGTCTTGCAGAGGCTATGTCGAACGTGGCACTAGTCGGTATTTTCGGCGGCTTTTCTTTCACTAGATTTCCATCGTATTTACAACTTCGTTTATCGGAGAGACATTGAAAATTGCATCCGAAGCGCTTACCCGCGTTTGCGTGCTGGGCGGAGATTGGAATGGTCATGCTGTTGACGGTGCGGAAACCCTCCAGGCGGAGCCTTACGTAACCGCAGCGTTCAGGACATTCGAGAGCTTCTGGAAGGCTGTCGATGATGTCATTGCTTTACGCCCTTATGTGCACTATGACGACGATCGTGGTCGTGTGATACGGATCACCAATGTTGTCTCCTGCGAAGATGGCCTCGAAGTGCGCAGGCTCTATACACCTGCGCGGCAATCTCTTACTGAATGGTACGAGTGTGGGTTAGCTCGGCGCAATATATGAGCGCCAAAGCTCGACGTCGCCCGCAACGTGTAGGTGATAGCTGGTGCGATGCCACCGAGGGAAACCGCGCAGTTAACTGTACGATAGTTGTCACGCAATCTCTCTGCGATTGCGATGATCATCACTCGCCGAATTCCGATTGCAATGAACGCCTCAAGGTTGATCTATTGTCTTAGGCTGTGGTTCCGTCGCAATAGGGTCGGCAGGTCAAGAAAGGTGATATGCAGAGGATTATTTATGAAACGAATGAATAGAACTGCTTGATCCACAACCGCAGTTGATGGGCACCGCCAGACATTTCATCTCCCGTGACCCACCCACAGGGCACACCAACGTCTAGCGCCCGCTTGGGCGTGCTGCAGGCGATTTGCGGCTTTGTCGTGAACTCTACCGACCCGGGAATGTCCGCCGCTTCGTAGCGCGCACGGTCGTCTGTCCACGCCTACGGCACATACAGTGCACGGTCAATGAACGCGCTGCCTCCGTGGCCCGCGTAGCAGAGGAACACACCGATCTGGTTGCTTTCGATGCTGCCAGCCGTGCCACTGTACTGGCGCTGCACGCTGGCCGAATGCTGCCCCTTCTTGACGAATCCGGTCTCGTCCACAATTAGTACCGCATCATGCTCGTCCAGTTGTTCAACGAGGTATTCCCGCAGCACGTCACGCGCAGCATCGGCATCCCACTGCGCTCGCTCGAGCAGGTGTTGCACGCCACCGGGCGCGGCTTCGCCGAGAGATCACTGTGCAGCCAATCGAACCGGTGATGTTGAACATGCGCGAATTTGACCGATTCAAACCATCGTGGACAGGATGCTAAAGCCTGGGCCGGCCGCCGAGAGTTTGCACCTGATAGTGCGCAGATCGAGCGCTCGGTGCTTCGGCACAAACAAACAGGCACCGACATGAGTGGGAGTCTAGTTGGACAAATTCATGGAGCTTATAACGATGGTGTCCAAAACCGGCGGTAGCCTATCCTGCAATAGATCAGAAGTCCTTGTTTGTTCAGCTCCAGTCATTCGGGATGGTCGGTCATCTCGTATTGTGTCAAACAAAACGGGACATTCCACAAGGGCGATTTGTGTGAAAACAAGAGAGTGGGCCTTCCGAGTCAGGCCACGACGCGGCATGTTCCCTCGTAATCTGTACCGGGGGCGAGTTGCATGACGACATGCAATGGGGAGCTTGCCGAGGAGGCCACATGGTAAGGCTGGTTTTAGGATTTCCCATCGTCCGTATTGCGGGTCGTCCCGTTTCGATTTGTGTCAAACAATGACAGACCTTCGGCACAACCGGCTTGTGTGGAAACAAGGAGTGTGTCTGCTGGGTTCGGTCACGAACGGCCTGTTTGGTACAAAGGGTTTTGGGCTGTTCGCTGCCCGTACGGAGGTCCTTACGGGGCGGCTTGTGTTAAACGAATTTGGTCCTTCGGCACGGGCGTTGTAGAAGGAATAAGGAAGCACTCCTGCCGGTTTTGGCCGAAGGAGTATCTTTCGTCCTTGTGGTCTGCATACCCGAAGACCATGCCAAAGGTCGCATGCGCACCGAACACGCGACGCGATTGTCTTGAAACAAGTTGCGTTGCTACAGGAAACGGTGTGGAGCAGACGTTTGGTCAACGGTCTTTTCGGGCGGTTACCATCCGCTTTGCAAGTCGCTCCAGGCTCGATTTGTGTTAAACAAAGCGTGAGCATTCCGAGAGCGACGGACAGAGATCACGCGTACAACGCGAAAAGCAGCCGATTGTTTTGACACAAGTCGCATGGCGACGGGTAACAGAGTGATGCGGCGAGCGCACGGTGAAACGAATTTTGGGGTTGGCCGTCGCCCTTATTGCAGGTCGTCCCGTTTTGGTTTGTGTCAAACAAAGGCAGGGTTTTCGCACGATTGAGTTGTGTGAAAACAAGCCGCATGCCCGCCGGGTTCGGTCGCGAATGAACCTGTTTGGTACTCGCGGTTCCGACAACCGGAGACAATGCCAGAGGCTGCCCGTTCACCGAAAAGGAAATGCCATTGTGTCGAGACAAGTCGCGTAGCGACAGGCAAGGGGGACGGGGCGGCCTTTGGGGAGAACGGGCTTTCGGGTGGCACCGGCAGTGTTGCCGGTTGCTCCACGTTTGGCTTGTTTTAAACAAAGCGGGCCTTCAGCAGGATCGGATTGCACGAAAACAAGAGGGCGGTCGCCTTCCTGATCAGGTCGCGAAGTAGCGTGCTCCCCCGTGGTCTGCCTACTCGGAGTTTGTGCCAGGAATTCGCTCATACAACGGAAAAATGCAACGTCATTTTTTCGAGACAAGTTGCGCGACGGCGGACAATGGTGCGGCTGAACCCCGCGCATGACGAAACAGATTTTGGGGCTGCTAGTCGTCCGTATTACCGGTCGGTTCTCTTCGTTTGTGTTGAACAAAGCAGGCCCTCGCTAGGACCGGTTTGTGTGGAAACAAGCGGGGTGGCTAGCGGGTTCGTTCGCCAACGAATCTGTTTGGTCCTCGCATTCCTGAAACGGGAGACGATGCCAGAGGCCGCTTCTGGCGAAAAGGCATCGCCGTTGTCTTAACACAAAGGCGCGTGGCAACGCGTAGCGGCGGGGGAAAAGCCGGCGCGCCAGCGGAAGGGGAAGGCAGGCGCAGTCCGTGGCGAGCCGCACCTGCTGGGCCGCCCCGCCCGTTTACGGGACAGGGCGTATCTGCTTACGCGGCGTCGTGCGTGACCGACTTGTCAGCGGCGCTCGGGAACGGCCATGCGGGCAACGTAATGTCGGCCGTGGCTGCGCCTTTGACGCTGTCTGCTGGGTACGTGCCTTCGCTATCGCCGTCCCCCGGCGAACTGTCCCCGCTGTCGCCATCTTCGGCGTCGTCCGCGTCATCAGGATCGAAATGATTGATGACGGGTAACGTCTGATCGGTGAGGATTTCCGGGATCCACTTCACCTGTGCGAGGCGCAGTTCTGCGGCGGCTGCGGCGTCGCCTTTCTTCATCTTCTGCAGGTCGGCGGCGGCTTTTGGCGAGACTGCATCGGCCACCACCTCAATGATGCGAGCCTTACTGACGTGATCGAAGTACGAGGCGCGCGTGGGGGTCCAGTAACGCGTCATATCGAGTTCCAGCGCGTGACTGATGGCATTGACTGCGTGCGGCGATTCGGTGCCGTTAATGCCATCGATCAGCGAAGCGGTGCAGAAGGCGAGCAGGTCGAGCAAGGTCGTGGCGGGGTCCTGTTCGATGAGCCACGGTAATAGGTCGGCGCGTCGCGCGGGCAGGGTAGCCGCCCACTGCTGGCGCTGCGCGTCGATGACTGCCCATGCGACGCTAGTTGGCATATCGTCCGCCGCACCTATGAGTTTGTCATGGGTGCAGTTGCCGGTGAGTTGGAGGTATTCCGTGTCGCGACCGTAGCCATAGCGCTTGGAGAAGGCGACCGGTATGAGCCGATTCAGCAGGACCGCGAGGGCGAAGGCCGGGCGTTTGGTCACCTCTGCCTGCACTGCGGCGGTGCGGTGCGCGGTGAGGCGTTGGCAGAGCGTCGCGCTATGGACCGGCTTTTCTTTCTCGGGTTTCGCCACTATTGCCGGAGACGCATCGCTCACATCTGCCAGCCCGGTCACGACCGCGCCGTGCTCTTCGAGCGCCGCCATGCTGTCGGGACGAACGAGTCCGCGCTCGACCATGAGTTCGCCATTCGGGCCGACCATGACGAATGCCCCGGCCTCGGCTATCTGCTGAACGTCCCACATCTGCGCACGTTGGGCGAACGCCCCGACGGCGCGCTCGCTGGCGTCAAGCGCGACTTCGAGTCGTTCCGCTTCCTCATAGGCGTCCTCGTCGCCTTCTTCAAGGGCATCGAATTTTGCGATGAGTTCATCGTGCTGCGCACTGAGGGCGTCAATCTCGCGCTGCTCGTCGTCCGTATAAGGGCGCTGGACGGGTTCAAGCCTGCCAAAGCTGTTCAGTTCGCTGTAGTCGCGTTCGATGCGCGTTTCCGCCCAACCGAACCCTTCCGCGCGGACTTCCTCGGCGGCGGCATCAAGCTTTTCGGCAGCGAGTCGCTGCAGCAGTTCGGCATCCGTGACGAATCCGGCGTTCTGTTCGTCGCTGAACAGATCCCGACGCACGTATCCGCCAGCAGCTTCATAGGCGTCGAGTCCGACAAACTTCACCAGACGGCTTCGGCTGCCGTCGATTTCGGCCCGCGTGATGGCTTGCCGGAGATAATGCGTCGCCCGCTGCCACTCATTCGGCGCATCGAACCAGAGCCGTTCCTGCGTTTCGTGGTCGTCCACGAGGGCGAGCGCGGCAAGTTGGTCAACGCTGATGGCGTCCTCACGCAGCAGTGCGAGCAATTTCGGGGAAACATTGGCCAGTTTCAGCCGGCGTTTGACGGTCAGGGGCGAGACGTCAAATAATGCCCCGATATACTTGATGCTTTTTCCTTCGTCGGCCAGTCGCTTGAAGGAGACGACAAGGTCCAGAACATCGAGCTGCTCGCGCGCGGCGTTTTCGATCAGGCTCGCGGCGAATGCTTCGCCCTCGCTGACAATGCGCACCGGCACCGGATAGTCGGCCGGAATGCGTCCGTCTTTGTGCAGCAGGTGGAGCGCGGCGAGTCGCCGCTGACCGGCGCACACACCGAGTTTGGGCTGCTTGCTGCGCGATCCCTTGATGAAATGGACCACGAGGTTTTGCAGCAGCCCTTTCGCAGCGATATTGTCGGATAGACCCGCGATACCGGTGAGCGGTTTCGTGCGTGCGTTGAGCGGCGAGAGACGCAGACACGAATAGGGTACGTGCTCGACGGGCTGCTCCTTGCCGAAATCGGTTTCCAGTACGCTCGCGGACTCGTTGGCGTCCGTTACGGTTTCGGCGGACACTTCATTGACCGGTGTGATGACTTTTGATTGCATGACAGACTCCACAAAGATTAAGAAAGGTCCCGGGTCCGGTTCACTACGAACGTCATGAGGCCCGAATCCGGGTAGGAATCCTCATGATGTGATTCGAGGGAAGGGCTGACGGTGTCAGCCCCGCTGGTCTTACGCCTTCATCTGGCGCATGGCGTCAGCCAGCATCCAGAGGGCGCGGTTCAGTTTCACGTTCTGGTCGATGCCAGTGACTGCGCGCGTAGACATGGAGCGACCGGTACGGGAACGCCCATGCAGACCACCCTTCGTCATGTTTTCCTGCACGCGGTTGAAGACAGTCCAGAGGTCGTCGCGGCGGTCCTCGAAGCGCCGCACGTTGAGCAACTGGCTTTCGGTGATCGGTGCGGGTGCGTCGGCGTCGGTTGGGTCATAGCGCAGCGTGAGCGCGGAGCGGGCGAATGCATGCTGTTCGTTACGGTTGAGCGTTACCCCGCGCATGGCATCTTTCTGCTCGCGGATCAGGTCGAAACCGTCGAGCACATCGAATGCGCCGTTGATGACGTTCTGCACGATGTTGCCCTTATGCGGTACGCGGATATCGGCCACGTTCTCGCCCGCGACCATGCCGTTCTGGCAGACAAAGCGCAGCACGCCCGCGAGCATTTGGTAACTGCTCGTGCCATCGTGCGAGTTGAGCAGGATGATTTCGATGGCTTCGTCGCCTCCGATTTCCTCGGCGTGTCTCAGGCGAATCATGTGCTTTGTATGCCCGCGTTTGTCCTGATCGCCCACGCGCGTCTGGCAAACCATGAAAGGCTGAAACCCTTCGTTGCGCAGACCCGTGAGGACGTCAATGGTTGGAATGTAGGTGTAGCGTTCTGAGCGGCTTCGATGCTTGCTATCCGCGAAGATGGAAGGAGCGACGCGGCGAATCTGGTCATCCGACAGGGGTGAGTCGGAACGGAGCATCGGGGAGTCGAAACGGAAAGAGGAAGCGAGTTGCATGGCAATCTCCACATGGAAAACAAAGGGTTGATCGGTGTTGCGCTGACCGGGCTCCAAGATTCCGCCCGCCGCGTAGGGGTTGGTTTCATCCTGGTCGAAGCCAAAGGTTGGCTTTGCTGCCGCCAGTCTCCTGAGTTCGCGCCCGTGCGACTCAAGGAGCCGGCGCTGGGTGGATGTCAAGGAAGGAAGAGAGGGGTTGGTGCGGGACGGAGCAAAGCGCAGGACACGGCCCCGAACGCCTTGACAGCCGCACGGAGTCGGCTACGGTCGCGGGTTAGGGCGGGAACGGTTGAGACTGGTGATTGCGAAGCGGAACGTGTTCGACCGGGATAAAACGCCGCGCGGCGAGCGCGAACGTGGAGGCCGTTTTGCGGCCTTCACCTGACTGGGCTTCTAAGGGGTGATGGTGTTGCGCGAGGGATTGACGCCCGACAGGGGTGAGACGCGGCACGCGGCTCGATGCGCAGTACGAAAGCCCGGTACCGGAGCGCGAGTGCAGGGAAGCGCCCTTTCGGCACGTGCAGCGGACGCTTCTGCTGATCGGTAACTGTTATTGCTGAACGGATGTGGAAAGCTCGTTGTCCCACATGCCCGGCCGATAGGCGTGGATCTGCAACGACATAGCAGGTGTGGTTGCAATACGCAGGGCCAAGCAACGGAGATTACTGATGGATAAACTTGAACAACGTTTGGACATTGTCCCTGATTCACGATGCAGTCGATATCTTCCCACGAAGGTGCTGACCTGTCCGCGCAGACAAAGCTGATGCTCGCCTCGATGAATGCGCGACAGGGGCTCGAGGAGGACACAGTGGCAGGTTAGTTCGTGCGGCGCTGATTCAATTCTTGGCGGCGTCTCAGAAGCCCGGCAAACGGTGGGTTCGCGACGTCGCGCGGAATGACCGGGTCCTCGATTCCGCTCATTGCGCCTATGAGCGGAGAACTGCCTTCGATCTGCCAAGCCGGCAGCACCGTAAGACCCGCTAGTTCTATCCCAAGGTTGAGATCTTCTTCGTCCATCTGCATGCCTGGCTGCGAGGCGTTGAACAGCCCCGGCTGTAGAATGACTCGACCGGTTCGAGAGTACAAGTCGAGCAGGAGGTCCAGGTTTCTCTCCGATGCTGGTGTCATGTCGTGGATCCGATACACCATGGTCATGAATCGCATCGCTCCGGACATCTCGCTGCGCATGTACTGCTCGCCAACACCGATGGCGACCCGGTAATCCAGTGGACGGTCTCGATGGATGCCCGTAATCACGGTAACGCCAATCCAACCATCGCGGTCGACTTGTCCAACCTTCTTTTTCCATCCTCGAAAAATCTTACGTCCTGCATCGATGTTTTCGAACGCAAGAACCATAAGAGGTGGCGAAATCTTGCCTGGCGTCGCTCCGACGGCTACACCTTTCCAACGAGCCCGGTTCCAAAGAGGCAGGTTGATTGGGGACATGACCCGTATATCTCGGTGCTTGATGGCATCGGCCCCAAAGAGGTGTTCGGGTGGTTCGCCCGCTGCAAACGTGGGCTTCTCATCTGACACGGACTTGGCTTCCGCCGCCGCCGCGCGGGTCGGTTGCCAGGGAGCGTCGCGCAACAACGCGTATTCGCTCAATGCTGGGTCCTGTACCCAATCTTCCGCTCGACCGGGGGGAGACTCGTTCAGGATATTCGATACAGCGATGATGGAACGAGCTACGTGGAAGGCTCGGTCTTGGGCTCGGTGCTTGACAAACATGTCCTCGAAGGCTTGTTTGTCAACGCCAAGCTGCAGTTCAGCGGTGACATGGGCGAACAGCTCCATAATGGCTTTTTCAAAGCCATCGCCCACTAGGCCGGCCGCCGGCATAATCGGGTGGGTCACGACCAGCTTCGTTTCGCCGCAATCGTCCTCCACGCTCCGAAGTGAAAAAGGACCTTTGGCTCCATCAGACTGCCTCACCTCGATAAGGAGTTCTGCTCGTGGTGACATCATAGTTTTTGACTGCACTGCCGTGGAATAGAAGGCCTCCAGGAACGCGATGATGCTTTCGCCGAGAAGCGCCGAGGTGACGCCGCCTCGGGCGGTGACATCGATTCGACAGCCAAGGAGAACGGTCGTCATCGTCGTTGTTCCAATGTGCCAAGACGGTCGTGCAGGAAGGTCCTCAGCTGCGGGCGACATCAACCAGTCGCTGAAAAAGTTCTGGAGGTTGTCGTCCCCTGTGTTGTATTCGCTCCTGACAGCGTCTTCATGACCCAGCATGAACAGGGCGGCGGCACGGGACATTTGCAGTCCAAGGGAATGCAACTGGTCCGGCAGCCGTGTTAACTTGGACCATTCTTCATGCGGTGTCTTGAGAATGAGGATGCCCAACACGCGGTCGACAGCCTGCATTTCCTCTGCGATTTCGTTAGCTTCCTCGTCACTCAGGCTGAGGGCAACCTGCATCGGCGGCATCCACTTCACCCATGCCAAGGTGTAAGGGACTCGGCCGAGCTGAAGCTCAAGCCAAGCGAGTTTCCTCAGAAGTGGCAACGCTCGGGCGTCGACAGCCCCTTCCTTGAAGTAAGAATAGAGGCATCGGTCCAGCGCAGAGACCAGATTGGCGCGGGCGGCAAACAACAGCCCAGCCGACTCGTACGCCAAGCCAGTACCCGCGAGGGCGGCTATGAACGCTCCTCGCCGCTCTTCTTGAGCTAGGAGGAACTGGGCCTTAGCTAGGTCGTCGATCGCGTCATACGACTTTTTGCGAGAGAGCTTCTGCACTCCCCGCTCTAGGCGCATTTCACCCGCAGCACGGTCGCCATGCCTCTCGCGTTCAATTTCAATAACACTATCCAGCAATTCGTCATAAGCCGGAGAGTCGCCAATGAGGTCGGCAAGCGCTCGGACTAGGCGCACCACAGACTCCATCGGAAATTCAATCTGTTTGCGAACTTCTGCCAGCGTCTCTCGCAGAGCCGTGAAAGTCGGATCGGGGGATTGGCCGGTGCGCAAGCCAATGACCAGATCCATGAGTAGCAGTTGCGTGCGCGCCCAAAGTGAACTGGTCTCCTTGACGCGGTCATCTGCATGCCGCTGCAGCGCGGCACGCAGCGCTACCGTGCGGTCCGCCTCCGGTGGCCGCCCCGCTTGAAGGGCCAACCAGAGATTAACCAGTTCCTCCAGGTCCCAAATCCACTCCGACTGAAGTGTTTCGGCCGCCAGTAGGTCATAGAACCGGAGAGCCTCCGCGACGTCGTTGAACCACCAAATGGCTGTCCATGCCCGTTGGTACCAAATTCGATGCTGTTGCCTGCCGCTTGCGATGTCACGAGCCAGTCGCTCTGCGCGCTCAAATCGGCCGTCGACTTCCGTCCGCGGCTTGTCCAGGCTCCGGGCGAGGAGGGCCGACTGCAGGCTTTCTTCAATCAGTTCAAATGTGGCCTGGCTTCCTGCGGCGTCCTCGATTTTTTTTTCCAGGAGTTCCAAATCCCGCAGACGTCCAGTGTCCAACGGGCCCGGAACCGCCCTCACGGTGCGCTGCAACTCGAACTGAAGCGTGTCGGCCACAAGCTGCCAGCGCTTGTGGCTGCTGACCTTCTCGACAATCCACGAGCGGTCAATGATCCGGACCTCGATGCCATATTTTGCCTTCAGTGCATCTTCCGTCTCGGCCCGGTCCTTGTCGCGGATTGCTTGGTTGGAAATGAAGTAGACGAGTGAGTACGGGCGACCCGTACCAGCGATTTTCGCGACGTCCGAGTCAATCTTGGGTTTCCACTTCGCCTTAGCACTGACCGCGAAGGCCCATCTCTCCTCAGCAGATCGCGAGGGGTCACCTTCGAACCAGAGTGTGGCGATCGAGGCGGCGACAGGATAAGTCTCGCTGTCGACCTTGCTATCGCCACCCCCCGTGGGACCGGTCTGCGGAATGAGATTGGGGCACAATTCTTTCTCAGCCAACGCGCGGGCAAAGTTTTCGAATGCTGTTTCCTCTTTGCGGCTGGTCAGGCTGTGAAGATGAAACTCGAACTGGCGCCGGTCCATCTCGCTGTCTTCGATAGTCAGCGTATCGGAGTAGATTTCCGGACGCCGCGCACGCATGAACTCACGATAGCTTGGCTGATTGGGATGTCCCTTGGTCATCGGAGGTTCTCGCTCAAGCAGTGGGGTGATTGGCGGTATCTGCTGTTGGTGATAATCCTATCGACCAGTCTAACAGGCCCGCTAATTCCACTGGCAGGCATCGAACTTGGGCATTAGCTCTCGGATCTGGTTTGTCACGCTTCATCATCCGGAGTCCCCTGTCCTATAACGGGACGAATTTGTCCGCTGGGATATCCAGAAAGTTCGTCATCAGCATCGGTAGCGCATCACGTGCGCAAGCGGCACCCAGGCCGCGTAGGCGGTCGATCATCGAAGTACGGTCAAGCGCGAACTTTCCAGTTATGACCTTTGGCTGGTAGCGAAAGACCCGCGGTGCGGCCTCCGAGTGCCCGGAAAGCAGGTAGGCGGCGCCCATCGATCCGCGAGACTGTCCCTGCATAAACAGAGCGGTAGATTTGAACAGCAGGTCCTTGTAGCCGGATCCCAACGGGATATCAACGAGTTCCTCTGTACATCCCAGGCTGAGAACGAAAAGGTCGTCGGTATTCCAGCCTAGGACGCCGCGCGCCTCGACGGCCACAACGCCGGCCGGGTTGTTTGCCCAGATTCCGCCGTCGATCATCGGAGAGCCGCTGGGCAAGGAGTGTGCACGAAAATATGTCGGAGCGGCTGCAGTGGCCAATGCGACGTCGACCACCCGTTCTTTCCAGTCGACTTGGAGGCGTTCATGATGACGGGTCTTGAACACGTACAGGTCTTCCTTGTCGGCGTGATAAGCCGGGATCACGAGCCTCAGTCTGCTTTCGCCGAGTGTACGCTGGCCAAACACGGCTTCGAGCGAGCTCTGCAATTTCGCAGGATCATATTTCGGCCAGATCACCTGGTGTGCGCCGCGTCGCGCTTGACCGAGACGCTGCCGCAACTTCCTGGCCCAGGTGCCAGCCTCTTCAACGCGCAGTTGATCGAAGATCGACGGACCGCTCTCGACGTAGAAGTTGACGATTTCTCGTGCAGATAGTCCGAGCCCAAGGCCTAAAGCAATGATGCCGCCAGTAGACGTTCCGGCTACTAGATCGAAGTGATCGGCGATCCGGCAGTGGGTTGTCTCTTCAACCGTTGCGAGAAATTCGGCCGCCAGCACACCTTTGATGCCACCCCCGTCGAGGGCGAGTAACCGCTTTTTTGTATTCGTCATAGATCGCCGGGATGCTTGCCGCCACCCTTCCAGTCATCGGTGAGAAGCCAGTCCTCGAAATAAAATAACCAAACTGCGATCCATGGAACGATCGTTTCCGCGAGTGACTTCGACGGTTGCCATTCGCCCGAACCGGGAAGGTAAAGACAGAGAGACAACGGGGTCGTCGCGTAATAGACATGCGGCAAGCGGCGATTCGGCGCAAGCAATGTGAGGTTCGGGGAAATAACGGTCACGCTTGGCGGGTTCCCCAATTTGTAGCGCAGCCGCACGTGGTAGTTACGTCCGAGAGGGGATGGCCGGACGTAAAAATCCCAGGTCAGTTCGCCTTGACGAACAGACCCCGTTCCACCATCGAGCCCGGCTGCACGCAACCGTATCCATTGCTGCGCGGGATTGAGCCTTGTGCTCTGACGGTGGCGCATCTCAATCGCCGAAGAACGTATTTGGGCGAACCATCGTCGCACCGGGCCGATTCGCGGTCGTTAGGCCGAGGGCTGGCGCAACCAGCAGACTACCGTTGGACCGGGCCGCGGTTGCCTTGGCAATCGGGCTGCCGAGCGCCGCCGTCGCCTGGCTTCGTGTGGCGCCGTAGGACTTGACGAAATGTTCCGCGATCACATCTTGCCCTTCGATCTGCAGCAACTGTGACAGGTCATCGAGTACGCGCTTGTGCCAGTTATAGAAGGCTACCGGCAGTCGGGAATCGTGGGTCCATTTTTCGGCAAAATTTTCTCCAATTGTGGCGTCGTTGTCGATGAAATATTCCGTCCTCGCGCCACGTTCAACGCGGCGAATCGATTCCGGCATGCGACGAATGACATCGCACAGCAGCTCGTACATGTCGACATAGACGTGGTTGGTCACGCAGTACTCGTAGGCATTTGCAGCGAGCGTCGTCACGATGACCGAGATAGGCATCAATTCCCGTACGTCCTCGCCAGAAAACACCTGATCACGGTGACGTTTGAGCAACTGGACGAGGCGTTTGAGTGGCGGCTTGGTCAACTCCTGCTCGGGAAAGCTGTCGACGGAATCGGCCGTAATTTTCGCGCGCTCGAAAGTATAAAAGCGAGGACGCAGTGCTGCCCGTCTTTCGAAGTTGTTCTTGTAACCCTGAGGGTTCGTTGGTTTCCAGTCGCGCAGACTTTTGTCTGGCACAAATTCACCACCGTACACACACATCTCATTCGAGATAGCCGGCGTGATGTCCAGATGGAATTCGTTGGCGTAGTTGATGCGCCAGCAGCGTTGCTTTTCTTCGAGCATGCCCTCGTAGTGACCGTGTTCTTTCAGCCGGTCACCAACCAGCGCCTTGACTGCCGCAGGCGAGGACGTCGCACCGATAGTGGGCAGGAAGCAGACGAGATCGACATCGAATTCGGTCCGGTTCAACGGTTTGACGGTCGTTCCAAGAGCGATTGAGCCTTGCGGGTACACCGTCGCCACGGTGAGAAATCTGTTCTCTGAGCCGGCAAGCCATCCGCCGACGGACTCATAACGCTCGCGCGCCTCATCGTATCGGGACGGCGGCAGTTCCAGCTCCTGGCATAGACGGTCAAGGGCCCGGACTAGAGCGGAGCGCTTGTGCGACGCAAATTCGTGTATCTGACGATCGTTGTTCATGTCCCGTCCTTTCCTAGAGGATGACTGCGTGCTAAACTCGAGTTGTCGATTTCGACAACTTCAAGCTACTGTAGCTGAACTTGTCGAGTGTGGCAAGTCTACGTATACTTTATCGACAAAATGGAAAATTCCGCACGAAACATATTTGCTGAGCGCTTGAAGTACGCGCGCGAAACGCTTCGGCAGCTCACGCAGAGCGACCTCGCGTCGCGAGCGGGTCTGCCGTCAACCTCGATTTCCCACTTTGAGAATCCAGCGGGCACCCGCAAACCGTCTTTCGACAATCTCCGACGGCTGGCCAACGCGCTTGATGTAACCACCGACTATTTGCTGGGTAGGACGGACAGCCCGGTTGGGGCGAGCGTGAATGAGGCTCTGTATCGGAACGTGCAGATGCTGAACGAAGCGGACAAGGAGTTCGCTAACCAGATGATCAGGCAACTTGCGGAGCGGCGAAAAAAGGAGGAATGATGAGCGATGCGTCATTGCGCGATGCTGAACAGCTCGCAGAGCAGGTCGTTCGCGATTGCGGACTCACACTTCCAGTGGACGTTTTGGGCCTGGCTCAAAGCAACGGTATTTTGGTCAGTGCCAAGCCTGCCGCGGCGATGGGTGTGTCCGGCATGCTGTTGCGCAGTGGTGACGATTTCGCAATCGGGTACGCGACACATGTTCGCAGTGAAGGTTTTCAGCGATTCAGCATTGCGCACGAACTCGGGCATTTCTATCTTCCGGGTCACCCGGAGCATATTTTTAGCAGTGCGTCCGTGCATGAGTCTCGTGCGGGCTTCGCGTCTGGAGACCCCATAGAGCTGCAGGCGGACCACTTCGCTGCGGGGTTGCTGATGCCATCAGCGCTTTTCGCAAAAGAAGCTGCGAAGTATTCCGATGGCTTTACGACGATCGAGATGCTGGCCGAAATCTGCAAGACATCGCTTACGGCCTCCGCAATCCGCTACTCAGAAATTACCGATGCGGCGCTGGCTGTCATCGTCAGTTCGAGGTCGTCCGTCGAATATTGCTTTCTCTCTCCCGCGATGCGCCGCGTGAAGGGCCTGACGTTCTTGAAAAAGGGATCGGTGCTGCCACGCGAGTCGCTTACGCGGAACTTTAATCAAACACCAGAAAATGTTTCGCTCGGGCGTCGCGCGGACGATTCGACTGACCTGCAGTTCTGGTTCCGCTGTGACGACGAGATTGACGCCTCGGAAGAGGTGATTGGCTTGGGTGATTACGGCAAGACGCTCACGATCATCACCGCGGATGTAGACGAAGGGGACAATGCCGACGACGGCGATAAACCTTGGGGGCAGCCACAGTTTCGCTATCGCTAGGCCGATGGTCGATTGGACGTCAACGTGAGGCGCAATGCGACGGGGTACTTGCGCGCTTTTCCCGCGCGCCTCGCTCTCCGAGTAAGCTCTCCTGTCGCCCACTACTTGCGGCAAGCTCGGCGACCAAATATGCCGTACGGTACAATATTCAAAACTGCGGAGGTTCTCATGTCCACATCGTCCCCAAAACGCGTCCCCACGAAGAAGGTGGCCGCAACGCAGAAGTCTCCACTTCGGGGGACTGTAAATATCCTAACGCCTCAAGAGCTGCATCAAAGCATGCAGTCGTTTGGGAAGGCGCTGGCGGATGATCCTGAGGCGGCTACATCATTTCTCCAAGATGCAGGGATTCTTACTCCGACGGGAAAGCTCACCAAGGCGTATCGGGGATAACGAATGGATCGTTCGTGGGGACGGTATGAGTATCAACCGAGTTTTATTCTGGCGTTCCATGGATGCGACAAAAAACTTGGCGAAAAGGTGCTTAGTGGCAAAGAATCTGGGCTTCGTTGGTCTGAAAAGGAATACGATTGGCTAGGCCACGGCATATATTTCTGGGAAGGAAATCCAGCACGTGCATTTAATTGGGCAGTCGAGCGTCAGAAAGCCGAAAAAATTAAAACACCGTTTGTCTTGGGCGCAATTCTTGATCTCAAGCACTGCCTTGATTTATTCGATAGCGGTGGTCTGCAACAAGTGTCGGACGCTTTCTCAACCTTGGAGCAGGCATTCAAGGCAAGCGGCCAACCATTATTAAAAAATGTTGGCTCGACTCCCGATAAAGCTGGGCGGCAGCTCGATTGCGCCGTGATCAACGCGCTGCATAAATACCGTGAACGCGAAAACCTTCTGCCGTACGATTCCGTGCGGGGTCCGTTCCTGGAGGGGCCCGAATTATATGAAGGTGCCGGTTTTCGGCGTGAAAATCATATCCAAATTTGTGTTCGCAGTCAGCTATGTATTAAAGGTTATTTTCGGCCTATTTCGGAAAGTTAATTTTTAATATTTAATTGAACCGACTCGCGGAGTTGCACTGATTTGAGAGCCGGATATTTTTGAAGAACCTTGTTGTAAATATTTATGTTCTGATCAATCGACACGGTTATGATCAAAACATAGGGAAGTGGTTTATGATTTTTTTTTGCCACAGGGCGACCAAATTCCCGATCTTGGTATTCGATGTCGAACACAGGATTGTTTAACTCAAGTGCGCCGTAAGTATTGGTCTTTGAAAGCACGGTTTCCCATTTGTGCGCGTCGTTGCGAAGATCTAATTCGGCCTCGTATAGTCTTCCCGAACTAAAAAACGGCAGGGATCTAGTTTCATCTATTCTTGGCCTAAATGTAACGATGAGGCCACTGCGGGTGTAATTGATCGGATGTGCCGGATCCACTTCGGCTGCGAAGCAGAATGTCGCCTTAACGGTTATGTTTCCCACGGTCAGGCCGTCGGGCACCGGAATGCGAGCCCGCAGCGGCTGGCCTGATGCGATATGTTTTTGGTAAATCACGGTTGCGGCATTGTCGGACGTCAGCAAAATGTCTTCGATAGAGGTCGGGAAGCGACCCCAGCCGACCAGCCGCCAGTCATGATCTGGTCCCCGTTCCGCGTGATGAATCAGCAACGCGCGCAGTGACGTTGCTGAGAGCGCGAAGTCGGTCGATGCTCTGACGCCGGCGGCCACGCGAAGGGTGAGCGGTCCGGCGAAGCTTGAGCCTCCGGGTATTGAAAACATTGGACCCGCTCCGCCGTGTAGAACGATCGGCGTGGCCGGATTTCCAGCGAAAGTAAGACCATCTGGCTTAACCAAACCGGGTGAACGTCCCGGTCCGATACAACTGCTTTGATGACGATCCCACAAGATAGTGTCGCTGTTTGCCGTTCCCACGGCGAGGGCGTTTACAGCGTCTGAGGGCGGCTGAATACGTTCGCTGTCAGGAGAGTCGATTGGAATATTTCCCGCAGCGACAATTGCTAAAGTACGCCCGTTCGACAGAAACTCGTCCAACGCGCTAGTCCATGGGTGTACATCGCCGTCGTCCAGCTCCACTTCCGGGCCGATCGACAAACTGATGAAGTCGTATTCTTTTTGTCGTAAGGCACGTAGCAAGCGCCCGAGGGCGTCATGAAGCGAATACCATTGGGGCACATCAGCCGGTCCGATGATTCTGTGGTGTTCGACTCGTGTGTACGGTACGTTTAGTTGGGTTGTGCCGCTGTCGACGACCCCAAACAGGTATGCGGACGTGACTGCCATCCCATGGTCCTGATATTCCTGACTGGGTGCCTCTAGCCCCGGAGCAATTGTTTCGGCAACCCACGGCGAAAAACCATTGTTGGCCAGTCCTCCGTCGAAAATAGCGGTCGTTAAGTTGGGGGATAGCGCTGGCTTCGACGGAAGTCGAAACGCGGTCGGGGAGGGAGACGCTGCGGTACTGAGGCGATGAGAGCGGAGTACGGGCTGGCTACGTACATAGCGAAGGAAGCTGAACGTTGCGAATTCAGTCAATTTTTCTCGAGATATCCTCACGGGCAAAAATGTGAGGCCCCGAACGCCAATTCGCTTATCCAGTCGAGTTTCGCCTCCGCAAGCAGTAACATATTTGGAGAATATATCGAGTAACGCGCCGTCCGCCGAATCACAATGGAGAGCTACCTCCAAGGCTAGCTCGTCGCCTTCTTCAATAACGTTGCTGATTCTTTCGAGATAAGTCAGCGCTTTTATGTCCTCTATCCTCCGAAGTTCCTTTTGATTACTTTGAGGGGTCTTCGCGTCAAGCAACAGGCTTCTTAGGGATCCAAAGTTGGAGGGTCGCCCTGCGACATATAATGCAGCCGATTTTTGGATTTCACCTTTTGAACGCTGCCGAAGTTCGCTTTCCGGCAGCACATATACCGGCCGGCTACCGAGGGTGCGCAAGCCTGCTCGTCGAAAAACGAACTCCGGGAAATAGCTTTTCGCCAGGAAAGCGGGATGGATAGTAACAAGAGCCACACTTTGTCCATCGGGGGTAGACGCTAGCGGAACTCCGTCGAAGCTTTTCTGCACGGAGGTGATTTTCGACGATAGCCTCGTCCTGGTTTGCTCCATGGAGTAAGGATATTTTTTGCTATTGGGACCGAGTGGCCTTGGCGGAATTTCCCCGACCAATGCTTCCCCGTTGCCAATTAGCAGATTCAGCCTAGCCATTGTTCTGTTCTCCAATCAAGACGCGCAGTCGGCGATTGACGGTGCTATGAGAGATTCCGAGGGCCTCGCCAATCTCTCGAGACGTTTCGCCAGCCTTATGTTTGATCAAAATTTGACTGTCTCGACTTGCCTTGGCCGCAACCTTTTGCGCCACCAGCTTTTCAGCTTGAATCGCCTTTTCTAGCAACACATCTGGGAGAAATCGTGCCTCTAGAACAGCCTGCTTTTGCGCCGAGACTAGAAGACGTTCCAAAGCACTGTAATTTTCCCCGACCGTGGACACCGCGAGTATCTCCGAAACGGAATCCGGAACGCCGCGTGAAATGAAAAAGGTCCTTCTGGCTACATCGTCTGGTAAAGGAAATTCAAGCGATATGTCAAAGCGCCTCCAGACCGCAGGGTCAAGCAGCTCTCCGTGATTGGTGGCCGCAATCAATAAAGATTGGGAGGGCCATTGGTCGATTGATTGCAACAGAACTGTAACCAGCCGCTTCAACTCGCCTACATCAGCATCATCATCTCGTCGCTTGGCAATGGCGTCAAACTCGTCGAGAAAGAGGACGCACGGAAAACCGCGTGCATAGTCTAGGACCATCCGCAGATTTGTTCCGGTTTTGCCGAGAAAGCTCGACATGACTGTCGCTAGGTCCAGCGTCAACAGAGGAAGCTCCAACGTCTGCGCGAGCCATGCTGCGGCGAGCGTCTTTCCTACGCCTGGCGGTCCTGAAAAAATCAAAGATCTAATCGGGGAGAGACCCGCGTCACGCAGTGAATCGGCCTGACGCCATTCTCGAACCACCTGTGTCAGATTGGTCTCGATATCGCCAAGGAAGATGGGAGCGGTGGTAAGTTCCACGGGGAATGATTCGATCAATAAATTTTGGCGCGAGTCGGCATCCACCGGCGGTTGTACAAATGTCTTGCCGCGAAGCGGCGATGTCTCGGAAAGCGCCGTCGACAATGTCTCTGCCAAGAGCGGATCGGTTTTATGGATGCGAGGCAGAACTCGCCTTAGGCGTGCTATTGCGGTGTCCGTTTGCCCGGCGAGGGCTTCTCGAAACAGCCGCCCCAGCTCGTTTACGACTTTTGAATCCATGCTTTGGTGATCTCATCGTTGGAACGCGTTGGAACAGTTTGGAACAATGATAAACCGAAAAATGTTCCAAAACAACCATCACATCTAAAATATGACGAGCGATGGGCGAGGACTGAAACGAATCGGGTTCACGCGATTGCGATCGGGTAGATAGCTATTCGGCGGCTGCGGCACAGCGTTCTCAGGCGCTTCAAACGTTGCGGTCGTCCAATAGAGACGCGCAAGCGGCAAGCCTCCGGCCCGCCAATACATAGCCGTTTCGCGATCGCGGTGCGCCACGACGAAAACAACAGTCAAACGCCTTGGTTCGTTTCGAATCTCATTGAGTTCAGTTGAGATGCATGCAATAGTTGCCTATCGTTCACCACCAGTCCAAGACTTCTGCATGTACGTTGATAAATGAAGCAAGAACAAATTTTCGAGCGCCTGAGCGCTTGGCTGTTGCGCCGGAATACTGTGACCGCGGTCCGACGTGTCGGCGACTTACCTATTGCACTCGCGACTGATATAGGATCTGTTCGGCAAGAAAACCAGGACAAGATTGCGGTGATGCGCGGCGACGACTCGTCGGGCTGTCAGTACGTCGTCTCGGCATTGAGCGATGGAATGGGCGGAATGCAAGATGGTGCCGTTTGCGCGGCATTGACGCTCGCTGCTTTTCTCAGCGATTTTTTTGTCCGCGCCGCAGCGGGTACCGCATCTGTGTCTGACAACCTCGCTGCGGCTGCTTTTCACGCGAACTCGATAGTCCATGCACGATATCGTGGCGAAGGCGGCGCGACTTTATCTGCTGTCGTTTGGGGCGCCGAGGACCCTATCCACCTTTTGAACATCGGCGACAGTCGAATACATGTGATTACCGATGGTGAGTTAATGCAACTCACGGTTGACGACACATTAGACGGACAACTCGCCCATCGCGAGGGCAGCGCTCCCAGCGGACGTAACGAACTACTTCAATACGTAGGGATTGGCGGTGTACTCGTGCCCCACATTACAAATTTCTCGGCGCCCCCGAACTCACGCGTGCTGATCACGTCAGACGGGGCTCACTATCTCGACGCGGCCCTCATTGGGAAGATCGCCGGACATGCGTCGGACCTGGGGCTCGGTGCGAAGCGGCTTGTTGACATCGCGCGATGGTGTGGCGGTCACGACAATGCGAGCGCCATCATGTTAGAGCGGATCGAGTTGCGCGATGGACATGGCTCGACGAGCGGCGTTGATCTGTGCGAAGTATGGGATGCCTTCGGCGAGGCTCAGATCATGTGCGCACGCATTGAAGCGTCTTCCGGGGTTGATGTGCGTGAACCTCTGTCTACCCCTGGCCAGGGCCAGGAATCACAGCCGTCCCTATCGAGTCACGAAGCCGCCGACGCATTACACAGTGCTAGCGGAGACAACAAGCCGACGAAGTCAAAGCGGGAACGCCGGGCGAAAGATCCTAAATCGCAAGGCAGTCGAAAAAAGCCCCCGACAGCCTCGGCGTCGAACACCGCTAGCGAACCAAAATTGCGACATAAAGGCAAAGGCGAGGCGCTCGAACTCGACCTGAAGATTGATTTTCCGGACAAACCATAGGCGCTATGAGACCACTGCCCGCACGCTATGTTCCTATTGGCGGTTCCATGGATGGCGGCATGGGATCGGTTATCTGTTGCAACGATAGTCATCTGGATCGGCAGGTCGCGATTAAGTTCATTCAAGATCGGGCAAACATGCGACGCATGCTTGACGAGTTCGCGGCGCTGTTAAAAATGCGATCTAAGCACGTCGTCCAGGTGTTTGACATCCTGCGGTATCCGGACGACGAGATAGGTATCGTGCAAGAGTTCATTGCCGGCAATGATTTGATTCACGATACTTCGGCGCAGTCAGGTGCCGATGCATACGTGAGGACTTTGTGGCAAATAGCGACGGGCATCGCTGATATCCATAGTGTCGATGTGATCCATCGGGATATCAAGCCGAACAACATGAAGCTCGATGCCGAGAGCATTGTCAAGATTTTCGATTTCGGGTTAGCGCGTAGCGTGGGAGTTGATGCTAGAACGCGCGGCTTTGTTGGCACAACGGGATTCGCCGCCCCAGAATTATTTGGTGCAGCCGTTCAATTCACTAAAGCGATTGACGTGTATGCCTTCGGAGCTACCGCGTTGTACCTGATCGAGAAACGGATGCCGGATGAGCTTGTCGCGTGGCCCCCACGACCGAATGGATTAACATACTTTTCCGCGACGCCGTTTGATTTACCGCATCGACTGGCGACGATGCTTGACGCGTGCCTGCATCCGGACCCAAACCATCGTCCCCAGATGAGCGAGGTCGCTGCTGAGCTCAAAACATGTTTGTGCTACGACCGACATCAGGCGCTCGTTGTGTTCGGCAAAGACCCATCGTACTTAAATGCAGCGCGACGCCAGGTGCGACTTAGTCTGCCGAACGTTGGAATGCTGGAGATATCCTATGACAGTTTTGCGTTTCGCATTTCTGATTTTTCAGGAGAGGTTGAAATCAACAATCGGGTTCCGGTGAGAGACGAAGAATTGCCGGGGTCGTGCGTCGCGTCCCTAGGCCTGCCGCCGAGGTACGCATCGCAGCGCGCCTTCATTACGTTTGATGTCTCGAACCCGGAGATTGTCTTATGACAGGCCCGCACAAGGCGCTTGACGTTGTAGCGCGGTACGAGATCATTGATTATGTTGGCGCTGGTGGCATGCAATACGTCTACGCGGCTCGTGACACCATGCTTGATCGAACTGTCGCGCTTAAGACGCCTAAGGATGGCGCGGCCGAAAAACGCTTCCACCGAAGCGCAGTGGTTGCGGCGAAAGTGAATCATCCGAACGTCGCAAAGACGTTGGACTATTTCGAAACCAATGGCCGACAATACCTGGTCGAGGAGTTCATCGATGGAGAAGACCTTGATAAAGCGTTGGTTCGCAAGATTCGGTACATAGATCCTTACCTCGCCGCGAAGCTGTTTCATCATCTCGCGAAAGCGGTATCAGCGGCCCATCATGCCGGTGTTATGCATCGGGACTTGAAGCCCACTAATGTGATGGGGACAGGCGGCTTTGACGTGACCGAGATCAAGATCACGGACTTCGGCATCGCAAAAATGGCCGAGGACGAGTTGGTTGAGGCGGCTGAAGGGTCTAATGGGACGCTGACTACGAACGCAACGGCGGTTGGCGCACTGCCATACATGTCGCCAGAAGCGATCGCCACACCCCGGACGGTTGAGCGACCAACTGATATTTGGTCAATCGGTGCCATGATGTACCAGTTGATGACTGGCGTTTTACCGTTCGGCGCAGGGCTAATTGCGGTTCGCAATATTTTGGACGGAAACCTGCCGCCCTTCCCAACGTTTTTGACCTCGAACCCACAATTCGCTCCTCTAGCCAGTCAACTAATGGACGCGGTGTCTGGGTGCCTCGAAAAAAATCCATCGGCACGCCCAACGGCAGACGCGTTGGTGACCCAATTTGGTGATCTCTGCTATCCAGTGTCACGCCGTTTCACCGGCACGGTTCGCGAGATCAGGCATGGGGCGTGGGGTTTCATCACTGTTAATGGACGAGACGTTTTCTTCCACATGGACAGTGTGTTCGGAACTCGTCCGTCTAGAGGCGATCCGGTCGTCTTATCTCATTACACGGGTGGCGTGACGCCGCGCGCCCACCCCATCTTGATGATTCAGAACCCGGTCTAGTTGCCGGGCAGCGAGACTATGCCCCGCCACTCATGGCGTTCTTACTGCAGATGAACACTTCTAGCAAAAACCGTCGCCGGTTGGCAAAGCTGAATGGGAAAGCTTTCCAGATATGGAGTTGGATACCCCCAGTTGCGGAACGTCGCGTAGACGATCACGTCGACCATCACCCGCTTCTTGGTTCGCCGCTGCTCGGCGGCGAGGAACGTGGTGCTGATGTTCAGCGTGGAAAACGGCTGGATTGTGCCCATTGAAGAACCGCGCCGGCGGGAACCACCGGCGGGCAGCATGGAAATGCTGGTGGGCTACGATCCGACGGCCCGACGCGCCCCGCGCCTGAACCTCACCGCTTTGCGGGGCGTCAATGCATTCGGCTTTATGGCGTCGGCGATCGCTGCGTTCGTGGGCGCGAACGGAGGACAGCCGCCCTAGTCGCCGTCGGGCTCGTTCTAGCAATGATCTCCACCCTGGACGTGAAAAGTCGCTTGGATCACCTGACACCGTGTGAAGCGGCGGTGCTCGTCGTGTCGAACGATCTGAACAACGAGCCAACGAGCCGTTGCATTGGCCCGACTGGCTCGAACGGACGAACAGGTTTTTGCGGCAGTGGCAGGCGACGCCCCTGTCGACGGAAGACCTCCGCAAAGCCGTGGACCTGCTTGAAAAATGTGGATGCCGCTTGATCGACGACGAGGGCTTGATCATTCGAACTCTCTACATCGCCCTGGGCCTTGGATAGCATGACGGATGTTCGAACGCCATAGGATCAACCTGGGCAAAGGCTCGCTGCAGTTGCATACACTTAGAGCAGATCCGGACCGTCTGGACCTGCCTTTGGAACAGCAACGCTTCCTCGTCGAACGGATCCGTAGCGCGGAGCGCGATTCAGGCCACACGAGCAGTCGTCAGTGTCCACCGAACGTCGCTTCGCTGGGGCCAACTGCTCAAGGATCGTGCGAAGGAGGTCAAGCGCAAGATCAGCCGGTGAACGCCGGTCCGTGATCTGCACCGTCTGATCTTCTTGCAAGCCTGCTTCGGCGACGCCGTCGCGGAGATTTACGAAAGCGTCTTCGCGTTGAAGCACCTCTACTGCGACAGCGCTCACGCGATCAAGGAGCCTCCGGGCTTACCGTCGAGCAAGGAAGGCTTTCACCGCGAATGGCAGATCTACAAGGCCGGCATCAAGGCTGGGGCGCCCGTGGTCTTTTCCGACGCGACCGACATCGTGCGCGTTGGCCGGTGCCGATCCGCTACCCATCGAGGTGAAATCCAGCGGTAACACGAGGGCGCGGCGCGCGCGTCAGGGCGCGCACTTGCAAGTGCGCGCCGATTTCTACGCGAACGACGGCGATCGGGTTTCGCGACTTCCCGAACGTGCAGCGTGTGGTCGTGAACACGGCACACGGTGCCCACGCGGTGTTGATGAACACGTGCATCGGGAAATCCCTGCGCTAGGGCTTCGCCACCGCCGAGTCCGAGCCTGGGATTCGCTACGTGGTGAGCACCACCTGCGAGAGCGTCGTGGAAGGACTGAAAGCGTTTTGCACCACCACGATGCTCGTCCGGATGCTCAGCGCCGAGGACGACTGGCTCCCGTGCTACCCGTTCACACTGTCGTTCACGTCCGCGAACACCATCTCGGTCGTCATGGGTCGCGTGAAGTTTTCATGCTAACCGAACTGACGCAGGTAAAAGCGCTCTTTAGCACGGTATCGGTGCGCAAATCGTGATGGACGGCACGTCGGCGCTCGAACTGACGATACAAGGTGCGGAGGGCGACCGTCCGCTCTTGCGTTTGTCCGAGCAACTTCTCGGGGGAGGGGGTTGCCCGACCTACTCCCCATTAATCTGGGCAAGTCAACTCGCTGGACGATATCGCGATTCCTCATACCGTCCAAGAGATGCCGGGGCATAGAACGCTCGAACGAATGATGCAATGAGCCAGAGATCAAGTGGTTTCCGATAGAATCGCGGCTTGTCATCGGTGTGTCACAATGGGTCGTTTGAAATAAAATTTTCGTACAGATTTCGTATCGACCATTCAGATTGTGCGTAGCTTTTCGTAACCTATTGATATTAATTAAGAAAATCAATCTTTCGGAGCTTTAATGTTTGGACGTTTCATGCCCACCGAGGGCAAATTTTTCGAAATCTTCAATGCGCACGCAAAGTGCATCGTCGACGCAAGTCACGAACTCGAACTGCTGATCGACAACATGGACCAGATGGAG
>Ga0153932_1000164_pt1 | contig 28040 bp, 26 predicted proteins | sample TSNJ016MetaG_FD_102273 | JGI IMG/M metagenome (GOLD analysis project Ga0153932, IMG submission 102273) | Attine ant fungus gardens microbial communities from New Jersey, USA - TSNJ016 MetaG | ecosystem: Host-associated > Fungi > Mycelium > Unclassified | place: USA: New Jersey, Wharton State...
CTTGCCGTTCGCGAGGTTGTCCTTGAGTTCCTTGTCGTCGATGATCCGGCCTTGCTCCATGTCGATCAGGAACATCTTGCCCGGCTGCAGACGCCACTTCTTCACGATCTTCGATTCCGGCACAGGCAGCACGCCCGCTTCCGATGCCAGGATGACGAGGTCGTCGTCCGTGATCACGTAGCGCGCCGGACGCAGGCCGTTACGGTCGAGCGTGGCGCCGATCTGGCGGCCATCGGTGAACGCGATTGCGGCGGGGCCGTCCCACGGCTCCATCATGGCCGCGTGATATTCGTAGAACGCGCGCCGGTTGTCGTCCATCAGCGTGTGCTGTTCCCAGGCTTCGGGAATCATCATCATCATGGCGTGGACGAGCGGATAACCCGCCATCACGAGCAATTCGAGGCAGTTATCGAACGATGCCGTGTCCGACTGGCCCGGGTAGATCAACGGCCAGAGTTTCGGCAGGTCGTCGCCCAGCACGTAGCTTGCGATCGCGCCAGTACGCGCGTTCAGCCAGTTGACGTTGCCCTTCACAGTGTTGATTTCACCGTTGTGCGCAATCATGCGGTACGGGTGCGCGAGTTCCCACGCAGGGAACGTGTTCGTGGAGAAACGCTGGTGCACGAGCGCAAGCGCCGACACCGTGCGGTCGTCCTGCAGGTCGCGGTAATACACGCCGACCTGGCCGGCCAGCAACAGGCCCTTGTAGACGATGGTGCGCGCCGACATTGACGGCACGAAGTATTCCTTGCCGTGCTTCAGCTTGAGCGCCTGGATGCGGTGGCTGGCGGTCTTGCGGATCACGTACAGCTTCCGCTCGAGCGCGTCGGTCACGACAATGTCCTTGCCGCGGCCGATGAAGATCTGCCGGATCAGCGGTTCGCTTGCTTTCACGGTCGGCGAAATCGGCATGGTGGCGTCGACGGGGACATCACGCCAGCCGAGCACGATCTGGCCTTCCGCCTTCACCGTGCGTTCGAGCTCCTGCTCGCACGCCAGACGCGATGCGTGTTCTTTCGGCAAAAAGATCATGCCGACGCCGTACTCGCCTTCCGGCGGCAACGTCACGCCCTGCTTCGCCATTTCCTCACGATAAAACCCGTCGGGGATCTGGATCAGGATGCCCGCGCCGTCGCCCATCAGCTTGTCGGCGCCAACAGCGCCCCGATGGTCGAGGTTTTCAAGGATCTTCAGACCCTGCTGGATGATTTCGTGGCGCTTCTTGCCTTTGATATGCGCAACGAAGCCAACGCCACACGAGTCGTGTTCGTTCTCAGGGTCGTACATGCCCTGAGCGGCGGGAGCGGAACCGAGAGTCGGCGGCAATTGATCGTTCATGGGTCACCGTGTTCTGTGGGGGGCCGCAAGCGGCCGTTGAACATGTTTTATGTGTTGCTCATGCCACGGTCAGGCCAAGACCTGGAACCTGACGATCGACACGAAGCCGGTCGTACAACGGACGCAATGCGTCCCGAACCGCCGGAAAACGAAATATACGCGATCAATCAAACAGTTGGCAATGAAAACGCTATGATCTGGCACCTATTATCGAGTTGGTGCATGAAAACTTGATTTAATTGGTGTCATATCAAATTCGATGAAAATAAAACGGCATGCCGATTTTTGTCGTCATGCCGTTGGTTCATTCTTCAGTTCTTGCTCAAGAGTCCGTTATTGCGTCTGTGGTGTTTCGCGAATCTTGCGGGGCCGGCCACGAGGCAGCGGCGATACGCGCCGGTTGGCTGCGCGCGCCGCCCATTCGCGGTAAGAATCGCTGCCGAGCACCCAGCCCTTGAGTGTCGCTTGAAGGAGACGGTTGGCTTCGCGTTCATCGAGCGGTTGCTCGCACAGCTCAAGATAAGCGCGCTGGCGCTCGAACGGAGTGTTGCCGAGCTTCCAGAAAAGCGCATGGTCGGTGATCAGGCTGTCGAGCGTCAGGCCGATGTGATGCCGGTAGCTCGACCACTTGTAGTCTTGCGGCGTGCCCGCGAGACCCGCCTGCACCGGCGCCATCTCGACCACGCGGCTTGCGAGCAGGAAGTAGGTTTCACCTTCGATCACCGTTGCGCGGTAGCGGCCCTCCCATAGCGTGCCGCGACGGGCGTACCGTCGGTTGAAGTGCGCGACGTAGCGCCTGCCGACCGCCTGCATCGCTTTGGGCAGACTTGCTTCGTCGCGGGGCGTGACGAGCAGGTGCACCGCGCCGGGCATGAGCGCGTAGGCGTGGATGGCGAGATTGTGGTCGCGGGAAGCCGTGCGCAGACATTCGATAAAAAGCTCGTAGTCCGGAGCATCGATGAAAGCGGGCTGCTGGTCGAGACCGCGCAAGATGACGTGCTGCGGCTGTTCGGGAACGTAGAGTCGTGCAAGCCGTGCCATTCTGGATTTTCCGTTGGTCGGGCGTTGATCGGTTTCGGGGAGTTCCGGCGGCGCTCCGGGGGTCCGTCTAAACGATATTCTGGGCCACCTTGAATTTTTTCGTTGAGATGCCGGCGATTCGCATCGACGAGGGAACTCAGGTGTACGAGACAGTTTTACGTATAGCGCTAACCCATTTGGAGCCGGCATTCCTCTTAGGGAAAACGCTTTGCGGTGAAACGTGGTTTGTTTCAATTGTTCTGTTCATAATTAGCGTGCTTTCTCGGAGGAGCACTCAATGAAAATAAAACAGGTAGTGACGGGGGTTGCAGCATTTACCTGCATCACGGGCGCAGCACATGCCCAGTCGGCAAATACTTTTTACTTCACCACAGGCTGGTTCCACTTTGCACCGCTCTCGAGCAGCGGTCCGCTCAAGGAGACCAGCGTGGGTGGATCGCCGGTTGGTATCGAGGTGCCCAACACGGGCGCCAGCCTCTCGAATGGTGATACGGCAGGTTTCACTGCGGGCTACTTCGTCACCGACCATATCGCCGGCGAGTTCGTACTCGGCATTCCGCCCAAGTTCGATCTCAAGGGTGACAAGAGTTACTCCGGTTACGGCACGATCGGAACGGCCAAGCAATGGAGTCCGACGTTTCTTCTGAAGTATTACTTCATGCAACCACAGGCCAAACTGCGCCCGTACGTGGGGATTGGCGTAACGCGGGTGTGGTTCACCGACGCCAAGATCACGAATACGGGATTTGAAAGCAACGTGCTGCATGGTCCGACCGACGTATCCACGGATCGTTCCTGGGCTCCCGTGTTTAATGCAGGTCTTACTTATTCGTTTTCGGAACACTGGTTCGCTGGCTTCTCACTCTCCTTCGTGCCCTTGCATGCCACTGCCAAGCTGACCACGCAAGCCCAGACGCCCGTTGGACCGCTGACCGTCAAGACCGAGGCGAAGCTCAGGCTGAATCCGATCGTGACGTATTTGAACGTTGGATACCGGTTCTGACGCTCCGGGTTGAAGCCATAGCAAGCAATAGCAAGAAACAAGCGCCGTCGCGGGTGAAACGCGGCGGCGCTTTGTGTTCATCGGCTTGTAAAAATGACCCGGATATTGTGTCAGCAGGTAGGTGCCAGCGCACTTTCTACCCTTTCGTCCTCTTTTCAATTGATCAAACGCCTTGTGCGGCAAGGCTTCAGCGCGCATTGTTGAACCCGACAAGTGAACCGGCATCCAACTTGCTCACCTCTAGCGTTTCCGCCAACTTAAGGTTGCGGCCCATCCACGATTCATCCATCGACGGAGCGATCCTATGAACGCCTTTCCCAATACGCGAGACGCCATCGGAGATTCATGGAACTCCACCAGCCGCCGTGCTCGCCGGATTTCACGGCACAGCAGCGACGCGGCGCAGGATATCGGCGGCGAACTTCGCACGCTGATTTCAGAGATTGAAGAAACGTTGTCAGAAGGGACATCGGCGGATGTCGCCGCATTGCGTACTCAGTTGAGCAAAAGCGTGGATTCGGCGCGCGCCCGCTTGAACGACACTCAAGACGCAGTACGCGCCCGCGCCAACGCAGCGCTGACCGATGCGGACACCTACATTCACGAAAAACCCTGGCAGACCATTGCCCTGGTCGGTGGCCTCGCGCTCGTCGCGGGCGTACTGCTGGCTCGCGCGCGATAAGTTTCAGCGATGCGAAAAAACGCGCGCCGGGAAATTCCCGGCGCGCGTTTTTATTTGTCGTCTGCTGACGGAATTATCCGAGGAAGTCCACGCCAATCACATCGATACGATCCGTACAGATCGCATCCACGCCCCACTGCGCGAGTTCGCGAGCGCGGGCCGGTTCATTGACCGTGTAGGCGAGAATCCGCAAGCCTGAGTCCTTGATCTCGCGGACCAGGGCCTCATTGAGCGTCGTGTGGTCCGCATGCAACGACACGCATGACAGCGCGGCGGTCTGCGCGCGCCAATCGGCGGGAATCTCCTCGTAGAGCATTCCGCGCGGCAAATCGGGCGCGGCTTCGGCGGCGGCCTTGAGTGCATCGTACGAAAACGATGACAACAGCGGCGCCGGCTCGGCATTGGCCCATAAGCGCGCCGCCTCTTGCGCGACCAGGACGCCGGTTTCCACGTCGCGCCCTTCGCACGGCTTGATTTCGATGTTCGCGGCAAGGCCGTGCGAGAAACAACGCTCGGCGACCTGCGCGAGCGTCGGCATGCGTGCGCCGGCGAAACGCGGATCGAACCACGTGCCGGCATCGAGCAGCTCGATTTCCTCATAGCGCATCGCTTTCGCGGGTCCGCGACCATTCGACGTCCGGTCCACCAGGTCGTCGTGCAGCAGGAACACGACGTTGTCAGCCGATAACTTCGCATCGAATTCGATCATCTTCAGGCCGAGCCGTGCGCCGGTATCGATTCCGTCCAGCGTGTTTTCCGGCGCGACCTTGCCGCCGCCGCGATGCGCAACGATGCGCGGATAAGGCCAGGTTTTCATTGTAATTCGTCCTTTTTCAGTTCACGCGCCGCCCGGTCTGCGGATCGAAGATATGCAGGCGATGCGCCGGCAGCGCCACTTCCAGCGCCTCGCCACGTGCCGGCCGATGCTCGTGCGGCAAACGCACCGCGACGTCGTGATCGCCCCAGCGGCCGTGAGCGAGGTTGTCGGCGCCAAGCAGCTCACAGGAATCCACGGTAAGCGACACATGCGCGCTCTGCTGCTCCGGCAGCATGTGTTCCGGCCGGATGCCCAGCGTCCACTCGCGGCCCTTCAGGTCCTGCGTCAGCGCATGCATGCCGGCGAGCGGGAGGCGCGGCCCATTGCCGGCGACATCGAAAGTCGAACCGTCATCCGACACGCGTCCTTGCATCAGATTCATGGCCGGCGAGCCGATAAAACTCGCCACGAAAACAGTCGCCGGGCGTTCATAGACTTCGGTCGGCGGTCCGATCTGTTCCGCGTAGCCGCGATTCATCACGATCACGCGCTCCGCGAGCGTCATGGCTTCGATCTGGTCGTGCGTGACGTACAGGCTCGTGGTCGAGAGCCGGGCGTGCAGCCGCTGAATCTCCAGCCGCATCTGCACGCGCAGCTTTGCGTCGAGATTGGAGAGCGGTTCATCGAACAGGAACACGGCCGGTTCGCGCACGATCGCGCGGCCCATCGCCACGCGTTGCCGCTGCCCGCCCGACAACTCGCGCGGTTTTCTCTGCAGCAGCGGTTCGAGCTCCAGGATCTTCGCCGCGTTCTGCACACGCCGGTCGATATCCGACTTGCCCACGCCGCTGATCTTCAGCGCGTACGCCATGTTCTGCGCGACGCTCATGTGCGGATACAGCGCGTAGTTCTGGAACACCATCGCGATGTCCCGATCCTTCGGCTCGAGCTTGTTCACCACCTTCTCGCCGATGGAAATCGTCCCTTCGGACACGCTTTCGAGTCCCGCCACCATCCGCAGCAACGTGGATTTTCCGCAGCCCGACGGACCGACCATGACGACGAATTCGCCATCGGCCACTTGCACGTCGATGCCGTGCAAGACGAACTGCTTGCCATCGTAAGTTTTCTTGACGCCTTGAAGGCTTAGTGCAGCCATCGACCCGCCTTCATTTCAGTGCGCCCGCGACCGTCGCAAAATGCGCGACCGCGATGCCCGGTTCATAGAATTTGTGCAGCAACTCGCGCCATTTTTGATAATCGGCGGAATTGCGAAAGCCGTCCTGATGCGCCGCGACGGTTTCCCAGCGGACCAGCAAAACGTATTGCGAACCGTTGCCGGCGTCGGCGCCGCGCACGAGTTCATGCGAGAGGTATCCCGGCTGCGCCGAGATGATCTTCGCGGCTTGCGCGAACGCTGCTTCGAACGCAGCTTCCTCGCCGGCCTTGACCGGCAATTGAGCGACTTCAAGGATCATTGAGTGAGCTCCATTATTTTTCGGAATCGACAAGACCACGCACGAACCAGCGCTGCATGCTCAGCACGACAGCGAGCGGCGGCAACATGGCGAGCAACGTCGCGGTCATCACGAGATGCCACTCGGTGGCCGTGTCGCCCGAACCGATCATGCTCTTGATGCCGACGACCGCGGTTTGCATCGACTGGTCGCTGCTGATCAGGATGGGCCACAAGTACTGGTTCCAGCCGTAGATGAAGGTGATCACGAAGAGCGCGGCAATGTTGGTCTTCGAGAGCGGCAACACCACGTCCCAAAGGAAACGCAACGCGCCGGCGCCGTCGATGCGCGCCGCCTCCATGAGTTCATCGGGCAGCGTCATGAAGAACTGGCGGAACAAGAACGTCGCCGTCGCCGATGCAATCAGCGGCAGCGTCAACCCCGCGTACGTATTGCTCATGTGCATCGATGAAACCACTTGCACCGTCGGAAAGATCCGTACTTCCACGGGAAGCATGAGCGTGATGAAGATGAGCCAGAACGCGAGGTTCTTGAACGGGAAACGGAAGAACACGATGGCATACGCGGACAGCATCGAAATGACGATCTTCCCGATGGAAATCACGAGCGCCATGACCAGGCTGTTCATCAGCATGCGGCCAAACGGACTTGCCGCGCTGCCGCTGCCATGCGTCCAGATGTGCGCGACGTTCTCGAACAAATGCGTACTTGGCACGAGCGACAGCGGCACGTTGAAAACTTCCGCTTCGCTCATGGTGGCCGCGCAAAACGCGATGTACACCGGAAACACGACCAGCACCACGCCCACGATCAGCACCGCGTGGCAAAAGAGGTCGAAACCGCGACGGTTTTCGATCATGAGTACTGCACCCGACGTTCAATGAAACGGAATTGCACGACGGTCAGCGCCACCACGATCACCATCAGCACGACGGACTGCGCGCCGGAACTGCCGATATCGAGGCCCTGGAAACCTTCGGCAAAGATCTTGTAGATGAGGGTCTTCGTGGATTGCGCAGGGCCGCCGCCGGTTGCCGCATCGATGACCGGGAAGGTATCGAAGAAGGCGTAGACCACGTTCACGGTCAACAGGAAGAAACTCGTTGGCGACAACAACGGCAACGCAATCCCGAAGAAACGCCGGACGGGACCTGCGCCGTCGATAGCCGCCGCTTCGATCAGCGAGCGCGGAATGGCTTGCAGCCCGGCGTAGAAGAACAGGAAGTTGTAGCTCACCTGTTTCCACACGGATGCCAGCACCACGAGGAACATGGCCTGCGAGCCGTTCAACGCATGGTTCCAGACAATGCCGTATTTCGCGAGCGCATACGTCACCAGTCCAATACTCGGATTGAACAGGAACGACCACAACACGGCGGCAATGGCCGGCGCCACCGCGTACGGCCAGATCAGCAGCGTCTGATAAGTCTTGGCGCCGCGCGTCACGCGATCGGCGCATGCCGCAAGCAGCAGCGAAATGACGAGCCCCGATACGGTGACGAGCGTGCAAAAGATGATCGTCGTGTTGAACGACGACAGATACAGCGGATCGGTGAAGATCTGCTTGAAGTTCGCCAGCCCGACGAACTCGCTCGACGTCCCGAAAGCATCCTGCGTCTGCGTGGCCTGCCACAACGCTTCACCCGCCGGCCACAGGAAAAAGATCGCGGTGATCGCGAGTTGCGGCGCGACCAGCAGGTAAGGCAGCAGGCTTGTATTGAACCGCGATCGTTTTTCCATGGCGCGCTCTTAGCTTCCTGCCTTTTCGAATCGGCGCAGCAGATCGTCGCCGCGCGATACGGCTGAATCCAGTGCGTCCTTCGGCGTCTTCTTTTGCGCCCAAACTTGTTCGAGCTCCTCGTCGACGATCGTGCGGATCTGCGGCATGTTGCCAAGACGCAGGCCTTTCGTGAACGGTAACGGCGGCTTGTTCAACATCTGCTTGATGGCGGTATCGGCGCCGGGATTCTTGTCATAGAAACCCTGCTTTTGCGTCAGCTCGTACGCGGCTGTCGTGACCGGCAGATAACCCGTGTCCTGATGCCATTTGGCCGCAACCGCCGGCGACGTCAGATACGCCAGGAACTTGGCGACGCCCTTGTACGTTGCCGCGTCCTTGCCCGACAGCACCCAGAGACTCGCCCCGCCGATGATCGCGTTTTGCGGTGCGCCCTTCACGCTTTCGTCGTACGGCATCATGCCCGTGCCGAAGCTGAACTTCGCGTACTTCTTGATGTTGGCAAGCGAGCCCGACGAGTTGGTCACGATGCCGCAATCGCCGCTGTAAAACTTCGATACCGCTTCGTCCTTCCGGCCAACGTAGGTGAACGTGCCGTCCTTGGCCATGTTCTGCAGGAATTGAATGTGCGCGATCTGCAGCGGCTTGTTGAATTCGAGCACGGCGTCGGTGCCGTCAAAACCATTGTTCTTCGATGCAAACGGCGCACCGTGCCACGCGCTGTAGTTTTCAAGCTGAATCCAGCTCTGCCAGCCCGACGAATAACCGCACATGCCGGCCGCTTTCAGCTTCTTCGAATCGGCTTCGAGTTCGCCCCATGTTTTCGGCGCATGCGTCGGATCTATGCCGGCCTTCTTGAACGCGTCCTTGTTGTAGTACAGCACGGGCGTGGAGCTGTTGAACGGCATCGAAATCAACTGGCCCGTCTTGGCGTCGCTGTAATAGCTGGCGATGGTCGGCACGAATGCTTTTTCGTCGAGCGGAACGCCGGCTTGCTTGAAGACATCGGACACGGGAATCACGGCTTTCTTGGCCTGGATCATCGTGGCCGTACCGACTTCATAGACTTGCAGGATGGCCGGCGCGTTGCCGCTGCGGTACGCCGCGATCCCGGCCGCCAGCGTCTGGTCGTAGCTGCCCTTGAAGACCGGCACGATCTTGTAGTCGCTTTGCGACTTGTTGAAGTCGTTCGCGATGTCGTTCACGCGTTCGCCGAGCGCGGATTCCATTGCATGCCAGAACTGGATTTCTGTTGCGGCCTGCGCCTGGCTTGCGCCAAACGTCAAAGCGGCAGCGAGGGAAATGGCGCTGACCAGCAGCTTGCGACTACTCATGAGTTACGTCTCCTTGGACCCGGGTGAAGTGTGCGTGTCTTGCGCGTGAGGGAAGCTCGAAAAACCCTCGAATGCGCGATTCTAGTTATCGTCGATGACGAACAGACGTCCGTATTCCTTCAGCGCGTACCGGTCCGTCATGCCCGCAATGTAATGCGCGATCAGCCGCGCCTGCGTTGTGTTCCCGGCGGCCGCGCCGCCGTGAGTATCGTTCGCCGATTCTTCCGTGACCAGCGCACGCGCCTGGTAATCGGGCGGCAACAGGCGCGGGTCGTCAATGAACGCCTTGAACAGGCCGCTCACCACGCGCTGCGCCTTGTTCGCCATGCGCATCACGCGGTAATGGCGATACAGGTTCTTGTACAGGAAGCGCTTGAGTTCGGCAGCCTGTGCCGCGACGGCGGCCCCGTGCGTGACGAGGGCGGGTGCATTGCGAACGTCTTCGATGAATTGCGGATTGACGCGCGCCAGGTTCTCGCTCGTCGATTCGATCAGGTCCACGATCAGCGTGTTGATGATCCGCCGAATGGTCTCGTGAATCAGCCGGCGTCCTTCGATATCCGGATATTCAGCGCGCGCCGCTTCGTAATGCGTCTGCCAGAGCGCCACGTTCGAGAGCTGCTCGAGCGTGATCAGGCCGGAGCGCAGGCCGTCGTCGACATCGTGATTGTTGTACGCGATCTCGTCGGCCACATTCGCGATCTGCGCTTCTATCGACGGCTGTTTGCGCTTTAAAAAGCGTTCGCCCAGTTCGCCGAGCTTCAGCGCGTTTTCACGCGAACAATGCTTGAGAATGCCTTCGCGTGTTTCGAAGCACAGGTTCAAGCCATCGAATGCGCCATAGTGTTCTTCGAGTTCGTCGACCACCACGAGGCTTTGCAAGTTGTGTTCGAACCCACCGTGCTCGCGCATGCATTCGTTCAGCGCGTCCTGTCCTGCATGGCCGAACGGGGTATGGCCGAGATCGTGCGCGAGCGAAATGGCTTCCACCAGATCTTCGTTCACGCGTAGATTGCGCGCGACCGAACGCGCGATCTGCGCGACTTCGAGGCTGTGTGTGAGGCGTGTGCGAAACAGGTCGCCTTCGTGATTCACGAAAACCTGAGTCTTGTATTCGAGCCGTCGAAAAGCAGTCGAATGAACGATGCGATCGCGGTCGCGCTGGAATTCACTGCGTGCGACGGGCGCTTTTTCTTCGAAGCGGCGGCCGCGGGATTCGGCGGAATGCGCGGCGTACGGCGCGAGATGCGCCTCGAGTGCGAATGACGTCGGTGTGATGCTGGAAACCTGAAATGTCTTGTCGCTCACCGGCTGCTCCGAATCATCGTCATGTCCTGCCTGGCAATCGCCGCGCTTGAACGCAGCATCAACCGCGTCCGATCAGCGGCCATTGGCCCGAGTCGATCTCTTGCCCTTTCGTTCGTTGGTTCTTTGTTCTTCTTTAGCCGCGGTCAAGACTCGCGCGGCACTGGGGATGTCGCGGAGCGTGGCCGCTCAGATGCTGGCCGCGAGTGTCGCACGCACGGCGTCGTCCGGGGCGCCGGTGATCTCGGTTTCACCGAAATGCTTGAGCAGGATGAACTTGATCTCGCCCGCCTCAGCTTTTTTATCGACTTTCATCAAGTCGATATATTGTTGCTCACCCAGCGCCGGGGCCTTCACCGGCAATTTGGCGTCTGCGATCACGCGAACCAGGCGCGCACGCGATTGTTCGTCCAGCCGGCCAAGCCGCACCGACAGATCCGCAGCCATCACCATGCCCGTACCGACCGCCTCGCCGTGCAGCCATTCGCCATAGCCGAGGCCAGCTTCGATCGCGTGGCCAAACGTATGGCCGAAGTTGAGAATCGCGCGCAGGCCGCCTTCGCGTTCGTCGGCGGCAACCACCGACGCCTTCACCTCACACGAGCGCTTGACCGCATGCGCGAGCGCGGTGGCGTCGCAGTCGTTAAGCGCAGGCGTGTTCGCCTCGATCCAGTCGAAGAATTCGCTGTCGGCGATCGCGCCCGTCTTGATCACTTCCGCGATACCGGCAGCAAGTTCGCGCGGCGGCAGCGTGCCCAACACGCCGATATCCGCGATCACCGCTTGCGGCTGATAAAACGCGCCGATCATGTTCTTGCCAAGCGGATGGTTGATGCCCGTCTTGCCGCCCACCGACGAATCCACCTGCGAAAGCAGCGTGGTCGGCACCTGGATGAACGGGATGCCGCGCATGTAACTCGCCGCAGCAAACCCGGTCATGTCGCCGATCACCCCGCCGCCCAGCGCAATCAGCGTGGTCTTGCGGTCGGCGCGCTCGGTCAGGAGCGCGGTGAAAATCTGATTGAGCGTGTCGAGATTCTTGTGCGCCTCGCCATCCGGAAGAACGACGGTCGTGACTTTCTTGCCAAGCGGCGCGAGCGCGGCGCGCAGCGCGTCGCCATGAAGCGGATCAACGGTGGTGTTGGTGACGATGGCAACCGATGACCCCGCAATATGCGGCGCGTACAGTTCCGTTTGGCCAATCAGTCCTGCACCGATATGGATGGGGTAGGCGCGATCGCCCAGTTCAACGTTGACGGTAATCATGGCCGACATTATGACGTAGCCGGCTTGGCGATGCCGGCCATCTCCAGTTGCATCAACACCATGTTGACGAGGTTGTTCACCGTCGGCCGCCCCGTTTCCACGATGAAATGCGCGCACTCCTGATACAACGGATCACGCGTCTTGTAGAGCGCTTCCAGCTTGCCGCGCGGGTCGTCGGTTTGCAGCAGCGGCCGGTTTTTATCGCGGCGGGTGCGCTGCCAAAGCTCGTGCGGCGTCGCGCGCAGGTAAATCACCAGGCCGCGATTCTTCAGATGATCGCGATTTTCGGGGCGGAGAATCGCGCCGCCGCCCGTGGCGAGGACGATATTCTCGCGTCGTGACAGCTCATCGATCACGTCCGCCTCCCGCTGCCGGAAGCCTGCTTCGCCCTCGACTTCCCAGATCACGGGAATGCGCGCGCCCGTGCGCGCCTCGATTTCGAGGTCGGAATCGATGAACGAACGCTGCAAGCGGCGCGCGACCGCCCGCCCCACGGTGGTCTTGCCTGCTCCCATGAGTCCGACGAAAAATACGTTCGAGTTCGTTTGCCCGGCTTCCAACTCGCTTACCTTTGCATTGATTCCGGTCCCGATTCTGGTCCCGTTCGTGCGGGAGCTTAAAGGCAAAAGGGCCGCTTTGTCGAGCCGGAAAGCCTCGCCGAAGGCTTGCCACAGGCTTTCCGGCGACCTTCACAAGCGCGCCGGGACGATGTGCGGGGTGATAAAAATGACCAGTTCGCTGCGCGAATTCCGGCGCGCGGTGTGACGAAAAAGCCAGCCCAGTCCCGGGATTTTACCGAGCAACGGGACGCGGGTGACGTCGTCGCGCTCGTCGCTCGAATAAATCCCGCCGATTGCGACCGTGCCGCCGTCCTCCACTTCGACTCGCGTCTGCACGTGTTTTGTGTTGATCGCGGGCCCCGCGGCAGTCTGCTCGCCGACACTATCCTTCGATACATCCAGGTCCAGGATCACATGCCCATGCGGCGTGATTTGCGGTTCGACCTCCAGTTTCAGCGCCGCGCGGCGAAATTGCACGCCCGACACGCCGTTGCCGACCTTCGCCTGATACGGCAATTCCGTGCCCTGCTCGACAATCGCTTTCACGCGATCGGCCGTGACCACGCGCGGGCTCGACACGATCTCGCCGCGCCCTTCCGTTTCGAGTGCGCTCAGCTCGATGTTCAGCAGCCGCGTCGCCTGGGCGGCGAAAAGCGTGAGGCCGGCGGTGGCTGCATCGAATCCGCCGATAGGCCGTGCCGACAGATCGAGCACCGCGCCGTCCGTACCCGCTACCAGCCCGCGCGCGGTGCCCTCGCCGGTGGCTATCATCGACAGCTTCACGCCCAGGTTGCGCGAAAACCCGGTTTCACCTTCCACGATGCGCGCCTCGATCATCACTTGTGGCGTCGGCTGGTCGATCCGCGCGATCAGCTCGGCGATCTCCGCGACGCGTGCATCAAGGTCCGTGACGAACAGCAGGTTCGTGCGTGCGTCGGCCATGACGGAACCGCGCTTCGACAACACCCGCTGGTTGCCCGAGCCGGTAAGCAGCTTCCTGACGTCGTCGGCGCGCGGGTAGCGCAGGACAAACGTACGGCTGCCAAGCGGCTCCAGGTCCGCGGCACGCGCATGGGCCTCGTAGCGCAGACGCTCGCGCGCCGCGAGTTCGGCCATCGGCGCGACCCAGATCACGTCGCCGTGGCGCTCCATTGCAAGGCCGTGGACGTCGAGAAGCGTATCGAACGCGCGCCGCCAGGGGACATCGATCAGATTGATCGATACTTGCCCGCGAATCTTGTCACTCGCCACGATATTCACCCCTGAGAACTTCGCGAACGTCTGCAGTACCGCGCCGAGGTCCGCATTCTTCAGGTTGAGCGAGATCGGTTTGCCATCGTCGTTGGCCGCATCTGCGCGATCAGGCGCGCTACGGCTCATGCGCTCCATGGGCGGCAAAGGCGTGGGCGGGCCTTCGAGCGGCGGGGCATCCGGGGTGGAAGGGGCTATGGCGGGCGCAGCGCCCTTCGCCGGAGCGAGCCACGCGCCATCCTCCCCGGACGGCTCCGCTGGAACGTCCGCCGATGTGTCCTCGGCGAACTGATCGGTGGGCAGCGTCAACGGAAAGCTGGCCGGCAAGGGCGGGAGCGGAGCAATCGCGGCGTCCACGCCAGCAGACTGCAGCAACAGGATTGACGCGCTGCTCCAGGCAATCATCCGCCGACAAACCCCGCGCTCCGCCTGTGCCATTACACGCATGCACCTCATGGCCGATCCTCGGCAAAAGCAATCGTCCGCACGACGCCATCGCTACGACGCAACTCGATCGAGCGCGCACGCACGCTGCCGAGCCATTCGTCGCCGACCGCTTGACCCGGTGTATATCCGTCGATGCCCGCAGCGGTTTCCAGCAGCGCCATGGAACGGCTTCGGCTCCGCAGCGTGCCGACCAGAAGCATCGCGCCTGCATCGCCGGGGCCGGTGCCGTTTTTCACGCCGAAGGGGTCAATGGCGAATGCGTCCCGCCGCGACGGTTCTGGACGTGCAACAGCCGGCAGGTCCTCAAAGACCCGCAGCGTTGCGTCCAGGCCGAGCGAATTGCTAACCAATACGTCCCGTTTGATCTGCACGTCAGCGGGTACGACCAGACGCGGCAGCCCCTCGAGCGCTTCCATGAAACGCCGGATCTCACCAAACGAACCTTCCGCGCGAAACCGCAGCGGCCGCTCGCTCTCGAGGCCCTCGCCCTTTTGCACCGATGGTTCTATGGTTCCGATCCGCAATCCGCTTTGAGCGGCGAGCGCGGTGATCTCGTGAAGCGCGTCAGCGACGGTCCAGCGTGATCGGCGTGCGTCCTCGCCCGAGCGCGTGCGCATCGCCGGCAATTCGTTGGTCACTGTGCGGGCACGGTCAAGCCGATGCCTGGCGTCATCCAGCGCCGAGCGGCTTGCTTGCGTGCCGCCCATATCGGATGAGCGCCATAGCGTAGTGCCCAATGCAAACACCAGCGCGCCCACGACAACGCCCGTCACTGCAAGTCGAAAGTTGCTCCAGGCATCGAGTGGCTCGGAGAGGAGCGCAAGAAGGTTGGCATATGAAGGTTTCATCGCGTGCTGCTCCGGACGCCTGGTTTGGAAGCCGATGGTGAGAGCGCCCGCTTGCCAGCCTTCAACGGTTTCGCGTTCTTGGCACTCCCAACGCCATTCGCCCATCGCACGAGCGCGATGAAGTCGTAAGCGCCGGACCTGTCCACCCGCACGTTTTTCACAGGCGAAACGACTCGCCGGCGCATTTCGACAACCTCGACAGCACCCACGCCCGGCACATCTTCAAGCGCCTTGAGCCACGCTGCAGCGGTGTGGGAATCCGGTGCACTCGCGGCAAGCTCCACTTCGCTCACTCGCTGCGTCACGCGCTGCAAACCAACCCTACCCTGCGATGCCCCTTGCGCCAGCGCGTCGAGCAAACCGAGAAATCGCGCACGCGGCTCGGCGATCGGCACGGCGGCACTTTCGGCGCGCTTGCCCAAGGCTTCCCGCTCGGCCAGACGCGCGTGCTCCGCCAAAGGCGCGCTCAACCTGGCCAACGCCTGATCGAGCGCCACACGTTGCTCATCCAGATGAGCACGCGTCAGCGCCTCCCATCCGGCCATTGCGCCGACCGCGCCACATCCGGCAACGCTCGCGCCGGCGAGCAACGCCAACGCACGATTGCGCGCACGACGCCGCGCGCCCGGCCGATAAGGCAGCAAATTAAAAGCATGCAAACCAGCCGCGCTCATGGCATCACCTCACGCAGTCCGAGTCCCAGCGCAACGGCGAACAAGGGCGAATGCGCGAGGCGGTCGTCCACACGCTGCGCTCCATTGCAAAACGGCGCGCATTCGAATGGCATGACCGGGCATCCGAACGTGACCGTCAGCATTTGTGTAGACACCCCCGCCCGATTCAGCAGCTCAATATCCCCGCCCACATAAATCCAGTGCACGCGAGGCCCATTGCCGACGAGATCTGTCAACGCCTCGATCGCGCTCGAGTATTCCGGCGATGGATACCGCATCTCGTTCTCCACGCCATCCTCGCCGATAACCCACGCATGCAGCCCCGAGCTCTCGATCCAGCACGCGACAAACCGCTCCTCCCGGTCGATTTCCATCGCAGCCGAATAGCACAACGCACGCAAGGCGGCGCCCGGCTCGCCATCGATGGCGCTCAGCACAATGTCGGCGCCCGCCGCGGCCTCTACGCGCGACTCCACGTAGCGCCGGGCCGTGGCTGCGATGGAGACCTCGGTCGCACCGTCGTCACGCTCGTAGATCGACCAGTCCACAGACAGCGCCCCACGTTCGATACCCGCCAGGCGCTCGGCCTCGGCCAGCACGGCCGGCTCGAGCACGCCGCGTGGATCGTGACCAAGCTTCTGCTTTTCATTCGACAGCTTTTCAAGCAATACCCGCGTGGTGAGCGTCGCCGATGCAGGCAACGCCATCGCACAACGCAGCGAGCGCAGCGCGCCCCGCGCCGGCAGCCGCGAAAACGCTTCGCGCAACGCCGCGGAGATCGCAGCACCATCGACGAAATCGCCGCTGACCACCGCCCCCCTCGGCAACAAGACCTCTTCCAGCCGCTCGACGCAAACCGGCCGGTTGGCCTGCAGCCGCTTGCTGACCACGGCCAGTCGCACCGCCCGCTCGGTTATATCGATACCCGCAGCGAACCGCCGGGTCACCGTCACCACTGATCCACGCAACGCCGTCTGCGCACCCATGCTCTACCTCTCCTGTCCGGCCGCGCACCGAACCGTTCGGGCGCTGGCAATGGAAGAATTGTGGGCAGCAGGCGTGGTTGTCACCACTCAGCCAAGTGGCTAACGTCAAGGTCCCGGCCGGTTTGAAACGGCGGCATTCTGGCGCCAATGCGCGTGCCGCAAACGTTAGACTTGGTCATTCAGTCAACGCTTATTCCGACAAAAATCATCGCTTCCGAGACCTCCGCGCAACACCCGAGTAAGCCGGCCGAAAGCCGCAAAGTCGGGCGGCTATAATCGCGGGACCGTTTTTTGGTGGTGCCATGCAATCTCAGTCTCCGTCGTCCCCGCCGTCCCGTCAGTCCGAACCTGGCAAGCGCCGTCCGCTCTGGATCAGGCTTCTGCTCGGGCTGATGATTTGCATTTTTGGATTGATCGCCAGCGCCGTACTCGTCTTGGGTTACGCGCTCGTCGTGGCGCAGCCGAACCTGCCGTCGCTCGAAGCGCTCACTGACTACCGTCCGAAAGTGCCGCTGCGCGTGTACACGGCGGATCACGTGCTGATTGGAGAATTCGGCGAGGAACGGCGCAGCGTCGTGCGCATCCAGGACGTGCCGGACTATCTCAAGAAAGCGGTGCTCGCCATCGAGGACGCCCGTTTCTACGATCACGGCGGCGTCGACGTGACCGGCATCCTGCGTGCCGGCGCGGTTGCATTGACGAACGGCCATGCATCGCAAGGTGCGAGCACGATCACCATGCAGGTCGCGCGCAATTTCTTCCTGTCGAGCGAAAAAACCTATACGCGCAAGATTTACGAAATGCTCCTCGCGTACAAGATCGAGCGGGCGCTCACCAAGGACCAGATTCTCGAGGTCTACATGAACCAGATCTACCTGGGACAGCGTGCATACGGTTTCGCGAGCGCCGCCCGGGTTTATTTCGGCAAGGACATCAAGGACATCACGCTCGCTGAGGCCGCAATGCTCGCCGGCCTGCCCAAAGCGCCGTCGGCGTACAACCCAGTCGTCAACCCGAAGCGCGCGAAGGTTCGCCAGCAGTACATTCTCGAGCGCATGTACGAGTTGCGTTACATCACGCGGGAACAGTACGAGGAAGCCGCGAAGCAGCCGCTGGTGGTGAAAGGCGCGGGACGTGAGTTCAGCGTGCACGCCGAGTACGTGGCTGAAATGGTCCGCCAGATGATGTATGCGCAGTATCGGGAAGAGGCTTATACGCGTGGGCTGAACGTGGTGACGACCATCGATTCCGCCGATCAGGACGCGGCCTACCGTGCGCTGCGAAAAGGCCTGATGGATTATGAACACCGGCATGGGTACCGGGGGCCGGAAGGTTTCATCGATTTGCCGGCTGATGCCGACGATCGCGAACAGGCGATTGACGACGCGCTCGTCGACCATCCGGACAACGGCGAGATTGTTGCAGCCGTCGTGACCTCGGCGAACGTGAAGCAGGTAAAGGCGAGTTTTATCGATGGCAACGTGGCCACGGTTGAGGGCAACGATTTGCGCTTCGTCGCGAGCGCGCTCAGCACGCGCGCGCAGCCGAGTCAGCGCCTGCGCCCTGGCGCCATCGTGCGCCTGATGAAAAACGAAGACGACAACTGGGTCATCACGCAGCTTCCGCAGGTTGAAGGCGCGTTCGTTTCCGTCGTGCCGCAGGACGGCGCAATCCGCGCGCTTGTCGGCGGCTTCGATTTCAACAAGAACAAGTTCAACCACGTCACACAGGCGTGGCGCCAGCCGGGTTCGAGCTTCAAGCCGTTCATCTATTCGGCATCGCTTGAGAAAGGCTTGTCGCCCGCGACCATCATCAACGACGCGCCGCTTTATTTCAGCGCCGGAGAAACAGGCGGCCAGGCGTGGGAACCGAAGAACTACGGCGGCGGGTTCGACGGACCCATGCCCATGCGTACCGCGCTGATGAAGTCGAAGAACCTGGTGTCCATCCGCATCCTGAACAACATCGGCACGAAGTACGCGCAGGGCTACGTGACGAAGTTTGGATTCGATGCCGCGCGCCAGCCCGCCTATCTGCCCATGGCGCTTGGCGCCGGCCAGGTCACCCCGCTGCAGATGGCGACGGGTTATTCGGTGTTTGCAAACGGCGGGTATCGTGTGAATCCGTATCTGATCGCCGATATCACCGACCCTCGTGGCGCGGTGGTCTCGCATCCGCAACCGCTGGTTGCCGGCGAAAGTGCACCGCTCGCCATCACGCCGCGTAACGCATACGTGATGAACAGCCTGCTGCAAAGCGTGGCGCAACGCGGTACCGGCGCGCGCACCAACCAGTTGAAGCGCTCGGATCTCGCGGGCAAGACCGGAACGACCAACGACTCGCACGACGCCTGGTTCGCCGGATACCAGCATTCGCTGGTCGCGATTTCGTGGATTGGCTACGACTCGCCGCGCAGTCTCGGCGACAAGGAAACGGGCGGCGGACTCGCGTTACCAGTGTGGATGGAATATATGAGCCGGGCATTGCGCGGCGTGCCGGAGTACAAGTCGAGCATGCCGCCCGACGTGGTGTCGCTTGGCGGCGAGCTGTATTTCGATGACCTTACGCCGGGACATGGATTCGTTGCGACCATCGGCGTGAGCCAGGCGCCGCCGGAAAGTGCGAGCGGCGCATCGCCGGCAGCGCCCGCACCTCAGGTCGGCGACCAGGAAAAGCAGGACATCATGAATCTGTTCAAGGGCGGCAATTGAAGACGTGAAGACGCGCCGGCCTGAGCTTGATTTGAAACCGGGTTCAGGCTGAAAAGCGGACCGGCTCGCCGGCCTGTTCGCTTGCGCACTGACTGAGCGCCTCGAAAAACTCGCTGCCATCGCGCGTATTGCGCCACGCGCCGTCCACATATTTGTAGTGGAATCCGCCCGATTTTGCCGCAAGCCACAACTCGTGCATCGGCGGCTGCAAATTGACGATCAGCTTCGTGCGATTTTCAAATTCCAGCGTGAGCACATTGCCGCTGCGCTCGAATTCCACGTCGGCATCCAGGCTGTCCACATCGCGCTCGATGGCCGCCAGCGCGGCCTCGGCGAGCGTCAGGTATTCGTTGTCGGTCATGCTAAACTCCGTCGATTAATTATTCAGGGACAGTGATGCAAGTCGTCTTCAGGATGAGCGCGATTGTAGCGGCTTTGGCCATTTCCGCCGGGACGCTGCTCACCGCGTGTGGTCAGCGCGGACCGCTGTATATGCCCGCCGTTCCGCCCATTCCGCCGCGTCCCGCCAGCATGCCGCCGTTGCCCGCAACCCATGCCGTCGCACCGGCCGCGGCATCGTCGGCATTCGACTCCGGTGACGTCCCCGACACCTCCGGCGAAGCCCTTTCGCTCTCGCCCGACGACAATTTGAAACCGTCCGCGTCAGTACCCAAGGCCGCGTCAGCCGGCGACTAAATTTTTGCCACGCCGCGTTTGCGATTGTTTGTGCGACTGTTTGTGCAATTCATAGCGCGATTCAAATGACGCGTGCGCGTCAGCCGGACCAGAAAAGTCATGACCCAATCCATATTCTCGCGCGCCGATGGCGTGCTTCAAGTCGAAGGCGTTTCGGCGGCATCGTTAGCCGAACAGTTCGGCACGCCGCTGTACGTGTACTCGCGCAGCGCGCTGACCGACGCCTATCAAGCTTACGCCAATGCGTGCAAAGGCCGCCGCGCCACCATCCACGTCGCGGTGAAAGCGAACAGCAATCTGGCCGTGCTGAACGTGTTCGCGCGTTTGGGCGCGGGCTTCGACATCGTCTCGTCAGGGGAACTGGCGCGCGTGCTTGCAGCGGGCGGCAAGGCGGAAAACACCGTGTTTTCGGGCGTGGGCAAGTCGGTGTGGGAAATGCGTGAAGCGCTCGATGCCGGCGTCAAATGCTTCAACGTCGAGTCAATTCCTGAGCTGCACGCACTCAACGAAGTCGCCGGGTCGGCCGGCAGGAAGGCGCCGGTTTCGTTGCGCGTAAATCCCGATGTCGACGCAAAGACGCATCCGTATATTTCCACGGGTCTGAAGTCGAACAAGTTTGGTGTGGCGTTCAGCGATGCACGCGCGACCTACGCGCAAGCCGCAGCCATGTCGAACCTGAATGTCATTGGCATCGATTGCCATATCGGTTCGCAGATCACGGAAGTGAGCCCGTACCTCGACGCCGTCGACAAGCTGCTTGATCTCGTCGAGCAGATCGAAGCAGACGGGACGAAGATCCATCACATCGATGTCGGCGGTGGACTCGGCATCACCTACGACGACGAGACGCCGCCTGCCATCGGTGAATTCGTGAAAGCGGTGCTCGCGCATATCGAGAAGCGCGGACATGGCGAGCGTGAAGTGTATTTCGAGCCGGGACGTTCGCTGGTTGGCAACGCGGGGCTGTTGCTCACGCGCGTGGAATATCTGAAGCCGGGTGCGGAGAAAAACTTCGCTATCGTCGATGCCGCCATGAACGACCTCGCGCGTCCCGCTATGTATCAGGCGTTTCACCGCATTGAAGCGGTGGGAACGAGCGCGGCGAAGGCCGAACTCTACGACGTGGTCGGTCCCGTGTGTGAAAGCGGCGACTGGTTGGGGAAGGACCGCTCGCTTGCCATCGAACAAGGCGACCTGCTTGCGATCTTCTCGGCCGGCGCGTACGGGTTCGTCATGAGCTCGAACTACAACACGCGCCCGCGCGCCGCCGAAGTGATGGTCGATCACGAACGCGCGCGTCTCGTGCGTGAACGTGAAGAAGTGAAGGATCTGTTCGCTGGGGAATCGATCTTTCCGGAGTGAGTTCTCGGCGCAATAGAAAAGGGCGACGCTCGGCATGGCGTCGCCCTTTTTGCATTTTGGAGCCTCAAGCCGTACGAGCTTTGGTCATTCTTCCGCGCAGCCAGACAATCACGCGCCAAGCCAGCAACACGACCACGATCGCCCCATAGATCTTCGGCAAGATCAGATCATGCTTGCCCGCTTTCATCCACCAGAAATGCAGGATGGAGAGCGCGGCGATCGGGTAAATCAGCTTGTGCAGCGTCTGCCAGCGGCGGCCGAGTTTCCTGACCATCGCTTTCGGCGATGTGATCGCGAGCGGAATCAGCAGCACGAACGCCGCGAACCCGACCATGATGAACGGCCGCTTGGCGATGTCCTTCAGGATGGCGAAGACATCGAACCATTTGTCGAACCAGATGTACGTTGTGAAGTGCAGCGCTACGTAGAAGAACGCGAACAGTCCAAGCATGCGGCGAAACCGCAGCAGCGCGTTGAGTCCTGTCAGACGGCGAACCGGCGTCACAGCAAGCGTGATGCACAGAAAAACAAGCGTCCAGAGACCGGTCGATCGCGTGATGAACTCGATCGGATTCGCGCCCAATCCGCCCGTAAATCCAAGCAAGACAATGCGCGCAAGCGGATACACGCCGCCCAGGAATACAGCGACTTTTGCCGGCTTGATCCAGTTCGTCTTTGCGGCCGGTGCGGCGGTGCGCACGGCGGGTCGGGGCTTTACATCGGAAGCCGAAGCCATCCGTTGCTCCTTAGAAGTTGGCCTTGAGGTTCATGCCCTGGTACAGCGATGCAACCTGATCGCCATAACCATTGAACATCAACGTCTTGCGTTTCGGCGTGAAAAATCCGTCTTCGCCGATGCGCCGCTCGGTCGCCTGGCTCCATCGCGGATGGTCGACGTTCGGATTCACGTTCGAGTAGAAGCCATACTCGGCGGGCGCATATTCGTTCCAGCTCGTCTTCGGCTCTTTCTCGACGAAACGAATCTTCACCAGCGACTTTGCACTCTTGAAGCCGTACTTCCAGGGCACGACGATCCGCACGGGCGCGCCGTTCTGGTTCGGCAGCACCTCGCCGTATAAACCCACCGTCAGCAAGGTCAGCGGGTTCATGGCTTCGTCCATGCGCAAACCTTCCGAATACGGCCAGTCGAGAATCGGCGTGGACAATCCCGGCATCTGCGACGGATCGGCAAGCGAGATGAATTGCACGAACTTGGCGTTGCCCGTCGGCTGTGCACGCTTGACGATCTCGGCGAGTGGAATGCCGATCCACGGAATGACCATCGACCAGCCTTCCACGCACCGCAGCCTGTAGATACGCTCTTCGAGCGGCGCGAGCTTCAGGATTTCATCGATGTCATACACCTTCGCGTTCTTGACCTCACCTTCCACCGAAATCTTCCACGGACGCGGGCGCAGCGAATGCGCGTTTTGAACGGGATCGCCCTTATCGGTGCCGAATTCGTAGAAGTTGTTATAGCTCGTGATGTCCTTGAGTGGCGTGACCTTGTCCATCGCGACAAACTTCGTGTTCGTGGTCGCCACGAGCTTCTGGCCCTTTGCATCGGGCGATGTCATGGTTGCGAACGCTTCACCGTTGACGCCGACCAGACCGGTCGCGGCAAGCGCGCCTGCGGCTTTCAACACACGGCGGCGATTCTCAAAGAACGCACGCGGCGTAATTTCGCTGCGGGGGATTTCATCGCCGAAAAGACGGCTATTGTTCTTGATCAACATCTCGATGCTCCTCAATGCGTTGCGCCCGGCGTGGGCGCTGCCGCTCTACTAGCTATATTCGTGGCAAACACCCATTTGGTTTCACGTATTCCGCCCTGGCAATAAAAAAACCGCCAGCAGATCATGCATGGCGGTTTTTAAACTGGGCTTAACGTAAAAGTTACAGCTTGCCGTAGCTGTGAAGTCCGGAGAGGAACATGTTGACGCCAAGGAAAGCGAAGGTCGTGACCAGCAAACCGGTCAGCGCCCACCATGCAGCAACCGATCCGCGCAGGCCCTTCATCAACCGCATGTGCAGCCACGCGGCGTAATTCAGCCAGACGATCAAAGCCCACGTTTCCTTCGGGTCCCAGCTCCAGTAACCGCCCCACGCTTCCGCGGCCCACAGCGCGCCGAGAATGGTCGCGATGGTGAAGAACGCGAAACCCACCGCGATCGACTTGTACATGACGTCGTCGAGCACTTCGAGCGATGGCAGGCGATCCGCCAGAATGCCGCGCTCCTTGACCAGGTAGGTCACGCCGACCATTGCCGCCAGCGCAAAACTGCCATATCCGATGAAGTTCGCCGGCACGTGGATCTTCATCCACCAGCTTTGCAGCGCGGGGACGAGCGGCTGGATTTGCTGCGCATCGCGGGAAATCGAATACCACATCAGGAAGCCGACGGCCGCGCTGATCACGAGCAACACGAACGCGCCCATGGCGCGCGTGCTGTAATGCTCTTCGTAATACAAATAAAACAACGACGTGATCAGGCAGAACAGCACGAACACTTCATACAGGTTCGAGATGGGGATATGCCCGACGTCCGAGCCGATCAGATACGACTCGTACCAGCGCACCATCAGCCCCGTGAAGCCCATGAGCACGGCCACCCATGTCATCTTCGAGCCGATCGCGCCGCCGGTTGCCGATCGTGTGACCAGGCCAATCCAGTAGAACACGGTTGCCAGAACGAGCAGCGCGCTCATCCAGAGGATGGCCGACTGGCTGGACAGGAAGTACTTCAAGAAGAAGTTGGTGTCGGCGCGGGCGAGATCCGAGTGATAAAGCTGCAACGACGACAGCGACAGCAGCGCAATGCACGCAATCAGCAGCCGCACCGGTTTCCAGCGCCACCCGAGCACCACGAACGTCGGCACGGCGGCGCAAAGCACCAGCTTGTCGTAATAGTTCATGAACGGGTGGTACCGATACAGCGCGAAACCCGCGCCGGCGACCATCGCGAGCGCGAATAGCCAGTCGGTTACACCCAGGCGCTTGAGAAACGGCCGTTCGTCGAACAGGTCGGAATCGACGGGTACTTTGCCCGCGCGCTGCTGCGCCTGTTTTGACTGCGAAGAGGCTTGTGTGAGGTCCATGTTCTTACCGAGTTGAATCGTGCGAGCCGGCGGACTTCGTGTCCGGGGGCGGTTCCGACGTTGGCGATGACGCCGATGGCGCCGCCGGCTGCGATTTGACACCGAGTGCAGCGCCTATCGCGTCGCGCGTTTGCGCGAATTCTTTCTCGAAATCGAGCGTCCGGCGCGCGGTGGACATTGCCATCAACACGCTGGTGCCGCCCGTTGCCGAATCTTTGAGCCAAAACCAGAGACGACGTTCCCGGACGTAAAACATCGAGAAAATGCCGAGTACCAGCAGGGCGCTGCCAAGATACACCACTTTTTTACCCGGCGCGCGTGTCAACTGGAACACCGACGCCTGGATCTGTTTGAACGAGTCAAGTTGCAAGAAAACGGGCGAGCCATACAAAAAGCTGTCTGAAAGCGCATTGATCGACGACTGCACGAACTGCGTGTTCTTCGCATCCGCCTGCGCTTCCGGCATGCCGTTCTGGGCGCGCGAGATTTGCCACAAGTCCCACGTCGCGCCTTCCAGCATGCGCAGCAATAAGCCGGCCGCTTTTTCCTGCTCGCCCTTCGGCACCGATTTATCGATGAAACCCGCGATCGCCTGGAATCCGCCGACAGTTGCGCCGGGTTGAGCCGGAACGCCCGCTTCGTCAGCGCCCGCGAACAGGTTCAGCACGCGCAATGCGCTTTCTTCCAGATGGTTCTGCAGGTCGGCGTTGGCTTCCGGCACGGAACGCTGCGCGAAACGATGCGCCGCTTCGACTCGCATAGCGGGCGTTTCCAGCGCGGCGCGCAGGTTCATCCATTGTTTGATCGAGCTTTGTTCGTCGGCGGGGATGCGCAGATAGCGGAACGGGTCGTTCGGGCTCAGGCGCATGCCGGCGAGGAACATCGGCTGGCCTTGTACGTCGACGGGCAGCATGTAGTTGTTGAACTCACGCGCCTGTCCGTCCGTGCCGCGCACCTTGTATTGCACCGATGGCCCCACGTTGCGCAAATCCGTCGGCCGCGATGTCTTCGCGCCGGAGCCGAGGCGTTCGTCGAATGCCTGACGCAGCGTTTGCGTCTTGCCGACACCGCGCGCGTCGATCGTGCCGTTGCCGTCCGTGATGTTTTCGACGTTGATCGCGCGGAAATCGGTGAACTCGACGCTTTCACCCTGCCCGCCGATGATCTGCGGGCTCATGGGCGCCGTTCCGCCAATCGTGCCCTCGAAAGGCACTGTTTTCGTGCTGCCGCCGGACATGGGCCAGGCGGTCATGGAAAGTTTGGAGCCGCCGTCCTGGAAGCTCGATTGATAGATGGAAATGTTGTCGTAGGTGAACGGCTTGTTCACCTCCACACGCGCCGGAATGCGCTTGCCGGTCGCATGATCGATCACGACGATATCGCTTGCGAACAGCTTCGGCATACCCGTCGAATAGTAGTCGACGATGAATTTATCGAGCTGGATGGAAAACGGCAGATCCTGGATCAGCGAGCCGTCCTGCTGGTTCAGGATGGCGGTCGCGACGTGCTGCCCTTCCGGCACCCAGGCGTAACCGCGGAACGTAGGATTCGACGTTGACAACCGGTGCGACGCCGGGATGTCGTTGATGACTTCATTCGACGCAATCGGCGTTTTGTTGAAGAGCCACATTTGCAGCTTGATGGGCAGGTTGCTGTCGAGCAAACCGCCAATACAGATCACCACGATCGCCAGATGCGCCGAGATATAACCGAGCTTCGTCATCGCGCCGCGCTTCGCCGCGATCAGCGTGGCGCCGCTTTCCGTCTCGAGCGTCTTGAACTTGTAGCCCATCTTGCCCGACAGCCGTTGCAACTTGGCAGCGGTCTCGGCGCGCGAGTCCGGCACCGGCGGGTATTCGCCCTTGTGATGGAACGCGCGCAGGCTTCCCTCGCGCACCCGATCCTTCCAGCTCTTCATGTCCGCGATCATCTTCGGGCCGTTGCGGATCACGCACAGCGACACCGAGATCACCAGGAAAACCAGGATCAGCATGAACCACCACGCGCTGTACACGTTGTAGAGGCTCAGGCCGCGGAAAATATCCGCCCAGAACGGACCGAACTGGTTGACGTAATTCGGGTACGGATCTTCCTGCGTAAGCACGGTCCCGATGATGCTTGCTATCGCAAGAATCACAAGCAGCGCGATGGCAAAGCGCATCGAGCTGATTGTTTCGATGGCATGACGTACGCTGCTACGGCTCGACTTCGACTGCAATCCCGACGTGGTGACGCTCATTCAAACTCCGGCTGAACAGCAAAAAAGGGTGGAGACGCACCGGCACCAGACCGGCGTCCCACCCTTTTTCTTATTTGCACGCCGGTCTCGCTGGACCGGCTTCGTGATGCTTATGTATGCTGGGTTCGCACTATGCCGGACGCTTGTGACGTCCGGACGACGCTGCGCGCATCTTAAAGCAGACCCTCGCGCGGCGCAGATTACTACTTCAATGCAATCCCGCGATGTAGTCCGCCACCGCCTTTACTTCCGCTTCATTCAGGCGCAACGCAATGGTATGCATGGGCTCGCTGTTGTTGCGTGTTCCTTGGGCGAACGCGGTGAGCTGCGCCGCCGTGTAATCGGACCACTGCCCCGACAAGCGCGGATACTGAACCGGCACGCCCATACCTGTTGCGCCGTGACACGCGGCGCAAGCGGGAACAGCTCTATCCGTTATGCCGCCACGATAAATCTTCATCCCGAGCGGCACGGTGTTCTTGTCCCGCGCGTAACCGGGCTTCGCTTTCTGCGTCTCAAAATACGCAGCCACGTTGACCATGTCCTGGTCGTTCAAAGCGGCCGCCATACCGGCCATGATCGCGTTCTTGCGCGCCGGCTCTTTCGCGCCCGGCTGCGTCTTGTAATCCTTCAACTGCTTGACGATGTACTCGGCATGCTGACCCGCGAGCTTCGGAAACGCGCCGCCGGCGCTGTTGCCATCTGCTCCGTGACACGAAGCGCAGACCTGAGTGGCAATCGCCTGACCCCGCGCTATATCGGGCTTGGCAGGCGCAGCGGCCGCTGCGGGCTCCGCTGCATTGACCGTCTGCGCCGTGAGTGTCCAGCCCACCAACCCCGCTCCGAATGCTGCTGCTAATTCCAAGGCCATCAGAGTCTTGTACAGTCGGTTCATTCGCGTACCCTGTTATTCGTCTTGTGAGAATTGTGAGGTTCTGCAAAACGACGGTTACCGATGCACTGCAAGACACCCGACAGGGGACGCGATACGAGTTCGGTACGGGCAAAAAGATCACCCGCCGCGCGCCCCGAAATCTGCCTTCAAACCTGTCTCACTCCTTATCCCGCTTGGGTCTTGCGTGCCCTGGCTGGTCTTCGTACGACCGTCGTATTGTACAATAACTCGCTAAACGCAAAGACGCCAGTCGGGGCAAGCCCAGTATTCAGTGGCTCCTTACAGCTCGAGTTTCCACAGAATTTCACTTTCGGTCTTCCCATGTCGTCA
>Ga0153932_1000165_pt1 | contig 27989 bp, 6 predicted proteins | sample TSNJ016MetaG_FD_102273 | JGI IMG/M metagenome (GOLD analysis project Ga0153932, IMG submission 102273) | Attine ant fungus gardens microbial communities from New Jersey, USA - TSNJ016 MetaG | ecosystem: Host-associated > Fungi > Mycelium > Unclassified | place: USA: New Jersey, Wharton State...
GCGAAACTCAGCGCGCCGCAACACAGGTTGACGATCATGCCGCCGAGTATCAGCGCAAGCGGCGAGATGCCGCGTCGTGCGGCCAGCGCAAAAACAATCGCCAGTGCCACTGCGCCGCCGGCCAGCGCGACGCCGTCGCGGCCGGACACCAGCAAGAAGGGAGCATAGACCGTCGCTATCGAGAGCCCCAGATAGGAGCCGGAGAAGATGCCGAGCGTCATCGGTTCGGCGAGCGGATTGCGCAGCACTTGCTGGGTTGCCACGCCAGCAAGTCCGAGCGCCGCGCCGCACAGCCACGCGACCGCGATGCGCGGCAGGTCGCCGTAATGCACAAGCAGTTGCCGCAGATCCGTCGGCGATGGAGCCACCAGCGCTTGCCACCACAACGACGCCGGCAAGCGCTCGTCCAGCCTGTGCAGCGACAACAGAATGGCGAGTACGATCACCAGGCAAACCGGCAGGAGCGGCCAGCGTCGTGAGGGAACTACGGAGGCAGTCACAACGCTTTTCATGCGTGCTCCTGCTGGGCGCCGGCCTGCTCGAAGACATCGACGAGCACGCGTGCATAGAGCATCGCGGAAAGGACGCAGCCATCGGGAGGAACACGCGGCAAGCCCATCATGCGGCCCTCGTTCATGAACGGCATCGCATGCCACAAAGGGCTGGTTTTCATCATGTTCGAAACGGAAGACGCGAGCGGCTTCATGTAGAGCAAGGTCGCGTCGGGCACGCTGCCCAGCGCATCGAAGCCGGTGGTGGAGAAGGCGCCGGAATGGACCGCGTTGTGGAGTCCTAGCGTCGTCATCAATTCGCCGTAGAAGCTGTCCGGACCGAACACACGCACATGCGACTCATCGATGAAATTCACCATGTAGAGCGGCTTTTTTCCCATCCTTGGCAACGCGGCGAGCGTCGTACGCGCGTGGGCGAGCGCCGTGTCCGCTTGCGTGAGAAGCGCTTGGGCGCGCGGCTCGCAGCCCAGCAACCTGGCAAGCTGGAGCGTCTCTGCACGTGCCGTGGAATAGGGCCTGTCACTCGACCGATATCGCCCGAGCGTGATGGTTGGCGCTACGCGTTCGAGCGCCGCTTTTAACGTTGCATGGGCCGGCGAGATAACGATCAGGTCAGGCTTCAATGCGAACAGCAATTCCATGTTCGGCTGGAACATCAGGCCGAGATCCACCACCGACGCAGGCACATCGCACGCCGTAAAATTTCGACGGAAGTCGCGGGTATTCGCGATCCCGACTGGCACCACGCCGATCGACAACACAATCTCCGTCAATCCCCAGTCGAGCACGACAATACGGCGCGGTGGCGACGCTGGAACATCGGCCGCCAGTACGACATCGGAGAGTGCGTTTGCGGCAAGCGCGCCGACGCCCAGCATCGCGGAAAGCATGGCGCGTCGGTTCATTGCATCAGGTCGGAAAGGATGGATTGCATATCGTCGGCCAAGCGGTCTTGATCTTGGTCTTGTCCTGCCGCGCTCTCTCGTGCAGCCGACACAACACCAGCGAACGCCTCGAGTGTCGGAGCAGTAAAGAGCGCAGCGAGTTCGATCTCGACCGATAACTGCCGCGCAATTCGCCGCTGGACTTGAAGGCTGAAAATGGAGTCGCCGCCGAGTTCGAAGAAGTTGTCGCGACGGCCGATTCGATCAACCTGTTCTATTCCGAGCACGTCGGACCAGATCTGCGCGATGACCTTTTCCACCTCGCCTTGCGGGGGTTCGTAGCGCCCTGTGACGGCTAATTCGGGCGATGGCAACGCATGGCGATCCACCTTGCCATTGGGCGTCAGCGGCAAGGCATCTAGCAGGACTATTGCCCCGGGCACCATGTAGTCCGGCAGGACGTGACGCAATGCCGTTTGCAACGTTGACCCATCAATCACCGCACCCGTCTGCGCGCTCACATATGCAACGAGACGCGCACTTCCGGCAGTGTTGGTAAGCGTCGCTACCGCATCCCGCACGCCGGGTAATGCAAGCAGCGCCGTCTCGATCTCGCCCAGTTCAATACGGAAACCGCGCAGCTTCACTTGATGATCAATGCGCCCGAGGTATTCAAGTTCACCCGCACTGTTCCAACGCACCAAGTCGCCGGTCCGGTACAAGCGGCCGCCCTTACCTTCATCGAAGGGATCAGGTACAAAGCGCTCCGCCGTCAGCGCTGCTCGATTTAGATATCCACGTGCCAGTCCCGCGCCGCCCACGTACAGTTCGCCCGCCACGCCCTGCGGCACGAGACTCAACCCGGTATCCAACACGTAAGCTGTGCGCTTGCCGACAGGGACGCCGATCGGTGCATACGCGCTATCGAATTCCGACGCGCTATCCGCGCTCCACACCGTCGATGTAATCACCGTTTCCGACGGTCCATACGCATTGAAAATCCGCTCCGGACGCAAGTGTTTCTTTACAGCTTCGAAGCCGCTTCGCGACCAGCCTTCTCCACCCACGATGCACGTCTTGACCGATATCGTTTCGGGCTCGGTCTCCTGAGCGAAGGCATTGATATAGGCAGGCGGCAAATCCAGTATCGATATCTTCTGAGCCTTGATCTCAGCCGCGAGACGCTGTGACGACCAGACGGTATCGTCGCGCAACACAATCGCCGCGCCGCTAAGCAAGGGTGCTAGCCACTGTTCGGCGGCCGCGTCGAAACTGATGGACGCGAAATGGAGTTGCCGGTCCTCCGGAGTGATGCCGTAGCGAAAGGCGACCGCCTGACAATGCATCGACAACGCGTTGTGCGCCACTGCCACGCCCTTGGGCTTGCCGGTTGATCCCGAAGTAAAGATCACATACGCCAGGTTGCCGCCAGCGAGTTTCACGGCCGGATTGCTTGCCGGTTCCGCCGAATCATCCAGCGTGTCCAGATCCAGGCGCGTCAGCCCGCCGCTTGCTGGCAGCCGCTCGCGCAAATGCGACTGCGTAATAAGCAGTGTAATGCCACCGTCCTCGATCATATGAGCGAGACGTTCGACGGGATACGCCGGGTCCAGCGGTACGTAGGCCCCCCCAGCTTTGAGCACAGCCAGCAGGCCCACGATCATCTCAACCGAACGCGCCACGGCAAACCCGACACGCGCCTCCCGTCCAACTCCTTCCCGCATTAATCGATGCGCAAGGCGGTTTGCCCGTGCGTTCAGCTCGCTATAACTCAAGCTGAGATTGCCGGCCACGAGCGCGAGTGCATCGGGTTGCTGCTGTGCGCGTGCTTCGATTAGCGTATGGACGGGTTGTTCCGTATCTGCTGATAAAGGCAATGCGTCGGGATGACTCAACGTTATCAGCGCTCGCCGCTGCGCGTTATCGAGCAAATCGAATTCTGCAAGCGGCCGGTCCGATGCGCCCACGAATGCATTCAACAACCCGCCCGTTTGCTGCGCAATGCCTGCTATATCCCGATCCGAAAACGCGTCGTATGCAAACCGGAAGTCCAGCTTCAACGTGTCGGCGAGCATCACGCCCAGGGTCAGCGGGTAGCTGGTTTCATCGCAGGCACGTACGTTGTCGATCGTCAGGCCACCGGGCGATGCCTCTTTCAACGCGGTATCGACGGGATAGTTTTCGAATACCACGACCGTATCGAACAAACCCTGGTTTGCCGCCCCCGCCCAGCGCTGTATCTCAACCAGCGGCGTGTGCGCATGTTCTTGCGCCGTCATGCCTTGCTGCTGCAACTCGCGCAACCAGTCGCCCAGGCGCTTGCCGGCACGCGGTTCGGCAATCATTGGCAGCGTGTTGATGAAGAGCCCAAGCAGCTGCGATGCACCGGCCAGACCCGCAGGGCGGCCAGCCAGCGTTGCACCGAAGATGACCGTGGGCTGGTTGGTGTAACGGTGCAAGAGCAATGCCCACGCGGCCTGAACCAGCGTGTTTACCGTGACCCGTTCCTGACGCGCAAACGCGACGAGGCGCTCGGCCGACACCGGGTTCAGGTCAAACGTGTGTTGGCCGTAACCGTCGGCTACGTCAATGCCGGAACGCTCGTAACGGCTGGCGACCGCACTCGCCAATCGTGTTGGTTCCTCCATGCGCTTTGCTTGCTCGCGCCAGTGCGCGGCGCTCGCCTGCGTATCGTGTTTCTGCAACCAGCCGATATAGTCGCGATACCGTCCGCCATGCGCAGGCAAGCCCTGTCCACCGTAATGGCGCAACACCTCGCCGAGCAACTGCGCGACGCTCCAGCCGTCCATCAATACATGATGGTGCGTCCAGATGAAGTGATAGCGATCGGTGTCCACACGGACAAGTGTCAGCCTTTGCAAAGGCGCTTGCGTGACGTTGAAACCTTGCTTGAGATCGGACGAAGCCAGATCGTGGAGAGCGGCGGTGAGGTCGTGGCGACCACGCAGATCGTGCGTTGTCAGCGGCAGTTCCACGGCTCGCGCGACCCACTGCAGCCAGCCCTCCCCTTGTGCCACAAAGCCTGTTCGCAGGACGTCATGTCGAGCCGTTACCGCAGCCCATGCGGCACTGAAACGCCCAACGTCCAACCCATGGATCTCTGCCCGCAACTGATTCATATACACGCTGCTGCCGGACGCATACAACGTATGGAACAACATGCCCGACTGCATGGGCGACAACGGATAAATATCCGCGACGTTCTTCAACGTCAGCGGCAATTCATCAAGCTCGTTCTGCGTCAGATCAATTAGTTCGAAGTCCGAAGGCGTGGCGCCCGTGTTGCCGCTCGTGCAGTGCTCGATCACGCGTTCGAGTTCCACGCGGATCATATCTATCAGTCCTTCAACCGTACTCGTCCGATAACGCTCCGCGCTATAGCCGATGCTCAATGTCAGCGCGCCGTCCAGCACCTTGCCACTGACGGAGAGGTCATGCGGAAGCGGTGCGCCTTCGTCTTGCGAACGCCCCGCCGATTCAGGCGCAGGTTGCCATGCCGACGTTGCATCGAAGCTCTGGTCGAACTGACCGAGATAATTGAACACCACCCGCGATGGTTCGATGCTGCACAACGCACGCCGATCCGCTTCGTCACCGAGATACTTGAGCATGCCGAATCCAAGACCCCGGTCCGGTGCCCCGCGCAGTGCTTCCTTGACACGCCCAAGCGCCGCGCCCACATCGCCCTGAGGATCGAGGGAGACCGGATACAGGCTCGTGAACCAGCCGACCGTGCGGCTCAGGTCTACATCGCCGAAAATAGTTTCGCGGCCGTGTCCTTCAAGGTCGATGCGAATTCGCTCAGATCCACTCCAGTTGCATAGAGCGCGGCCCAGCGCGGTCAGCAGCAGGTCGTTGACGTGCGTGCGATATGCCGCAGGCGCTTCCTGAAGCAGCCGTTGCGTCCAGAGGCGGTCGAGGCTGAACGAGGCGTGACACAGATGCGCTGCGGTGTTTGCGCCGTTCGGGGAGTCGCACGGCAAAGCAGCGGACGTGCGTGCCGTCTCAAGCCAGTGATCGACTTGGCCACGCAACTCGGAACTCTTTGCGTGGTGTGCCAAACGTCTCGCCCACTCAACGCTTGACGTTGTCTTCGGCGGCAATTTTACGGCTTCATCGGCCTGCAATTGCGCATACGCCGTTCGCAAATCCGCGAGCAGAATGCGCCACGACACGCCGTCCACCGCCAGATGGTGTACTACAAGCAAGAGCCGCCAGCTGCCGTCGCCGGTTTGTATTGCGAGCGCCCTCAGCAGCGGTCCTTGGTTGAGGTCGAGGCTGCGTTGCGCTTCATTGCATAGCTTTACGATGTCAGCCGGCGTAGCCGCCTCGCGTATCCATAACAAGTCAAATGTCAGTTCATTCGTACCCAGAGACCATCCGCCGTCGGCATCTTGCGTCAGACGCAGTCGCAACGCGTCGTGGTGCTGCACCAGCGCATGCAACGCGCGCTCCAGCAACGTAGTGTCCAACGCCTCGCGGCTCGTCAGCAGCACCGCCTGATTCCAGTAATGCCTATGCTCCACCGGCAGATCGAGGAACCAGGCCTGCATTGGTAAAAAGGCCTTGCTTGTGTCATGCACGAACGCATCGGCGGCGACAGCGGTTGCAACAACCGGCTCGGCGACAGCAGCAAGCTGCATCACGGTCTGGCGCTCGAACAAGTGCCGCGGGGTTACCTTCCATCCTGCCAGCCTCACGCGCTCCACAATCAGCAGGCTCAGGATCGAATCGCCGCCTAGCTCGAAGAAGTTGTCGTCGCGGCCAACACGTTCAACGCCCAATACTTCCTGCCAGATCCGCGCGAGCACGGGCTCAATGTCACCTTGCGGCGCTTCCCAAACTCGTTCCGTCTGAGCAGGCAACGGCAGCGCACGGCGATCCACCTTGCCATTCGGCGACAACAGCAGCCCGTCGAGTTCGACCCACGCGGATGGCACCATATGTTCCGGCAGCACGTCATGCAGGCGCGCAATCAGCAGGTCACGCTGCAATGCGTGACCTGCACGCGCCGTCACATACGCAACCAGCCGCTTGCCGGCCGGGCAATCCTGCGCCATGACTACTGCTTCATCGACACCCGGCAAAGTCTGCAACACTGCCTCGATCTCACCCAACTCGATGCGAAAGCCGCGGATCTTGACCTGATGGTCGAGCCGTCCAAGATAGTCGAGCGCGCCATCCTCACGCCAGCGCGCAAGGTCGCCCGTCCGATACAGACGCCCACCCTCGTTGAATGGATCGGGCATGAAACGCTCGGCCGTCAGCCCCGGACGGTTGAGATATCCACGCGCGAGTCCCGCGCCGCCCAAATAGAGTTCACCCGCAACGCCCACAGGCAAACGATTCATCGATTGATCGAGCACGTGGGTGCTGACGTTCGCAATCGGCCGGCCTATCGGCACGACCGGATCGCCTGCGTGACACGTCCAGTGCGTGACGTCGATAGCCGCTTCAGTCGGGCCGTACAGGTTATGCAATTGAGCATGCGAAAGACGGTGCAGCGCGCGATCCTGCAGCGTTGCCGGCAGCGCTTCACCGCTGCAGATGACCTGGCGCAGGCTCTTGCAAACGTCACTGTCACTATCGAGTGAAGCAATGAAGGCTTGCAACATCGGCGGCACGAAGTGCAGCGTGGTCACATTGAAGCGATCGATCAATTCGACCAGTCTTGCAGGGTCCCGATGATCCCCCGGCCCCGCTAATGCCAGACGCGCGCCGACCATGAGCGGCCAGAAGAACTCCCAGACCGATACATCGAAGCTGAACGGGGTCTTTTGCAGAACGGTATCGGTGGCGTCGAGCGGGTACGCGACCTGCATCCATGCCAGCCGGTTGAACAACGCACCGTGGCGGTTGGCCGCGCCCTTCGGACGTCCTGTCGAACCGGACGTATAGATCACGTAGGCGAGGTTGTCCGCGTGAATCTGAACATTGGGACAATGCAGCGGCTCATCCGATGTATTCAGCACATCGAGTTCGAGCACCGTGCAAGCATCGTCCGGGGGCAAATGCCGGCTCAAGCGTTCGCGCACGGCGCGCTGCGTGAGCAGCAATTGCACGCCGCTGTCGCCGATCATGTAGGCCAGCCGCTCCGACGGATACTCGGGATCGAGTGGAACGTAAGCGCCGCCTGCCTTCAGGATGGCCAGCAAGCCGACCACCATCTCCGCCGAACGCTCCAGACCTATACCGACTTTCACTTCCGGTCCCACGCCAAGCTTCACCAGCCGATGCGCAAGCTGATTGGCGCGCTCATCGAGTTCGCGGTAAGTCAGTAGGTCATCGTTGAACAAGAGCGCTGGCGCATCCGGTGTCGTTGCTGCATGGCCTTCGAATAAACGATGCACAGGCGCCGCAACGCCAAACTCCGCGGCGCATGTGCTCCACTTCGAGAGACGAGCGAGTTCGTCTTCATCGATAAACGCGATCTCCGACACCGGCCGGTCAGGATCCTGGCACAAGCCGGCCAGCATTGCTTCATAGTGTCGACCAAGCCGGGCGATGGTTTCAGCGCGATACAACGCGCCGTCGTAGCGCGCCGTGCAGTTGATCGCATCGGCGCTCACGCGAATATCCATGCTGAGGTCGAATTTAGCCGCCTGACTTTCCGTATCGACGATATCGACCGCAAGGCCCGCGAGTCGCAATTTTCCAACAGCGGCCGCGCCCTGCACGTTGAACAGCGTCTGGAAAAGCGGATGTCGATCGGCTTCTCGTTTCACGCTTAATGCGTCGACTATTGCCGCCAATGTAACGCTGCCATGATCGAGCGCGGCACGGGTGTCGTTGCGGACCACTTGCAGCAGCGAGCGTCCGGTCATGGCCGGTTGAACACGTGCTCGATACACCTGCGTATCGACAAAAAGACCGATCAGGTCCTCGGTTTCCTCAACTGTTCGTCCGCTGGTTGGCACGCCAATAAAGAAATCATCACTGCCGGCATGGCGCGACAGCAATAACTGCCACGCAGCCATCAGCACGGTAAACGGCGTGCAACGCTCGGTTTTGCAGCGGGAGCGCAACGCGTTTGCCGTTGCGTTAGTCAGGGTAAATGCATGCGTTCGCGCTGGATGGTCCTGCCCGGGCGCTCTCGCGAAATCGAAGGGTAGTTCGAAACTTGCATCAGGCGAGCCGATGTAATCGGTCCACCACGCAATGTCAGCACGCGCTTTTTCGCTCGCCAGCATGTCACGTTGGAACGCGGAAAAATCGGCGTACTGCCATGTCAAATCCGGCAGTTCACGAATCGTTTTGTCATGCACGATCCTGCCATACGCGTGAGCGAGTTCACGCGCGAAGATCGCCGTCGATGTTCCATCGGAGACAAGATGATGAACCACGACGGACAGCACATTCCATTGCGCGGACATCACGAAAACGCGCAAGCGGATCGCGCCTTCCGTGCCCAGATCGAACGGTTGCCGGGCCTCGTGAGCAAGCGCTTCCGCCAGCCTCAAGTCGCGTGCATCACTATCAAGCGAGGAAAGATCGGTCACAGGCAACGGCACATTCGCCGGTGCATCCACGATCTGAAAAGGCTGGCCGTCGTGTTCCGCAAAACGCGTACGCAATACTGCTTGCCTGCCACGAACGACATTCAGCGCCTGTTCAAGCGCGCTGATATCAGCCTGTCCGCGCAAGTGAAAAGCGCGCGCCAGATGGTAGGCAGTGGACAGCGGCGCGAGCCGCTGCATGAACCACAATCCCTCCTGCTGTGGAGACAGCGGCAAGGACGCCGTTAAATTTTTCGTCGAAAAAGACCGCATCGGCGCCCAGCCTCCTGTTGAATTACCACTGATACTTCAGTCCCGCGAGTACGAGCCGGCCTTGACCCCAGTAGCAGTCGCCGTTGCTGCACGACGCCATGTAAGTGCGGTTAAGCAAGTTGCTTGCATTGAGCGAAGCGGTCCAGCCATGCATGGTCGGGAACGCGCGTCCAAGGTCATAGCGCAGCGCGAGGTCAACCAGCGTTGCCGACGAGAGCAGGATCGAGTTCGCGGTATCGCCGTAGGAACCGCCGATATAACGCAGCCCCGCGCCCGCTTGAACGCCGTTGAGCGGCCCGCTGGTGACCGTGTAGTCCGCCCACAGCGACGCGGTATTACGCGGAATGCCGACCGGCGTCTTGTTCAGGTTCGACGTAGTGCTCTTTGTATTGAGCAGGTTTGTATACGTGTAGCTGAAGATCATTTGCAGGTTGTTAGTCAAGCTAGCGTGAGCTTCAACTTCAAAACCCTGGGACCGCACTTCGCCAGTCTGAATCTGGAAGTTGACGTTGTTCGGGTCCGTGGTCAACACGTTTTGCTGCGTCAGGTGGAACGCCGACACGGTGACAAAGCTGTTGTAATTCTTCGGCTGATATTTCACGCCGATCTCGTACTGCTGGGCGGTCGTGGGCGAGAACGTCGTACCCGCGGCGGTCGAGCCAACCTGCGGCTGGAACGACTTCGTGTAGCTCGCATAAGGCGCAAAGCCGTTGTCGAATTTGTACACGCCCCCGGCACGCCACGTGAACGCGCGGTTGAACTGGCTCGCCTCCGCGCCGTTCACGTACGACTTGCTATCTTCGTTCGTCCAGTCTTCACGCACGCCCAGCAGGAACGACCACCGGTCGATATCGATCTGGTCCTGCGCATAGGTGCCAAGCTGCTTGACCGTCTGCTTGTTCGACGTGCCGAACATGAAGTCCGGATACGGAACCGGCTGGCCGTATTGCGGATTCGTCACGCTGAGCGACGGGACATTGTCGAACGCGCCGTAGAACGCGTGATCGAATTGCGTGTACTGATAGTCAAGGCCGACGGTGGCCGTATGCGACACCGGTCCCGTGTTGAAACGCGCGGTGGCCTGGTTGTCGAGCGTGTGCGAGTTCAAGCGGCCCGTGTTCAAGTACACATCACGCGCCAGCTCGGTGCCGTTGTTGGTGTAGCCCGCGTCGTCCGCCACATACTGAATGGTCTGGCTGTTATGCAGGAAACGATAGCTCTGCTTCAACGACCAGACGTCGTTCAGGCGTTGATCCAGTTGGTACCCGATCGACTCCTGCGTCTTGCGGAAGCTGTCAAAAGCCGGTTCGCCCGGATAGAAACTGCGCGGCAGTTGCGCCACGCCGGTCTGGATCGTGCCCACCGCCGGCACGGTGTTGTAGATACCGGCCTCGGGATCGGCCTGGTAGTTCATGAAGACCGTGAACGTGGTGTCCTTCGTCGGCTTCCACGTGATGGTCGGCGAAATCGCGAAGCGCTGCTGGTTCACGTAGTCCGTCTGCGTGCCGGTATTAAAGCCGTCGGCCGTCAAACGGTAAAGCACCTTGCCGTCCTGATCGATAGGACCACTGAAATCGAAAAACCCCTGTAGGCGCCCATAGCTGCCGGTCTGGAATCCGACTTCATGCAGCGGCTCGGCCGTCGGCATCTTGCTCACGAGATTCACCGTGCCACCCGGCGAACCCTGACCGTACAACACGGAAGCCGGTCCGTGCAGCAACTCGATACGCTCGAACATGTACGGATCGAAACTCGTCACGTTAAAGCCAAAACCACCGGCCGGACCGGGCGTACGCAAGCCGTTCCAGAACTCATCGACGAGGAAACCGCGTGCGTACAGGTACTCGAGCGAGTCCGTGTTGGTGCCGCGCTGTTCCGGGTTGATGCCCGACGTATAGCGCAGCGCCTGCGCCACGCTCTGCGCGTCCTGGATGTCCATCTGGTCGCGCGTCACCACCGAGATCGCCTGCGGCGTCTTGATGATCGGCGTATCGGTCTTGCTGCCCGCCGTGCTCTGTTTTGCCACGTAACCTTTCACCGGTCCCGTGCCCGTTTCCGCATCGCGCTGGCCCTTCACCACCACCGCGGGCAACTGTTGCCCTGCAGCAGACCCGGAAGTCGCCGCCGGCTGGCCGGTCGAGTCCGTCGGCACGACTGCCTCACTCTGCGCGAACGCGGACGTTGCCAGCAGCACGCCCGCTGCTATCGGCGCGAGCCGCCAGGGATTTCTTGCGCGCCCGCGCGCCCCGATGCGGTCTACGCCGCGTCGTTCTGATTGTTGTCGTGCCATGGTCTCTTGCGGTTGGTGTGGATGGATAGATGAGCGAAAGTATGAACGATAATGCAAATGAGAATGATTATTAATACGTGATTATATCAGTGAGATATTTTTTTGTGTGAAATTTCCCTGACTATTCCCCGGCTTTCGTGCGGCTGTGTTGCGCGGCTTATCGACTGTCGAGAAAGCGGGTCAGGCTGGCGACTGTCGGATGGTCGAATACATCGCCGGGAGAAAGCTCTCGGCTCAGCGTCCGGCGGATTCGGGCGACCAGCTTGATCACCAGCAGCGAGTCGCCACCCAGTTCGAAGAAGTCGTCATCGTCGCCGACCGTGCCGGGATCGACTTCCAGGAGGGTCGCGAAGAGCGTGCGCAGCGCGGTGTCGAGCGCGGGTTCCTGAAGGTGGGGAGTCTGTTGGTCCATGGTCTTTAGGTCTGCTTTCTGTAGGAGGAATGATCTGGCGTCAGGCATGGATTTCAAACGTTGGCGGCATGCGCGAATTGCGAGCGTTCGACGAGCTCGCTCATCGCCACGACAATCTTTCGCGGCCCCTGATAGGGATCACGAGCGTGCGCGACCAGCATGTTGTCGAGCATCAGCACGTCGCCGGCGCGCCAGTCAAAACGCACCGCGCAGCGCTCGTAAGCCGCACCGATCAACGCGATGGCGTCGTCGCTGATCGTGCTGCCATCGCCGAAGTAGGCGTGCCGCGGCATGCGTTCAAGGCCGACCATATCGAGGAGGTCCATCCGGACATCCGGCGCGAGGCACGCGATGTGATGCAACTGCACCTGGTTGAAGAACGACCGTTCGCAGGTCAGTGGATGCACGATCACCGCCGGACACACGGTGCGTGTCTGCAGCTCGTCGTTCGGCAACCATTCGTACTGCACACCCGCCGCTTCGCACCGTGCTTCCACCGCGCGCCGGTCGTCGGTATCGAAGAACTCGCGCCACGGCACATCCAGGCCGCGAGTAAATGTGCGCACGTACATCAACTGCTTGCGCTCGAATGTATCGACCAGTTGCGGCGGCAACTGCCGCAGCATCTCGCGGCAATCGACAATGGGCGTGGCGCCGCCCGTCACGGACGGCAGTTCGCAAAAGAAGAACTGCCGGCGCGGCCAGCGCGACAGGTGCGAACTTTCGTTGTGGTAGAGGATCATTTGCCGCTCGGGATACGGCGTGGACCGATACGTATTGCGGCCGCCCTCCTTCTTTGGCAGGTCACCGTATTCGCCGTACAGCGCGGGTGAAATCGCCTCGGCGAAGGTCTCGAAAGCGGCAGGCCCGGGCAGGTCGAAATCGCGGAACAGAATGGCGCCGTGGCGGGTGAGCCACGTTTCCAGTGCGTCGCGATGCGCGTCGATCCAGCCGGGCAAATTATTGATCGGACCGGTCGGTGTAAGGACGATCGGCAAGCGCGTGCCGGCGTTGAAAAATGAGGTCTCGACGCTGGCGTGGGTGATCGGGGTCGCGTTCATAAATGAGTGGCTCTCGTTCATTGCGAAATGGCTTCGGGAATGCGCTGCGGCACGGCGTTGGGCACGTGATGGGCAAGTGTCGAGTCGGGATTGGCCGATACCTCGTCCAGCAAGTCGCGCCACAACCCAAACCAGCGCTCAACCGTGGACCGCACGAATAGCGACGACGCGTAGACCCATTCGACTTCGTAACCGCCATCAACTGGTTCGACGAACAGCGCCATGTCGAACTTCGATTGCGTCGTCGGTGCTCGCAGCAGTTCTATTGCAAGACCCGGCACACTCGCGTTTTTGCGCGGCAGGTCACGCAGGACGAACAACATTTGCAGCAGCGGATTGGCATCGCGACGACGCGACACGGCAAGTGCGTCCACGATGCGGTCAAATGGCAGCGCCCGATGTTCCAGCGCTTCCCACGCTGAATGTTTCGCGGCGTTAAGCCATGCGTTGAAGCTCGTTAGGTTCGCTCCGTCAGCGTTGGTGCGCGAACGGACCGGCAACACGTTGATGAAAAATCCGATCAGCCCTTCGAACTCGGTGCGGTCGCGCCCCGCTACGTCGGTGCCGATCAGAAGATCGGTCTGGCCTGTCAGCTTGTGCAGAAACAGTTGGAAACTCGCGAGCAACACAGCGAACGGCGTCATGCCGCGCGCACTCGCGAGTGCTCTGACACGCTCGCCGGTCTCCGCAGATAACGTCAGGCGTGCGGTGCCGCCCTCGTGAGACGCGACTGGCGGACGCGGCCGGTCAGCCGGCAACGCAAGGAAATGCGGGGCATTCGCCAGATACGCGCGCCAGAAGTCCTGTTCGTTGCTTAGTTTCGGCGGCGTCAGTTGTTCACGCTGCCACGCCGCGTAGTCGGCGTATTGAATCGGCAAGGCCGGCAACGCAGTCGTCGTGCCACCGCGCCGCGCACGATATTGCGCGCACAACTCATCGATAAGGATATGCACCGACGCGCCATCCGCCACGATGTGATGCAGCACGAGAATCAGCACATGATGCGACACATCGAACTTCAAGAGCAGCGCGCGCATCAGCGGCGGCGTGGCGAGATCGAAGGGATGGTTGGCTGCATCGTTTAGATAGCGAGCAACTGTTTGGTCGCGCTGTGCATTGGGCAATGCGCCGCAGTCGACCAGCGGCATGGGCACATCGAGGTGATCCGCAATCGTCAGCACAGGATCGCCGTCATGTTCGCCAAACGATGAGCGCAAGACTTCATGCCGCTCGACCAGTGCAGCGAGGCTCGCGTGCAGCAGGTTCGCGTCGAGCTCACCGCGCAGGTCCAGCCCCGCGGCCATGTTGTACGACACAAGTCCACCGCCTGCCAACTGATCCACAACCCAGATCCGCTGCTGCGTGAGCGATAGCGGCATCTCATGCTGCCTTTCGATAATACGAATTGCGGATGTACCGTGCGGTTCGGTGGAAAGTTCATCGATACGCACAGCCAGCGCCTGAAGCGTCGGTGCGTTGAATACTGCACGCAGCGGTAAATCGATTGGCCACGCGGAGCGTACCCGCGAAAGCATCCGCATCGCAGCGAGCGAATGACCACCAAGGGCGAAGAAATTGTCATCGCGGTGGATCTTGTTTTGCTCTGGGCTCAGCACCTCTGCCCAGATCCTCGCGAGCGTGATCTCGGTTGCGCCCTGCGGCGTACATTGAACGCTTGCGCCGGTTCTCGTCGCCGTGCGCGCCATTTCCTCTAGCGATTGACGGTCGAGCTTGCCGTTACGATTGAGCGGCAGCGCGTCCAGCACGCGCACACTCGACGGCACCATGTAGTCCGGCAAAACGGCTGCGAGTTGTTTCTTCAGCGATGCGGGTTCGAGCTTGCATCCGGGCTTGGCTGTTGCAAAACCGGCCAGACGCCCCGCTGCCGAAACGATCACTGCTGCATCCCGCACGCCGTCTAGCCCACGCAGCCGAGCTGCGATCTCGCCCGGCTCCACACGATAACCGCGAATCTTGACTTGATCGTCGATACGACCCAGATATTCGATCGCGCCATCCGCCAACCTGCGTGCCCGGTCGCCGCTGCGATACAAGCGCTCGCCTGCCGCGAAGGGATCGGGAACGAACCGCTCCGCCGTCATTCCCGGCCGCCCCAGATAACCCCGCGCGACACCCGCGCCGCCCAGATACAGTTCGCCGGTTTCGCCTGCGTCGACGGGGTTCATGTGTGCATCGAATATCCACGTCGACGTGTTTGATAACGGCAGGCCAACGGGCAAGGTAGCCGCGCTCGGATCCGCGCTCCCCGCATCTTGAGTCAGGATGCCGACAGTCGTCTCGGTCGGACCATAGTGATTGATCACGCGGCACGATGGTTTTAAAGAGCGGATCTTTTCCAGCAGCGGCCACGCCGTTGCCTCACCGCCTAACACCAGCATATGAGCGGGCAAAACGTCCGCGGCATTCTGCGCCTGCAGCAATGCATTCAGATGACCAGGAACAATCTTTAGTACGTCTATGCTGTGCTCGGCCATATATCGCGCGAAGCAATCTGCATCGAGCGTTGTATCGCGGTCGATCAGATGCAGCGTTCCGCCCGATGCAAGCGCGCCGAACAACACGGTATGACCGAGATCGGCAGCCACGGTCGACACCATTGCGAACGTCGATCGCGGCGGTAACGCGAGACGGTCCAGCACTGCGTCAACGTAATTGTTCAATGCTGCGTGAGGTATGACCACACCCTTCGGCGTGCCGCTGGAGCCGGAAGTGAAGATCACGTAGGCCGCTTCTCGAGAGTCGACGGCAGGCAACTGTCGGGCTAACGCATGTGCGTGCTGTTGCGCGTTATCGATGGTCGTCTGTTGCAGGCCATCGAACGCGAATACGGACTCCTTTTCCCGCAGCACAAACCGCGCTCCGCAATCGCGCAAGGTCTGTTCAATTCTTTGCGGCGGATTAGCGGCATCGAGTGGAACAAAAGCGCCGCCTGCTTTCAACACGCCCAGCATCGCAACGACAAACGCCGCCGAGCGGTCCGCGACAATTGCCACGGGCTGTCCAGCATGAAGACCATGATCGAGCAACCAGCAAGCGATGCGTTGCGAGCGTTGATCGAGCTCCCGGTAGCTCAGGCGCTCCGCTCCATCGATCAGCGCCAGCGCTTCGGGTTGAATCTGCGCGTGGGTCGCGACACGCACATGCACCGGCGTCCCCGAGAAGTTTATTTCCCTGCCGCGACTTGCGGCCGCTACGCGCGCCTGCTCTTCAGCATCGAGCAAGTCGAGCGCTGCCAGAGCGCGATCAGTAGCCGGATCATCGGATAACAACGCAGCGGCGAATGCTTCAACCATTCGTTGATATTGCGCGGCCATCCGTTCCACGCTGGTTGCATCGAACAGATCGCCGGCGTAGGTCAGGTAAGCACGCAATCCACCGTCGCGCGACTCGCGCAGATCGAGCGCGAGCGGAACCTTCACGTGCACCTCTTCAATCTCATACCGCGATGCTGTGAGACCAGGCAAACGTTCGAGTGCCGGATAGTCATCGGCGAGATAGTTGAAGGTCGTCTCGAAGAGCGGCTGAGCTTGCGTGTCGCGCGCCGGGTTCAACCGCTCGACCAGCACATCGAAAGGCAGTGCCTGATGCGCCAGCCCTTCGATTGCCGCGCGACGAAGCGCTGCCACTAGCGCCGATACACTCAGCGATGCTGTACAGACGCTGCGCAGCACGATTGTGTTCGTGAAAAAGCCAACCACGCCGTGCGTTTCAGGCTGCTGGCGATTCGCAACCGGCACACCGGTCCGGATATCGGCCTGCCCGGTCACGCGATATAACCACGCGTGATAAGCCGCGAGCAGCACGATGAACGGCGTGGCGCTATGCCGGCTTGCTGCGTCGCGGACCTTGCGTGCAAGACTTACGGGAAGCGTGCACGACATGCGCGCGGCAGCGAGGCTTTCCGCGTTGGCGGTGGGTGAACGATCGAACGGCAAGGCCAACGCAGGCGCTTCATCGCCGAGTTCATTGCGCCAGTAATCGAGTTGGCGCTGCGCGTCGCTGCTATCGAGCCAACGGCGCTGCCACGCGGCGTAATCGGTATAAGCGATTACCGGTGCGGCAATTGTGGAAGACGTGCTCGTAACAGCGGCACGATACTGCGCGACAAATTCATCGACGATGATCTGCATCGACCAACCGTCGGTGGCAATGTGATGCAGTGCCAGAAGCAGCAAGTGTTCGTTGTCGCCGCAGCGCACAAGGCCGACGCGCAACACAGGCCCTTGCACAAGATCGAAAGACTCGGCGGCGAAGCGCTGGGCGAGATTGCGAAGCGTTTCCTCGCTGAAGTCTTCATCGAGCAAGTCTGTTTGCATCCAGTCGAGCGGTGCTGCCGGATGGATCCGCGGCGCATACACATTCTCCGACCCCGGCGTCTCGACAAAGCTCGTACGCAACGCGGCATGATGTTCGACGAGCCTGTCGAAGCTGCCGCGCAGAGCGTCAAAGTTGAGTTGCCCGCGCAAGCGTACGCCGGTGGCGATGTGATAAGCGCGGCTCTGTGGATCGAGTTGCCACGCAAACAGTTGCCGCTGCTGCGCGTGCGATACAACAAGCTCGTCGCTACGTTCTATCCGGATGGTATCGATTGATTCGCACTCCGGCTTTTCAATTGCCCGCGACAGTGCGTGAGCCATTGTCGCGAGAGTCGGGAATTCGAAAACCTGCCCGAGCTCGAACGGCCGCCTCCACCGTTCACCGATGCGTGCCGCCAAGCGCGCCGCCGTCAGCGAACTGCCGCCTGATGCGAAAAAATGTGCATCGGATGTCGTAATCTGAACATCGTTGAGCACTTCGCTCCATAGTGCGGCGAGTTCCTTCTCGAGGCCATCGAGGGGCGCCTGCGGCAGGGTATCGCTTGCCTCCGCACCCACTATAAAGTGCCCACGCTCCCACAGCGCATACGCATCCAGCGTGCGGTTCTGCCAGCCTTGCCGCGTAGCCGCACGCTGCAATTTGCCACTCGATGTCTTCGGCAACGCCGCCGGATTGAGCAAGACAACGGCTACAGGAACCTCACCGCATGCGTCGAACACGCAGCGGTTCAACTGCGCCACGATGTCAGCCGCCGCGAAGCGTTTTTTCATCATCGGCGCAATTTCGAGTGCAAGCGCGGGGCCTTCCGCGCCATCGATATCGGCGGCAAACGCGATAACCCGGCCTTTGCGCGCGAACTCGCAGAAGACTTCAACAGCCTGCTCGATGTCCTGCGGATACAGGTTCCTGCCGCGCACGATGATCAGGTCCTTGCAACGACCGGCAATATAAAGCTGGCCGTCATGCATGAAGCCGAGGTCGCCGGTACGCAGCCATCGCGTTGTGCCTTCCGTGCGAAACGTGGAAGCGGTGACCTCGGGACGTTGCCAATAACCGTGTGCCACGCTCGGTCCGCTTACATGAATTTCTCCGATCTGCCCATGGGCATGCATCTGCCCGCTAACCGGATCGATGATCTCAATCACGTGCCCCGGTTGCGGCGCGCCGCACGCAACCAGCACCGTGCCGGGCTCGGTCTCCGATACAACGGCCACCCGCGCGGCAGACAAAGCGTCGCTCTCAAACCTCGCCGATACCAACCCCGCACCACGCCGGCCGCCCGTCACGAAGAGCGTTGCTTCGGCGAGGCCATAGCATGGATAGACTGCGGCGGCATCGAATCCGGCAGACGCGAAGCGCGCGACAAACGCATCCAGCGTGTCGCGCCGCACGGGTTCTGAGCCGGAGAAAGCGAGCCGCCAACTCGACAGGTCGAGTTGCGCGACCGCGTTGTCGCGCAGGCGTTCGGCACACAACCGATACGCGAAATCAGGTGCACCGGAAATCGTGCCCCGATGCCGCCCGATCGCCTGAAGCCATCGCAACGGACGTTCAAGAAAATATTGCGGCGACATCAGCACGAGAGGAATGCCGCTGAAGACCGGCTGCAACATGCTGCCGATCAAACCCATGTCGTGATAGAGCGGGAGCCAGCTCACGAACACATCGTCGCTTTGCACGCCGAGGCCAGCCTTGATAGCAATTTCGTTCGCGATCAGATTGCCGTGACTGACCATCACGCCTTTCGGCGTTCCCGTGGAACCTGAGGTGTATTGCAGGAACGCGATATCGGACGGTTGCACGTCGTGCAGCGTGAATTCGGTCGTGTCACCCGTCGAACAAAGCCCATCCACCGCGATGACGTCAGCATCCGGCGCCAGCTCGCTGTACTGCTCAGCGAAGCGCTCCTCCAACGCCGACGTAGTCAGCAAGTAACGAATGCCTGCGTCCTGCGCAATCCCGCGCAATCGCGCCAGATGCTGCTCGCGCTTCGATTCCGGCGGATAGACGGGGACCGCGACGACGCCCGCATACAGGCAGCCGAAAAACGCACTCACATAGTCGATGCCGCTGTCCATCAGAAGCAACGCACGCTCGCCCACCGATTGCTTATCAGTAAAGCGAGCGGCCAAGCACGCCGCCCGGCGATCGAGTTCAGCGTAGTCGTATTGCGCTTCACCGGCAGCATCGATACTGATCAAGGCGACCGCGTCAGGACGCTCGATCGCCAGCGTACGAAGACGAGCGGCCATTCCCGCCTCGCCCGCTATCCAGTTGCCCGTCAAGGCTTGCTCGCTCAAGCTCATGACAGGTTCTCCGGCCGGGCACTCGAGGTAAGCGCACGTGCGAGGTCATCGAAAAGATCGTTGTGCCGCACGATATGCGTGTGATCGGCGTCGATCTCGCCGGCCACCGACACCCAGCCCGTCGAGAGCGCCGACCACATAGCCGTTGCTTCGCGTGCGGGGCGATAAGGCTGGTGCTGCGCCCACCATAATTTCAGGTCGACAGGCAGCGGCGCACGCTCCGTGTAGCGGACGATATGACCCAAGTGCCGCTGGAACAACATCACTTTGCTGAGCAGCGCGCGCGTGCCGGCATCGTCGAGATCGCCTTGCATCGACGGCCATTTCCTGCCGGCATCGTCGAGCACGTTCTGCAGTTCATGATCGGTTGCACGATAGGTCCGCATCTGCTCGTGAGTCACCGGGGCTTCATCCCCGCGCTCTCGATTGTCATCCGTCTTCAGCATGTGCGAATCAATCAGGCCTACGAACTGAACTTCATCGCCGTCACCCGCCAACACGCGCGCCACCTCGGTCGCGATCACGCCGCCCACGGACCAGCCAATCAGCCTATAGGGCCCGGACGCTTGCACCGTACGAATACGCGCGGCGTAGTCAACAGCAAGCTCGGACAAATCACCGGGCCACCAGTCTTCCGTATAGAACGGGGCCTGCACGCCGTACACGTTCGCGACACCATCGAGTGCCGCGGCAAGCGGCCGGTAGTCCGCGACCAGACCTGACGCCGGATGAATGGCGAAGACGTTCGGCGCATCGGTGCGCTCGCTCATCGATACAACATTCGCAGCAGGGTCCACGCTCGAATCTCGTGTGTCGAGATGCGACGCGAGCGTACGAACCGTCGCATGCTTGAACAAAGCTTCGAGCGTCAAGCTCGCCAACCCGGCTTGAGCGCTCTTGGCGAGCACCTTGAGCGCGAGCAGCGAATGTCCGCCCGCTTCGAAGAAGTTATCGGTGACACCCAGGTCGTCGCGCTCCAGCACGTCTTGCCAGATGCCAAGCAACTGTGTTTCCAGCGGTGTACTCGGCGCGGTTCTCTCGGCGCTCTTTCGACCATCCGGTTCAGGCAGCGCGGCACGATCGAGCTTACCGTTCTGCATCAGCGGCAAACGATCGAGCCACACGAGCACTGACGGCACCATATAACCCGGCAAACGGCTTTCCAGCACGCCGCGAATCTCTGCTTCGTCGAACCGGTCACGATCCCCGACCACGTAACCGACGATCCGTTTCGCATCTCCCTCACCATGCAGCGAAGCAGCAGCCGCCGCCTGCACGCCGGGTGCTTCGCGCAACACGGCTTCTATCTCACCCAGTTCAATGCGAAAGCCTCGCAGCTTCACCTGACTATCAAGCCGCCCGAGAAAGTCGATGCTGCCATCCACGCGCCGTCTACACAGGTCGCCGCTGCGATACAAACGCGCCCCCGGCACACGCGGGTCCGGCGCAAACCGTTCCGCGGTAAAACCGGGTCGATCCAGATAACCGCGCGCAAGCGTCAGACCGCCAATGCACAATTCGCCCAGCGCGCCGACCGGCGCCTCGTTGCCGTGCAGGTCCATCACATAGACATATCGCGATCCATACGGCTCGCCAATCGACACGATTGCCTGTGCAGCATCTGCCGCGCGCGTCTCGCGATACATGCACGCCACCGTGGTCTCCGTCGGGCCGTATAAGTTGTCGAGCCGGATGCGCGCGAGCGGACCGTTGCGCCATTGCGCGAGTGCATCGCCGGGAAGTCCTTCGCCGCCTACCGTGATTTGCCGCAATGCCGCGAGGTCGTCCAAAGGCGGCGTGCGCAACCATTGTTGCCAGTACGCAGTCGGAATCCGCGCGAACGTGACGCGACCATCCTTCAAGTGACGGCTGGTTGTCTCGATGTCCCAAAGCTGCGGACCACGCATCTCGACCTGACCGCCTTGCATCAGCGCCGGCAGCATTTCATGCAGCGCCACATCGAAGTTGATCGTCGACGATTGCAACTGGACGTCGCTTGCATCGATCCCATAAGTACCGATGAAATCGTCCAGATGACGGCTGAGCGCAACATGACTGATCGCCACGCCTTTGGGCCGTCCTGTCGATCCCGATGTGTAGATCACATAGGCGAGTTGCTCTGGATGAATGGCGACATGGAGTGGATCGCCGGGCGACGCTTCAAGTGCGTTGATGTCGATGACTGCACGACCTTCGAAGAGCTGACCGCATGTCGCGATCGTGGCGGCATCGGCGAGCACACAGGACAATTGTGCGTCATCGATCATGGCGCGCAGACGATCCGCTGGATAGGCTGGATCGAGCGGCACGAACGCCGCGCCGGACCGGAGCACGCCAACCACTGCCGCGACCAATCCCACCAAGCGCGTCAGATAGAGTCCCACGCGTGTCTCCGAGCCCATCCCTCGCGCAAGCAACGCACACGCGATGCGGTTCGACCAGATATCGAGTTCACCATAAGAGAGCCGCGCACCTTCGCAATGCACGGCCGGCGCTTGAGGCTGACGAAGCGCCTGTGCCGCGATGCGCTCGCCGACCGGCATGAACGCGTGATTGCTGAGCGCACGTTGGCTCATTTGAGCATCAAGCACGAGCTCAGCCAGATATGCATGATCCTTCGTCGCAATCTGCTCAAGCAAGGACACGTAATGGCCCAGCATTCGTTCGACGGTTTGAGCATCGAATACATCGCGGGCATAGTTCAACGAAACAGTGATGCCGTCGCGCCGCTCACGGACCGACAGCACAAGATCAAAACGCGCCGTACCCGTCGATGTTTCTATCGGCGAGACCCGCAAGCCAGGCAAGCTGAGCGCTTCGCCGTCCGCGCCGTGATCGTAGTTGAACATGACGCTGAAGAGCGGCGTCTGCGTGAGGCTCCGGCCTGGGTTCAGCGCATCGACAACACGAGCGAACGGTACGTCCTGATGCGCCTGCGCTTCAAGCACGCGTTCGCGAACGTGGCCGAGCAGCGTTTCGACGGTATCGATGCCGGCCATCTCCGTGCGAATGACCAGCGTGTTCACGAAGAAGCCGATCAGCGATTGCGTCTCACGCCGGTCTCGCCCTGCGACAGGCACACCAACGCGGATGTCGGCTTGTCCGCTGTAGCGCGCAAGCAGGACATCGAACGCCGCCAGCAGCACCATGAACGGCGTTGCCTGATGCCGTCTGGACTGTGCGCCGATTGCATCGATCACCGGCGCCGCGAGCCTGACCTCGACTCGTGCGCCAGACTGGTTGCGCGAAGCCGGCGGCGAGCGGTCGAACGGCAGTTCGACCGCCGTCAGTTCGCAGCCAAGCCGCTCACGCCAGAACGTAAGTTCGGAGTCCGCGCGCGCTTGTTGTTCGGCGCCGTTCTGCCAGAGCGCGTAGTCGGCGTACTGAATCGGCAAGGCCGCGAGTTGGTGCGTGCGGCCTTGACGGATCGCTGTGTAAAGACGCGCGAACTCATCGAGGATGATCCGGTTCGACCATGCATCCGAGATGATGTGATGCGTCACGAAATGAAGCACATGTTCGCAGTCGCCAAGCCGGATCAGCGTGACGCGAAACAGTGGTCCTTGCTCCAGCGAGAATGGCGCGCGAGATATCGCGTTCACCGTGTCCGTCACGCGCTTGGCCCTGTTTTCCTGCGGGACATCTTCCAGATCGAGCACCGACCAGCCCGGCTCGATGACATCGACTTGCTGCATCGCGACGCCATCGACTTCAACGAAACGCGTACGCAGGCTTTCATGCCGCGAGACGAGGGCCGTGACTGCCTGATGCAGAAAGTCGCGGTCAAGCGCGCCTTCCAGTTTCACCGCACCTGCAAGGTTGTACGCGGGACTCTGCGGACTGAGGCGCGAGAAGAACCACAGCCGTTCCTGTGCCGGCGATAACGGTATGCTAAGCATTCCTTCCGGTCTTGAAGAGAGCACAACCGCTGTCACGGGCATCGCAACCGGTGCGTCTCGTTCGATTACTCGCGCCAGATCTGCCAGCACCGGATACGCAAACACCTTCTGCACCGGCAACTCAATGTTCAACGCCTCGCGCAGCGCGGCGACCGCGCGCAATGCCAGCAACGACTGCCCGCCCATGTCGAAGAAGTTGTCATGCCGGCCGATACGGTCGATGCGCAATACGTCCTGCCAGACGCCGGCGATGACCCGCTCCATCTCGCCCTTCGGCGCTTCCCAGATCCGTTCGGTTTGCTCAGGCAACGGCAGCGCGTGTCGATCGACCTTGCCGTTCGTGTTCAACGGCAGGCGGTCCATGACCACGATAAGACCGGGCACCATGTACTCCGGCAGCATCGCGATCAGCTTTTCTCGCAGCTGCCCAGCGAGCGTGGCCGCGTCCGCATGCTGCCCCGCCCGAGGCGAAACATACGCCACCAGCCGCGCACCTCCACTTCCTTCGTGCGCCACGGCGACTGCTTCGCCCACCTCCGGTTGCGCCAGCAACTGAGCCTCGACTTCTCCCAGTTCGATACGAAAGCCCCGGATCTTCACCTGATGGTCAATCCGCCCCAGATAGTCAAGCTGACCGTCGCCCCGCCACCTCACGAGATCGCCTGTCCGATACAAACGTGCGCCGTTGCCGTTGAACGGGTCTGCGACGAAACGCTCCGACGTCAACCCGCCCTGCCCGATATAACCACGCGCCAGCCCGACGCCGCCGATATACAACTCGCCCGGCACGTTGGGCGGAACAAGCGCCATGCCCGAATCGAGGACGTAAAGCTGCGTTCCCGCAATTGGACTTCCCAGAACCGGCGTAGCGTCCAGCACGGGACCAGCAGCTGACCAGATCGTGGTCTCGGTGGGGCCGTACATGTTCCATAACTCGACGCCCTGTTCGTTCAGGTCGTGCGCAAGATCCGGCTGCAACGCTTCGCCTCCGCATAGGCCCTTGAAGCGCACGAGCGGCGTCTGTGGCCAGCCGCCGGCCCGCAGCAACCGCCAACCGGCAGGAGTCGACTGCAGCACCGTTGCCTTCGAGTCCTGTACCAGCCGCGCCAGCGACGCTCCGTCGCGAGCCACTTCCCGCGTAGCCAGGACAATCCGGGCCCCAACGAAAAGCGGCAAGTACAACTCAAGGGCGGCAATATCGAATGACAGCGACGTCACGGCGACCAGCACATCGTCCGATGCCAGGCCTGGCTTCGTCTGCATGCTGTGGATGAAGTGGCTGAGCGCGTGGTGGTGAACCATCACACCCTTGGGCTGGCCGGTGGAACCGGACGTATAGATGACATAGGCCAGGTTGTGTCCGCGCACATCCACGTGCGGTTTGTGCGATGGTTCATCGTCAAGATTTAGCGTGTCGAGTGCCAGCGTCCGCAGGGTCTGCTCGTTCGTGCTGAAGCGCTGTTCGATGGAGCTCTGCGTGAGCAACAACCGCACGCCGCTATGGGCCACCATGTATGCCAGACGATCCGCCGGATACTGTGGGTCAAGCGGCACATAGGCGCCGCCAGCCTTTAAGACGGCCAGCAAGCCGATCACCATCTCCACAGAACGCTCGACGCCAATACCAACCTTTACCTCCGGTCGCACGCCTAGCCGCATCAGTTTGTGCGCAAGGCGGTTGGCACGTTCATCGAGTTCGCGGTACGTCAGCGCCCGGTCGGCGAACACTAACGCGATTGAATCGGGGGTCTTCATCGCGTGATGTTCGAACAAGTGATGCACCGGCTCTGCCTGCGCAAATGTCTGGTCGTTGCGGCCCCACGCCAGTAGTTGCTGCTGCTCGCGATCTCCCAACAACGGCACCGCACGCGTGTCCGGATGGCTCGCGACTGTCTCCAGCACGGCGACGTAGCTGTCGAGGAGACGCAAAGCCGTCGCCGGGTCGAAGAGATCGGTTGCGTAGTTCAAAGCGACCTTCAGGCCACCGCCATTAACCGATACATCCAGCGATAGATCGAACTGCGCTGTCCCTGTGCCGCCGCTCAGCGGGCTCACTTTAATTCCTGGCAGTTCAACTTGCGAGCGCGGCTCTGCGCTGTAGTTGAACATCGCCTGGAACAGCGGCGTATGCGCGATGCTGCGTTGTGGCTGCAGCAGCTCGACAAGCTTCGCGAACGGCACGCCGGCATTCGACTGCGCGCCTGCCATCCGGTCGCGTACCTCGGCCAGCAACGCACTGAACGGCTCCGTCCGGCGCGTGGCCATGCGGATCACCAGCGTGTTGACGAAGAAGCCGATTAACGGCTCGGTTTCGAGGCGATCCCGCCCTGCAACCGGGACGCCGACACGGACGTCATCCTGTGCGCTGTAGCCTTGCAGCAGTGTTCCGAACGCAGCCAGCAAGGTCATGAAACGCGTGACGCCATGCTCGCGGGAGCGGTGATCAAGCGCATCGGCCAGTTCAGCATCGATTGATCGCTCAACGACCGCGCCTGCATTACTACGTACTCCACGACATACCCGGTCAACAGGCAATGCAAGCAGCGGTTGCTCACCGCCAAGCTCGTGTTGCCAGAACGCGTAGTGAGCATTGAGGGCGGCTTCGTTGCGAGGGTTGCGCTGCCATAACGCATAGTCTCCGTACTGGATCGGCAGCGGCGCGAGATCTGCGGGTTCGTTGCAAATTTCCCAGCTATACAACTGCGAGAACTCGCGCAGCAGGATGACTTGCGACCACGCATCCGACACAACATGAGGCATCGCGAAATGCAGGACGGTTTCGTTCTGAGCGCGTGCCAGCAACGTGACGCGCAGCATGGGCCCGCGTTCAAGATCGAAGGGCTCGCGGCCCAATTCAAGCAAACGCGCGTCAAGTTCGTGCTGACCGGCGATGCTTTCTTCGCGCCAGCCGTAGAGCGCTTGAGAGCCATCAAGTGCGGCGTTATCGACTACTTGCCACGGCGACCCATGCTCTTCGACAAAACGCGTACGCAGGCTTTCGTGTCGGTCAAGCAAGCGATCCAGAGCTTCGCGTATCGCTTGCCGGTCAAGCGCACCGCTTAGATTGACGGCACCCGTAATGGTATAAGCGGCGCTGTCCGGTTCGAGCTTCCACAGGAACCACAATCGCTCCTGCTCGTGTGTCAGCGGAATGCGAACCGCAGAGTCGCGCGGCAAAATGACGTCTGCCGCACGCGCCTCATGCAACGCCAATTCAGCCGCCAAACTTTCGAGCACAGGATGCAGGAATAGCGTCTGCAGCGAAACATCGCGGCCGAGTTCCTGACGAATCCTCGACGCCACTCGCATTAACAACAAAGAGTGACCGCCAACCTCGAAGAAATTATCGGTCATGCTCAGACCTTCACGGCCCAGCACCGACTGCCAGATCGCCAGCAACGCGGCTTCCAGCTCGGTACGCGGCGTCACGCGTTGACGTGCCACCTCAACGCCCGGTTCAGGTAACGCCGCGCGGTCCACCTTGCCGTTTTGCATCAATGGCATTTTCTCCATCCACACCAGCGCCGATGGCACCATGTAGCCCGGCAGACGGCTCTGCAGGATGCGACGGACCTCCGCGTCATCCGCGTCGCCTACCACATAACCCACCAGCCGCTTCGCATCGCCTTCGCCGCGCAACGCTGCCGCCGCCGCCTGCACGCCGGGCGCTTCACGCAGCACTGCTTCGATCTCGCCGAGTTCTATACGATGTCCCCGCAGTTTCACTTGCTGGTCCATCCGCCCGAGGAAGTCGATAGTGCCATCGGCACGGCGACGACACAGATCCCCGGTCCGATACAACCGGCTTCCAGAAGGTCCGTTGGAATCAGGAACAAACCGCTCGGCGGTCAGCCCCCCACGCCCGAGATAACCTCGCGCAAGCGTATAGCCGCCGATGCACAATTCGCCTAGCGCGCCGACGGGTGCTTCGTGGCCGTCGGCATCGCAGACGTGAACCGAGCGTGACGGATAAGGACCGCCAATCGATACGATCGCCTGGTCCCCGTCCTGAGCGCGCGTTTCGCGGTACATGCAGGCGATGGTCGTCTCGGTCGGGCCGTACAGGTTGTCGAGCCGGATGGAACCAAGCGGACCGTTGCGCCATTGCCGCAACGCGTCGCCGGGTAATCCTTCGCCGCCCACCGTGATCTGCCGCAATGCCGCCAACGATGCCGCCGCCGGCGGTTCACGCAGCCACTGTTGCCAGTACGCCGTCGGAATGCGGGCGAACGTCACCTTCTCCTCGATCAGATGACGGCTCGTGGTCTCAGGGTCCCAAAGCTGCGGGCCACGCATCTCGACCTGACCACCGCTCATCAGGGCGGGCAAGAGTTCGTGCAAGGCGACGTCGAAATTGATCGTCGATGATTGCAGCACCTTGTCGGAAGCATCAATGCGATATGTACCGATGAAGTCGTCCAGATGCTGGCTCAGCGTGCCGTGATTGATCGCCACGCCCTTGGGACGCCCTGTCGAGCCCGAGGTGTAGATCACGTA
>Ga0153932_1000166_pt1 | contig 27890 bp, 25 predicted proteins | sample TSNJ016MetaG_FD_102273 | JGI IMG/M metagenome (GOLD analysis project Ga0153932, IMG submission 102273) | Attine ant fungus gardens microbial communities from New Jersey, USA - TSNJ016 MetaG | ecosystem: Host-associated > Fungi > Mycelium > Unclassified | place: USA: New Jersey, Wharton State...
CCCTTTGTTGCTCATAGCAAACTCCGTATTATTTTTGCAGGTTAACGTGATTGCGACGAAGAAAAAGAGATCCGCCGTCAATCGCTACACTATAGCCGATTTTCATTTTCGCACCAGCGCGCCCCGCCCGTCCAAATCCGCCGAAACGCTTGATGCACGCGGGATTCAGGCCGGCATCAGCCCTTATCCGCGTAAGGATTCGCACTCGAACGAAACTCTATTCGCAATGGAGTCCCAACCAGCCCGAAAGTTTCTCTGAAGCGTCCTTCCAGATAACGTTTGTAGGTGTCCGTGATCGCGTCGAGCGCGTTGCCGTGCACGACAATGATCGGGGGATTCTGCCCGCCCTGGTGCGCGTAGCGCAGCTTCGGACGGATCGGACCACGGCGCCGGGGCTGCTGGAACTCCACTGCGTCAATGAGCGCGCGCGTGAGCTTCGGCGTGGGTAGCTTTGCCATGGCCGCGGCGTAAGCGTCATCGACGGATTTCATCAACTGGCTAATACCGGTTTTCTCCAGCGCCGAGACGTAATGGAATTTAGCAAAGTCCAAAAACTTGAGCTTGCGCGTGAGGTCCGCCTTGGTGCGCTCGCGCACATGCGAATCGAGTCCGTCCCACTTGTTCACGCCAACGACCAGCGCGCGGCCTTGTTCCACTACGAATCCGGCGATGTGCGCATCCTGCTCGGAGATGTCCTGTTGTGCATCGAGCAGCAGGATCACCACGTTCGCGTCTGAAATGGACTGCAGCGTCTTCACCACCGAAAACTTCTCGATCGCTTCGAACACCTTGCCGCGACGACGCAAACCCGCTGTATCGATCAACGTGTACTTGCGGCCACTTCGCTCGAAATCAACATAGATGGAATCGCGCGTGGTGCCGGGCATGTCGAACGCGATCACGCGCTCTTCGCCAACCAGCGCATTGATCAGCGTCGACTTGCCGACGTTCGGGCGTCCCACGATGGCGATCTTCACGCCACGCGCGGCCTTTTCTTCGGGATCTTCTTCCGGCTGTCCGGCGTAAGCGATCTCGAGCGCATCGCCGATCATCTCCGTCACACCGTCGCCGTGCGCGGCTGAAATGGCGCGCGGGTCGCCCAGGCCCAGTTCGTAGAAGTCCGCGGCCACCGCGCTGTACTTCATGCCTTCGGCCTTGTTGACCACGAGGAACAACGGCCGGCCCGTCTTGCGCAGGTAGTCGGCGATCGCCTTGTCTTGCGGCGCGAGCCCGTTGCGGCCGTCGGTGATGAACACGACGATGTCGGACTCTTCCACTGCCTGGCGCGTCTGGCGAGCCATCTCGTGCAGGATGCCGTCCTTTGCGACAGGCTCGAAACCGCCGGTATCGACGACCAGATAAGGACGGTCGCCCACACGGCCTTCACCGTAATGGCGGTCGCGCGTAAGACCGGGCAAGTCGGCGACGAGCGCATCGCGCGAGCGCGTCAGGCGGTTGAAGAGCGTCGATTTCCCCACATTGGGGCGCCCCACGAGGGCAATTACGGGTTTCATCAGGTGGTGTTCTTGGTTGAACGCAGGGCGGATCATTCCAGCCCGGCGCGCGCCGGATGTCACTCCGGAAACGGCGAACCGCGAGTTTGCGGTCCGGCGATGTGTCGAAAATTAGCACGGTTCCAGCGGATGGATCGCAGGATGCAGCGTTTCTGCTGCTCCGGCTCCTGGTTCATGGCCGCTTTCATCGCGTTCGGGACGCACTTGGAACGCCTTACGTGTTGTCTGGCGTTGCGTTTGCCGTTGCCAATACTGCTTGTGCGCTTATTTGCCGCACGACAGGTCCGTCACGTGCAGCGTTGATCAATCGATTCTATTCGCACGGCGCGGACTCAAAAAACAAAAAAGTCCGTAAAAACACGAGCAGCCGGCAAAACCGGCGCGCTCATCAGGTCAAACCAACGCATTAACGCGGGCGGAAACCATACAGGCCGCCGTCATGTGTCTGGATCACGAGCGTGTCGCCCGCCAGCACCGGAGCAGCCGTGATTGCGCTGCCGTCGGTCTTCGCGCGGCCAACGAACTCGCCATTGGTTGCCGACAGGAAGTGCACAAATCCTTGATAGTCGCCGACCACGACCGCGCGACCCAGGATGAACGGCACGCTGACCGTGCGATTCTTCAGCTTGTCGTTCTTCCAGAGGACGGTTCCGTCGATACCGCTAAATGCGTTCACCACCGACCAGTCGTCGCCTGCTGCCACGATCTCGTTGTCCTGCGCGAGACCGCTGTCGCTCGAGAAGTTCTTTTCCCATTGCGGACGGCCCGAATTCGCATCGAAACAGCCGATACGGCCCTGGAACGTCACCGCGCAGGTCACGGATCCGACCAGCGTCGGTGCGCCCGTCACGTCGTTGATACGCTCGACTTCGGTCACGCCCTTGGGGAACGAAACCGGCGCTTGCCAGTAAGCGTCGCCGGTCTGCAAGTTGATCGCCGCAAACGTGCCGCCCGGGAAACCCGCCAGCACCGCCTGCGATGCCGCGAACGTCATGCCGGCAGCCACGCGCAGGTTCAGCGGCACGGCGCGCGTCTGGAACATCCACTTTTGCTCGCCGGTCACCGAATTGAACGCGACGATCTTGCCGTCGATAGTCCGTACAACCACGAGGTCGTTACCCACGAGCGGCGGCGAGATGATTTCGCCCGGCGCCGTAGCCGTCCACAATTGCTTGCCGTCGGGTCCGAGCACGTACACATTGCCCTTCAGCCCGCCGACCGCAGTCAGGTTGCCGTCGCTGCCCACGCCCGCCGACAGATCGTCTTTCAGCTTGATGCGCCACACGTCCTGACCGGTCTTCGCATCGATCTTCGCGACCGTGCCGTTCGCGCCTGCTGCATAAACAGCATCGCCGATGGCAACCGGCGAGAACAGGTAACGTCCGGCCTTGCCGACGCTCGCCTTCCAGGCCTGCTCCACATTCAGGACAGGCTTGATCTCGACAAGCGGAGTCGGCACCCGGCGCTCGTCCTTGGTGGCACAGGCCGTGAGCATGACCGACATCGCGCAGGCGAGCGGCAGAGCGTAGCGTTTCAGAAAATTCATCGGTGGACGCAACATGGATAAAATGAAATCGGTTGATCGGTGTGCGGCGCGAGACTCAGGACTGTTCAGGTCTGACCGCTGAGAACCCGCGACTTTAACCCAGTGAGCACCGCGCCCGCACAAAGACGACGTTGCTACACGCCTATTCCGGCACGAGCGGCATCAGCCGCCCAGCGCGTCGAGCTTGAACTGAATCAGCTGGCGTGCGGACGAATCGGATTGCGGCAACGAGGTGAGCGCCAGTTTATAGGCCGCGCGCGCGTCGTCGCGCTTGCCCTGCGCCGCCAGCAAATCACCACGACGATCCGATACCACGCCCTTGAACGCGTCGAGGGGTTCGTCGGCGAGGACTTTCAGGCCGGCGTCGTAAGCTTTTTCATCGAGGAGGATCAGCGACAGCCGCAGTTTCGCGATCTGCTTGTATTCAGCATCCTTCGCGTGATCGACAGCCCACTGAAGCTGCGTCTTGGCACCGGCGCTGTCGCCGCTCATGTACAGGGATTTGGCTGCGGCAAGCGCGGTCATCTGCGCGTACGCGGTGCCGCCGAACTTGTCTTCCATGTCCGACGACACACGTGTGACCAACGCCTTGTCACCCGCTGTGACTGCTTGCTGGACCTGGTCGTAGAGTACGGCGGCTTCGGCCGCCTGCCTGCGTTGCCAGAAATTCCAGCCGTTCCAGCCGGCCGCGACCACGAGCACCGCGAGCACGATCCAGGTCGTGGAGTTGCCCCATTTCGCCCACCAGGCCTTCAGGTTTTCAAGTGACTCTTGTTCTTCGTGATAGCTCATGCCCAGCGTATTCCTTGACTGCTTTTGTGTTCGCGTGCAATGCCGCGCGCCATTGTTTCGGGTCGCCGCACGGGGGTTTCCACGCGGCGCCGCCGGACAATCAGTCGGCGCTGTCGTCGGCGGTTGCCACCATCGCATTGATTAGAAATTCGGTCAAGTCTTCCACAGGCACGGTGGCCTGCTCGTTCTTTTGACCCGTCGATTCAAGCGATGAGGACCGCAACGGTTTCACGCCAACCATGCCTTGCGCGAGTTCGTTTTCGCCAAGAATGACCGCGAACGCTGCGCCGCTTGCATCGGCTTTTTTCATTTGCGACTTGAAGCTCGCCGGCGTGCCGTCCGGGCTGCAATGCAGGATGACGTCGAGACCGGTATCGCGCAAACGCTCGGCAATGATAAACGCCTGCTCCGCCGCCGCTTCACCCTGATGCACGACATAAATGTCAGTGCCTTCCGCCGCCGGCACGAGGTTTTCTTCTTTCAGCAATTCAAGAATCCGCTCGACGCCCATCGCCCAGCCGCACGCAGCCGCCGCCTTGCCGCCAAGCTGTTCGATCAGCGGGTCGTAGCGTCCGCCGCCTGCAACCGTGCCTTGCGAGCCGAGCTTGTCGGTCACCCATTCGAACACGGTCAGGTTGTAGTAATCGAGACCGCGCACCAGGCGCGGGTTGATCTTGAACGGCACGTTGTTCGCCTTCAGCAAACGCTGAACGCCTTCGAAGTGCGCGAGCGATTCGGGCCCGAGAAAATCAACGAGCTTCGGTGCGTTCTGCGCGATTTCCTGCATCGCCGGATTTTTCGTATCTAGCACGCGCAACGGGTTCGTGTAGAGGCGGCGTTTCGCTTCTTCATCGAGTGCTTCGACGTGTTGCTCAAGATAGGCAATCAATTCTTTGCGATGCGCCGCGCGCTCTTCCGGCTGGCCGAGCGAATTGAGTTCGAGACGGATGCCGGTCAGCCCGAGGTCGTCCCACAGACGCTGACACATCAAGATGATTTCAGCGTCGGTGTCCGGACCTGCGAAGCCCAGCGCTTCCACGCCTACCTGATGAAACTGCCTGTAGCGTCCGCGTTGCGGGCGCTCGTGGCGGAACATCGGGCCGACATACCACAACCGCTTCGGGCCGTCGTACAGCAGGTTGTGTTCGATCGTCGCGCGCACCACCGCAGCGGTGTTCTCCGGGCGCAGCGTGAGCTGCTCGCCGTTGAGCGCGTCGGTGAAGCTGTACATTTCCTTCTCGACGATGTCCGTCACTTCGCCAATGCCACGCGTAAAGAGTTGCGTATGCTCGAGGATCGGCGTGCGGATCTGCTGGTAGCCATAAGCACGCAGCATCGATTTGACGGTACTTTCGAAGAATTCGTAAAGCGCGGCGTGTTCGGGAAGGATGTCATTCATGCCCTTCACGCCGCTTAGCTTTTCCAGCTTTTTCTTGACTTCAGTCATCTGTATTTAGAGTGTTTCTGCCTGCGCGGTTTCGCGCTTGCCGTAGGTTCGCGTGACGTACTCGCTGACGATTTGCTGGAAGTCCTGGGCGATGTGTTCGCCGCGCAGCGTCTTGACCTTCACGCCATCGATGAACACCGGCGCCGCAGGATTCTCACCGGAACCGGGCAAGCTGATGCCGATATTCGCCTGCTTCGATTCGCCCGGCCCGTTCACGATGCAACCCATCACCGCAACGTGCATTTTCTCCACGCCCGGGAACTGGTCGCGCCAGACCGGCATCGAGTCACGCAGATACGTCTGAATCTGCGACGCCAGTTCCTGGAACAACGTGCTCGTGGTGCGTCCGCAGCCCGGGCAGGCAATGACCATTGGCGTGAACGAGCGCAGACCCATGGTCTGCAGGATTTCCTGCCCGACAATCACTTCGCCGGTCCGCGCGCCACCCGGTTCGGGCGTCAGCGAGATCCGGATGGTGTCGCCGATCCCTTCCTGCAAGAGCACCGACAACGCCGCCGTCGATGCCACGATGCCCTTCGATCCCATCCCTGCCTCGGTCAGCCCGAGGTGCAGCGCAAAGCTGCAGCGCTTTGCCAGTTCGCGATACACCGCGATCAGGTCCTGCACGCCGCTGACCTTGCACGACAGGATGATCTGGTCGCGCCTCAAGCCGAGTTCGACCGCGCGTTCCGCCGAGCCGATCGCCGATTGGATCAGCGCCTCGTACATCACGCTTTGCGCTTCCCAGGGCGTCGGGCGCGCGGCGTTCTCGTCCATCATGCGGGCGAGCAGATCCTGGTCGAGACTGCCCCAGTTCACGCCGATACGAACCGGCTTGTCGTACCGCGCAGCCGCTTCGATCATTTGCGCAAACTGCGTGTCGCGCTTGGCACCGGCGCCCACGTTGCCCGGATTGATACGGTACTTCGACAGCGCTTCCGCACACGCCGGATAGTCGCGCAGCAGCGTATGCCCGTTGTAGTGGAAATCGCCGACGAGCGGCACGGTCACGCCCATCCGGTCGAGTTGTTCACGTACCGCGGGGACCGCCGCCGCTGCTTCAGGCGTGTTCACCGTGATCCGGACCAGCTCAGAGCCGGCCTGCGCCAGTTCCTTGATCTGGATTGCGGTACCGATTGCGTCCGCGGTGTCGGTGTTGGTCATCGACTGGACGCGCACCGGTGAATCTCCGCCGATGGTGACGAGCTGGCCGCCCCAGCGCACGTCGACGGCATGCGATGCCCGCCGTTTCCACGATCCGCCGAAAACAGGCTCCGACGAACAAATCTTGCTTTCAATAAGGGGGTGTTGAGCTTCGGATTGCATCTAAGTGACCCTCTGCGTTGCCGGATGCCGCACGGAAGACGCGTTTCTGGAATGAATGAGACTCAAGGACAAGGATCGGCGTTTGACAATCATTAACGCCGAAACGAAATCTTCGCACGATTTCGTGTCAAGCCTGAGGATCGAGGTCAGACGCCACGATCCGGCGCAACTTGTTACGAAGGCTCCGGCATACGATGCACGGAGCCTGCGGCACGGACTTCAACGGCTTCAGGGGAGCGAAAAACGCGCGACGTTACCCTTGGCCGGCCCGAACTTGGCGGCCTCGACCGGTTGTCCGTCGAACGTCAGCGAGTCGAGGCCTGCGCGATTGCCGATCGTGATCTTGAACGGCGCTTCGCCCGCCACACGCTGCACCGAATCGGCCTTGACCAATCCTGAGAACACTTCCTTGCCGTCCTTCTGGCGGACGCTGAACCAACTGTCGGCCGCCACCTTCAGTTCGAGTGTATTTGAACCCGTGCCAACCACAGCCGCGACGGATGCCGGCGTAGCCGCTCCGGCCTTCGCTGCATTGGTCAACAAGACCGCTGCGGGAACGCTCGCGCCCTTGGCGGCGGCACCCTGAACTGCCGAAATGGTCGATGACGACGCCGGCAGCGCGTTCGTACCCAGCGGGCTCGGCATTGGCTGAGCGCCAGCTTGCTGCGTAGTCGCGTTGTTCTCTGCTGCGCCGCTTGCAGCCGTCGTATCGGCCGGCGCAACCGAACCGGCATTTGCGCTCGACTCTTCAGATCCAACTACGGCCGAACTCGTGCTCGTATCGCCGCCGGCTGACTGGCCCGTACCATTGGCGCTTGCTTTGAAACGGGCAAGCCACGCGGCGGAGTCACCGCCGGTATGCCACATTGCAAGCGCGATCACCGCAACGACTACAGCCGCCACGCCCCACAACCACGACCGGCGCTTAGGGGAACTGCCAAGCGGCACCGATACACGGCCTCGCGGCAATCCTGCACCCGACGATGCCGGCAACGACAAATTCTGTTCAACCGGACCGTTCGCCTGGCGCAACGCCGCAGTGAACGGCGCCGGATCGGCGCCCATGATCTTTGCGTAGCTACGCACAATGCCGGCCGCGAAATTGCGATCGGGAAAAAGACTGAGATCGCCGCTTTCAAGCGCGCGCAACTTTTGCGGCGAGACCTTCAACCGCGCGGACACGTCGTCAAGCGACCAGTTCTTCGCCTCGCGAAGCTGCGTCAGGCGCGCCCCTACCGCTGCGACCGATTCAAGGCGCGCGGCCTGGATTCCACCCTGCGCGGCGCTCGCGGCCCGCTCCGGCTGGCTTCCCGGCACATCGCCGGCTTGGCCGCCCGACTGGCCACCTTTATGAGCGCCAAACGGCGTCGGGTGCTGCGGCTCACTCATCCCAATTTCCTCGCATCGATTCTTTTTTGTCGCTGCTCAGCTTCGTTGCCAAGCACGGCGCTACCGCACGGACTTGCCGCGCCGGCGTTGCAGACCGCTTTATAACAAAATGCGCGGTGTTGTGCGCCGACTTTGATCGTTTATTGCTGATTATTCCGATTCCGTAACCGAATGACACGTATCAGCCTGGAGCGCTCGTCTTGCGGCGCCGGCGTGGCTGATGAAACGAATCAGACAGCCCGAACCTCAATTACCTTCGATGCCTTGCCCATGCGCTGCGCAAGACGCGTACGGTCCTGGACCGCACCGGCCAGTTGTCCGCATGCCGCATCGATGTCGTCGCCGCGGGTCTTGCGCACCGTGGTCACTACACCGGCGTCCATCAAAACCTGCGCGAAACGCTTGATCTGCTCGTTCACCGAGCGCTTCAACCCGGATTCAGGGAACGGATTGAACGGGATCAGATTGAATTTGCAAGGCACGTCGCGCGTGAGCGCAACGAGCTCGCGTGCATGCGCTTCGCTGTCGTTCACGCCGTCGAGCATGCAGTACTCGAACGTGATGAAGTCGCGCGGCGCCACTTTCAAATAGCGCTGGCATGCCGCCATCAGTTCGCGCAACGGATACTTCTTGTTCAGCGGCACCAGCATGTCGCGCAAGGGGTCGTTCGGCGCGTGCAAGGATACCGCGAGCGCAACCGGCAAATCCGCGCCAAGCCGGTCCATCATGGGCACGACACCCGAGGTCGACAAGGTCACGCGGCGACGCGACAACCCGTATGCGTTGTCGTCAAGCATCAGCCGCATGGCGGGCACCACGGCGTCGTAATTGAGCAGCGGTTCGCCCATGCCCATCATCACGACGTTGGTCACCACACGATCGGCCTTGCCATTGTTCGGCGCGCCGTAAGTACCGCTCTTCGATGCACGCAGCGCAAATTCCGCCATTCTCAACTGGCCGATGATTTCGCCTGTGCTCAGGTTGCGCGAGAAACCCTGTTTGCCGGTCGAGCAGAACCGGCAATTGACTGCGCAGCCCCCTTGCGATGAAACGCACAGCGTGCCGCGATTTTCTTCCGGAATATAGACGGTCTCGACCGCGTTGCTACCGCCCACGTCGATCAGCCACTTGCGCGTGCCGTCGGTGGAAACATGGTCGCTGACGATGGCGGGCATATCCAGACTCGCCCGCCCTTTCAATTTTTCGCGCAGTGACTTCGCCAGATCGGTCATGCCGTCGAAATCGTCGACGCCGAACTGGTGAATCCAGCGCTGCAGTTGCTTGGCGCGAAACGGCTTCTCCCCCAGGCTGTCACAATAAGCGACAAGCCCGGCGGCATCGAGATCCAGAAGGTTGACGGTGGAAGCTGTCATTCGATTTTCTGCCATTTCCCTGATGAGCGAAGCCGGGAAGCCGTTCAAAGCCGCACCCCAGTTCGCTTTTCGGTTATTTCGCGCCAATTCCTGCGATAAATCTACTCCGAATCAACGCGAATAAACGTTTACTTCGGGGAAGAAGAAAGCGATTTCCTGACGCGCCGTTTCTGCTGCGTCGGAACCGTGCACTGCGTTGGCGTCGATGCTGTCTGCGAAGTCAGCGCGGATGGTGCCCTTGTCAGCCTTCTTCGGATCCGTCGCGCCCATCAGGTCGCGGTTTGTCAGGATGGCGTTTTCGCCTTCCAGCGCCTGGATCATCACGGGGCCGGAGATCATGAATTCAACGAGGTCCTTGAAGAACGGACGTGCAGCGTGGACTGCGTAGAACTTTTCTGCATCAGCACGCGACAGGTGAACCATGCGCGACGCGATGATCTTGAGGCCCGCTTGTTCAAAACGGCTGTAGATCTGACCGATCACATTCTTTGCCACTGCATCCGGTTTGATAATCGACAGGGTGCGCTCGATCGCCATGAAAAACTCCAAAAAATTAACGGGTTACGAATATAAAGAATCGACAATTGTAGCACGAAGCATTGTATGATTGCGATGGAAACCTTACGACATCGTAAGCATCAAAGCTCAAGTCTCGTGACGAAATGCGCGGTAATTTTACTGGTTGAGCCATTGCAGTGCAGCACTGTTGATTTCGGTGCAACATAGGCGCATATCGCGTCTGTAAGGCTCGCCGCGTCGCGAAGTAAATAAGTCGAGCCGGAATTTTTGAACCAGTTGGCTTTACACAAGTTTAGGCAAGGAGAAACCATGAACGAATCCCCTTACGGTTTTGGTCGCACAGGCAGTGTCACGTCGTCCGAAACCCGCAATCGCGTTTTACGGAACACGTACTGGCTGTTGGCGCTCTCCATGGTGCCGACCGTACTCGGCGCGTGGGTAGGCGTCGCGACCGGCTTCTCGCTGTTCGCGGCAACCAGCCCGGCCATGAGTTTCATCGCCTTCATGGCGATCGCTTTCGGCTTCATGTTCGCTATCGAGCGCACCAAGAACAGCAGCCTGGGCGTGCTCGTCCTGCTCGGCTTCACGTTCTTCATGGGCCTGATGCTGTCGCGTCTCCTGAGCTTCATTCTCGGTTTCTCGAACGGACCGCAGCTCATCATGATGGCGTTTGGTGGCACGGGCGTGATCTTCGCGGCCATGGCGACCATCGCAACCGTGAGCAAGCGTGACTTCTCCGGTCTTGGCAAGTGGCTGTTCATGGGCGTGCTCGTGTTGCTGCTGGCCGCGTTTGCAAACGTGTTCCTGCATCTGCCGGCATTGATGCTGACCGTGTCGGTCCTCGCGATCGTGATTTTCTCGGCCTACATGCTGTTCGACGTCCAGCGCGTCGTGAACGGTGGCGAGACGAACTACATCAGCGCCGCACTCGCAATCTACCTCGACCTGTACAACGTGTTCACGAACCTGCTCGCGCTGCTTGGTATTTTCGGCGGGAACCGGAACTGAAGTGGCGGAACTGGAGCGGCGGAACTGATCCGGACATCGAAAAAGTTTTATCGATAAAAAAAGCCGGCCCCGTTTGGGGCCGGCTTTTCCATGCCCGCCACGGGGCTAGTTGCGGGTTAGTCGCGCTCGAACAGCGCGATCGATTCGACGTGCGACGTATGGGGAAACATGTTCATTACGCCAGCGCCCTTCAGCCTATAGCCCGCCTCGGTCACAAGCACGGCGGCGTCGCGAGCGAGCGTTGCCGGATTGCACGACACATATACAATGCGCTCAGGCATCAGATCATGATCGCCGTTCTGGGCCAGTTCCGCGAGCGCCTTCGACACCGCAAGCGCGCCGTCGCGTGGTGGATCGATGAGATATTTATCGAAGCGTCCAAGCGCACGCAGATTATCTGCCGTAATCTCGAACAGGTTTCGGCATGCGAACGATGTGTGCCCGTCCACACCGTTTGCTTTCGCATTTTCAAGCGCGCGTTGAGTAAGGCTCTCGCTACCTTCAATGCCCACCACCTCGCGCGCAACCCGCGCAAGCGGCAGCGTGAAATTGCCGATACCGCAAAACAGATCCAGCACGCGGTCCGTGCGTGCGGCAGCCAGCAGCCGCAGCGCGCGGCTGACCAGCACGCGGTTGATCTGATGGTTGACCTGCGTGAAATCAGTTGGCTTGAACGGCATCCGGATGTTGAATTCCGGCAAGGTGTACGCCAGCTCGCGTTCGACCGGATGGAACGGATAAGCCGTCTCCGGCCCTTTGGGCTGCAGCCACATCTGCACGCCGTGCTCTTTGGCGAATGCACGTACCAGCGATTCGTCGGCTTCGGTCAATGATTCAAGAATCCGCAACACCAGCGCCGTAACCTCGGCGCCAACGGCGACTTCAATCTGCGGCAGGCGATCGCGAACGGAGAGATCCTGAACCAGCTTGCGGAGCGGCATGAGCAACGCCGACACTTGCGGCGTTAGAACATCGCAAGTCTGCATGTCGGCGACGAAGTCGCTTTTTTTCTCATGAAACCCGACCAGCGCCCCGCCCTTGCCCGCGATCAGCCGCACAGACAAGCGCGCCCGGTAACGATACCCCCACGAAGGCCCGTGAATCGGCCGATAGATGGTCTCGGCGCTCAGCTTGCCAATCCGCTCGAGGTTGTCCTCGAGCACGCGTTGCTTGACCGCGATCTGTGCGCGAACATCGAGATGCTGCATGGAGCAGCCGCCACATTTGCTGAAATAGGGACATTTTGGACGCGTGCGCATCACGCTTTCGCGCAGCACCTTGACGAGCAACCCGTTCTCGAATGCCGCTTTCCGGCGGAAGGTCACGTACGAGACACGTTCACCCGGCAGCGCGCCTTCCACAAAGATAACCTTGCCCGGCGAGCCGTCCTCGGTGGCCGCGCGGCCGACTCCCTGCGCCTCCATATCGAGTGAATCGATTTCGATCTCGACCGGTGCGGCCGTCGGGTCCAACGGAACGATTCGGGCCGGCATGCTCCAGCGGCGGTTGGATTTTTTACGAGCGCGAGGCACCTGCGGACTTCCTGACTGATATTTGAACTGCGATGGGGACTGACGTCGAAGGGCAGGATTGTAAACGATGCGGGTGCGGCACTCGCCTGATGCTGCGGAAGGCTTATTGACCGAACGCCGCGAGATATTCCGCCCAGTGCGGCGCCGGCTCGAGCGCAAGGGCGTTCTTCACGACGTTGATTTCATCCGCATATTCTTCCTGCGAAAAACCGCCGCGCATCAACTGGAACCGGCAATACATCAGGTACGTATTGACCACGTCGGTCTCGCAGTAATTGCGGATTTCTTCGAGTCGTCCCTCCGAGAACGCTTGCCAGACCTTGCCACCGTCCATGCCGAGTTTTCCCGGAAAGCCGCAGAGCTTCGCCAACGCATCGAGTGGTGCATTCGCGCGGGCCTGGTACATCGCGAGCACGTCCATGAGGTCGGTGTGACGCGCGTGGTACCGGCTGATGTAGTTGTTGTAGCGGAATTCGCGGTCATCGCTTCCGAGGTCCCAGTACCGCGAAGCCGCTACGCCGTGGATCATCGCGCGATAGTGCAGTACCGGCAGATCGAAACCGCCGCCGTTCCACGAAACAAGTTGTGGCGTGTACTTCTCGATCACGCGAAAGAACGACTGGATCAGCGTGGCTTCGGTGTCCGTCGTAGTGCCGAGCGAGCGCACGCGAAATCCCGTGTTATCGCGAAACACGCACGAAATGGCGGAGATGCGCTGCAGATGGTGGGGCAGGAAGTCGTTGCCCACACGCTCCCGGCGCGCGGCGAATGCGTGCTCGGCGACTTCGGCGTCGGTGAGCGTGGCGGAGAGATCTTCGAGACGGCGAATGCCGTCGACATCGGGAATCGTCTCGATATCGAAAACGAGAATGGGTGTCATTGCTTTATTCGATGCTGCGTTTTTAAGGAAAGCGCTGACGAATCGCCGCCCGGATTGCGAAAGACTAGAGAACAGCGTCTTTGCGCACGCCGTTCGATGCAAAAAATCGCTTTAGCCGCACTAGCGCTTCTTGCTGGATCTGGCGCACGCGTTCGCGCGTCAGGCCCATTTCGTCGGCGAGTTCTTCGAGCGTGGCCGGCTCGATGTGGTTCAGGCCAAAACGTCGCTCGATGACGTGCCGGTGTTTGTCGGAGAGACGCGAAAGCCAGAGCTTGGTCAGCGTTTCCAGTTCACGATGCTGAACTTCGGAATCGGGCGACTGGCTGGCGTCGTCGGATAGAAGGTCCAGCAAACTGCTCGCCGGGTCCAGATCGAGCGGCGCGTCCAGCGACGCTGTGTGTTCGTTCAGCGCGAGGATGTCGGTAACTTCTTCAGGCGTCTTCCCGGTGAGATGCGCGATGTCGTCGATGCTTGCGTCGCGCCTGTCCGGCGCGATTGCCGCAGTGGAATTCGCCGAGCTTTTCTCGAGATGACGTTTCGCGCGCAGCACCTGATTGAGCTCGCGAATCACATGCACCGGCAAACGCACCGTACGCGCCTGATTCATGATCGCGCGCTCGATGCTCTGGCGGATCCACCACGTGGCATACGTAGAAAACCGGAAACCGCGCGTGGGATCGAATTTTTCGATGGCGTGCATCAGGCCGAGATTGCCTTCCTCGATCAGGTCGAGCAACGGGACGCCCCGATTCAGATAACCCTTCGCGATGCTGACCACCAGCCGCAAATTGCGTTCGATCATCACCTGCCGCGCCTCGAATTCGCCGGCTTTCGCAAGCCGCGAATAACGCTGCTCTTCTTCGACCGTCAAGAGCGGCTTGACGCTGATGCGATTCAGGTAATGCTGGATGGTGTCGGCAGTGAGTTCCGCCTGCAGGATCGATTTGAAGTCGTCAACGTCGGGCACGGTATCGTTTGCGCCCTCCACTGCTTCCTTGCGGTTTGATCCGCTGTCTTCGTCGCTATCCAGCTCGGCTTCAGCCGCTTCGGATTCCGACTCGTCAGCGTGGTTCGAAGCGCCGTCTTCCACCGTTGTCTGCGTGGGTCTGATTAAATCAGTCTCGGCTTGCGGCGGATGGCGCTTCGATTTAGGCATGATGATTTCGCTTATTGCGGCGGCAAATACGTCAGAGGGTCGACAGGTTTGCCCTGCCGGCGAACTTCGAAATGCAACATCACACGGTCCGAATCGCTGCTGCCCATCTCGGCGATCTTCTGCCCTTTTGTCACCGCGTCACCTTCTTTTACCATCAAAGCGCGGTTATGTGCGTATGCGGTCAGAAAAGTTGCGTCGTGCTTGATGATGATGAGATTACCGTATCCGCGCAGACCATTGCCGGAATAAACAACCCGTCCATCCGCCGCGGCATTGACCGGATCGCCCGGCGCGCCGCCAATATTGACGCCTTTGTTCTTGGCGTCGTCGAACGTGCCGAGAATCGGTCCGCGCGCCGGCCAGATGAACGCGGGTTGGGCCGCCGGCGCAGCCGCTGCCGCGCCGTTATCGATTCCGGTGGCGGGCTGGTTCATTGCCAGCCCGGGCGTCGCGCCCGGTACCGGAGGTTGCGGCGTTCCCATGCCGGACGATGAACCGTAAGCCGGCGCCTGCGGCAGCATGGTGCTGCCTGCGCCGTTGGTGGTGGCAGCACCGTTCGCGCCATTCGCGCCATACGTGCTCGTCAGCGGCTGCGCCTGCACGCCGCCGCCTACGATAGGCGCGGTAGACACGCCCGGCGTTGCGGCGGCAAGATTTGCACCCGGAGGCGCTACCCGCAGCAGCTGGTCAACTTCGATTTGATTCGGGTTCGTCATGTTGTTCCACGACGCGATATCCCGATAATTCTGGCCGTTTTCCAGCGCAATCCGGTATAGGGTGTCACCCGGTTTTACGCGGTAGTAGCCTGGCGGCGGCGGACCCGGCGGCAGGACGGCACCGTCCTGAGCGGCTTGCGTGCCGATCGCAGCTCCGGTCCGGTCGACGACCGGCGCATTGTCCATCCGTGTCGCGCACGCCGCCAGCACGGACAGCGCCGCGACACACACCATGCGCTGAACCACGGTCAAACCAGGGTTCGCGCTCACTTCTCGTTTAGCACGCAACATACTCATCGGTGTCAAATCACTCCGGATTTTAAAGGTACAAAGAAAACCCGATCAAGCTGCGACTCGCGCCATTGCGTGGGCGAAACGCGCTCGACGAGCGTCAGGATTTGCGCTTGCGCGGTTTGCGATCCGACCGGCGCAACCAGCCTGCCGCCAACGGCGAGTTGATCGAGCAGCGCTTGCGGAACATCGAGCCCCGCGCACGCTATGACGATGGCGTCGAACGGCGCGGCTGCCGGCAGTCCGAGCCGGCCATCGCCGTAATGCAAACGGATGTTCGGTACACGCAAGGGGCGCAAATTCAGCTTCGCGCGCTCCGACAACGGCCGAATCCGTTCAATGGAGTACACATCAGTTGCGACCTGCGACAACACGGCCGCCTGGTAACCACAGCCGGTGCCGATTTCCAACACGTTTTTCAGCGTTCGCCCCGCAGCAACCAGTTCGATCATTCGCGCGACAACCGAAGGTTTCGAGATCGTCTGGTGATGACCGATTGGCAACGCGGCGTCCTCGTAGGCCTGCGCCGCAAGCCCGGGGTCCACGAACATGTGCCGCGGCACCGCTGACATGGCCGCCAGCACACGCAGGTCTGTGATGCCGTTTGCGCGCAGCCGTTCGACCATACGTTCACGCACCCGTTCCGATGTCAACGCGTGCGTGCTGCCATGCGTTCCGTGCAACGCCGTCTTCCGGCCCGTACCGGACTTGACGTCCGGCTGCTGCACCGGCTTCGTATCCTGCGCCGCCTGAGCCTTCACGCTCGCGGCGAAGTCCCGCGTTTCGTTCAGGCGCGCACCGGAACGCAACGCCCCGGACTGATGGTGAGCCACAACCGCAGAAGGCTTCGGTGCGGCATGCGGCTTTCCTGCTGTCGTTCCCGGAACGCCGGCCGGCTTGACTACAGCGTTGGCCTTCGCTCCGGGATGAAGCGCCGTCGACAATTTCGCAACCTTTGCAGCCGCGGGTTTCAGCGTCGCGGCGCCGGCCTTGTGCGTTGCCCCCGCCGGCCGCGCTGCGCCGTTACCGCCCGCGATCGACTTCAGGACCGGCTTCGCGACCGGCCTGGCGTTCGATTTGCTGCTTGCATCGGGACGCGCAGTCGCTTTGCGCGGCTCGCGCACCAGGTCGGCGAGTGCCAGCGGGAAGCGTTTTGCGCGTTCTTCCGTCATGAACGGCTGCTCCGCGCCTCGGCCCACTCGCGCGTGGCGGGCAGCAGCTTGGTATGCGTGAGATCGAGTTGCAACGGCGTGATTGAAACATGTCCGTTCGCAATAGCATGAAAATCTGTGCCTTCGCTTGCATCGAGCGCGTCGCCTGACGGCCCGATCCACCAGATCGGGTTCCCGCGGGGATCGATTTGCCGGATCACCGGTTGCGAGGGATGACGCTTGCCAAGCCGCGTGATGCGCCACTCTCCCATTTCTTCGTAAGGCAGACTTGGAATGTTCACATTCAATAACGGATGGCCCGGCATGGGATGCGCCAGAAAATGCGCAACGATGTCAGCGGCAACGCGCGCTGCGTCTTCAAGATGCAACCAGTCGCGCCCGACCAGCGAGAACGCGATGGCCGGCACGCCGAACATGAAACCTTCTGTCGCCGCCGCGACCGTTCCGGAATATAACGTGTCCTCGCCCATGTTCTGGCCGTTATTGATACCGGAAACGACCAGGTCCGGCTGCTTTTCCAGCATGCCCGTCAGCGCGATATGCACTGAGTCGGTGGGCGTACCGTTCACGTAATTGAAACCGTTCGGCGCCGTGTGAATGGTGAGCGGGCGCGACAGTGTCAGCGAGTTAGAAGCACCGCTGCAATTCTGCTCAGGGGCCATGACCGTGACCTGCCCAAGCGGCTCCATGGCCGCGTGCAGCACGTTGAGCCCGCGGGCCAGATAACCGTCGTCGTTGCTGAGTAGGATTTGCATTCGACGATTGTAACCGAGGAAAGTAGGCCCGCGGCCCGGCCGTGGGGTCCTCGGCCGAACGGCCAGGTTTTCCGCGCAATGCTGGTTGATCTCGAGCGTTTTTCGTGCGTTTTATTAGACCGGATGGCTAACGCTGCGTCTCTGAACGCACGCCCGGGCAACGTCGTTTTACACTGGCGCATAGCGGATTTTTCAATGGAGACCCCATGCGCGCCATTCGATGCAACCAGTACGGACCGCCCGAATCACTCGTGCTCGACACCTTGCCGGATCTCCGTCCAGGCGCCGACGAAGTGGTGATCGACGTACGGGCGGCCAGCGTGAACTTCCCTGATGTGCTGGTTATCCAGAACAAGTATCAGACGAAGCCGGCACTGCCCTTCACCCCGGGCGCCGAGTTCGCGGGTGTCGTGCGAGAGGTCGGCATGAACGTCAGGCGGCTCAGCGTAGGCATGCGGGTCGCTGCTTACACCGCGCAAGGCGCGTTCGCCGAACAGGCGGTTGCCCGCGAAGCGGCCTGCATTGCCCTGCCCGAGGACATCGACTTTGCGAGCGCGTCGGCCGTCACGCTCGCGTACGGCACGTCGCATCACGCCGTGGTCGATCGCGGCGGCCTGAAAGCCGGCGAAACCATGCTCGTGCTCGGCGCGGCCGGCGGCGTGGGGCTGGCAGCGGTTGAAATTGGCAAGGCGCTTGGAGCACGCGTGATCGCTGCGGCGTCCAGCGCGGAGAAGCTGGCATTGTGCGTTGAACATGGGGCAGATGCGACCATCGACTATTCGAGCGAGAACCTGCGTGAGCGCATCAAAGAGCTGACGGACGGAAAAGGTCCGGACGTCATCTACGATCCGGTTGGCGGCGAGTATGCGGAACCGGCTTTTCGCAGCATCGGATGGAGGGGGCGTTATCTGGTGGTGGGGTTCGCCAACGGCGAGATACCGAGGTTGGCCCTCAATCTGACGCTGCTGAAAGGCGCCAGCATCGTGGGCGTGTTCTGGGGCCAGCACATACAACACGAACCCGAGCACGCAGGCGCAGCAATGAAGCAGATCTTTGGTTGGATCAAGGAACGCCGGCTTCGCCCGCACATCACGAAGCGTTATCCGCTCGCGCGAACCGCCGATGCATTGAGCGACATGGCGAGCCGGCGTGTCTCGGGCAAGATCGTGATCGAGCCGTGAACGATCGGCGTCAAGAGGGCCGCGTCACATCTTTTCGGTATCACCGGCGCTCGGCTGCCACTTCATCAGGCGGCGTTCGACGAACGCAACTATCCCGTCCAGGATCAGTGCGAATGCCGTGAGCACCAGAATGCCTGCGAACACGGTATTGATATCGAACGTGCCTTCGGCTTGAAGAATCAGGTATCCGACACCGCGTGCAGAACCCAGATATTCGCCCACTACGGAGCCGACAAACGCAAGTCCCACCGACGTGTGCAAGCTGGAGAACACCCAGCTTGTCGCGCTCGGCAAATACACATGCCGCAGCAGATGTTTGCGATTCGCGCCGAGCATGCGGGCGTTGGCAAGAACGACCGGACTCACTTCCTTCACGCCCTGATAGACGTTGAAAAACACGATGAAAAAGACCAGCGTCACGCCGAGCGCCACTTTCGACCAGATGCCGAGGCCGAACCAGACGGCGAAGATCGGTGCGAGGATGACGCGCGGCATCGAGTTCGCGGCCTTGATGTACGGATCGAAGAGCGCGCTCATCATGGGCGCCAGGGCAAGCCATAAACCAACCCCGAGACCCATTACCGTTCCAATCACGAATGCGAGCACGGTTTCGATCAGCGTGACCCAGAGATGCACGTAGATCTCGCCGGTCGTGAACCATTGCCAGATGCGCAACAGCACTTTCTGCGGTTCGCCAAAGAAGAATGCGGCCTTGCTCGAATCGTCGAAATAAAAAGCCGGCAACAGCGTCGGGCTGGTCAGCACATACCAAAGTAAGAAACACAGCACGAGCAGCAGCCACTGCCATACAACCAGGTTTGCGCGGTTCGGGCGCAACGTTTTCCACATGATCGATCTGCTCTTGTTAGCAAGCTAATTGGTGGATCAAACGGCTGTGAGCTGTTGCTTGTAGCCTTTCAGGACTTCTTCCCGCAGCACGGACCAGATCTGTGCGTGCAGTTCCACGAAGCGCGGATGCGAACGGATTTCGGCCACATCACGCGGACGCGGCAGATCGATCACGAACTCGCCGATCGGATGCGTGCCCGGCCCTGCCGACAGCACCACCACGCGATCGGACAGCGAAATCGCTTCGTCGAGGTCATGGGTGATGAAGAGCACGGCTTTACGCTTGGCTGCCCAAAGTTCGAGCAACTCGTTTTCCATGAGCTGGCGCGTCTGGATATCCAGGGCGGAAAACGGTTCGTCCATCAGGATGATGTCCGGATCGAGGATCAGCGTTTGCGCCATGCCCACGCGCTTTCGCATGCCGCCGGACAACTGATGCGGATAACGGTCGCCGAACCCGCCAAGACCGACGCGCTTTAACCACTCTTCGCCTCTCGCAGACGCTTCGTCTTTGGGAACGCCGCGAAACGACAAACCGGCTGTGACGTTGTCGAGTGCCGATCGCCAGGGCATCAGCGCTTCAGCCTGGAACATGTATCCGGCGCGGCGGTTGATCCCGTCAAGTTCGGTACCGAAGACGTTGACCGTGCCCGACGAAGGCGCGAGCAAACCCGCGCCGACGTTCAACAGCGTGGACTTGCCGCAACCCGTAGGACCGACGACCGAGACGAACTCGCCCGGCGCGACGCGCAACGTCGTCTCCTTGACCGCCGTGTAGCGGGAGCGGCGGTCATCGCGGGAGACGAACGTGCAGGTGACATTCTCCAGCGCGAGCGCGGGGACCGGTGTAGTTGTCGGCTGCATCGCTTATGCCTTGACCGAGGTCAACGCCTTCTTCACGAAGTCGTTGGTCCACGTCTTCGACAGGTCGATCGGCTTGCTTTTTACGGTTTCGTCGAAGGCTTGCAGCGTCTTGAGCGACGTCGCAGGGCCGTTTGCGGGCATCAGGCCATCGGGCGACATGGCTTCCTTCACGTGCTGCCATGCATCCAGATAAAGCGAACTGTCGCCGAGCAAGTATGCCTCGGGCACCGTCGAGATCAGGTCCTTGCCCGTTGCCGTCTGAAGCCACTTGAGTGCACGGACCATCGCGTTGGTGAGCGCCTGGGTGGTGTTCGGATTCTTCGTGATGAAGCTCTGCGACGCATACAGGCACCCTGCCGGCATGTCGCCGCCGAAGACCGCGCGGGTATCGGCGAGCGTGCGGGTGTCCGAGATCACTCGGATGTCGCCGGAGCGTTCCAGTTTGGTCATGACGGGATCGAGGTTCGCCATGGCATCGATCTGTCCCGACTGCAATGCAGCGACCGCGCCCGCTCCCGCGCCCACGCCGATGAACGACACGTCGCTCGCGGTGAGCCCGGCCTTTGCCAGAACGAAGCTCGCCATGATCGACGTCGACGAACCCGGCGCAGTCACGCCGATCTTCTTGCCTTTGAGATCGGCGATGCCCTTGTAGTTCGGCATCGCTTTCTTCGACACAGCCAGCACGATCTGCGGCGCGCGCCCTTGCAGCACGAACTCGCGGAACATCTGCCCCTTCGCCTGCAGCAGCAGCGTATGTTCGAACGCGCCCGACACCACGTCCGCGCTGCCACCCACCGCGGCTTGCAACGCTTTCGCACCGCCGGCGAAGTCGGAGATTTCGATCTCGAGCCCTTCGTCCTTGAAGTAGTTGCGGCGCTCCGCAATGGTGAGCGGCAAGTAGTAGAACAGGTTCTTGCCGCCGACCGCGATCGAAACCTTTGGATGCTCGAGCTTCGCTTGCGCGAACGCGAATGGGGTGTCTATCAATGTCCCGGCAGCGAGCGCCGCGCCGCTTGCGATGAAAGTCCTGCGTTGCATCTTGTCTCCTTCGTTTTTATTTTTCGAGGCTTTGGTTTGAACGCCGAGATATTTTGCGGAGGCTCAAATCACCCTGTCCGCCCGCAATCTTGCAATATTGTCAGGATCATACCCGAGCGATTGCAGGACATCATCGGTGTGTTCACCAAGTTGCGGTCCGAGCCAGCGTGTTCCGCCAGGCGTTTCCGAGAGCTTTGGCGTGACGTTCGGCAAGGCGATCTCACGGCCGTCCTGCCACGAAAATCGCTGGATCATCTGGCGCGCGATGTACTGCGGGTCGGTGAACATGTCGGCCACGCTGTAGATGCGTCCCGCGGGAACATCGGCAGCGTTGAGCACGGCGAGGGCTTCGTCGATCGTGCGCGTGCACAGCCACACGCGGATGGCATCATCGATTTCCCGCGTACGTGGCACACGTCCATCATTCGATGCCAGCGTCGGATCGTTGCCCAGATCTTCGCGGCCGATCGCCAGCATCAAACGCTTGAAGATAGGATCGCTGTTGCCGCCGATCACGATGCTGCCATCGCGGCACGGATACGTATTCGACGGCACGATACCCGGCAGCGACGCGCCCGTGCGCTCGCGGATCATGCCGTACACACCATACTCCGGCACCACGCTTTCCATCATGTTGAAGACGGCTTCGTAAAGCGCGACATCGACGACCTGCCCTTTGCCACCGTTCGCTTGCCGGTGATGCAGCGCCATCAGTGCGCCGATCACGCCGTGAAGCGCAGCAATGGAATCCCCGATCGAAATGCCGATCCGGGGCGGCGGCAAATCGGGATAGCCCGTGATGTGACGTAATCCGCCCATGGATTCGGCGATCGCGCCAAATCCCGGCCGGTCGCGATATGGCCCGGTCTGCCCATATCCGGACAAACGCACCATCACGAGGCCAGGATTTTCAGCGGACAAGACTTCATAACCGAGCCCGAGTTTCTCGAGCAGACCCGGCCTGAAATTCTCGACGACGATATCGGCTTCCTTGGCCAGCCGGCGGACGATTTCCTTGCCTTCCGGGGCTTTCAGGTTGATGGTCACCGACTTTTTATTGCGCGCCTGAACGGCCCACCATAGCGACGTCCCGCCCACTTCCGGATAGAGCTTGCGCCATTTGCGCAGCGGATCGCCGCCGTTCGGATCTTCGATCTTGATGACGTCAGCGCCGAACTCGCCCATGAAGCGCGAGGCGAACGGCCCGGCGATCAGCGTGCCGAGTTCGAGCACCTTGACGCCGGCGAGCGGTCCCGAGGTTGCGCTCATGGTGTCTCCTGCGTTGTTGTTTGTGACTTGCTTAAAGCGGAATCTCGAGCGCCTGGAAACGCGGCGAACCGTTTGAGAGCGTGTCGTTGAAGATCGCGGCCGGCCGCACCCACAAGCCGTGGTCGTGAGGCCACAGATGTTCGTAGACGATCATGGGCTCTTCAGTTTCGGAATGCCGCGCCACGCCAATCACACGATACAACCCGCCCTTGTAATGGCGATGTGTGGCCAATGCCAGTGCTTCTGCTTCGGTCATGTCGTTGTATGTCCTCGGGTCTATACCGAACGGCGATCCAGCATCGCGCGCGCGATCGTGCCTGCATCGACGTACTCGAGTTCCCCGCCCACCGGTACGCCGCGCGCGAGCCGCGTCACCTTCAGGCCCTTGGATTTCAGCGTCTGCGCGAGGTAATGCGCGGTCGCTTCGCCCTCGTTCGTGAAGTTCGTGGCGAGCACGATCTCCTTCACGATGCCATCGGTGGCGCGCTGGATCAGGCGATCGAAATGAATTTCCTTCGGCCCGATACCATCGAGCGGACTCAGCCGCCCCATCAGCACGAAATACAAGCCGCTATAAGTCAGCGTCTGTTCGAGCATGATCTGGTCGGCTGGCGTTTCGACCACGCAGAGCAATTCGGCGTCGCGCTCGGGATCGCTGCAGACTTCGCAGATTGCCGCCTCGGTGAACGTGTTGCATTTCTCGCAGTGCTGCAGATGCTCGGTTGCAAACATCAGCGACCGGCCGAGCTTTTCAGCGCCTGGCCGGTCATGCTGCATGAGGTGATAGGCCATGCGCTGCGCCGACTTGGGACCCACGCCCGGCAGAGCGCGCAGCGCTTCGACGAGCGCCGACAAGGCGGAAGGTTGTTTCATGCGCGGTGGCCGTTGCTCTGAGAGTTGGTGTGCTGGCAGCTTAGAACGGCAGCTTGAAGCCCGGCGGCATCGGCATGCCGGCGGTCATGCCGCTCATCTTTTGCTGCGTGGTGGCTTCGGCCTTGCGCACGGCGTCGTTGAATGCTGCGGCAACGAGGTCTTCCAGCATGTCCTTGTCGTCGGCGAGCAGGCTCGGATCGATCACGACCCGGCGCACGTCGTTCTTGCAAGTCATCGTTACCTTCACAAGGCCCGCGCCCGACTGACCTTCCACTTCGATCAGCGCGAGTTCGTCCTGCGCCTTCTTCATGTTGTCCTGCATTTGCTGCGCTTGCTTCATCAAGCCGGCGAGTTGGTTCTTCATCATGATCGGGCTCCTTGGGGAAAACGGTATAGAAAATGGGTGTCTATTGCGTGGCTGGCGTTCAGTACATGGCCATGCCAGCGAAGAATGTGCGCTTCGTTGCGCTTGAAACGATGTTCTCTAAAAGCTCAATTCGCCGATGCCGCATTCTGCCCGCCGCCCTGTGCGCTGCTGCCGTTCTCCGGCGAGATCGGCTTGATGGACCCCTGCACGATACTCGCGCCGAAATCGCGAATCAGGGACTGCACGAACGGGTTCTGCGTGATTTCCTTTTCCGCTTGCTGCTGGCGCTGGGCGCGAAGAGCCGCATCGACGGCCGCAGCCGTACGGCGCGCCGCCCCGACGCTCACGACCACTTCGAGCGGCCGGCCAAGCTTGTCGGCCAACGCCGCTTTCAACTTGGCAACTTGCGCACTTTCCGCGTATTGCGGAACCGGCACGACCAGTGTGATCGATCCGGCGTCGCACGCGGTCAGCTCGCTATTGAACGCGAGCTGATAAGCGATGCCCTTCAACGGCAAGTCCACGGCCAGCGAAGGCCAGTCGCCTGTGACGCCAATAGCATCGAGCGGGACGGCCGGCGGGAGCGGACGGGTGTCGGCCTTGGCTGCGGGTTTGGTCTCGGTCCTCGAACCAGGCGAGTCATTGAAGCGTACGTCGTCGGGGCCGCTTTCGAACGAGGGCACGAAACCGTCGTCCGGCGCCATGAAATACCCATCGTCCGATGAAGCCGGCTGATAATCATCCAGTGGAATCTCTTCCCACGGCGCAACGGCGCTGCCGTTATTGGCACCGGCGGGCTCGTTTGCGTTGCGCGCGGACGCGTCGGGCCGGGCATCGCTCGCAGGCGCAGGCTGCACGGACGGCGCGGCTGGACGCCGTGGCACCGGAACCTGGACGACCGGCGCGGCCTTCGGCGTTACTGACTTGCGCGCCTGTTCTGCCGGGCGCGCGCCCCGGTCCGACGATACCCGCATGCCGGCGCTGCGCAGTACATCAAGCGCCGCACTCGCGCCACCGGGAGTCCGCAGAGAAGCTGTTGCTACTTTTTCGAGCGGTGCGCTTTCGCTGGGCTCCGCTACCACGCGCACCACGAGTTCCTGTGCAGCAGCAGCCATGGGCGCCCGCTCAGGCTCGGAAACTTCCGCAACAGCAGGTTCGCTGTTTAAAGGAACTTCCGGTCCCGCGGTTTGAAGCGAAGAGGTATCGACGGGAGTTTGCGCTTCATCAGTGCCTTGCTCGACCGGCGCATCCTGATCAGCCGGCGCGGCTGGCAACGTGCCGGAAACATCGGCCAAACTACCCTCGATACCCTTCGCGGCATGCGCTTCTGATTCAGGAGCGTTGACGGAAGCCTCTGCACTGGCCAGGGGCGCCTCGATCGTCTTCGGACTGCGTGCATCAGCATCGAGCTCCGGCGCGGCCGCCGCCTTCGGCGTCACGTCGGCCGCAGCGCGAATACCGCTGGCTGTCACCGCGCCCGGCGCCGCGCTGCGAGCGCTCGTGGCGCTCACGCCGGCTCCCGCAGCCTTGACACGCGCGCCGCCCCCTCCTCCCGGACCACCCGCTGGTTCGAACGCCAGCATCCGCAGCAGCGTCATGGTGAACCCGGCGTATTCATCGGGCGCGAGACCCAGTTCACCACGCCCGATGGTCGCGATCTGATAGAACAGTTGCACGTGCTCGGCGCTGAGGGCACCGGCAAAACGGCGGATATCGCCGGCCTCCGGCCATTCATCGAGCACCGATGCCGGCGCAAACTGCGCCCATGCAACCTTGTGCAGCAATCCGGCAAGATCCTGCAGCGCCGTGGAAAACGACAGGCTCCGCAACGCCATTTCGTCGGCGATAGCCAGCACGCCCGGCCCGTCGCCGATCGCGAGCGTATCGAGCAAACGGATCAGATAACTCTGGTCGAGCGCGCCGAGCATTCCGCGCACGGCTTCCTCGGTCACCTGGTTCGCCGAGTATGCGATGGCTTGGTCAGTGAGAGACAGCGCGTCACGCATGCTGCCGTCAGCCGCACGCGACAACAACCGCAACGCCTGCGCCTCGTAAGGGATTTTTTCCTCGCCCAGCACGTGTTCCAGATGACCGACGATATGTCCCGCCGGCATCTGCTTCAAGTTGAACTGAAGACAGCGCGAGAGCACGGTGACCGGGATCTTTTGCGGATCGGTGGTGGCGAGGATGAACTTGACGTGTGCGGGCGGCTCTTCCAGCGTCTTCAACATGGCGTTGAATGCGTGGTTCGTGAGCATGTGCACTTCGTCGATCATGTAGACCTTGAAACGCGCATCGACCGGGGCGTACACGGCACGCTCGAGGAGCGCCGCCATCTCGTCCACGCCACGATTGCTGGCCGCGTCCATCTCCACATAATCGACAAAGCGTCCCTCGTCGATTTCCTTGCACGCCCGGCACACGCCGCACGGCGTTGAGGTCACGCCGGTCTCGCAATTGAGCGCCTTGGCGAAGATACGCGACAGCGTCGTCTTGCCGACACCGCGCGTTCCTGTGAACAGATAAGCGTGATGCAGCCGCCCGCCGTCTAGCGCGTGCGTGAGCGCGCGCACCACGTGCTCCTGGCCGACGAGCGAAGCGAAAGATTTGGGGCGCCACTTGCGTGCGAGAACTTGATAGGTCATGCCGAAATTGTATCAGCAACGTCAAGAGCCCAAAGCGTTTCCAAGGCGGGACGGCACGGGCTCGAACGGCGTTCGGCGCGCTGCGGGAAACGCATTGAAATGCGATTCAGGCGGCCATACATTTGACGCAAAGGAAGTAAGAGCTGGAGCGAAAGATGCGAGGAAACAGCAGAGATAAAAACAGGGGAGATGAAGCGAAGGTGACGAGCCCGACCCTCGGCACTGGTAGAAAACGGCTGTGGCTGCTTCGTTCCCGACCTGACCAGGTTGACCGCGCCACCATGCGAGGAGGCCCGTCACGCAGAATCATATCAGACCTGGTACGCATTGCGTACCCCCATCCTCAAGCGCCCTCGCGTTCACCCCCGTTCACCCCATCACCTCATGGCTCGCCGCGCTCTTTATCGACGCAGAAAAACCGGCTTGGAGATCTTGAAAAACGCGGGTCCGGGTACATCCTATCGGTACCCGGCAACGGATAGCAAAGTAAGCTAAGATGACATTTTGAAGCACCGGCTAAACACCGTGTGGCGGGCAGAAGCGGCATACCGGCAACGGTTTCGCGCCCACCCAAGCGAGCGGTTCTACACCCCGCGGCGCGGGAGAACAATTTCCTTGTTTTGGTGTATCGTGGCGAGCATTCAAACGCGGGCCTCGAATTCAGAGAGGTATCTACATAATGAGCGAATCGATCAAACATATTAGCGACGCATCCTTTGACCAGGACGTCACGAAGTCGGATAAACCCGTTCTGCTCGACTTCTGGGCCGAATGGTGCGGTCCCTGCAAGATGATTGCGCCCATCCTCGACGAAGTTGCCAAGGATTACGGCGACCGCCTGCAAATCGCGAAGATCAATGTGGATGAACACCAATCCACGCCCGTGAAGTTCGGTGTGCGCGGCATCCCCACGCTGATCCTCTTCAAGAACGGCGCGGTTGCAGCGCAAAAGGTCGGCGCCTTGTCGAAGTCGCAATTGACAGCGTTTCTGGACAGCAACCTGTGAGGTTGAATCCGGGACGCCGGCGTCAGGCAACTGATTCGGCGACCCGGATTCAGCAGCAAGTCTGCATTAGTGCACGGCCTGGCTTCGGTGCCCGGCCACGCAAGTAAAAAGCAAGTAAAAGCGATTAGCTGCACCTGTGGGATTCCCGCTAAATGTTGTGCGACCACAACATGCGCGAGTTCCATCGCCACCAGGCCTTTTCGAGGCTCCGTCGGCATGTGCTATGCTAGAATCCTAAGACTGCAAGACCAAGACGGTTTAGGTCCTTGAGCGTTCAGCTCACTTCTCCTCCCAAATTCTCTGTTGTACCTCTTCTCCCTGGCGGGAAATCCGTATGCATTTATCCGAGCTCAAGTCTCAGCACGTCTCCGCATTGATC
>Ga0153932_1000167_pt1 | contig 27875 bp, 29 predicted proteins | sample TSNJ016MetaG_FD_102273 | JGI IMG/M metagenome (GOLD analysis project Ga0153932, IMG submission 102273) | Attine ant fungus gardens microbial communities from New Jersey, USA - TSNJ016 MetaG | ecosystem: Host-associated > Fungi > Mycelium > Unclassified | place: USA: New Jersey, Wharton State...
CGTGCAGTTGATTGGCTTCGGAAGCTTCGGTTCGGGCAAGCGCGCAGCGCGCACCGGCCGTAACCCGAAGACCGGCGAATCCATTAAGATTCCGGCCGCCAAGACCGTCAAGTTCACGGCTGGGAAGGCATTCAAGGACGCAGTGAACAAGCGGTAAGTGCTAGCCGATTGTGAGTATGAAACCCGCCTTTGGCGGGTTTTTTTTTTCGCTCGCGTTTTGTCTGTCTCAGCGGTTGTGACTGCGCTAGTGGCCGTGGGCGCCGCAGTCGCAATCATCGCCGTGGTCATGATCGTGGTGATCATCATGGTCATGGTCATCCATCTCCCACGATGGAAACGGGTCAGCCAGCAATCCCTCCGACGCTTGCGACCATTCCGTATCGGTGACAAGGCAGGCGTCGAAAGCCGCGCGCCAATGCGATTCGTCCAGATCGGTTCCGATCATCGCCAGTTCCTGACGACGGTCGCCGATAGTCATATCGTCCGCTTCACCGTACCAGTCCGCGGCAATTTCAGCTTCGAGTTCGGCATCCCCCGTCGGCCATTCGCTGCGCCCCTGCGCCGCCCACCACATGCCCGCTGGACCATGACGCAATGCGCCACCCGCTTGCGACAATGAGCCGCCAATATCACTGCGTGTCGCCAGCCAGAAAAAGCCCTTGCAACGCAATACACCCGGCCATTCCTGATGCACGAGCGACCACAGCCGTTCAGGATGAAACGGCCGGCGTGCGCGATAAACAAAGCCGCTGATATCGGCGTCACCGGATTCTGATGCCGCATCCGGATCGGCGTTCAGCATCGCCAGCCAGCCGGGCGCGCTCGACGTTGCATCGAAGTCGAAGCGATCCGCGTTGACTAATTCGCTCGCTGCGACCGCACCATGAAGGGCATCGATCAGCTCGGCGCGCGGATTGAGCGCATTCAGGATGCGCCGAAGTTTGGCGAGCGTTTCGGCATCGACGAGATCCGTCTTGTTGATCACGATCACGTCGCAGAACTCGATTTGCGCGATCAGCACTTCCACGATCGTGCGGTCATTCTGTTCATCGCTAGGTTCATTGCTTGCCAGGCCGCGCTCGCTCAGCGCATCCGTCGACGCGTAATCGCGCGAAAAGCTCTCCGCGTCGACAACCGTCACAATTGTGTCGAGATGCGCGATGTCGTTATCGAAGACCAGGCTTTCGGCGATCAGCTGCGGATCGTCGGTACCGGACGCTTCCACCACGATCGCATTGAAGCGCGCTTCGGCCGCGGCGCTGCTGATTTCATTCGATAGATCATCGATCCGGCCGCGAACCACCGCGATGGACGTGCCGGCATGATGGGCGAGCAGATGCTCGAGCAGCGTGGTTTTGCCTACGCCTGGCAAACCGGCAAGCACGGTAACGGGCAGGGGTTGATTCATCGCGTTTGGCATCGAAAGAGGGCGCGAAGTCGCGCGAGCGGCCGTTGAAAACGGTGGCGCTTTTAAGAAAACCCGCCTCGAATAGCGGCGAGCTGGAACGCGGAATTGTGCATCAAACGCGGCTGGAACGCCGCGCCGTGCGATGAAATACAGAAGAAACAGAAGAAGTGAAGCGAACCTGAATCAGCGCGATGCCGTCAGCAACTTCCACTTGCCGAGGATAGCGATGATCTGCCTGGAGTATTGATCGCGCAGCGTTGGCGTTTCCGAATGGTAAGCACCCACCGCCTGCCACGTGTTGCCATACTTGTTCATCTTCTGGCGCAAATGCCACGCGGCGATATAAACCGACTTGCACGGCTGCATCAGCGTGGTGGTCGAGATCCCATACTGGGCGAGCTGCGTCAGGTGAACGGAATTGATCTGCATCAGACCATAGTCGATGGAACCATTCGCGTTCTTGTTCATTGCGTCCGGCTGGTTGTGCGACTCTTGCCAGGCGATCGCCCGCAGGATCAGCGGATTGACCTTTTGATACTTGGCGGCTTCGTCGAAGCAGTCGGCGTGCGCGGGCGCGGCTGCCAAGAAGGCGCCGAAGCCAATCGCAAAGAGTCGCAAGAATATTTTCATCATGTTGGGTACCACCTGATCGACTGTGCGTCCTGCGTCCGCGGAAAACTTGGTAAGACGCGGTAAGGCTTGGTAAACACGGGAAAACCCACGCATCCGGCGCGCCGCAGCGCTCGTATCATACCCGGCAGACTATGGGGTTTTAAATTTCTCTATCCGACATAGCCAAGCCCCGTGACGCCATTTAGTCCGAAAGGCATCAGAAAGTTAGACAAATCGAACCCGTTTGTCTTTATAGGCACATGAATTCCGAATCGCTCTACTGGACGGGCGAAAGCGAACAAATATGACAAATTCAACCGCTTCCCTATATGGAAAGGGCTGAGTAAGGGTCAAGGCAGATCGCTTTTTATCAGAAGTTTTGCGGAGATTTGTGACGCTTTGATATTTCAGGATAGTCGGCCAGAGATTAGTGCTTTTGTGACAAACCTGACATGAAAAGCTGCTATGGTTCACGTTTTTGGGTTATGGCATTGCCCGGGCACCGGCCCTGGAAACGTCTGTTTTAAGCCTTCATGGTGTTAAGAGCGTCGAAAGACGCACGACACGGCGGCTTGCAGCGACGTGATCAGCAGGTCTAGACATCACACTCCATGAGAAGAAAACGTATGGCATTGCGTCGCGTCGCGATGGCTTTGCTGGTGGCCGGTCTTGCCACCACGCAAATTGCGCACGCACAGGTAACGCTTAATTTCGTCAACGCGGATATCGATCAGGTTGCGAAGGCGATCGGTGCAGCGACCGGAAAGACGATCATCGTCGACCCCCGGGTCAAAGGGCAGTTGAACCTCGTATCGGAAAATCCGGTGCCAGAGGATCAGGCTTTGAAAACGCTGCAGTCCGCATTGAGAATGCAGGGCTTCTCGCTCGTGCAAGATCACGGCGTGCTCAAGGTTGTGCCTGAAGCCGACGCGAAGCTGCAGGGCGTGCCGACTTACGTCGGTAATGCGCCCACCGCGAGAGGCGACCAGGTCATCACGCAAGTGTTCGAGCTGCACAACGAATCGGCCAACAACGTGTTGCCGGTTCTGCGTCCGCTGATCTCGCCGAACAACACGATCGCGGCCTACCCGGCGAACAACACGCTGGTCGTCACCGACTATGCCGACAACGTGCGGCGTATCGCGAGCATCATCGCGGGCATCGACACAGAAGCGGGCCGGCAAGTCGCCGTGGTACCGCTGAAGAACGCAAACGCGCTCGACGTTGCGGAGCAACTGAACAAGCTGCTCGATCCGGGCTCGGTGGGCAGCACCGACGCCACGCTGAAAGTCACCGTCACCGCCGATCCGCGCACGAACTCGCTGCTGTTGAAAGCCTCCAGCGGCGCACGGCTCGCCGCGGCCAGGCAGCTTGCGCGCAGCCTTGACGCAGCTACCACGCAGCCGGGCAACATGCACGTGGTCGCCCTGCGCAACGCCGACGCCACGCGTCTCGCCAAAACCTTGCGCGCGATGATGGGCAAGGGCGGCAGTGACAGTTCGTCGTCATCGGGATCGGGGTCGTCGAGCAGTTCAAGTTCATTTGGCCAGAACGGTTCTGGTTCGTCCACCGGCACCAACGGCTTGCCGCCGCTGCCGGGTGGACTTGGCAGCAGCAGTTCGTCGTCGGGCAGCAATCCGATGGGCGGCGGCGGCCAGAGCAAGGACTCCGGCTTCGGTAACAACAACGACAACAGCAGCGGTTCCAGCGATCAACCCGGCAACGGCATGATCCAGGCCGATACGGCCACGAACTCGCTGATCATTACCGCGTCGGATCCCGTGTACCGCAACTTGCGCGCAGTGATCGACCAGCTCGATGCCCGCCGCGCGCAGGTTTATATCGAAGCGCTGATTGTGGAGCTGTCGGCAACGACGGGCGCGAATCTCGGCATTCAGTGGCAAGGCGCGCTGCTTTCAAACAGCGGCAACAACGGCGTGTACGGCAGCACGAACCTGGGCTCGGGTACGTCGAGCATTGTCGACTTGACGGCAGCCGGCGCCACGATCGCGAACAATCCGGCGGCGCTGGCGGGCCAGACGAACATCCTCACGCAAGGCCTGAACATCGGCCTGCTGCACAAGTTCGGCAACTTCTTCGGCTTGGGCGGTTTGCTTCAGGCACTGTCGACGTCGGCGGATGCGAACATTCTTTCCACGCCTAACCTCATCACGCTGGATAACGAGGAAGCGAAGATCGTGGTCGGCCAGAACGTCCCGGTGGTCACCGGTTCGTACGCCACCCCGACCGCCAATACGGGCACGTCGGTCTCCGCGTTCAATACGTTCGACCGGCGCGACGTGGGGGTGACGCTGCACGTGAAACCGCAGATCACGACCGGCGGCATCCTGAAGCTCCAGCTGTATCAGGAAGATTCCAGCGTCGATAACACCACGATCAACAATCCCGGCGGCGTGACGATCAACACGCGCTCGATCCAGTCGACCATCCTGGCGGACGACGGCGAAATCGTCGTGCTCGGCGGCTTGATGCAGGACCAGTATTCGACGAGCAACAGCAAGGTGCCTTTGCTCGGCGATATTCCGTGGATCGGCCAGTTGTTCCGCAGCGAAGCGAAGACGCGGACCAAGACGAACCTGATGGTGTTCCTGCGCCCGGTGATCGTGCGTGATCAGGCGACCAGTTCGCAAATCTCGAACGATCGCTACGAATATCTGCGCCAGCAACAGTACAACTCCACCTCCGATAACCGCATCGAAAAGGATAAGGACGTGCCGGTTCTGCCGCCGGCGCCGATCGGCCCGAGCCAGGGCGGCGTGCCGTCGCAGAACCTGTTCGACCTGGACAACATGACACGCTCGCCGTCACGCGGCGGCAGCACCACGTTGCCGCAAGTGGCGCCTCCGAAGGTGCAGGGTCAACAGGGACAGTATCAAGGCCAGCAGCAATATCAGACGGCGCAGCCGCCGGGCCAGTATCAGGGGCAGCCGGCGAACGTGAATAATTACGCTGTGCCGAATAATTCGGCGCCGGGCGTGCCCCTCAACGGCGACGCGGGAGCCAAGCCGTGAATACGCTGAGCGCGTCCGTCGCGAACGTCGCCACGAGCACGCCGTCGCCGCTCGCGGCACGGCTGATTCCTTACGCGTTCGCGCGGACCGGGCAGATCCTGGTCGCGCACCAGCACGCGGACAGTATTGAAGTGTGGATCAGCGATAAAACCAGCGACGCCGCACTCGCCGAAGTCGCTCGCAACTTCGGCGCGCTTTCGATCGTGCGTTTGCCGGTGGCCGAACTCTCGGCTGCAATCAATTCGGCGTACTCGCGAAACGATGGCAGCGCGGCGCAGGTCGTCGGTGAAGTGGAAGGCGAAGTCGATCTGTCGCGGCTGATGCAGGACATTCCCGAGATCGAGGACTTGCTCGAATCGGAAGACGACGCGCCGATCATCCGCATGATCAACGCGCTGCTGACGCAAGCGGCGCGCGAGCAGGCATCGGATATTCATATCGAACCGTTTGAGACGTCTTCGGTGGTGCGTTTTCGTGTCGATGGCACCTTGCGCGACGTGGTGCGCCCGAAGAAGGCGCTGCATGGCGCGCTGATCTCGCGTATCAAGATCATGGCGCAGTTGGACATTGCGGAAAAACGGCTGCCGCAGGATGGCCGCATTACGCTGCGCGTAGGCGGCAGGCCGGTGGACGTGCGTGTGTCCACGCTGCCGACCGGGCATGGCGAACGCGCGGTGCTGCGTCTGCTGGAAAAAGATGCGCAGCGGCTGAACCTCGAAACACTGGGCATGGCACGCGACACGCTGGTTCACTTCGACAAGCTGATTGGCCGCCCGCACGGCATCGTGCTGGTGACCGGGCCAACGGGTTCCGGTAAAACGACCACCCTTTATGCCGCGATGTCACGGCTTGAAACGGCCACCACCAACATCATGACGGTGGAAGATCCGATCGAATATGACCTCGGCGGGATTGGCCAGACGCAGGTGAACGAGCGCATTGGCATGACCTTCGCGCGTGCGTTGCGATCCATTTTGCGGCAGGACCCCGACATCATCATGATCGGCGAAATCCGCGATCTGGAAACAGCGCAGATCGCGGTGCAGGCTTCGCTGACGGGTCACCTCGTGCTCGCAACGCTGCATACGAACGACGCGGCATCGGCGGTCACGCGTCTTACCGATATGGGCGTCGAACCGTATCTGCTCGCGTCATCGTTGCTCGGCGTGCTGGCGCAGCGGCTGGTGCGGCAGTTGTGCCCCGTGTGCAAGGTAGAAAGCTCAGAAGATGGCCACATTCATTGGCACGCGGTCGGTTGCGACAAGTGCGGCCACTCGGGTTATGCGGGGCGTCGCGGCGTGTATGAACTGCTGCTGCTCGACGATCCGCTGCGCGCGCTGATTCATCGAAATGCATCGGATGCCGAAATATTGGCGGCCGGCCGAGAGCAGGGCATGCGCACGCTGCGCGAGGATGCAAACCGGTGGCTCGCGACCGGCGCAACGTCGCTGGAAGAAGTGCTGCGTGTGACGGGCGGAGATTAAACATCCATGCCGGCGTTTCGTTTTGAGGCAATCGATCAGGCGGGCAAGTCGCAGAAAGGCGTACTCGATGCCGACAGCGCCCGTGCCGCGCGCAGCCAACTGAGGACGCAGGGGCTGACGCCGCTCGTGGTCGAAGCGGCGGCTACTCGCACGCGGGGCGAGCGCAAACAGCGGTTATCGCTGGGAAAACGCTTGTCGCAACGCGAGCAGGCCATTCTCACGCGGCAAATCGCCAGCTTGCTGACAGCGGGTTTGCCGCTGGGCGAGACGCTGTCGGTGCTGACCGATCAATCGGAGCGCGATTACGTTCGCGAGCTGATGGCCGCGATCCGCGGCGAAGTGCTCGGCGGCCATTCGTTCGCCAATGCGCTGGCGGAACATCCGCGTGATTTCCCCGAAATTTATCGCGCGCTGGTGGCGGCCGGGGAACATACCGGCAAGCTTGGACTGGTGCTGTCGCGGCTCGCGGATTACATCGAGCAACGCAATGCGCTGAAGCAGAAGATCGTGCTCGCGTTCACCTATCCGGCGATCGTCACCCTGATTGCCTTCGGGATCGTCACGTTCCTGCTGAGCTACGTGGTGCCGCAAGTCGTGAACGTGTTCGCCAGCACGAAGCAGGCGCTGCCGTTCCTCACCATCGCGATGATGGCGCTCTCCGGCTTCGTGCGGAACTGGTGGTGGGCGGGGTTGATCGGCGTGGCGTTGCTGAGCTGGATCATCAAGAGTCTCCTCGCGCGGCCCGGGCCGCGCATGGCGTTCGACCGATGGCTGCTCACCGCGCCGCTGCTCGGCAAACTCGTGCGCGGGTATAACACCGTGCGTTTTGCCAGCACGCTCGCGATCCTGACCGCAGCGGGCGTGCCGATCTTGCGCGCGCTGCAAGCCGCGGGCGAAACGCTGAGCAACCGCGCGATGAGCGCGAACGTCGACGACGCGATCATCCGGGTGCGCGAAGGCACGTCGCTGTCGCGCGCGCTCGGTAACACGCGGACGTTTCCGCCCGTGCTGGTGCACTTGATCCGCTCGGGCGAAGCGACCGGCGACGTCACCACCATGCTCGACCGCGCCTCCGAAGGCGAAGCGCGCGAACTTGAACGCCGCACGATGTTTCTCACGAGCCTGCTGGAACCGCTGCTGATCCTGGCGATGGGCGGCGTCGTACTGGTGATCGTGCTGGCGGTGATGCTGCCGATCATCGAATTGAATAATCTGGTGCAGTGAAGAAGCCCATCCCATGAATGCATTCCAGACCCGCCTGCTATCGCTTATCGCGCTCGCCATTTTTTGCGCGACGCTGACGTGGTGGGTGATCACGCTGACGACTCACCAAAGCGCGCCGTTGCCGGCGGCGGCGGCAGGGCGCGCGCCATCGGTGGAACAGGCGGCTACCTTGTTCGGCGGGCAGTTGCAGCATCAGGAAAACCAGGACGTGCACCTGTTCGGGATCCTCGCGCTGCAACACGGCGCGGCGGCGATCGTCAGCTACGGCGGCGAACCGGCGAAAGCGATCTCGCTGGGCGGGCCGCTGACGCAGGGCGTGACGATCAAGGAAGTGCGCGCGCGTTCGATCATCATCGACAGAGGCGGCAAGCGCTCCGAAATCTTCCTGCCGCCAAATGCGCCCGGCCCAACCATTTATGTGCGCTGAATGTGCGCTGAAGCCGTTCGAGATCAAGCCAATCGGACGAGGCGCCCCTTACGAAATGAAACCTGCCAGGCCGGAGCTATAGAATGCTTGCCTGCCCTTCGCGACCGTTGATTGTTCAGACGAATAGTCCATGGTCCAGATCAGGGCGGCGGATGGGCATCGAACATCGTGTCGGGCCTGAGGGCTTTACGAATCAATTGGAAAGGAAGATCAAGTCATGCAAATGTGGATGAAGCGCCGCTATGAGCTGCAAATGGCGCAAGGTACTCAGCAGTCGCGTCGCCAGCGCGGCTTTACGCTGATCGAAATCATGGTCGTGATCGCGATTCTCGGCATTCTCGCCGCGTTGATCGTGCCGAAGATCATGAGCCGACCGGACGAAGCGCGTCGCGTGGCGGCGAAGGCGGATATTGGCTCGATCATGCAGTCGTTGAATCTTTATCGACTCGATAACGGCCGTTACCCGACCCAGGAGCAGGGGCTGCGTGCGCTGGTCGAAAAGCCGACCACCGAACCGATCCCGAACAACTGGAAAGGCGGCGGTTATATGGATCGCGTTCCAATGGATCCCTGGGGCAAGGAATATCAGTACCTGAACCCGGGTGTGCATGGCGAGGTGGACGTATTCAGCTACGGCGCCGACAGCAAACCGGGCGGCGAGGGTAATGACTCCGATATCGGCTCGTGGCAATAGGCTTTTTGAGCCTCTCCTTGCCGCTCTTTAACAGAAGCTAATCGACGTGAACATGCAGCACAAGCCGGACTGTTCAGCACCCGATGCCGAGGCGGCGCGTCGCGCGAAGGTGCGGCCGCAGGCCGGTTTTACGCTGCTGGAAATGCTGGTGGTGCTGGTGATCGCGGGATTGCTGGTGGGACTGGCGTCGGTGAAGCTCACGCGCAATCCGCGCACGGACCTGAATGAGGAAGCGCAGCGTCTCGCGCTCCTGTTCGAATCCGCGGGCGACGAAGCGCAGGTGCGGGCACGGCCTATCGCTTGGCAGCCGCTCGACGGCGGTTTTCGCTTCGATATGCGCACGGAAGACGGCTGGCGGCCGTTACGCGACGACCTGCTGCGCCCGCGCCGCTGGGAAGGCGGCGTGACGGGCGTGACCATCCAGTATGTGGGTACGGATCAATCGGCGGCGCGGGTGGTGTTCGGCACTGAAGCTATCGATACCCCGATGGAAGTGACGCTCATCTCGGCATCGGGGAGCGTGTCGATCGTGGGAACGGGCAACGGCCGTTATCAGGTGCGCTGATGTCGACTCCGTCAAAACCAAGGTCAACGCGTGGTTTCACCATGATCGAAGTGCTCGTCGCGCTGGCGATCATTGCGGTGGCGCTGGCGGCGTCGCTGCGCGCCGTGGGCGCGCTTGCCAACGGCGAGTTGGATTTGCACCGGCGGCTGCTGGCCGGCTGGAGCGCCGATAACGAACTCGCACAATTGCGTCTTACGCATAAGTGGCCGGACATTGGAACGCGCACGTTCGATTGCTCGCAGGGCAATCTCAAGCTGATTTGTACCGACCGCGTGTCGCCCACGCCGAATCCAATTTTCCGGCGCGTGGAAGTCGTCGTGGAGTCGCCGGGAATCTCCGGCAACCTCGCGCAAATGGTCATGGTGGTGGCGAATGAAACCAATCGTTCGCTCTAGGCGCAGCGGTCGTGGCCATCGTGGCGCTCACGGCTTTACGCTGATCGAGATGCTGGTCGCCATCGCGATCCTCGCGGTGATCGCGGTGCTCTCGTGGCGTGGCCTCGACCAGATCATGCGCGGCCGCACGACCATCACGAACGCGATGGAAGATGAACGCGTGGTGGCGCAATTGTTCGACCAGATGCGCATCGACGCCCGCCAGGCCGCCACCGACGACGAAGCCGGCGAGGCCGCGGTCGCTATCGGCGGGAATGCGCTGCAGATTGTTCGCGGCGTCTACACACAAGGCGTGGCGCCGCGCTTGCAGGTCGTGCGCTACCGCTTGACCGACAGCGGCCGCGTGGTCCGTTTTGCATCGCCGCTGGTCGCAAATGTGGGTGACCTGCGGCGGGCGTTATCGGCGTCGGACAATTCGGATGGGTGGACCTCGATCCCGCTGATGGGCGGCGTCTCGACCTTCGCCACGCGCGCCTATGTGCCCCAAACCGGCTGGACGATGCGCATGGGCGACGTGGCTGCGCGAATCACGCAGAACGATAACAACCTGAAAGTGCCGCAGCTCGGCAACGAGCCGTTGCCGCGCGCAGTGACGGGTATTCAGGTCGCGGTCGGCGCGCACAATCTGGCGCTGCCGATCACGCGCGTGTTCCTGATCGGAGAATGACCATGCATTCTTCATCGGCTCAGGCGAAACGGCTCAGGCCAGCGACGCCTTCCAGGCATTTGCGGCAGCAGCAGCGGCGGCAACAGCGTCAGCGCGGCGTGGCGATCATCAGCGCGCTGCTGGTCGTGGCGCTGTCGGCGATCATCGTGTCGGGCTTGTTGTGGCGCCAGCAAGTGCAGGTCCGCCGTATCGAGAACCAGCGGCTGCTCGCGCAGGCACAGTGGATTTCGCGCAGCGCGCTCGACTGGACCCGGCTGATCCTGCGTTCCGAAGCCGATTCCGCGCCGAATGTCACGTATCTCGGCGGCGTGTGGGGTGTGCCGATCGCTAAAACGCGGCTGTCGGACTTTCTCGGACAGATTGGCGATGTCCGGGCGCAGCAGGGCGCGTCCACTTATCTGTCGGGATCGATTGAGGATGCGCAGGCTAAGTTCAACCTGCGCAACCTGGTTTCCACGCCCACGCCGGGCTTGCTGATCATCAATGTGCAGGAGATCGCGTCGTTCCAGCGGCTGCTGACGCTGCTCGGGCTCGATGCGTCGCTGGCGAAGAACGTCGCCCTGCGGATTCGCTCGGGATTGGCGCAATCGGCGACGCGGTTCCAGACGCAATCGACAACCGCCGCCGCGAACAGCACGCCGTCCTCCACGCTGGCCGCGATCGCGCAGGGCGGCGGAACGGGCGGCGGCAATTTCACCGACGACCCCGGCCTCGCCGATGCCGACAGCAACGCGCCAGTCGCGCCGCTCCAGATGATCGACGTGGAGTCGCTGCTCGATATTCCCGGTTTTTCGCCGGAAGCCGTGGAGAAATTGCGGCCGTTCGTGACGGTGCTGCCGACCACGACATCGGTGAACATGAATACCGCGTCGGCCGAAGTGATTGCCGCGACGGTGCCCGGCATGTCGGTGTCGCAGGCGCAGGCGTTTGTCGCGCGCCGCGAGACCGTGTTTTTCCACGATGTCAGCAACGTGCAACTCGCGCTGACTGGCGCGGGTGCGCAAACGACGAACATCGACCCGAATCAGATGGACGTCACCACGAAATATTTCCTGATCCACGGCCGCGTGCAGCACGAGCGGTCGGAAGTCGACCGGACGACCTTGCTGTATCGCGATCCGGCGACGCATTCCACGCGTATCGTCTATGTACGCGACCAGCTTTGATGCGTTTTTAATGCGTACCGATCTCGTAGTACGCGCAGTACAGTAAATAACTTTCGATACAGAACACTAGAGAGCGGCCTTGAGCACATTGATCGTCCTACTGCCGCCGCGCGACCCGGCGGTGCGCTCCGAAGAGTGGAATTTGCCGGAGCTGCCGTTTCTGCTGCTCGACAAGCGCAATGTCACGCAGCGGTCCGGCCGTTCCGCGCTGTCGCTGCTGCCGCGCGCGAGCGCGACGGTGCTGATTGTCGCTGCGCGCGACCTGTTGCTGACGGCGGCGCAAATGCCGCCGCTGAAAGGGCCGCGCTTGCGCCAGGCCTTGCCGAACGTGGTCGAGGACCAGCTGATCCAGGATCCGCAGACGTGCCATATCGCCGTCGATCCGGTCGCGCTCGCGAGCGGCCGGCGCGTGCTGGCGGTGATCGACCGCGGCTGGTTCCGCTTCGTGCTCGAGGCGTTTGCGAACGCGGGTCATCGGAACGTGAAGGCCGTGCCGGCCATGCGCTGCCTGCCGCTGCACGCAAGCGTCGCCGATACCCCGAATCCGTTCGTCGCGGGCATCCTGGGTGACGTGGTGGCAACGGCCCCGGCTTTGCTCGGCGGCGATACCCTCCGGCCAGCCGAAAGCGCGACGACGCGCGTCGAGATCGCCATTGCGCGCGGCGAACACGCGGCGCTGGGCGAAGGCCTTGCAATTCCCGCCGACGCCGTGACATCCACGCTCACCGCACTCGCGGGCGCACAGCCGGCAACGCTGTACAGCCTGCGCGACGTTCCTGGCTCTGAGCCACGGATGGCGTCGACGCGGCCCGCGTTTCCCGGCGCTCAGCCGCTGACGTTCGAAACCCTTGCACGCAACGCGCTCGCGAACCACTTCGACTTGTGCCAGTTCGAGTTCGCCGCGCAGCCGTGGCGGCTCGACCGCGCGACCATGCGGCGCCTGAGACTGCCGGTGGCGCTGCTGGCTGGCGCGCTGGTGATATCGATGATCGGTATCAATATCCAGTGGCTGCAGCTCGCCCGGCAACGCGACGCGATCAACGCGCAGATGACCGAAACGCTCCTCAACACGTTCCCGAAAACCACGGTCGTACTCGACGCACCCGACCAGATGTCGCGTCAGCTCGACCGCTTGCGGCTGGTTTCCGGGCAACTGTCGCCGTCCGATTTCCTTTCTCTCGCCGATGCCCTCGCCCGTGCGCTCGGCCCGATCCCGGTGAACGGGATCGCAGGGCTGGATTACCACGACCGGCGGCTGGAAGTGACTTTCAAGCCGGAAACCAAGGTCGATCCGGGCTTGCAAAGACGGTTGGAGGCGAACGGACTGGCTGGTGGTATCGACAGTAATTCCGGCAAGTGGACCGTCAGGAGCGCCCAATGAAACAAGCCATCATCGACACATGGGGCGAGTTCTGGAACGCACGCACCCAGCGTGAAAAAACCATCCTGATGTGGGGTGGCCTCGTGGCGGCCATCGCCGTGGTTTATCTCGTCCTGTGGGCGCCTGCCTACGAAGGCCGCGCGCGGCTTCGCAACTCGCTGCCCGCCATGCAGCTCCAGCTCGCGCAGATGACCGCGCAAGCGAACGAGGCGCGCTCGCTTGCGGGCGGCGGGCAGGGCGTCACCCCGACCGGCCCCGCGTTGCGCGACGCGCTGTCAAAGTCCCTCACCGATAACAACATGCCCCCCGCCCAAGTCCAGGTGGTCGCCGCGGGCGTGCAGATCCAGTTGAAGAACGCATCGTTCCCGGAATGGACGGTGTGGCTCGATAGCGTCAGGAAGCAGTTCAAGGTGCAAGTCAGCGAGGCGCACATCACGGCGCTCAAACCCGACGGCCAGGTGGATCTGACGGCATCGCTGCAACCGGCCCAGGCGCCATGAACTACGGCATGCGGCGGCTTCTCGCGGCTTGGCCGTGGTTCGTGGTGGCGGGAATATCGGTGGTCGTGACGCTGGCCGTCATGCTGCCGGCCGCCTGGATCGTGCCGCAATTCGCGAAGTCGACGGACGGCCACGTGAATCTCGTCGATCCGGCCGGTTCGCTCTGGAAGGGTTCGGCCACGCTGATGCTGGCGACAGGCGGCGGCGCGGGCGCTGCCGACGGCGCGACGCTGCTGCCGGGACGAATCGAGTGGCACACGGCTTTCTGGCCCTTGTTCACCGGCCACGTGCGCATGGAGATGCGCCAGACGCAATCCATGCCGGACTCGGTTTTCGTCGATGCCAGCCTGTCCAGTTCGACGGTTTCCCCGGGCGCGATTGCCGTGCCGGCGAGCCTGCTCGTGGGTCTGGGCGCGCCGTTCAACACGCTCAACATGGAAGGCAATGTGCGGCTGACGTGGACCGAATGGCGGATCTTGGGGCAGAACACGTACGGGCAGGTGATCGTGACGCTCGCCGACATGGCGTCCAGCGTGTCGCGCGTGAAGCCGTTGGGGTCGTATCGAGTGGTGTTTCAGGCGGAAGGCCAGGCCGGGACGATCAACCTGACGACGACGTCGCCGGGGCCGTTATTGTTGAGCGGGCAAGGGACGGTATCGAAGACATCGAGCGCGTTCAACGGCGTGGCAACGGCCACACCGGAGGCCCGGGAAAACCTGGCGGGATTGTTGAACCTGCTCGGACGGCATACCGGACCGGATACCGTCGAGCTGACCTTCGTTCGATAACGCGAGGCGCTGCAGTTTTCAGTTCAGGGCCTTACTCTTTGGCCGTATCGCCGTTCGCGACCGCAACGGTCGACGAGCCCCGCGCGGGACTCACCGCAGCGCTCGACCCCTTCACTGCGACGCCGCTCGCCGGGGCCGGAACTGTTGCTTCAGGCGCCGCTGCGCTGCCGGTTTCGTGATCCATTTGCGCGCTATCCCAGCCACCGCCGAGCGCCTTGATCAACCCTACCGACGACACCATCCGCTGCCCGGCGATATTCGCCAGCTTCTGCTCGGCGGTGAACGCCGTGGTCTGCGCGGTGAGCACGTTGATAAACCCGACCGTGCCCGACTTGTACTGATTGGTCACAATCGCCAGCGCCTGCTGCGCCGACGCCACCGCTTGCTGCTGGATACCGATCTCGTTCGCCAGAATTCTCTGCGATGCCAGGTTGTCCTCGACGTCCTGGAAGGCGGTCAGTACAGCTTGCCGGTACGTCGCCACCGCCGAGTCATATGACGCGCGCGCCGCTTCGGTCTGGGCGGCCCGCAAGCCGCCATCGAAAATAGTGGCGGCGAGATCCGGCCCGAGCGTCCAGAACCGCGACGGCGCGCTCAGCAATTGCGAGAATATCGAGCTTTGAAAACCGCCCGTTGCCGACAAGGTCAACGTCGGGAAAAACGCCGCAATGGCCACGCCGATCTGCTCGTTCGCCTGCGCCGCCTTGCGCTCGGCCGATGCAATATCGGGCCGCCGTTCGAGGATGGCAGACGGCAGTTGCAGCGGCACGTCGGGCGGCGTGGCGTCCAGCGGCGATGGCGCGAGAGCGAACGTTGACGCCGGTTCGCCGACCAGCACGGCGATCGCGTGTTCGTATTGCGCCCGCGCGACGCCGTTATCAATGGCCGACGCTTGTGCCGATTGCAACTGCGTCTGCGCCTGGATCACGTCCGAACGGGCGGCCGTGCCTTGCGCGTACTGGTTCTGCGTGAGTTGCAGCGTGCGCTGGTAGGCGGCGACGGTATCGTCGAGGAGCTTTTGCTGCGTGTCGAGCGAACGCAACTGGAAGTACGTTTGCGCGAGCGTACCCTGCGCCGAGAGGCGTGCGTTGGCGAGATCGGCTGCGGCGCTTTGCTCACCGGCGCGCTGCGCGCCGACCGTCCGGCTGACGGTGCCCCACAAATCCGGTTCCCACGACGCATCGAGAGAAAGATCGTAGCTATTGGTGATTCCGCGGCCAGTCGACACCGTGCTGGTCGAGCGGCTCGAGGAACCTGCCCGCGAGCCCGACGCCGATAAACCCAGCGTAGGGAAATACGCCGCGCGCGCTTCCGAGACCAGCGCCCGCGATTGCCGATAAGCCGCCGCGAATTGCGCAATAGTCTGGTTCGACGCGTTCAGTCGCGTTTCGAGGTCGTTCAGCTGCGGGTCGTTATAAATCGCCCACCAGTTTCCACGATCCACCCGGTCGGAAGGCTGCGCGACTTTCCAGCCTTCCGGCGCTTCTTTATACGATGCAGGAACGGCGGTATCGGGGCGTTGGTAGTTCGGACCGACGGCACAACCGGCGATGGTCAGTGCCAATGCGAGGACGATTGCGGACTTGGCGGGTAAAACGGGTATTCGGGTGAACGGCATCTGCTCTGGATTCCTGTCGGAGGGCGCGGGTGCTTCAGCACAATGCGGCGCGAAGCGTTTCGTGCGACCGGTCCGAAATGGTAACTGAACGCGCGTGTAGGGCGGGCGTCGGGCAGGCGTTAGGGTAACGGTTTGAAAGGAAGCTGGGTGTTACGCGCCGTGCGGAATCGGTTACGGGTGATTACGCAACGGTTACGCGGCACGCGGGCCTCTCACCCGGTGCTGCGCGAGTTGCGTAAAGACCTGCCAGGAAACGGCGACGGGAATATCAGGCGTCGCAATGTTTGGGACGACAGAGCAGCGGAGTCTTCGCGGCGGGAGTCGATTGCTCTGGTTTGCGCGAGCGGCGATTTTCGAACCACGCGGCGCCCAATACGACAAATGATCCACCCGGCAGCAAGAAGACGATCACGTACAGCGCCAACTTCCATGTACTCAAGTTGGGCGGCAGGACGTGCACCAGGGCGGCGGATATTGAATGGCCGAAGCGTCGGCCGAGGAGGAGGGTGTTTTGGGCAGCGCGGTTCATCGGGTAAATCCATTTACGCATCGAATGGGTCGATGCTTTCATTCGGTCAGAACATGGTCTCGGGCGGCGCCGTAGCGCATAACTCGTTGCTTAGAATAATATTGACTATGCAATCGATTTTCAAGATGCGTTCCTTAGCAAATTTTTGCAGTGTTGTTTTTCAGTCGCGAGAGTCGGACTTGCGTCGCACGAGTACCGTTTGTGTCGGCGAATTAAGCGCGTCATTCCGGTTTGGGGACTTTCACCGCTGCCGTTTTGCGTACCGTGTCCAGCAGTGCTTCGTTGGATCGTTCGTGCCGTCTGAGCGTCGTGCGAATTGCGTTAGTCGGAGCTGTCGAGGTTGCTAATTGCGGCTTTTAGCCCGTTAGAACAGGGGCTTTTTGTGAACGGTCGGCTTCGAACGGGAAACCGGCGTGCATTGGAAAGTCCACGTTCCGTCCGAAGTCGTACGTGCAACATAGAGCTGAGGGGAGGTAAGGCAATGAATGTGTTCAACGCTAATCCGGACACTTCCAGCTCAGTAGATCAACCGATGTTTTACGCTCAGCGGAGCCGCCGGAAGCGCGCCGGATATCGAAAAGACACAGCATAACCTCTGCGGATTAAAACAATGCCTATGCAAGGGTTTTAGCTATCGAACCGATAGTAACGAGTCTGTCGATGCACTAATTAGTATGTAGCCGCCACATTTGCGCCGTTGATGGCCAACTCAGCCGAGCGTAAAACCAAAGGCCGCGCCTCCTGCCGAGAGCGCGGCCTTCGCAATCAGTAATCGATGAAAACCCTACTGCGGCGTCAGATCCTGACCAGATTGCCCCGGCTGATTTTGAAGCGTAGGCGGCATCGGTTGCACGGGCAGGTTTTGCGGCATCGGCCGCGTTGGCGGGGCGGGAGCAACCGGAGGCAAAGCGTTGCCGGTCGCCGTCGCGCCTCCCGGCGTGCCCATCTGCGATGGGCCGCCGCGTACGAACTGCTTGAAGTCCGCGCCGGCCTTCCACGGATTCGGTTCGCAACCGAGCATGTTGTCGCAATGAGCAGCGAAACCGATCGTCGCCGTGCCTTCGTTGCTCGGCGTCTTCGTGATCTGGTACGCGAGCGCGCGTTTGCCGCCAGACGGGCCGGCGGTCTGGATGATCGAATCCGTCACGGTCTGCAGCTTGTACTCGGAATGGTTACTGACCCAAACCTGCGCGCGTGCCCACCACGCGTCACATTCGGCCTTATTCGTACACGTGAGCGGCGCGGTGGCTTGCTCCATGGTTTCGCCGGCTACCTGGCCGGTCGTCGAGCAGCCGCCCAGCAGGGCGATTGCCGCCGCTACCGTGCTCGTCGCCGCGGTCTTGGCGAAGCTTGCGTTCCCCAACAGGTTTTTTCTCATTGTTCTTCCTCTCCTTGATATGTGTCCAGACCGGCCGATTAACCCGGCCAGCTGCTGATCGGTCCGATTCAGCTGATACGTCGCTATTTTCAGACCTGACCCGCACGCGAGCGTTTCCACGCGTTGCGCACTGTTGCAAAACAAGTAAGGGTTGCCGCTGCTGAGGCCGTACGGCGAGGAAAAACCTGCTGGATTGATGGGCGTCGGTTTTTAACGCGACGCCCAGCCGCTTCAAACGCTAATGCGATTCAGCGTGTAAGCACGATAAGCACCGACGAAGGCATCGAAGGAACCCACTTCTTCACGTTCGATTCTTGCCTGATCGCCCAGTGACTTTGTAGCAAGCGCCGCCATTTCGCGCTCGGCTTTAGCGCTGAGCGGACGGCCACGGAAATAATCGGCGTGCTTCGCGCTCAGTTCCAGCGCGAATTCGTTGAAGCTTTGATGCTTCTCGCGCATGGTCTCGAGCACGCGGGCGGGCGGTGTCAGCGAGACATCGGCCAGTCGCGCGCGCTGGGCCTTCAAGGCAGTCATGTGTTCATCGATACCATGCAGCGCGTCGAGCGCCTGCGCGACCGGTTCGATGCTATCGAGCAACGAATCAGCCCAGCCTTGCATCGAAACTTCGCGCCCATCGCGTGCCAGCGTCAGGCCGGGCTTGCGCCCCTCCTTCGTGATGCGCGCGAAGTTTTCGTTGGCTTCTTCGTTGGCGGCGCGCGGCAAAAGCGGGCTGTCTTCGATCGCGCAATACAGCAGATATGCGTCCATGAACCGCGTGGTCTCGAGCGAAATCCCGGTCGGCTGGAACGGGTCGATATCGAGACAACGCACTTCGATGTATTGCACGCCACGCGACGACAACGCGTGCAACGGCCGCTCGCCAGGTTGCGTGATGCGCTTCGGCCGGATGGTCGAGTAGAACTCGTTTTCGATCTGTAACACGTTCGTGTTGATCTGCACCCACTCGCCGTCACGCTGCGTGCCCATGGCTTCATACGCCGGATACGGCTCGCTGACCGCTTTCGCGAGCACCTCGAGGTAACCATCGAGCGTGTCGTAGCTCGGCAGCAGCGCGGATTGCGCGGGGTTGTTCGTGTAGCCGAGATCGCTCATCCGCAGGCTGGTGGCGTACGGCAGATAACGCGTGGCGGCGTCGAACGTCTCCAGCGTATTCGGCCGGCCGCGCAGGAACTGCTCGTTGAGCGCCGGCGACGCGCCGAACAAATACATCAGCAGCCAGCTTGTCCGCCTAAAATTCCGGATCAGCGCGAAATATCGTTCGGACTGGAAATCGACGAGCGGCACGGCGCTGCGGTTATCGAGCGTGGCCCACGTGCGCCACACGTCTTCATGCAGCGAATAGTTATAGTGAATCCCGGCAATACATTGCATGGTCCGGCCGTATCGCAACGACAAACCGCGCCGGTACACGTGCTTCAACATGCCAATATTCGATGTCCCATACCAGCCGATCGGGATGTCCTGATCGGCGGGAAGAACGTTGGGCATGGAGTCGTTCCAGAGCAGTTCGCTGCCCAGATGCGCGTAGGCGAAACGATGTAAGTCGTCCAGTTGCTCAAGCGTGCGCGCGACGTCGTGCTCGGCCGGCGTGATCAGTTCGATCAGCGCTTCGGAGTAGTCGGTGGTGATAAGCGGATGCGTGAGCGCGGAACCGAACGTGCGCGGATGCGGCGTGGTGGCAAGCGTCCCGTCGCGCGTCACCCGCAGGCTTTCCTTCTCGATGCCGCGCAGCCCCTGGCGCAACGCAGCGCCTTGCGGGCCGCTGGTCAGCGCGGATAAGCGGCGCTGGAAGGCGCTGTCGGACGGAGATGAGAAATTCGTATTTGCCATTGCTGCGACGGTTGCGTGTCTGGCGCCGAACAGAATGCGCCGAACCAGATTTTTGGGTAGCGGGCACTTTAACATCTCAGTGTAAGACGTGCTTGAACCCTTATCGGATAAGGGTTTGCGCGAATTCGAGCGGTTTGACGCGTGGTTTGGGGCCGGTTCGCCGCGGCAGGTTTAAATAGACGATGCGGGGTTGGCGATTTGGCTGCGTAAGCAGCAGTGAGCGCGGTGGGTTTCAGGATCGGCTTCGGGCCAATGTAACGATGCCGCGCGTCATCCGCCTTTCGCCGATCCCGCCCGGTCGGCAATCTCGTTCCACACATGCAGAGCAGCATACGCGCGATACGGACGCCACGCCTCGGCACGGGCGCGCAACGTGGCCGCTTTCGCCATCGACGGATCGCGTGCCACCAACGCCTGCATCAGGATCAGGTCGGTGCCGGGCCACGCGTCGGCATCGCGAAGGGCGCGCATCGCGACATATTCCACTGTCCACGGCCCGATACCCGGCATGGCCAACAACGCCGCCCTCAATTCGGTGCGGTCGGCGTTCGGATCGTCCAGGGGCAGCGCGCCTGCCGCGACCTCGCGGGCGAAACCCTGCAGCGCGGCCACCCGTTTGCCGGGCATGCCGATCTTCTCGAGATCGACCGCGGCCAGCGCGGCGGGCGTGGGAAAACGCCAGGCCGTGCCGGCGTGCGGGTGATCGGTAAGCGGCGTACCGGCGCGTTCCACGAGCCTTCCCACAATAGTCGATGCCGCTTTCACGCTGACCTGCTGGCCAACGATCGCGCGCACGACCAGCTCGAAGCCCGACCACGCGCCGGGGACGCGCAAGCCCGGCACGGCTCGCGTCAACGGCGTGAACCACGGATCTTGGGCGAGATGCGCAGCGATGGCGGGCGCGTCGGCCTGGAGATCGAACATGCGCGTCAGATGCTCGCCGATCGCTTTCGCATGGCGGCTCGCGGCGCCTTCGAGCGTCGCGACGAGGCACGGTTTGCTGGTGTGTTGTGTCACGCTGAGCGTGCCTGAATCACCGAGCCACTCAATCGCCCGCCGGTACGAACCGTCCTCCACCGCTTCGACGCCAAGCGTCGCGCGTCCCGCGAAAAATCGCAGGACGCGCGGCCAATCGTAGGGTTCAACATAGGGAAGCTGGAGGCGAGTCGGTTTGGTTTGTGGCAATTTAGGCGCGTTCGAAAGCAAGGAGGATCGGGCAACGAGGATGCTGATCGGCATCGTATCGTTTAACGTAATTGTGATGCCACAAACCCGCAGCGCGCCATCAACCCAGATCCTCCGCGCCAACGGTTTCAAGCGGCGCAGTTTCCCGATGTTCCTTTTCCGCCGATAACAACGCGACCTTGCGCGCCGTGCCCCATCGATACCCCGCGAGCGCGCCGTCCTTATGCACCACGCGATGACACGGGATCGCGAGCGCCACCGGGTTCGACGCGCACGCATTCGCCACCGCCCGCACCGCGCGCGGCGATCCAAGCGTTTCGGCGATATCCGTATAACTGCGCGTCTGCCCGTACGGAATCCTCTGCAACGCGTCCCACACGCGCTGCTGAAAAGCCGTTGCGCTGATATCGAGCGGCAGGTCGAAGTGCTCACGCGTGCCACGCAGATACGCATCAATCTGCACGATAAACGGTGCGAGCCGCGCCTCGTCCTTGATCCGTTCCGCGTCCGACAACTCTTGAGCGAGTTCAGCTTCGAGCGCGACAGGGTTATCGCCGAAAGCGATCTTGCAGATGCCCTTGGCCGTTGCGGCGACCAGCACGATCCCGAGCGCCGTTTGCGCCGTCGCAAAATGCACGACCAACCCTGCTCCTTTGCGTCGATACGTCGACGGCGTCATCCCCAGCTCGGCGGGCGCCGCTTCGTACATACGCGATGTCGAACCGAAGCCGGCGTCGTGCATCGCGCGCGTCACGTCGTCGCCACGCTGGAGCGCGCCGCGCAATGTTTCCGCGCGGCGGGCGGCCTGGTATTGCCGCGGCGACACGCCAACCACGCGTGAAAACAGCCGCTGCAAATGAAATGCGCTGACATGCACGGCGCGGCTCAATTCCGCGAGCGTCACGCGTTGCTGCGGGTCGGCGTCGAGCACCTTGCACGCCCGCTCCACGATCGCCAGTTCGCGCGACAGGCTGCCCGGCTGACACCGCTTGCACGCCCGATAACCGGCGGCTTCGGCTTGCTTGGGGGTATCGAAGAATTCGACGTTTTCACGCTTCGGCTGCCGCGACGCGCACGATGGGCGGCAAAACACGCCGGTCGTGCGAACAGCATAGAAGAATTCGCCGTCGGCGCTTGAATCGCGGCTCAACAACGCGTTCCAACGGGTTTCATCGTTGGAAAAAGTGGCGGCACTGTGTTCGGTTTTCATCACAATCCTCGGTTTGCGAAGGGTACGTGACTACTTTAGAGGCGCACGTCTATAGGTACTCGCCGGATCTTGCTCTGTCACTACATCCTTGGATGACGGGAATGTGCACGCATGGACAAATGACGCACAGATGCGACACATCACCACCATAGGGGTTTTTACTACGATAAGTGTTGCATCGCTCGTATCGGCTGTGTAATATCGGAACTGTCTCCTCCATGTCTCCTCCTGATATGGATTCAGCCCGCTCCGCAACGAGTGGGCTTTTTTTCGTCTGTACGCTTTGAAGCCTTGATAGCCGTGCTGTTTCGCAACACTTGCTAAACTTCAGTCTGGTTATTGCGCCAATCCATTGGTTGGCAGCACGATAAAAAACGGAGACATGCGATGCACATACCCATTCGCGAGATTGACCACGTTGTCATTCGCTGTGCGAACCTTGACGCCATGGTCGGCTTTTACAGGACGGTGCTGGGATGTCCGGTGGAGAAGGAACAACGAGAAATCGGACTTGTACAGATGCGCGCAGGACGCTCGCTTATCGACCTGCTTGCGGTGGGTGCGAAGATCGACCGGCCGGAAAGCGGCACGCCGGGCGCGGGCAACAACATGGATCACCTGTGCCTGCGCGTGGAACCGTTCGATTCCGCCGCGTTGTGTGCGCATTTGCTTGAAAACGGCGTGCGGCTGGGGGAAGAAGGGCGTCGCTACGGTGCTGAAGGTTTCGGCCCGTCGCTTTATCTCTTCGATCTGGAAGGCAATCTCGTCGAACTCAAAGGGCCGCCGGAAGCTTGATTGGCGAGCGTGCCCGGATATCCGGTCAGCGCGGTTTTCCCTTGAACACCGTCCAGTCGATAGCGACCGGATCGACCGTCGCGCTTCCCAACGACGCCTCGCCATCCTGCACCGTGCATTGAAGCCGCATAGTCCGTTCGGCCAGAGCGCCGAGCGCTGCGGCCACGCCATCGGTGAGCGACCACACGGTCACGTTCTGCATGCGTTCGACCTTCGCCTTGACGCCCTGCCACCAGATTTCCGAGGTGCGGCCGCCATACGCGATCACGATCACCCGATCCGCGCGTCCGCTCGCCTTGGCGATGCGCCGTTCTTCCGGCTGGCCGACTTCAATCCACGTTTCGATTTGTCCAGTCAGATCCTTTTGCCAGAGATCGGGTTCGTCGGTGTCGGACAGCCCTTTGGTGAATTCGAGGCGTTCGCTGGCGAATAACGCGAACGCGGCGACACGCACCATCATCCGGTCGTCGGTTTCGGACGGATGCCGGGCGATCGTCAGCGCGTGGTCGCCGTAGTAGTGCCGATCCATGTCGGCGATTTGCAACTCAGCTTTATAGATTGTGGATTTAAGGGCCATGCAACACCAGAAAGCCTGTTTAAGAGGCCGGAAAAAGGGAATTCGGAACGGATATTTCGGGCGGAGCCGCTGCTTATCGACGCGTGATGATACCGAACGCGTTCGTTCGTTGCGGGGAAAGGTTGGTGGAGGGGATGTGTTGCGGGGGAAAGACGGGAGAGCTGGCGTGACCGATCCTGCCGGCGATTGTCCCGCAGGACACGCAACGAACCCGATGGGAGTGAATAAATTCGCTCCGTGATTTCGTCGCGATAGCAGATAAGCGGCGGTTTTTAAACCGCCGTCATCGATTTAAATCGCGATCTGCCGGTGATTAACTCATTGTTTAATGAATCGATCCGCAGTCCACAAACCTTGGGTATCGCTATTTGCAGCATTCACGAATTCAACATCATGTCCGACGACCTGCACTACACGGAAATGAGCGCCTTCCGGTGTGGGAATGCATTGAAAACCGGCGAAGAATTCCTGCATTTTCTGCTGTTCGCCTGCTTGGGCGTGCTGATCGGCGGAATCGAATTTGTCTTTCGATAAACAACCGTACGCATTAGGCATGAAACTGAACGTTTGTTGCGGCTGGACCACCTTGTCCTGAGCGTAGGTCGAGGTGATCGCGCCCAATAAGCCGATCAATACGAAACCAGCAATGGCGCGCTTTTTCATCTATAGCCTCCATGCAACTCTTTAGCGGGGATTTAGCTATGTATTCAGTGACTAGTTATTAATTTGCAGCGTTAATCCTAGATGAGAATTTGCAAGAGGCAAGCACATCTTGTGTGCGTTCGCAACACGACAGATTGTCGCAGACGCGCTTTCTTGATTAAGCGGCTTTAAGCGTGCGGCACCGTAATCAAAAACCGGATTGATGCGGCGCAAACAGAAAATACAATAAAAGATGCCCGGTTCGCTGGAGCCGGGCATTAACCTCACAAGTGAGGGAGGAGACACAACAGAATTCAGGCCTGATCGCTGGTCAAAGCCCGATTAGTTCTAAGCAGAATCTGTGCCGAACGCCGAAATGGATTCAAGAAACAGCGATTCTGCGGAAGAAACTGTTTCAAGACAGGCACTTGGTACGACGCGTTTTTTGTACCTCCACGACGCGCTGCGGGCCGCGTCGTGGTTGCTGCCATTTTTTACATAGTCTCTTGTCAGAGGCGAATTCCCATGGATTAATCGATGCTTCTTAAAGGAGCTTCCATGACCCTCGCTCAATGGCTGCCGTTCGCAGTCACCTCCGCCATCCTCGTTGCCATTCCTGGACCGACCGTGCTGCTGGTTGTTTCCTACGCGCTCGGCCATGGCCGCAAATACGCGCTTGCCACGACGGCCGGCGTCGCATTGGGCGACCTCACATCGATGACCGCGTCCATGCTCGGACTTGGCGTGTTGCTCGCGGCATCGGCGGAATTGTTCATCGTCTTGAAATGGGTGGGCGCGGCCTACCTTGTCTATCTGGGCATCAAGTTGTGGCGCGCCCCGGTGATGGACACCGATGCCGTCAGCGCGCCTGCCGAGTTGCGTACGAGCCGGATCGTCGCTCACGCTTACGCGGTGACCACGCTCAATCCGAAAAGCATCATTTTCTTTGTCGCGTTCGTGCCGCAATTCATCGATCCGCATGTCGCGAGCATTTCGCAGATAGCGATCATGGAGGCGACGTTTGTCGGCTTGGCGGCGGCGAATGCGTTTGGCTACGCGATGCTCGCTTCGGTCGCGCGGAAAGCGATCCGGCGGCCAGGCGTGCAACGGACGGTGAATCGAACCGGCGGCGCGCTGTTAATGGGAGCGGGAGTGTTCGCGGCGGCTTGGAAGAAGGCCGTTTGAGGTGTGGGTGGGCGTCGTCACGACGCTCTAAACGCGACGCCCGAACTCACAAGCCAAGCCACCCATACTGCACGGCCATGCGCCACAGTCCCGCGATAATGATCACGGCAGCGATGGTCGCCAATGCTATCTGCCTTCGACAGCGAATGGCTTGTTCGTCCTCGAGACCCTTGGGTTTGGCCATTTTGGGCTCCCTGCGTGGCTTCTCTACTGGGAATCCTACATCAAGGATCGCCATGAGCCATGCGACGCCTATTTTCCAATACAAAAGCGGCTGAAAATAACCCCCAGCAGATCATCGGAGCTGAACTCTCCGGTGATCGAATTCAACTGATCCTGTGCAAGTCGCAACTCTTCGGCGAACAAATCGAGTGCTTGCGAATTCTGCTCTGCATGGTCCGAGGCAATCGCCAGATGTTCCCGCGCCGCGCGCAGCGCAATCAAGTGCCGCTCGCGCGCCAGATAGATGCTCTCCGCGCCCGCCTGCCACCCGGCAATCTTGAGCAATTCGCTACGCAACAGCGCAATGCCATCACCCGTTTTCGCCGATAACCGCACGTCGCGCACGCCATCGCCAGCCGTTTCCGCCGATGCTTCCACGCCCGCCAGATCCGCTTTGTTCAGCACGCGCACGACCGGCACGCCCGCCGGAAAACGCGCCGAGATTGCGGCATCGTCAGCGCTCAGCGCCTCGCGCGCGTCCATGAGATGCAGGACGACATCCGCGCGGCCGATTTCCCCCCAGGTCCGCTCGATACCGATCCGCTCCACCTCGTCCTCGGTGTCGCGCAGGCCGGCGGTATCGATGACATGCAGTGGAATGCCTTCAATCTGAATAGTCTGCGTGACCTTGTCGCGCGTGGTGCCGGCAATCGGCGTGACGATGGCGAGTTCCGCGCCCGCCAACGCGTTCAGCAACGACGACTTCCCCACGTTCGGTTGCCCCGCGAGCACGACCGATAGCCCTTCGCGCAGCAGCGCGCCCTGACGAGCGTCGGCGAGCACCTTGTCGAGTAACGCACGGATGCGGGCGAGCTTGCCGCGGGCATCGGCGGCTTCCAAGAAATCGATCTCCTCCTCGGGGAAATCGAGCGTCGCTTCGACCAGCATGCGCAACGTGATCACGTCTGCCACAAGCGCGTGGATTTCGCGCGAGAAAGCGCCATCGAGTGAGCGGCCCGCCGAGCGCGCCGCGGCTTCCGTGCTTGCCTCGATCAGATCTGCTACGGCCTCGGCCTGCGCCAGGTCGAGCTTGTCGTTGAGAAATGCGCGACGGGTGAACTCGCCAGGTTCGGCCAACCGCACGCCGAAATCACGACCGGTTTCTACTGCACGTTGCAACAGCAGTTGCAGCACGATCGGACCACCGTGCCCCTGCAACTCGAGCACGTGCTCGCCGGTGTAGGAATGCGGCGCCGGAAAATACAGTGCAATCCCGCGATCGATCGCCTCACCGCGTGCATCGATAAACGGTACATAGCTCGCGTGCCGCGCATCGAGCAATTGGCCGCACAGCGCCAGCATTGCGTGTTTCGCCGCTGCCTCACCCGCTCGCCCGAACGACAGCCGGATCACGCCGATACCCCCACGCCCCGGCGCGGTGGCGATCGCGACAATCGGATCGGTATCGTTATTGGACATGGTTGTTTCCAGCGGAACGCGAATGAACGAGTGGCGGCATTGTAGCGTGGCGCCCTCGTTTCGCTGGGCCGCACGAGTCGCTAGGATGATTCTCAATTTATCTTATGTGGGATATGATCGACTTTAGGAATGGCTGTCGGCGTGCTCCGTTTCATTGCGTGAAAATGTGATCGGTATTGGGCCACGCCGATCAAGCGGTCATCGCGGCATTCCGACATTATTTTTCCTGTGCGCGCTAAAAATGAGAAAGATGCGCCATATCTAGCGTAGGCGGTTGACTCCGTCACAGCGTTTGCCTCGCACAATCGCGACCATGCCAACACCCAAAGAGAAAACCGATTTTTCGGATCGGCTCAAATTTTCGATGACACGCGCGCCCGAGAAAATGCGCGGTGCAACCGATCTCGCTTTGCATTTCAATTTGCGTTATCACGGCGAACCCGTGTCGCCGCAAACCACGCACAAGTGGCTGACCGCGCGTTCAATTCCTACTACCGACAAACTGGCGACACTCGCCGAGTGGTTCAAGGTCGAGCAGCACTGGCTTCATTACGGACCGCCGCCAAGCGGGAATCCGCAAAGCGCGCCGAAGCCGATCATTCACGACGAAAAGTATCCGGCCTCGGAGGAGACGCTTGAGCTGGCCTCGAAGATCGAGGCGCTTTCGCCGCATCACCGGTATTTGCTGGAGGAGCTTATTGACCAGTTTTATGGAGCGGGCGGGAAACGATAAAGCGCATACGAAAACATTCCACAGAAACAAAAACGCCCGGCAAGCCGGGCATTTTCAATTCAACCGAAGGGTGAAAACCTAAGCCTTCGCCACCTTCTTCTGTCCCATCATGCGCGTGATGTAATACTGCTGCGCGATGGAAAGCACGTTATTCACGACGTAATACAGCACCAGTCCTGACGGGAAGA
>Ga0153932_1000168_pt1 | contig 27727 bp, 18 predicted proteins | sample TSNJ016MetaG_FD_102273 | JGI IMG/M metagenome (GOLD analysis project Ga0153932, IMG submission 102273) | Attine ant fungus gardens microbial communities from New Jersey, USA - TSNJ016 MetaG | ecosystem: Host-associated > Fungi > Mycelium > Unclassified | place: USA: New Jersey, Wharton State...
ATCGCCGGTGGACTCGAAGAGTCGACGGCCGCTGTGCCTTGGAAGCGGTCACAGCGGCGGCGCTGTTCGGGGCGGCGGCAGTCGGTCGATCAGAGCCGGCCGTAGTCGGGCTCAGTTCGGCCAATCAGAGACATTCAGCCAGACTCTTGCCTGGACGTTCGAACGTCGGCTTCACCTCCCGACAACGGCCGTTCGCGCCAATCATTTACGTCGCGTAGTCAGATCCGCGGGCCGTCAGTGCGTAGATCGATGAAGCGATTAAGGCGAAGCGGTTCTTTGTCATCCTGGAATTTGACTTCGGCCCACACGATCGACGTACCGTTTGCGAGATCCTTCATCTTGAATCGCGAGTCGCGATCTTCGATAGTTCGCGTTCTAAACTTTTCTGGCCAGGTTTCTTCAAGGTGATAGGTAACTGATTCAATGCGTTTCATCACCGCGTCTGGAGCCATCACAACGACCTCGAATTGGTAATACTTGCGTCCCCCGCGGCCCAACCTGTGCGTTGCCTCTGTAGACAAGAAGCTCGTATGAAGCAATGCGATATTTCTCACGGTAACCCGCTGGTCGCTGCTCGGGGCGGGAATTCTCTGGGCTTGTTCCGGTAGGCTGCCCAACTTGAAGCTGCCGAATTCGACGGGGGACCCGCCCTCCACGCGCGTAACAATCTCAAGCAGTAGCGCTTTGACCTGTGGTCGAAAGACAATGACTAATGCCATCAGCACGTATGGCCATATCAGCCCGGTGATGAGCTTTACTACGGGATCAGTCATGCGACCGGATGGTATTAAGAAGATAACGACTGCGAGGACTACAGCGCCCGCCGTAACTACCGCCACGGTTCGTAGATCCTCCCAGCGGCTTGTCGGTGTCTCGTCAGTCGACGGTAGACCCATCCCGGTCTGATCACTCCGCCCTACGCGCTTGTTCATGTTCGAGCACCTCCTGCGCAGACCCAGGTTCTATTCACCGAACGTTCCTCCGCAGCGAATGCTTCACCCTCATTCGAAGCTCGAGTCGATAGCACAAGCTTTGTCTCGCGGGGCAGCGTATGTCAGAGTTTTTTTCTCCAGCGGAGCCAATGCACAACCATCAGTTGGCTGTAATAGCGTAGGCGAAATTTCCAGTTTCGGGGCGAATTGATCGATTGCGCCGTCTATCGCGATGGTGGAACTGCTGGCCACGAAGGAGGGTTGGCGACGCAAAGGGGAGTTGCGACTTTCCGTGGAGAGGCCAATGATTTACCAACCGAATCGCAGGGATGAATGGCCGTTGCTTTCCTCCGGATTGGCCGTTGCGGTGACGCAAATCTGAACCGCGGACGGGTCGGTTTGCCACGTTCGCCGTCGGCCCGGGCACGGCCACTTTCCGCCGTTTGATGACCGGGCGTCGCGGATGCTCGCGTGGCTGTCTCGCGACTGAAATCGGCCAATGGCGTGTCGTCGTAGCGAATTAATCGCGAAGTCGATAACTTATCAGCCTTCGAAAAATTTGATGAGCAGGAGGGAATCCGTCAATAAATCGCGGAGTTCGTTGTCGTGCTTTTGCCGCGTTCTGTTTTTTTGTCACTGCCCTTACGGCAAGGGCTTTCCTCTAATAGTTTCGTAGGACGACTTCACCATATCATCGTATGACTGTTGCCATATGGGATTCAGATTCGGTGTAACTTTGTCGCGAATGAGTGCATTAATCTTTTCGTTCACGTCGTGGGCGGCAACAAAATCATTTGACACGGGGCTGGGCGCTACGAGCGCATAGATCGCCGTCGCAATTGGCCCACTTGTCCATTCGAGCACCGCCGACAAGGTCGGCAGGTACTTCGCCAGCGCTTGCGAAAATGCGATTTGAACAGGATCGAGCCATTTATCCAATTCATCTTTCAAGCGGTCCGATATTTCGTCCTCAAACCGCTGTGCGTCGTCGGGAGGCATGTCCTGCTGTGCGTTGGCGGCATAGAGCTTCTCGTAGCGATCCGCCCATTGGTTGGCTGCGTCCACCGCTTCCTGTGGACTGGCCGCATTTTCGATCGCCGATTCCACGCGTTGTGCGCATTCGGTCCACGACACATCGTCTGAGCAGAGGTCCATTTTTCACACTCGCACTTGAAATTCAAATTGACTTCCTGCGGCGGCATCCGGTCACTTACTCGTCCGGACGATCCCCATTACATCGCCTGCCCCCTTGACTAGGGGTGGCCGTATAACGCCTCAATAAGGCGCGCGAACGGAGAATTCGTGTTGTTCGTTTTGCCGAGCATATTGTTGACCTTCAACTTGAGGATATACCCGCGGGTTTGCGCGCGGCGGGGCATGCCGAGAATTCTCGGTATGGCCTTGACCTGCGCCTGACGTATCGAGCACCGAGAGCATAAACAATACACTTAACAAGGTGTCGAATATTTGCCGAGAATGTCAACTCCCGCGAGGATTGATAGGAGTTTGCCGACTGCGCTGCAACCATCAGGTACTACTACCTGTGCCGCGTCGCTGCTTGCCTGCGTAGACGAGGACGCGCTGCCACCCACTAGCGCCGATGTTCATCCGCCAGAGAGCGTAACACCGCGATCGGTGGCGATACCGACACGATGCGCGCCTGGACTTCACGCATCTTCGCCAGTTGCCGGGGCTGCACCGCGTCCGCCGGAGCGAGCGGATCCGGGTTTTGTTTGTCGGGCAACGAGAATAGCAGATCGAAGTCGAGCTTCACCAGCTCTCCCGACTCCATCGCGCCACCACGGGCCGCGTCGATATGGAGCACCGATACGTCGGTCCAGAACTCGGCTTCGCCGGGGACTGCGAGACTGAGCAGGAAACCGTCCGTTGTACATTCGAACTGGGTGTTCTTGGCAAAAGGCAGGTGCGAGCCGTCGTCGAATATGCAAAACGGCGTGACGGCGATGTGCGTGTTCGTCTTGTCGTTGGCGTCCCGTTTCAGCACGAGTTCGCACGCGACGGCCGTGGCTTTGCCGTTGGGCTTGAGCGGGACCATGATGTCGACCGTTGACGAAGAAGCTTTTCCGTCCACCGGGGCTTCGTCGGGATGTTCGAGCCGCACCCCGATGCGATCGAACTGCTGCAGATGGCTCTCCGAGCCGACGAAGCGGATCAGGATTCTGAATACGCGATCCCACGTCGCGCCTGTCGACTTGAAGTCGACGTAGGTCGTGTTGTAAGGGGGGCTGATCTCAGTAGCAGTGCGCGGGCCGAACGTGTCCGTGGCATCGAGGCAAAACGCGGCGCCGAGGATCGACGCGGGAGACTCGAATTCCACCAGTCTGAGGCAGGTGGCCAATTGCAGTTCCGGCAGTTGCGGCACGTTGGGGGCTAGCTCTCGGAGCATCACCGAACCGGAGAAGACTTCGAGCGGTTTGCCCATGCCCGGCGCGAAACGGGTGCCGATGACCGCAAGGTGCCGGTGCACATGAATCGGAACGGGCGAAGCGAACGTCGACGAACGCGGGCATACGGTGACCACCGTGTCGCGACTCTGCGGTGCGCAGAAAAGCAGGACGGGCGGTGTCTTTCCGTTGCCGGTGGGAGGCGGCGCTGTCTTGTCTATCTGCATGACGAGCTGGTCTGCGTCGAACGACGTTCGGCCGGGCGCGCTGGCGCAAGGTGCGATCGGCACCTTACTGAAATTCCGCGATGTGCGCGTCCAGGCCAGAAACGTGGGCGCGCTGGCCACGCAACGATGCGCGGTTCCCGCCGTCGTTGACATCGACACGTCCCGTGCTCCCGGCGCGTTCGCGCTGGCATCGACAGGTGACCATTCGAAACTTGCCAGCATCACGGGCTGATTGGTCTCGCCCTGGCTAATATCCGGCTTTTTGCGTTGGAAGAACACCGAAGCCGAATAGCGCCCCGGCGCGATCGGTACATGGAGCATCGCAACGCTTTCGACCGGCTCCGGAACGATGGCTATAGATACCCAGTTCTTGTCCGGATCGCTTCTCACGGAAGCGGAATCGATCGCGCCGACGGCTACTTTCAGCCGACGTGTGCCGCTATCGAAGGACAGCAGCGCTTCGGTGCGTTCACCGTACTGGATGAGCGTCGATTGGCCGGAATATGCCGACCCGAAGTCGATCCAGCGACATTCGGCCCCTGGCCATTGCTGGCTGCCGTCAGCCGAGTCGGTGAGCCACGCCGGATCAAGATAGCGACGCATGGCGATGCCGAGAAAGTGTTCTTCGAACGCGGCAGGAACCGCCGTGCCAACGACGCTTTGCGGCGTCATGGACACCATCGTGTTCGCGAACGCGAAGACGCTCGCGGTGGCTTCGGTCGAGTCGAAGGTTAGCCCGATCGGTCCTTCCGCGGCGAGAATCACTTCCCTGAGATTATCGTTCGGCGCGCTGTCGTAATCGTCAGGCATCCTGTTGTAAGTGAGTCGAGGATCGGGGCCGAATTCCTTGCGCGCATCAAGTATTTGCACCTGATCCTGATCAGGTTTGTCCGCAACGGGCTTGTCCCCGGGAGTCGTTTGCGGCGCGTCGAAACCGAAGCCGAACCCCAGCTTCAGTTCACTGGCGATGCGGTCCGCAAGGCCGCCCTCCGAGAATGGTGGTTCTTGCAGAAAAGCCATGACGGGCGGCGTCCCGGCATGATGTGGGGAAGTGGTGAGCGGAATCAGCGCGCGCAACTGCGGACGCGTCACCAGCACACGCTTGCGGTCCGCCAGCATCATGACCCGCTGATTCCAGTCCATTGAATCTTTTTTGCTGTCCCATCCGTTCAGTGTTTGCGAGGCGCCTTGGGCCAGCGCGCCGGTGTAGCGCGTCCTGACCTGATATCGGTGACGGAGATAGGTCGCGGCCGGCGAGTCGAACGGAAATGTCTGCAGGACCGTTTGCCCGGCCGCGGAGTCAGGCTGATAGCCTGTCCGGTCGACGCGCGGGGCCTGCGGAGCCAGCCGTTGCCACACCGTCTGGACCTCCGACGTTGGCCGGCCGGCGAAAATTTCCTGCTCGAAAGCGACGACGGCGTCGGTGACATCAGCGTCCTTTCTGACCGGCCGCGCTGCCGTCCCCGATGACCCGTCGCCGACCTTGCCCGGATCGATCATGGTGTATATGGGGCGGCCGCCCGACCGCCAGCGCTGTGTTGCCACCGCGATTTCACCGATCAGCCGCCAGTCGTCGAGCTTCTGGCAAGCATCGCCGCCGGAGACGAGCGAGTAAGCACGCACGGACGCGCTCGGGGCGCAGGCGACGTAGGCGTCGATCATCGAACGAAGTGAGTCGCTCAACGGCTTCACGTCGTCGACGATGGTTTCGATGCGCAGTGCGTCGCCCGGAAAGATGAGCCAGTCCGTGCCGTATTCGCGCGCCAGTTGCCCCATACCGGGATCGAATACGGCGGGATGGTCGCCATCCTGAAACCGCTGTTTCAGCACCAGCGGCGAGATCCGCAATTCCGCCACGACGCCCTTCGGCACGTTCGCGAGCAGCCCGGAGTCGTCGAGGAGAACAAGGCTTAGATCCGATCCGTCGGAGCGGATCTCGAGTTTGAACCAGTCGTCGGGCGTCAAGGTGCTGAAGACCTTTTTCTCGAGAATGCCGAGGGTGATCGCGGAGAAGTCCGGCATTTGATCAGTGGCCGTCGTGGCCCACGCCTCGATTCTTTTACGGATGTCGAGCGGATGGCTGAAGGCGGTCCCGACCGGCGCGCCGATGCCGTCGAGACGCACGAGTTCCACCAGCAGAGTATCGACCGCCGGGTCGGGCAGGCGGTCGAGAAAGGCCGAAATCAGGCCGTCGTCCTTGCGTTGATGGCTTTTCACGTCTGACGCGAGCGGGCGCTTTTCATTGCGCCGCAGATAGGCGAGCAGCAGGACGTCAAGCAGCGAACTCGCCCTGACGTCGCCAAGCGTCGGGAACGTGTGCTGACGCAAGTCGACGTTGGCAAACCAGCGCTCGAAGTCCACGAAGCCCGCGCGCGGCGGCACGATCTTCGTGTTCAGACTGATTGGCGGCGTCTGTTGCATCCACGTCGACAGGGGGACCGAAGGCGCCATGAGCAGAAGAGGTGGCCCGCGCTTCTGCTGCCGCGCCGCGCCGCGCGGATCGGCGAACGAGAGGCAGGTCTTGTCGCTGCTCTGGAGTGTCAGCCGGATCCACCATGACGTCGAGTTGCCGCGCGGGTTGTCATGATGTAATTCAGTCGAACCGATGCGCACGCGAAACGTTCCGGCCTTCGTCAGCGCGAAGCCAATGTCGATGTGCGGGTCGTTCTGCTGCGGTGGCTGGACATCCTTGAACACCAGGGCGACGGGATCTCCGCCGCCGGTGAGCGACACCCGGTCGTGAAATTCGACCGTGAGGGTCGTGGCTGTCGCGCCCGTCCAGACACCATCGGCGAGATCGACCCATACGGATTCCTGGGTACTGCCGGCGTCGGGGAAGGTGAGCGCGCCTTCGCCGCCGGCTTCGCGCAACAGATCGATCGATTGCGCCACGCCGTCGACCGACGCCAGCGCGACCCGCGGGTAATCCGCCGAGAGCGGATACACACCATCGATCGCCAGCCCGATCCGTTTCGGCCCGGGCGCCGCGTCCAGTTCGACGATGGCGGTGGCGCCGATCGCCGTGCGCCGCTGGTATGCGACTCTGGGGCATGCTGCCTTCTCCGGCGCGGTCGGGGCGGGCGTAGGATCCCACGGTGCATTCGCAGACTTCTGCAATGCTTTAGGTACGCTGCCGCTGCTCGTCGTGGCGAACGAAAAGGCTTCGAAGCAGCGGCCGTAGACCAGTTTGGGCACGGGTGTCCAGCCGTCTTTCGTGATCTCGAAATCGACTTCGGCGCTGTCATAGAACGGCGGCAGCGCGTGCGTTTCCGCGCGGTCCTGCTCAGACGGCAGCGTGGTGGCTGGTGCGTTGACCCGCCCGACCGTGCGGCTGGAGAACGGATAACCCTGGTAGTCAATGAACATGGGCGCGCGCTGGTCGTGAAGCGCTGGCATCCACTGCCGCAGGCCGATGCCTTCGATGGTGCCGTCCCAAAGGCGAAACTCCGCCAGATTGGCATACGCCCAGGGGGCGCTGTCCCGATGCGCGGGATCATCGATACGTCTCAGGGCCACACAGATGCCGTTGAACTCTTTGGCGAACGTATCCATGTCCGCGCCGCCGATAAGCGCGGAAACCTGGATGGGCAGGGGCGCGGGCGCGTCGTCGCTTTTGAAGATCGGAGCCGCTTCGGTCCATTGGTCGAGCGGCTGCAATACAGCGGTATAAGCGGCCGTGAGCGACGATTTGAGGCCCGGGGGGAGCGGTGATGGCAACAGGCCAGTCAGTAAGCCGGGTAGGCCCTTGATGATGTCGTTGAACGGCCCGGTTCCGGAAATGCCGAAGCATCGCTGCGCGAACAGATCGGCGGACGTCAGTTTCTCCTTCAGCCGCGCGACATCGGCTGGCGGCGGGACCTCGCCCCGGGAAGGCGTATCCGGCTGGGCCGCCGCGATCAGCAGCGCTTCGAGGAAATGGGCGCTCGCCGAGCGCCGCGTGGCTTCCTCTGCGTTGAACGGACCGTTTAGCCGCGCGACGAAGGCGTTCCACACGGACGTCAAGCCGGTATGGAAAGTCTTGATGGCGGTACTCCCGTCGTCCTTGGCTCCGAGGCCGTCCCAGATCAGTTCTGGAAAGCTTTTGTCCAATTCGGCGGAGTGGAACAGCCTCAGGATCACGTCTTCGGCTCCCGCCTCGTCATGCAGACGATGCGTCGCCTCGATCACGATCTGATACGGGTCGCCGCGAAAGTCCGTCAGTTCTCCTTTCTCGTTCCTGAGAGCAAGCGACTCGGCATCCTTGATGGCGAACGTCATCGGTACGATCTTGCCAGTGTCGTCGATCGCATCCAGCAGCATATTGAACAGATACAGCGGAATATTGGCCGCATCCCGCGTGTTTTCAATGCCGTGAATCTGGCGCATCGCATTGATATAGTCCGTTACCTTCTTCTGCCCGACGCCCAAAAGGAATGGGCTCTTGCCAAGCGCCTGGCGGATCGCGAGGAGCACGGCATCACCCGTCAGATTCAATTGCTGAATCGGCACGGCCTGCGCCGCATCGAGGATGTCGTTGACGAGCGGCAGCAGCAAGTCTCCGGCGGTGGCCCCGGACGGCGGACGCAGCAAGGCGACGACGATCGGATCGAGCGCGGTCACGAGCCCGGCCACCATGCGCCAGACGGCGTTGCTTGCGTTCAACGTGACTTGTCCGTCGTCCGTCCGTATCCATTGCGGCGCAAAATAGTCCTTTAAGACTGGTTTGTCTGAGTCGTCCGTCGGATGGTCGAATGCCAGCAGCGCCGGCAGACCCGACAGCAGTCCCGCCCAGCTTTGCTCGAACCAGTCGAGCAGGCGGCGCAGCTTTCCGGCGTCCGGATTGACGACCAGATAGCCGTCTGACGCCAGAAAAGGGGGAGAGGAAGGTTCGGCCGGGTTAAGCCGGTTCGCCCGGCAGATGATTTTGCCGAGTGCGCCTGCGTTTGGCGCGCCTTTCTGTTCACCTTCTTGTTCGTCGAAGCCGTATGTGAGTTCCCACAGGCTTTTGTCCGATGCCAACGGAGACGCGGTCAGCACGTCCGGAACCTTCCCACCGGCCAGCGGCAGCACGATGAAGATGGACTTGCTGTCCGTCACATCCACTGTGCCCTCGGGCATGGACAGCAAGCGCGTTAGCCCGCGGCGATGCGCGATCGGCGCGCTCCATGCGTGCGAACCGCGTAGCAGATGCGTGGCGTGGAGCCGTGAAATATCGATGACCTGGCCTGGCGTACCGAGGATCGCATTCACGTCGGGCGGCACGGCCCAGTAGGACTGATTTTTGTACAGCACCCGCGCCTGGTCTAGCCACTTCATCAGCGAATCGGGCGAAGTGGTGGGCACAGGCTGCACCTCGAGCTTGCCTTTGTGTGTGGCCTCCCAAACTGGGGCAATCTGCGCGAGTGCGAAGAGGTGAAACTCCACCGAGGGCAGTTCGTCCAGAAACGTTCCGAATGCATTTCTCGCCGCCGTCGCGTCGCCGCTATCACCCTCGCATTCCAGATTCAGGTTGACCGCGTAGCGCAGCTCACTGTGATAGGCGGCCGGCTCGCGGTTCGTGACGCAATGGATACGTGTGGTCAGTGTCATGTCGTCAAGCCCTCGCGGTCTGCAGCCGTTTCACACTCTTCGCGATGTCGGCCTCGGTTTGGGCGGTGGCGTTCGCGCTCGTGTTCGTTTGCGTCTGCGCATGGGCATCGCGAAGCCGGTAGTTGACGTTTGAACGCGCGGTGAATGAGAAAAACTCGGAGATTCGAATAGTCGCCGAGAGTGTTCCGTCGGCATCCACCTGGCCGTTGTCGCGATACGTCATCCGCAACAGCAGGGAGATGCCCACCGTGGCGATGCTGGCTACGTTGACATAGCCAGCGATCACGAGGACCGCGCCGATGGACAGGCCGCTGCCCGCGCCGCTGCGTCGCTGATAGTTGAGCGCGACCGAGAGCGCGATGAAGACCTCTCCGGCGAAAGGCCCGAAGGCGAACGCGAGCGACGCGGAGCCGCCGGCGGCCGCTTCCACGCTCACGGTCAGTTCCGACCTGAATGGCCGATATGTCGCATCGATATGGACATACCCCGTGCCGCCGATGATGAAGAACGAGAAGATGAACGGCTGCTCGGGCCTGGCCAGCCAGAACTGATCGGCCAGAACAAAGTCCGGATAGGCGATCAGCTGAAAATCGTTGGAAATCGCGATATTCGAAATGCCACTGGTGGCGAAATTCAGCGATATTGGCGGCATGGCGAATTGGTGTTCCAGCCCAACGGGAATGCCATCGCGCTTGAGGACGTGCATCCCGCCGATATCGTCGGGAAAGATGAACGACAGGAAATCCTGAATGAACTGCATGGAGGGATTGATGCGGATGTTCTTCGGGTCGAACTCCACCTTCAGGCCAGATTCGCGCGTGAAATTGAGGGCGAAGTGCTCGAACCGCACCATCGACTGCCCGGATACCGAGAGATCGACCGCGGTTTCGATGCGCCCGAAGCCGGTTTGCGTCACGCCGGAGTCCTTCACGCTCGCCTCGAAGCGCACCTGTGCCGTAATCGCCATGTCAACGAAGTCGGCCTTGAACACTTCCAGCGAAAACAGGCTGCGGCGTCCCGGCAGTGGTACTTTGATGTCGATCTGTACCCACGCGCAGCCCTGGTTGGCGTTGAAGTCGTGCGTGACCACGATGGCGTCGGCGACGCTCTGCGGCAGTTTGTAGCCGTGAAAGAGTGCATCGAGCTTCGCGCCGCCGAGGTTGCGGAACACCTGGCCGATGTCGAACGACGACAGATCTGCCGGCACCAGCCGGTCACCGATAGCCTCGAACGGAAACGACAGCCCCAGCGCTTTCAGCTCATCGCCGAGCCGATTGAACAGCGCCGTGGTGCGGGTGACGCCGATCACGTCGCTGAGTTCGTCGAAGCTGGTCCGCAAGCGGTCGATGTCGGTCTGCAATGCCGCGATGTCGGGCGCTGAACTCACGGCCGTGCAAAGCCGCAAGATGTTGCCGGGCAACGCCATGGCACCGGCGGAGCCGAGCTTGCCCACGGCGTCGAGCACCCGGTCTCCATGGGCGCGCACGCTTTCCACCGAGCGCGAGAGATCGTTTTGCAGGCTGCGCACCGACTGATCGACAGCAGAGCATGCGGAGAGGAAAGCGGGAGCGCTGGCGGTGTTTTGACTATCCGTGAGGACCCTGGCAGACCCGAGTCGGGCAAGGATATAGCCATCCACACCCTTCGTGAGGTCGTCGACATACTGTCCCAGCGAATTCGCGGCATCGAACATGGTGTCGCAGAGTGTGCTGAGATCTCCCACCACATCGATCGCGTCCGCCGAGAGCGCCTTCATGGCATCGCTTACGCTGACGCTCAGCGTGTCGAGGGCGCTTCGCAACGCGTCTTCAGGCACTTTGGTGAGATCATCCGGCAGCGGTTGCAAGAGCTGCGTCAACGTGGGAGCGATGACCTTGCCGGTGATGACCCGATCGAGCAGTGCGCTGGGGGCGAGCGCGTCCTGCGCGGTCTGCATGGCTTTGTCGATATCGTCCGCGACCTGTTCCGCCGTGGTGGTCGCATCGGTGAGTGCGCCTTTCAGCGTGATGAGCGCAGCAGTCGCGCCTGCCTGGAATGTTGTTATCAGCGCGTCTGCGAGCTTGCCAGGACCGACAACGATTTGGTCGCCAGCCCGGTCCGCATCGCGAATGCACTCTTCGAGGGTCGCTGTCAACGCATCGACTTCAGTCTGGAGGTCCTTCTGCGCAAGTTCCGCCGCTTTCGCAGAAAGCGAAATAAGCTGTTGCGTCTGCGTCTGGCCCTGAAGGACCCAATTCTTCAGTTCGGTGCCGATCTCCGTGATGCCTGTCTCGACGGCCAGCGCGTTCTTCTCTTCCCGCGCGAGTTGCTCCACGGTTTTTAGCCGGGCTTGAGCCTGAGCGGCTGCCTGCTGGAGTGCCCTGGCAGTCGCCGTGGCGGGAGCGAGCAGCGCGAGCAGTGCGTTTTTCGGGTCTTCGGGAATCTGAAGCTTGTTGATCTTGTCCCCAATGCTTTGCAACTGCTGGACGCCTGATCCCGTCGCGAAGCCGCCGAGTACCGTGTCTGCGGTCTTCAGAAAGCCCGACACGGACGCCGTGAAATTTGCGATGGCGAGGAACGATGTGCATTGGGCTTCGTCGGAGGCCGTCAAAGCGCCTGCGACGACGCCCGCAAGTTGTTGCGTCAGGTCGTCCAGTTCGATCGCCAGCCGCTGCCGAGCCTCGGCGATGCATCCGGTCAGCGCGTCGCTCAGCGATGCGGCCGCGCTGAACAGCGCATCGTAGAACGATTGAAGGCGGCTCTCCGACCAAGGCTTGCTGCTGTCATACGACGCTAGGCAAGCGTCGATTCGCTCGTTCGTGTCCGTGTAAGCGGCGTCGATCTGTGCGCTCAGGTCGGACAGGATCGCTCGCGCCTTCTCCAGACCCGGGAGCGCGTTCGCAGCGATTTCCGCAGCTTCGTCGAAGGCCGGACGGATAGCCTCGGCGATTTGCTTAGAGAGCGTATCGATCTGCTTTCCTTTCGTGTCCTTCGCGGAAAGAACCGCGACGTTTACCGCCCAGTCGTTGATCAGCGACTCCACGAGCATCGCCTTGCCGCGGATGACCCCGAGCGCATTCGACTTCAGCTGCTCACAATTCGACGGCACCGCGGAGAACAGGTCGGTGAGCGGCGGGAACGATGTCTGGGCAGCTTTGGCGACCCTGCTCGCGCTGTTAATGAACGTAGTCAGGGGGGCGGCCAAGGTACGGTTGACCAGACTAGGAATGTCTTTTCCGTTCAGCCAATCGTAAAATTCCTTCCCCGATGTCACTCGGGCGGCCGGATCATTCGCTTTCCCGCGCAAATCGACGATCTTTTGAGAGAAATCCTTTTGCCACGCCGCCAGATCTTTTCCATCTTCTCCCGTGCCGTTTGAGAACCAGTATGACGGCAGAGGCGTATTCGACTCCTTCTTCAGCTCGACCTCCAGATTATCCACCAGCGCGGACCTCTCCAGTGCCGGTTTGAGCTGTTTCTCGAAGATCGTGCTCGCGTCGGGCGCAATGCCCGCACGCATGAACGTCACGCTGTTCAGCCCGACGAAGACCGGCGCGCCGGCCCGTCCCGCGTTGATGGCCGCCTTGCGCGCTGCCGGCGCCAGCCGCCACGTGAAGCGGCGCATGCCGGGAAGGAACCGGCTGACCGGCTGGCGGCGCTTCGCGCTGCCCGAGTCGGTCTCGAGCGGGTCAGTGGCCGATGCGCGGTCCGCCGTCGCGGCGATATCGCGCGCGGCCGGCACGTTCACATAGTCGATGCCCAGGCGCGAGGGCCACGCGTTAGTATCGCCGCCTGTTTTGAAATCGGCAAAAAAGTACAGGTAATCGCCGTCCTCGCATTCCTGCGCGACGGTCGGGCTGTCGCCGTCGCCTTCGGAGTGGGAGCAGAACGCGACATCGGGCAGGGGATACACCTGCGGGCGCTGACGCGCCGCGACGCGGTTCCACAGCGGCACTTCCCATCCGAAGTCGCCGACGTCCCGGCCCCACGCACTGTCCACGTTTATGATGCGCGAGTTGAACCGCACGCGCTTCAGAAAGCCGCAACTGCGCGCCGGGGCCTGCGGAAAGTCCGGATAGGCGCGTTCGTATTCGAGAAGCTCGATGAACTCGCGCACCTTGCGAATGACCGGCCGGCGACTGCGCGTGCGCTGCCTGTCTTCGTCATATGTCGGCGCGAACTGTGCGGACGGATTGACCGTGCGCTCGTACACGACCACATGCTTCGCGCGATGCCACAGCGCACCGATGCGCCCGATGACCTCGACCCGCTGACTCTCGATGAAGCCATTGCGCGTCTTGCTGATGATGTTGACCTTCCCGCCGAGGAAGGTCGCGGTCTGAGCGGCGTCCCCGCCGATCGGCGACAGCGCTACGCCTTCGAGCGTGCCGCCGCCCGATTGCGGGTTGAGCGCCAGCGCATTAAACAGATTGACGGATTCCACCGGCCACAGTGCGCCGCCGCTCAAACCCTGCGGGTGATAGCGGAAGGAGTCGCTGAACTCCGTGACCGGACTTGCGCGATTCGGGTCGGTCGAGCCGGTTTCCAGTGCGGCGAGTGGCGCGCGCAACAAGGCGGTTTCCCGCAAGGCGAAGTTCACACCGTCGCTGAAGCGCGCTAGCGCGAACGGCATTTTCGAGTCAGGATCCTGCGCCCATAGTTCCAGCCGCTCGGGCCGGCGCAGCATGGCCGGGCGCAGGGCGTTCCAGCGCGCCGCGGTATCGTCCTTATCCTTTTCCGTAGCGACCGGAATGAAACGGCCTGTCAACGCCTCGATCTCCGCGACCCGGGCCATGCGCGCCACACCGGACTCCTTTGCGACGTTCACGCCCACCGGCATGGCGTACAGGAATTCCGCGCGCAGCGCCGTGAGCGCCGCGCCTAGTCCGAGTTCGCCCCGCTGCCGCAAGATGTCGCGAAGTTGCCATTCGGGATAAAAATAGCCGCGTTCGACATCGCTCGGCTGAATCCACAGTTCCGCCGATGGCGTCAGCCGGAACTCCACCGCGCGACGCTGGAAACTCGTCTCGACGGTGTTATTCTCCGCGTCGATGAAGACCCGATACGGTCGCGTCACCGCGGTTTTGTTCTCGTCCTTGTAGAGCACGGGTTCGTCCTGCTCGGGATGTCCGGGGATGCCGAGAAAGTCGTGCAACTCCATTCGTCTGGGCTTGTCCGTGCTCTCGCCCACCGACTGAGGCGGCAGCCGATAATGATAGACATTCTGGGTGACGCTGAATTGCCAGGCACGATCCTGACTGGTGTATTTCGCGACGACGGGGTTGCCCGGGTCGCCGCGCGCGTTGAGCGGCGTCTGCGTGAAGCGGGCGATGCCGAACGGTTCTTCCGACAACAGGAGATAGTCGAAGGTGCCCGTCGCGTGGGCGTTCTCGCTCAGCGTGACCGTGAGCAGCCGGTCGCTGAACGGTGCGACTTCTTCCGTGACAGAGAGCAGGTAGCGGTCGGTCGTCGAGCGCGCGGATTCCGGGGACAGCGGAATGAGCAGGGGCGTCGCGCGTTCGTCGGCATCCAGGCCGCTATCCGGACCCAGCGCCGAGAAGCTCTGGAACGGCAGGTAAATCTCGAACCAGACCGCCACCGGCAGCGGATATCCGGCGGGAGGTGTCAGCTGCCGGACCGGCGTACCGCGAGGAAAACCGCCCGTTTTAAGCAGACCTGAATCTTCTGTGAACGGGCCGCCCGCCGAGTTGAACTGAAGCGATGACAGGCGTCCTTTCCACTCATGCGCCTTGTCGATGGAGAAGGTGAACCACGCAAAGAAGTAGCCGGCGTCCTCGACCGCCGTCCAGTCGGCCTCGATCACCTGTTCGCAGTGACTCAGCTGCAGCGTGAAAGTGGGAAATCCTGGGTCGACGGAAAAAGTGAAAGCGGGCATCTGCGCGTTTAGGCACAGAACGTTCTGGCCGGGCTGGTCGAGCCACCGGGCGGCCCCCGCGATCGACAGCCACAGCGGCGTGGGCGCCGTGACCGCGGGCGCGGGCGGCCAGTGATCGTCCAGATTGCCGTCTCCCAGATCGAGCAGCGCCGCGTAGAGCGCCAGATTGACCGGCTGTTTATTTTCGAGCGTCAGCACGGGCAGGAAACTCTGCGGCTGCGCGGCCTCGACGCGATAGAGCGACTTGGGCGCTTCCTGCATCGCGAAGGCGGCGGCCGGGAGCGTGCCGAAGCTGAAGACCGGCAGCGACGTGTCGATCGACGACGTGGGGGCCGCGGCCAGATTGTCGCCGGCGAATGTCTCAGACCATTGCAGGCTCAACGCGATGCGCGTCTTCCAATTGCCATCGAACACATCTTCTTCGGCAAGCGTCCACCTTTGCTCGCAATCCAGATACAGGGTCCTGGAACCGGTGGCGAGATGGCCGCCGATTTCCTCCTCCAGCCCGAAACAGAACTGACTGTCGTTCCAGTACAGCCGGCCCGCGTTGCCCTTGCCGTCCACGGACTCAAGCGAGAGCCGGTAGGACAGTCTCCAGATGTCCTGATCCCCCGCCCTGGTTTGCGGAACAGGCTCCGGCAGGCGGATGCTGAGGTTGGCGGGGGAATCGCCGTTGATCTTCAGTCCCTTCGTGATCTTCGCAGCGTCCTGGATGTTGAAACCCATGTAGTTGAGCGCTTCCAGGCAGGTCGCCGCCGTCAGTCCCGGCTTAAGCGGAGCCCAGAAACGCGCGACGTCGATATGATCTTCGTCGTACTGCACGAAGCGCCCTTCGTTCTGTGCACCGTACGCAGCAAAACCGAAGGCGCCGAGCCTCTTCGTGTCGTTCCGGTCCATGAAGATGAAGGAAGGTGTGTCGGTGATGCCCGTGCCGCTCGGGCCGCCGACCAGCGTCACATATGTCAGCGCGTTGGACGGCTGCTCGACGCTTGGATCAAATATGGCGGAGAATGGTAGTGCCTTGACCGCGGGATCGCTCTCCGCGCCGACGGCGGTCTGCTCGAATGGTACGGGCACATGGAAATCGAAGCGAAAATTGTCGTTCGGCTGGCCTTGGTCGTGCGGCTGCCCGACGATAAGTTCCGAGAACGCGTCATGGCTGCCCTTGGCGTACGACACGCGCGGCAGCAGTCGCCAGCGCATGATCGTCGGATCGTTTTTATCGGTATTGTCGAACTGACTGAACAGAAAGGCGCCGCGAAAGGCCAGACATTCCCCCGCAGCATGACCGTCGCGGAAGATCCAGATGGCGACATCCTGGTCCGCTCTCTCATCGATCCACGCCACCGCTGCGTCACGTCCGAGTGCGAAGACGTTGTCGGTGGGCGTCGGAACATCGCTCGCGTTGGCAAGCGCCGCCGGTCGCCAGCGAAGGAATGCGCGCAACTGATCAGACTTGTTCTGCCAGGATTCGTAGTGAATTTCGACCGAGCCACGCCGCGTCTTCCCGTCCTGCTTTTCCCTGTCGGGCGTCGGCGGCCAGAGAAAATCGCCGTGCATACTGTACACACACGTCATGACCCATCCCTCTCGCGGTTGGGGTTGGCGCATCGGATGGATCCGGCGCGCCAGAAGCCGATGGCGCAATGGCTGACCGCAGCCCTGCTTGAGTCTTTCAACTGCTTGCCGCCGTTGCGATGCCGAAAGAAGAACGGCTAGGGTCGGACTTAAGACTTGATCCGTGAATTATTGCGTCGCGTTACACACCGGCCTCGAGAAAATGTAGGTCATCGGGATGGGCCGGCGAAATTCATCGGCGCGAAAATGTGCGTTTCCCCACATTCGCGGCGGACCCTTTGCAGTGAGCACTGCAACCGACATTTGCTTAAGGTCATGAACCGCCCTCCAACGCGAGGTGACGGTCTGGTTCATGTTCAGAAGCTGCCAGTCGCGCTGCCGCGCGTCGAGTGTCAGCTTTGGGTCGGGTACCGCCGATCGCCGAAAGGCAGGGGTCGGCCACTTTCGGCCGTTCGATATCGGTGCCTAGATTGACGACAATCGATACCGACCGCACGTCGGTACTCGCCAAGGGCTATAGAGGAAAATATCTCCGCAACTGCAGATCTTGACGATTAGAGCCGTTATTTTCGAGAAAAATTAAAGATCCGGTAGCAACTGCCGTTGAACATTGATCGTCTGTAGACAATCGGAGTCTCCCGCCGAATATGGGTTGTTTTATCGACTAAGAAGTGAGCTGTTGTTAAATAGCGCGACAGTAAATTTGGAAAATTGGCATGAAATTTCTCATTGCGCTAGTTTTAATATTTGGATGCACCAATGCATTGTTCGCTGGTGTCCCAGAAGATGGGGCAATCAGCATCCACGAGATATCGTTAGGGTACCCCGCGTATCAGAAGGTGGTGCGCTTTAAGATAGATGACGCCTATAAACCTGAGATTCACGAGACATTTTTCAGAATTTTTGTCGACTACCCTTCGATGCGGCCAACGCGTGGACCCCGGAAATTCAAGTTGAACGATGACACTTTAGAGATATTGGTGCAAGCCTATCCGAAATACGGAACTGACGCTGATAGAATACTGTCGGGCGGTTTTGGCGCGATTGAGATAGCTCCGGAGAACGGTTATCGTGTATTTACAGAACGTATTGGAAGAATTGACCAAACAAAAATATATGGTTACAAAAGCAAAACCGGTAGCGTGATTGTATCTGATCCGGGTTCATGGAGTGTCCGTTATGCAATGGCAAGGGGTGTTTCGGATTTATATCAATTTAGTTGTCATTTTAGTAAAAAGATGGGCGCTCCATTTAAAAGTATTGATGAATCCGTGGTCAGGCTTTTGTCGACCATGATTGTCGAGTAGTGCTTGTTTTAGCTCGGTCTAAACGCAAACACATAAAGTTGAGATAGTCCATTGCCTGCATTGTCCTTGAGCGAATGGCCGGTTCGTCCATTGCAGGAATTCAGCTTATCTCATTCGAGCAAAACGACTGACCGCCTTGCAACAAATTGCGCTAAAGAACATTAGGTCTCGCAGGCGGGGTCGTTGGGTGGGCATCCGTCCCCGTTCGGCCACTTTCGGCCGTTCGATATCGGTGCCTAGATCGACGACAATCGATACCGACCACATGTCGGTACTCGCCAAGGGCGATAGAGGAAAAAACTCGGCAACTGCCGATCTCGACGATTAGGGCCGTTATTTTTGAGAAAATATTAAAGATCCGGTAGCAACTGCCGTTGAGCATTGATCTTCTATAGACAATGAGCGTCTTCCGCCGAATATGCTTGTTCCGCCGCCATAACCATTTATCACCGAATGCGCAAACAGATGACGGAGCCGCCAGAATCTCGCCCCAGTTTCCTATTCATTCAAGCGAGGGCTCGCCTTAAAGATTTCTTTATAACATCGCTGTGGCTGTCCATGATGTTAGCGGTCTTGACCGGTTGGTGGGGAGTAGAGGGTGACGCACTCATGCTTCACTTGGCTGCAATTTTTGGGTTCCTGTTTTTATGCCTTTTCATATCGTTTATAGCCATGTGCATTGTGCGAAAAAGGCGTCCTATTGCGGAGTTGCGTCAGTTCGTGTCACTTAAATCCGTATTGTATTTCGGATTGTCGTTAATATTTTTCGTTTTGCTGGGAGCTGTCGCCGTTGTTTTATCGATCAAGAAGTGATCTGTTGTTAAATAGCATGACAATAAATCCAGGTAGAGTCATCTAAGGCCCGCAGTCAACATGCGCTGAGAGCGACAAAATCTCGCTCCGTGATGGTCTTAGTGCGGCCAGAAGCCGACCTTCGACAATCGCCCCAGGATGGTCGACAATCGGGACATATTCCGTCACCGTGGCGTAAAAATACCTTTAGTCGTGGCTCTTAGGAATCGCCTTGGATAACAAACTACTGACTCCACCGATAATCATTGACTATCGCAACCTAGTTGGAGTGGTCCTTCTTGTCGTAGCTATTATCAGTTCGATCCTCGCATGGAGTTGGAGAGGTGAGATGATCGCGACCCGCGCGGCTGCCTCATGGCCGACGACTCACGGATGGGTGTTAAACAGCAAAACGGTATATGACGTGAAGCGCCGTGGGTATTCGTCATCTGTTACGTATCAGTATGTCGTGAGCGGAGTTACGTATGAGAGCGGCGTGATCTCCCTTGAGGCCTTTAAATCGACGACGACAAAGGCCGACGCGGAAGCGCAAAAAGACCAATTTCCGGTCGGCGATGTGCTCGTGCACTTCAGTGCAAAAAACCCTGCTATTTCTGCCCTCCTCGTCGGCGAGAGCGAGTCAGAGCGGTTCTGGCCTACTGTGCGAAGTGCGATCGCCTGCGCGGCGGTCGCTTTCTTAGCCGCGATCCTATGTTTCACGTTGGCAATCCTTCGTCGATAGCCGTCCACATTCGTTCACGTCGTTCGAACGTGTTGCTTCTGCCATCGTATAGAGCTGTCGACGCCCGTTCGGTCCGCACCCGGTCGGTGATTCGACGGTCCTCGTTTTAAGGGAGACGTGCATGACTCGTGCGATTTGCCAGCTTCCACTCACAACGGGCGCAGACCGGCCACAACCGGTCGCTCGACGACTACTCATAAATGGTTGACAATTTCGCGCTGTAGGTCCGAGTGCAGGTCACCTTACAAGGCGTTGTCAGCACATATGGCGATCCCCGCGAATCCTCGCAGTGCAGAAGCTCCCCCACATCGACTGGTTATCGTCGAGGGCATCATGGGTTCGGGCAAGTCAACAACGATGCGCTTCATTGCGAAGAGACTGGAAGCTTTGGGGCAGTCGGCATTGGCTTTACATGAAAGGACGGACCCACATCCCGTACGAGCGACAGACGAACTCGAGCACTGGTTTGAGCCGTGGAGGGACGCGACACCGCAGCATCTCGCCGACCGCGCGCTGACCAAATGGGCAGCATTTGTCTAGGCGACACAGGATGATTCCGCAATCCCTGTGCTGGATGGGCAATTGTTTCATGGCGACCTGACTCACCTGCTGTTGATGGACGCGGATTCCGCCTTGATTTTTCACTACATAAAGGCGTTGGCGGCTGTCATTGGGCCGCGCAATCCGTTCGTTCTCTACCTTTGGCAGGAAGATGTCGAAAAAGCTGTTCGAACCGTCTGCGCGGAGCGCGGCCCCGAGTGGATCGACTATCAGGTGAACTGGAAGCTCGCGGGCCCGTACTGCGTCCGCAAACGTTACCAAGGATTGGAGGGGTTAATCTCCCTGTATCGCGACTATCGGCGAATAACCGACGATCTTTTTGACCAGTTACCGCTTGCCAAGCTCGCGATTGAAAATTCCGGAAGAGACTGGCCAACTTACGAAAGCCAAATTCTGAGCGCGTTGCAGTTGCCGGTCCGACTGTGAACAGCGAGGCGAATTTTTGATGGAGACTCTTCAACGGAGATATGAGCGATGACCTTCAAAACCATCCGCAGAGCAACGGCAGAGGACGTACCGGTCGTTGCGCAGATCCGGAACGATGCGCATGCAACGAAGGTGGCTCACCGCGACTATGCATGGGGCAAAGAAGGAGACGGATTCTCCGAGAGTTGGGTGCGAAACAATGTCGCTGTAAAAACGGTGTATATCGTTGAGTTGGACGGCAATCCGGTCGGCACCTTTGTACTCGACCTAGACGATGAAAAACACTGGGGTCCGCAAGAACCGGTCGCCGGTTATGTGCATGGGTTTTGTGTTCGGAAAGGCTTCAATGGACGTGGACTCGGCAGCTTCATGCTTGATTGGTGCGACCGCAGGCTTGCCGCCTTGAACCGGCGTTTCATCCGACTCGATTGTGCCGCCCACAACGTGAAACTGTGTGCCTATTACGAGTCGCTTGGGTTTATCCGCGTAGGGCAGTATGCGGAGCCAGAAGCCGGCGGCTATATCTGGTCCTTGTACGAAAAATCGGGCAAGGCGCTTTAACACCATACGATGGATCGAACATGAGTATGACGCGCGCCCCGGACTTCATGCTCCTCCTTCGTGACGCGCTTATCGCCTCTTGGGACAAAAGGACCGCATATTTAGAGGTAGAGCAGCCGGGCAATCCTGCGCTGGGCCAATGCTATCCAACGTCTAGGGTGATACAGCACTACTACCCCGAAACCGAAATCATTAAGGGAATAGTCTGGACAGGAGACGCGACAGAAGTTCATTTCTGGAATGGGTTTCGTGTTGGCGAAGACTGGTATCACATTGACCTAAGCTGGCAGCAGTTCCCCTCAGGTTCAACAATTGAGGGATTTGTAATCATCGAACGTCAAGAATTGAATGATAGTGAAGCGACGACGCAACGCTGTGCGTTGTTGTTGAAACGGGTCGGCGCGTATCTAACAGCGTTCCGAGACCGTCCCATATCTGCGTCAGCTTGACGGGATAGCCAATATTCGAAGCTCGGGCCGAATGGCTGTTATGGAGCGATGCCATTGACCGAAACGGGTCGACTTCTGCCCGACGCGGACCGATAAATGGCGACCCGATCCGCCAGTTCAAGGTCGGACCGGGTTCGGCACGTCCCGACGTAGACCGGCTCCATGATATGGGCGCTCGAACGTCTCCTTTAGCCTGGAAAGGGACAAACGGCGGGGACACCAGATTCGTCTCGCACAACGCTGCCTGCGCCGTAGCTCGCGCCGCCGTCCTTAATGCCACCATACAGAGCTGCGCGAGAAGTAGTTGCCACTTGCTCACCGTACGGTGAATTGACAGCCATTTTTGACCAGACAACCAACAGCAGTGGCGATCAGAAAATCGGTAGCGGTTACCCTAACCTTCTTTCCTTCGTAACCAATCTAACCTAGGCTTTCGAGATCTCCGATTAAACTCGGCAGAAAATTCAAAAATCCTGACAATTCGCTCCCTCGCGAGGTAGATCATGGCAGAGGACGTGACGAAAGATAACGCGGCATTGCGCGACCGACTCCACTCAGTCGTCAACGAGATCTATGAAGATTTGACGAAAGCTTCGAAGACGTTTAATAGAACGCTATGGATTTCCGAGCCGACAAAAAAAACGTCCGAGCGGCTTGTTCTGATTTCCGCTGTCGTCGTTCTATTGACGCAGGGATGGCTATTGCTTAGGGGGATAAAATCATTTGATGTCGAACTTGGGCCAGGTAAATCGCGCTTCACGGTCCCCGTCGTGGCGGCCATAACGATCTGCTACTTTGCCGTGGATCTCTTGGTCGCGTTTGCATCCGATCGCCGCACTTGGAACTTGGAGCAAGAAGACTGCATCGTCCGGGCGAACAGTTCCATTACACGAATTTCGCTTGAAACAATTAATCTCGACGCTAAAGTGGCAGCATTGAATGAGCAAGTTGAGCCACTGCGCGACAGGCATCAGAAGTTGCTAGAAATTGCCGAAGGAAGGATTTTGAGGGGTGATTCCACCGATGACGATTATACCGAAGCTGATAACTTAAAGCGTTCGATCACCACTATCGATTTGGAAGTTGAAACGCTTCGACGCATGCGTGATGGATACTTAAGAAACGCACACGACTATTCGCAAAATTTTCTAGAAACCTTCTCCAATAGATCTAGGAAACTGTTCGATGGGTGGACTGTGCTACCGCTCATTGCTGCAAGCGTAGCAATGGCGTCTGCCGTAACAGGGATATGGCGCGCTGCACTCTAGTTGGTTTCCGAATAACCGATCCTCAATGCTTTCGTGGCGGGAAAAGGGTCCGTAACGGGCGTTGTCCATGAATCATAGACTGACAACGCCTTCAGCCCGGGCGAAGGAATGATCGGCCGCTATCTGCCGCATTGCTGACGTAGAACTCAGGCCGCCTCGATGTCGGGTTTGGCCGAGAAGCGTGCGCTGAGCATCGGGCGAGTTTCGGAGCGGACCAGCCGTTCGAGTGACGACTGTACGGCTCAGGCGAGCGGCAGAAAGTGGCCGGCTACTGGCCCATGCGTCGCACAGGAGCGCACTACCGCGGCGGACCGGCTTAGTGCGACCGGAACCAGCCGCCAGATAATTGTTCATTTCAGTATGAGCAAGTCGGTACGGCGCATTATTGCGCCATTCCGATATAGAGCCATGGTGAATGCATCGAAGGGCTAAAGCCTTGGGATCTGCGCAACAAGTTATGCACAGGCATGGTTGCCGAGAGTGATCTGAAACGACATCGCTGCAACTTCGACGCGCAGGGCCCGGCGCGACGCGAGGTACCGTGCCACGGCGTCGCGCCGCTTTTTGTGAGTGCCCGGGGAGGTCCAGTCCAGCGTGTTGAGGAACAGGCGCCAGTCAGACTTCGGCGCGGAAAAGACCCACCGCTCGACCTCAGCGCCGTCGGGCAGCCCCAGCTTCTCGGTCAGCGCCTCCAGCTCGCGGCAGAAGAAGTCGTAGTCGAGCCCGCCCACGGAGTCCCGAATGCCTTCGCCCTTGCCGAAGGACAGGCGGATGCCGTTACCATCGATCAGCTCGAATACCGGCTCCGCGCAAGCGCCGGCACGCCAGTTCTGCGCACGGAGGGCCAGGATTGACTTGGCGAGCCACTGGTCCAGGATGTAGGCGCCCTTGCAGCCGAAGAAGTACATGATCTTGGTGAAGAACGAAGGCCCGATGCCGCGCAGAAAACGATGGCGGCGCAGCTGGCGAAAGCGCTCGTAGGCTTCGGCCCGGGTGAGCGTAGGCAGCTCGGCCAGCAGCGGCAGCAGGTTCGGCATGGACCCGGCCACCCGCCAGTTGTTCTCGCCACCGGGCCCCATGTTGGCGCTACCGTATGCCAGGGCTGCGTAGACGCGCAGATCGGGATCGATGCCTGCGTCATGGCAGATAGTCCACGTCTCGTCGCGGCTGAGTTTGCGGCGCAGCTCAGGATGTGCCGCGCAACGAGCGGCCAGCTCGTGGTTCCCCCAGGACCGGGCCCACGCTTCGGTGCTGTACCCCCTCCAGGCGCGGGGGTCCTCCTGCGCGATGAGCGTGCCGAGGGTGGCCTGGTGCCAGTGGTTGGCAGGAATGCAGGCGTCAGAATGCAAAGAAGCCATCGTGAATCTCCTAGGTTGGGAAGAAATCGATGGCTTCAGATTGCGGCCGCAACCGCGTCAGATTGCCATCGGTAAAGACTCTCTGCGGTGCTGACGGTCGATCAGCACCGCAGAAAATCCGTACCGAGGCACTATCTAGCCGGGATACCCAGGTGATCCTAGGTCGTCCAGGTGGCGTGAACCTCTTGCGATCAAGGTCACCCCGGCGTGAATGGACTGGGTGAACAGTGTCGTTGCGTGCTCACCTCGGATGCGAAAGTCTATCGAAACGCTTGGCAAACAGTCAAGCGCCTGCCAGCCAACCCGCAGGCGACCTCCTCCTCGCCGTGTAGGGTGAGCGTCCAGCTTGCTGCCACTCCTTTGATACCGGCTTTTCTTCGCAACTCGGAGGCGTGGCGAAGCAGTCTTTGTCCGTTCGACGCTTAATAGGCGGCTGCTCCTCCCACAACTCGGTCGTGGGAACCGCGCCTTCAGATGACGCAAATTGGTCGAGCACGGCCTTATGCAGTTTGCATCGATTGGCTGCGGACGATTGCGGGCGACCGGCTCGACGCGACCATCGGACTAAACCGCTCGCGCGGTATGCACTCCGTTTGAACTTGGTAGCCCACGCGGCGCGTACACGGCGTAGCCGCCGGGACGCCCGCTGCCCACCAAGCTTCGAGTCGCTTTCGATCACCGCGTTTTACGCGCGCCGTCCGTCACGTGTCCTGCCGGACACGCCGCGCCCATTCATACTCGACGACCGGTTCCAAAGGCCTTGGGAACCGGTCCTTTAGCTGCAGCAACTTCCCATAAAACGGATCCGTATCTGCGTCGGGAAACATATATTCTGGCGTTTTCCGAAACGTTTCGGGAAGCAAAAAATCGGCGTGCAGCCTGATAATGCAATCGATGTCTGTTAAAGCGATATTCCTTTCCTCGGGCCCAATTAATGGCAAACCACAGTCCTGCCGCAACACTCTAAGCGGTGGGTACGTTTTGAACAAGTCAAAAGTCTCTATGAAATACTGCGTCTTCTTTACAGGCGGATCGCGAAACCGGAAACAAAATATAAGTCCTTCGTGTTCACCACGTCGTACCGACTCGTAGTACGCGCGGCCCGCGGTGTTCCACCTGAATTTGTTAGTTGCGAAGAAAATCGCAGTGTCAATTTCGAAAGCCAGATCAAGCCCTGCAGTTTGCGTTGCATAATGCTGCTCAGTCCGCATGATGTCGTATGCAAACGAAGAGTCGATCCACACTTCAGGGTTATTCGGCTCGAGATATGATAGGTATCGTGTGAATGATCGCTGTTGCTGCGGCTCGCTCTTGAACGAGTAGTAATCTCCTTGTTGCCGATACAATCCGGGGAGGATCGAGATTTCTCGACCATCTTTGTCGGCGCGAACGGGATTCGCGATTCGTCGCTTGTATTTGTGCTCGCTCGTCTGCCCGCGAAACGTGAGGCTTCCCTCAGTGCGGTAATGGGCTCGCCTCGGCTCAGACAAGATCTCCTGTATGTCGTCAATGGACTTCGCCTCGTAATAAGTGAACGGGTGAAGAGCCGGGAAAGCGTAATCCCCGCGTACGTACTTGATGAAGTCGTCGATATTAAAGCTACTGGAAAACTGCTTGTTTCCATACATGGCATCGCTGACCGACTGCCAGGTCCTTCCTGAGAAGGGTTCAACCCAGCCTCGCATGTAGAACCCTGAATCGATGACCGCATCGATCAGGTCTGGTGGGATGTTGTTAGCTGCCAATAAGGCATCCAAGGGCTCTATGTAATTTTTGCTGTTCATGAATCTCAAACATGGATGGGGGATCTCTGCGCTCGACTTTCTTCTTGCGGATACATGGCCAAATGAATCCATCGAGTAACATAGCAGACTGTCGGCCTTTATGACCGGAAGCTGGAGAAAGTCTGAGTGCCCTGCGACGATATACGACGCTCCCCAAGGATTTCGGAATCGTTGTCCGGCGGGCTGTGTTTGCGGCTGCCCAGTCGACCTATCGGCGATCATGGCCGAATTCGATTTCCAGAATTATTTTGACAAAATCAATCATCTGATATCACTTGGTCCGTTTTTCGGAGGCGACGCAGCCGCGACTGACCTTAAGCGATTCAAACTTGTCCGGGGAGCCCGATATACCGACCCGCTGCTCGATGGAGATTCTCCGCATGTGAGCCGGAAAAGCGAGAGTCGTGCGATCTGCCCGTTCACTTAGGCATATGGAACCGCTTCGTGCGAGAATCCGGGGCAAAAATGCACCCCTCGGACGATCGGGGCGGCACGGCGAGCAACCCACGAAATTTAGCGAACCACTACGTGAATTAGCATGAGTGACCTAGAACAACTACGTTCCCTTGTCGAAGAACAAGGAAAAATCATTAGAACGCTGCGTGAACGCACCGACGAGCTCACTCGGCGGCATGTCGTCTACAACGCCCTCGTAACATGCCTTCTTCTTAGCAACCCGAACCCTGAACGTCTGCAGCGCGACCTTGGTTTCGCTATGGACGAGTCCCGGCTAGCCGCCGGCCGAATGGGCGACGCAGAGCTGCACGCATTTAACGAGATGGCGCAGCCATTCATCGACACCGCCGAAGAGGCAAACAAAGGATTAAGCGCTTTTGGCGCGGCCGGCGCGGTTATGGAAGCGATGTTCATCTTCGCTGACGCCGTCAGCTGCGTTTTGCCCGAAGCGCGCCGAAACGCCCTTCTTGAGCAGATTGCGGAAAACGCTGACGCTCGCTTCAAAGGGTCGCCAGATCCATCGAGGCGATACACGGCGTCGATGCTCGCCGCGATGTGCGAATTCATAAATGGGAATACCGACAACGCTGCCAAAATCCTTGAGATGTAGCAGCCGCTGCGATGAGCGGTCCCAGCCTGCGGCGATCTGCTCATCGAGATGCAGCTTAGCGTCTAGTTTCAGCCGCGGAAGCGCGCCAGTTTGAAAAACTGGCGCGACGCACGGACGCTTACGATGGAACCCTCTCAACAGAAACGATCCGATCAAACGTATCATTTCCGCGAAACGACCAAAGAACTTTCGATTCAGCCTCTTGTTCCGACATAGCCTCGACGATCTTCGAGCCCAAGTTGCGACCACCGTAGCATTCGTAAGTGACCTTCCATTGCGGCATTGCCATTTCGCGCCCCGTTTTGGTTTTTTAAGAGTCGACAGGTTACATCATACGGAAACTGCTAGCCGGTCAACAGGCCTAGGTTTAGGATCAATGGTGTTGGGAGTCTCCACGGTCGGGCACCATATTCAGCGCGTCGGCATTGATTTGATATAAGGCCAGTTTCTCGGTCGGGTCGCCAGCTTTGGTCACCGTGGCGCGCAAACGCTTCACCTTGGCCAATGACCGTTGAACATTCGAAGCGGCCCTTGGGGTAGAGCCGGGCCGAGCGGCGGCAGTGGGTCGGGAGTGTGAGTTCGCTAATGCGGTAAGCTGCCGTCGAGTTGCTTGATGCCGCCATCGTCAGCTGTCCGCCGTATTGCCGACGTAGAACCCGGCCCGTCCCAATGGCGGCTAAGGCCGAGAACCTGCCGACCGCGGCAGGCCTGATTGTGCTCGGACATGTCGAGGTGGCGGAAAAATCGAATGAGATTCCGGCCGCTCAGGCGTTGATCGAATCGCTCAGGCTACCGCACTGACGGCTGGGATTGCAGCAGTGAGGCGGA
>Ga0153932_1000169_pt1 | contig 27724 bp, 25 predicted proteins | sample TSNJ016MetaG_FD_102273 | JGI IMG/M metagenome (GOLD analysis project Ga0153932, IMG submission 102273) | Attine ant fungus gardens microbial communities from New Jersey, USA - TSNJ016 MetaG | ecosystem: Host-associated > Fungi > Mycelium > Unclassified | place: USA: New Jersey, Wharton State...
CCGATTACGCGATCATCGCGTTCAAGAAAGCGGACAACGAGTCGATCCCAATTGCTGAATCACTCGTTACGCCATCGGCGTTGCCCATCTCGCAAAAGGAGACCGAGGACGTGAACGCATTGTTTGCTCGAGTACTCGAGGCTGAAAAGGAGCGGGCGGCGCTGCAAGCCAAAGTCGAATTGGCGGCTGCCGAAACTGCGTATCTGAAGGAGCGGGCAGCGCGAAACGAGGAGCGTCTGAGAGAGGTCCGTTTGCGTGCCGAGGCGGATTTACGCGCAAGCAAGGAGCGGGCGGCCGCTCGCGCTAGTGAACTGGAAGCGCAATTGCACCAGGCACAGTCGCGTGCGGTTGCCGCGGAAGATGTGGCCCACCGCGCTCAGCATCACGTTGAAGCCATGATGGCGAGTACCAGTTGGCGGGTGTCGTCACCGCTGCGCGCGGGTGGTTTGACGATCAGGAAAATCGGCCGCTCGAAGGCCGCGGTCAATCGGTTGGCACGGCTTGGAGTGCTACATGCCGCAGCTTATGTCCGATGTCGTCCGGTGCTGAAACAGCGCATCGCCAATGTGTTGTCACGCATGCCGCGGGTTCGGGCGCGGCTCATCAAAATGGCGGGCTTCGACGCGATTCAAGGCGTTGTTACTGGCGCAGCGATGCCGGCAGTCGAGTCCACTGACCAGCTCACGGCGCGCGGCCGGAAGGTGCACGCCGATCTGCTCAGTGCTTTAAACGCACGCACGAAATAAAATTCTCCGGTACAGCCATGCGTATTGTTTTAGATCTTCAAGGATGCCAGTCAGTCAGCCGGCTACGAGGCATTGGCCGTTACAGCCTCGCGCTGGCGAAAGCGATCGCGCGTAACGCCGGTGAGCACGAAGTATGGGTTGTCCTTAACAACCTGTTTCCCGATTCGATTGAAGAGATTCGTCACGCGTTCGACAGTCTGCTGCCAGCTGACCGGATTGCCGTGTTCTCGCTTCCTCCGTTCACGCTCTATCAAGGCTCCGACGACTGGCGGACGCGCGCAGCGCAATTAATCCGCGAATATGCAATTGCCGAACTCGAGCCGGATGTCGTGCACATCAGCAGCTTGTTCGAAGGCTACGTCGACGTGTCGGTGTCGACCATCAAAAAGCTCGATACCGACACGATCAACGCCGTCACGCTATATGACCTGATTCCCTATTTGAATCCGGCCAAATACTTGACCGACGCCGGCTTCAAGAAGCACTATTACGAGAAGATTGAAGCGCTCAAGCGCGCTGACGTGTTGCTGGCCATCTCTGACTATTGCGGCGAAGAAGCCGTGCGTGAATTGCAGATACCGCGTGAGCGCATCACCAATATATCGTCAGCCGTTTCAGAGTCCTTTGCTCGCGCCACTCATTCGGAACTCGATATCACGGCGCTTCGCGGGCGCTTCGGCATTAGCAGACCGTTCGTAATGACAACGGGGATTGTCGAGCCGCGCAAAAATCTTGAAGGTTTGATCGAGGCATGGGGGAAAGTGCCTTTTGCGGTGCGCAAGCAGTATCAGCTCTTCATGGTTTGCCAGGCTACCGAGGCAAATCGAACCACGCTGTATGACCTCGCCGAGGCTAATGGCATGGCGCGCGAGGACCTTGTGCTGTCGAGCGGCTACGTATCCGATGAGGACCTGATCGGGTTGTACAGTTCGTGCCACCTGTTCGTGTTTCCGTCGCTGCATGAAGGATTCGGCTTACCGGCGCTGGAAGCAATGGCCTGCGGCGCTGCGGTGATCGGCTCGGAGGCCACGAGCATTCCCGAGGTGATCGGCAGGGAGGATGCGCTCTTCAATCCCCTCGACTATGAGCAGATGGCCGCCATGATCGAGCGGGGTCTGAGCGACACCGAATACTGGCAGTCGCTGCGTGACCATGCCGCGGTGCAGGTTCCCAAGTTTTCGTGGGATGCGACTGGCAAGCGCTCGTTGAAAGCATTCGAGGATGCATACGTCAAACGTAGCAAGCGGTTAGAGGACGGCGCTGCAAGGCCCGTGAAGGCGGCTGAGGAGCGTTATCGCGGCATCATTAACGCGCTGACGCAGCTTGACCTGGCGTCTACCGATATCGACTTGGTTGCGAGTGCGGACGCTATTGCGGCGAACCAGCGGGCGGGACGCCGGCGGCAACTGTTCGTCGATGTCTCAGTGCTATGTGAACACGATGCGAAGTCAGGCATCCAGCGGGTCACACGTGCAATCGTGCAGCAATTGCTGGAGCAGCCTCCCGCTGGATGGGAAGTGCGGCCGGTGCGGCTGGATCGAAGCGTGATGATCTACCGGTACGCGAACCGCTTTATGCGAGGGTTGGACGTAGGCACGCGGGGCATTGACGACGAAGACGAATGGGTCGACAGCCAGCAAGGCGATGTGTTTCTGGGCCTCGACCTGGTTGCCGACTGCGTGCCGCCAGCGGAAGGCTGGTTTGCTGCCCAGCGACGCCGGGGCGTGAAGATTTATTTTGTTGTGTATGACTTGCTGCCCGTCCTGAAACCCGAATGGTTCCCGGAGATCATTGCCACCGTGTTTCCGCCGTGGCTTAAGACGATCTCGACAGTCAGCGATGGTTTGATCTGTATCTCGCGCGCGGTTGCCGATGACCTCATGATGTGGATCGAGGCGTCATCGGTGGAGCGGGTTCGCGAGTTGAAGGTCGGATACTTTCATCTGGGTGCGGATATCGACAGCAGTCAGCCTTCGTCGGGTATGCCTGCGACCGCCCCTGCTGTTCTTACCGCAATGCGCGAGCGTCCAACGTTCCTCATGGTCGGCACGGTAGAGCCGCGCAAGGGACACGTGCAGGCGTTTGCTGCGTTTGAGCGGCTCTGGGCGGCGGGTGTCGACGTGAATCTGGTGATCGTCGGGAAAGCCGGGTGGGGCGTGGATGAACTGGCGGACACGCTCAAGGAGCAAGTGGGAAGCAACGATCATTTCTTCTGGCTGGAAGGGATCAGCGACGAGTTCCTTCAGAAGGTGTATGAGGCATCGGCGTGCTTGCTTGCGCCTTCGCTTGGTGAAGGGTTCGGATTGCCGTTGATCGAAGCGGCGCAAAAGGGCTTGCCGATTCTGGCGCGTGATTTGCCGATCTTCCGTGAAGTAGCGGGTGATCACGCGTTTTATTTCACCGGGTACGCTGACAGCGACTTGAGCGCGGCGGTAGAAGCATGGTTGCTGCTGTACAAGGAAGGGCGCATGCCGCCATCGACCGGGATGGCCTGGATGACATGGAAGCAAAGCGCCCAGCAGATTGGACAGGTGATGTTGGAAGGCGAATGGTATCGACGATGGACAAAGGCTGCGGCGGCTACGACATAGCCGCTATCAACAGCCAGATGATCGCTGATCGCAGTCAGGAAACATCAGCACACGTCAGCACACGTCAGCACAACCGAAGACGACGTTGCTCGTTGCCCGGCCAGATTGTGGCTCCAAGCCAGCGGATTCCCAGCGAACCGGATTGGGGCAAAAAAGCGTTGAGGCAATCGCCGGAAAACGGTTGCCCGTTAATTTCCAGCTTTACACGGTTGTCGGCCACTTCGAATCGGACGTCTCCAGAAAGAGGAAGGCTCTTCACGGCGGCATCTGCGCGCCGGGCCCAAGAACGTCCATCGTGAGTCCACAAACTCATTTGGGCCTCGGTGTCGTCTACGCGGTGGACCAGTAACGCGTCCATGTCGGAGTCGCCGCCCTGGCCACGATAGGCAACAATCGCGATATGCGCGTCTCCCTCCGCATTGTCAATCGAGTAGGAGAAGGCCAGTTTTCGGCCAGTGTGGTCTTCGGTACGCTGAATCAACAGGCACAGATCCTGGGAATCCGCGGCTTGGCCGTTGTTTTCCACCGAGGCGGGGGCTCCGAAAATCAAGTCGAATGACGCCCACATTGCTTTTGATTGCTTTGCGCGATGCGACGCCGCCAGACGTTCGGCCGTCATGACATCTCGCCGATCGCGTGTCAGGAGAGTGTCGAGCCCCGCGAACGTGTGGCCATGGTGTGCCTCATCCTTGACATTAAGTAGCCGTACCTCATGGACGGCGCCATATGAGCCGAGGCAGAAATAATCGAGCGCTTGCCAGGAATTCCGATCAAGCAACCATAAACCGCTCATGGAATGCCGCCTGGACGCGCGTTCTGCTCTCTCGCTTTCGCCGACCAGAACAAAATCTGCCGATGCCGCTAGGCCGCGCGTATAAACCGGGCTACCAGCGTCCCACAGCGCCGCTCCGCTATCCAGGTCGATTAACGACCCCGCTTCACTGTGGCAGGAAATCCGCTGGTGGTCGTCGGTGACCCAAATATTATGCAAACCACTGCGGTTCTTGACAGAATCCAGCGCGAGCAAATCAAGATCGGGAAAGCTGAATGTGGCCAGCGCCGAACCCTTGCCGTGACGATGCGCTATTGCATATAAAACACCGTCTTTCTCGAATATCGAATTCAGATGATCGCCCGGCACGTTATCAGGGGATAACCGGTCCCACCGCGCGCCGGAAACTCTCGCTTCCTGCATGAGGTTCGGTTTGGCAGGGTCGAAGATTGAAATGGAGTTGCGGCCTGTATTAGTGCAAATAATCCGCCCATCGGATGCAAAAGCGATCTGGTGCGGCTGAGAAAGAAACGGCTGAGTTGTAAACGCACCTTCTGATAGAACACCGACCTCTGACATGGCGTAGGAGGAAACGTCCCTCAAGTCATTATTGTCGAGCATCGAGTGGGAAAGGATCAGATCCTTTCCTTCAGGGCGCCAGCTAATTCCGTAGTATTCCGGTCGATCCCATTCAATGGGTATTACCTGCTTCGACCTCAATTCCACTAATAACAACGCGCGCACCGTGGCAACGACTGCATATAGGGGATCACTGCCCGGAAGCTTATTCACATTCGTCCTCAAAAAAATCAGACCGGCGCTCTATGCGCGCTGTTCATTCAACGCTGCACCGATACGGCTTTGCACTGTTCAAGTACGCGCTCGGTTAGACGGTGCACCGACTCCTCTACCGACTCCGTGTCGGTGCTCAAAAGCAACGCAGGTTCCAGTGGCTCTTCATAAAGCGACGAGACACCGGTGAAATTCGCGATTTCCCCTTGTTTGGCCCGCGCGTAATGGCCCTTCGGGTCGCGCTGCTGGCATATAGGGAGGGGGCAGCGGCAGTAGACCTCCACAAAGTCCTCCGTAGGAATTACTGCCTTGATCTCTTCGCGGGCACGGCGTACAGGCGACACCAAAGCGACGATTACGACATTGCCCTGATCGAGAAACAGCTTCGCGGTCTCTGCAACCCTGCGAACGTTTTCATTGCGGTCCGCATCCGAAAAACCGAGATCGGAGCAAAGCCCCAAGCGCATGTTGTCACCATCGAGGGTGACCGTCTGGAGGCCGAGATCGTAGAGAATTCGCTCGGCCGATCGCGCGATTGTTGACTTGCCTGAGCCGGGTAGCCCAGTCAGCCAGACGACCACGCCCCGGTGATCGTTCCTGGATTCACGTTGGTCGCGCGTAACTGCCGACGACTGCCTGACCACATGGTTGCCCCGGGCGGATGAATTGGGTGCCGATGTAATAGAGTTTGGTTTCATTCTTGCTCCTGCTTCGAGCGCTTCACGCTTTGAGGGCCGAAGGCTGGATCGAACTTGACCACAAGCGAGTCACTGCATGCATTTTGCGATCCGTGAGCCCTCTCTGCGCACTTGGGCGGCGTGGAAGTCGATCTGTCGCTGCTGCGAAGGCGTTATAAAGGCACACGATTTATAACAGAAAGGTTATATGAACGCGCACTATGAGCAAAGTGCTCCATACGCGTCGTAACATTTTGTGTCGGCCCATTACCGAGCACAGCATTGGCTTGCAGGGCCGTCCAGCAATCTGTGATTGCCTGCCTATGGACGTCCCGGAATATCTGTTCGGAGGTGAAACTCCAGCGTGCATCTTTATTCACAATGTCTTTCGGCTTAGCATGCCTGATGCCGGGTTATTCACAATTGGCAGGGAAGGGTCTTCATGCCAAATGTCACCCATCTGGATCAGGCTTCAATTTCACTAAAAGTTTGTAATGGTAAATAATCTTAAGAAATATTCTGTAACCCATTTCGAGCTATCGCTTAGCTTGGCAGGTAGTGACCCATGTTAGGCTTTCGAGTCATAAAAAGCTAGTTGTAAGAATATCAAAAGTATTTGTAAGTTGCAAAAAAATATGCCGAACGGTGTCAGTTTTATATATGAAGAAAGGTCTCGCGTCTGTTCCGGTATCATCCAAAAGTCAATCTTCGAGGATTTGCAATAATCAGATTGCCTAGTTGATTTATTGTCGTTGTCGGCGACACAGCATTCAGCAGATTTGTTATCAATCAATTAGTCGATGCAAATATAGGCACGTGTTCGTTAGCAATGTGCGTCCGTTATCGGCCGGTTCCGGATTCACCGGATGGCTCTTCTCGTCCGCGCAAATGGGACGGGCGCCCCGGGCCGGGCACAAATAAGTCTCTTTCATCAGGTGAAACTTGGCCGGTTCCTGCACGTCAAAGCGCGCGAGCTTGGTCCGCATCCCTAGCCCTGGCATTTGCATCCACCGGCTGGGGTTGTCAGGTCAGATGCCCGTAGTGGAGGGTCGAAGGGCAAACGGGGCAACGTTGGCCGGCATAGTCAACAAAGTTGGTGGACCCGGACCCCGTCCCCGTCTAAAATCGTGGAACTTTTTTCGAGAATTTGCTTTATATGCGCAAAAGTCCCACCGTAAGTGCTTTGTCGGATATCGCGGCAGCAACAAGACGTTATTCGCTGGTTGGGATGCTCGGCTGGCAGGATGTGCGTCAGCGTTACAGGCGATCAGCGCTTGGTCCGCTTTGGCTGACTATCAGCATGGGAGTGATGATCGGCACGATCGGCATCGTGTTCGGTACCATTTTCAAGTCGCCGATGACGGAATTCCTTCCGTTCATCGCGATCGGTATCATTTTGTGGAGTTTCATATCCACGGTGATTACCGAGGGGTGTACTGGTTTTATTGCTGCCGAAGGGATCATTAAACAACTGCCTATTCCACTGTTTGTCCATATCCTTCGAATGATATGGCGGAATATATTGATTCTCGGGCATAACGTTGTCATATTTCCGATTATCTTGCTTGCGGTTGGAAAACCTCTTTATCTGACGGCATTTCTCGCTATACCCGGTCTTTTATTGCTGCTGGTCAATTTAACCTGGGTGGCGCTGATTCTTGCGCTCCTGTGCGCGCGCTATCGCGATCTCGCCCAGATTGTCGGGAGCGTTCTGCAGGTGGTGTTCTATTTGACGCCAATAATGTGGATGCCGAAAAACTTGCCTAAAGATGCTGGTTTGTATCTACTGGACTTGAACCCGATGTATCACCTTTTGGAAATTGTGCGAGCGCCGCTGCTTGGCGATTTTCCTACGACGATAAACTGGGTGGTTGCATGTGCGCTGGCGCTGGTGGGGTGGATGTTCGCAATTGCGCTTTACGGACGTTATAAGCGGCGTATCGCTTACTGGCTGTAACCAAGACGGAAATTATGGCATTTATCGAATTCGAGAACGTGTGCGTTGATTTTGCAATTTATAACGCAAATGGCAGGTCGCTCAAGAAAAGGCTGATGCAGGTTGCGACGGGTGGGCAAATTGGCGCGGACAAGGACGGGCGCGTAGTAGTACGTGCACTCGAGGGATTGAGTTTCACGTTGCGTGATGGTGATCGCGTTGGCCTGTTGGGCCATAACGGAGCGGGAAAGAGCACGCTGCTGCGTTTGCTCGGCGGTGTGTATGAACCGTCGTCCGGAAGTGCTCGTATTGACGGCGAGATCGGCTCGCTGATCGACATCTCGCTTGGCACTGATCCGGAGGCCACCGGGCGCGAAAACATCTTCATGCGCGGCGCGTTGCTCGGTATGCCACGTTCCCATATCAAGAAGCAGATTGACGAGATTATCGATTTCTCTGAACTGGGCGATTTTGTGGACATGCCCATGAGGACATATTCGACTGGTATGCACCTGCGCCTGGCGTTTGCCGTGTCGACTATCGTGCGTCCCGAGATTCTGCTGATGGACGAGTGGTTGTCGGTGGGCGACGAAGGGTTCAAGCATAAGGCCGAAATACGCATGACCGAATTGGTCAAGGCGACGAATATTCTGGTGATTGCATCGCATTCGCGAGAGCTGATTACGCATACCTGCAATCGCGTGCTCTGGCTTGAGCACGGCAAGGTAAAAATGGATGGTGATCCGCACGCCATTCTGGACGCGTACTTTGGTGTGGAGGCGAAGGTAAATGGCTGAAGCCGATCGCGGATCGCAACCGGGCAGGCCGTCGTTGTTGAAACGCGCGGCGAGAAAAGCGGCTCGCCTTGTTTATCGGATGGCTTTGCCTGTTGTAAGGCCGCTCGCGTTTCGTACTCGGCGTTATCTGACGCAGGGCATATACGACGAGTTGAGCCGCAATGCGGTGTTAGCCCAGAATATGAAGGACGAACTTCGTCGCGTTCATGCAGACCTCGTGCATGAGATTCGCCATTCTCAGGCGGTGGGGCTCGAGGTTTTGCAGAAGACGGCGGAGAGCGTGCAGCATGAGATTTTGGTCAAGGTGCATCATTGGCACAACGTGGGATACAGAGACGCGCAGTCGTTGTCTGCTGGTCTGCATCAGGGCATTCAGGTCTCGCGGGAATCAATTCGTGAAGAGCTGCTTCGTTCGCAGGAAGCGGTCGGTGCTGAATTGCGGGTAGTCGTGAATGAATCGCGTGAAGCAATGCGATCGGCCACAGAAGATTTCGCATCCAATGAATACGCTCGTCTTGACCGGCTTGAACAACTCGCGAATATTTCCGCGCGACGGGTGGCCGTGCATAGCGATCAGGACAGGATACTGCTTAAATCGGAAGTCGGTTACGTGCTGTGTGCTGATTCCGATCACGCGGTGCTTGCCGGCCTGCTCGATTCCGGAGAGCTGGAGCGTGGAACGCGCCTCCTGATTCAGCGTTTCGTTGGCCGTGGCGATGTATTCGTTGATGTCGGCGCCCATCTTGGCCTGATGTCGCTTGCTGCGGCGAAGGCAATGCATGGCCAGGGAAAGATCTTTGCCTTCGAGCCGTTTCCGAATACGCAGGCCATGCTGAAAAGGTCTTTTTGGCTCAACGGCTTCGCTGAAATGATCGAGGTACACGGGGCTGCGGTTTCAAACCATGCAGGCGAGACCAAGCTGTACCTGGGTCCGACGAGCGGACATCACTCGATCTTCGCGCTCGACTTCCCCGACGGTCACGAAGCCTTTTCGATCGACGTGCCGACGGTCACGCTCGACAGCGCGCTTCCGGCGGGCTTAGGTGTCGATTTGTTGAAGATTGACGCCGAGGGTGCGGAACTCGACATTATCGAAGGTGCACGGTCGCTGCTCGCGAGTAATCCAGATATTGCGCTGATCGTTGAATTGGGACCGTCTCATTTGAGGCGCGTCGGCCATTCGCTTGATCACTGGCTTGGCGCCTTCGCAGCCAGCGGATTTGTTTATCGCGCCATTCATCCTCAAACAGGTGTGCTGGAGAATGTGACGCAGGAGCAATTGGGTCTGGCGGAAAGCACAAACTTGTTTTTTGCGCGAAGCGGATCCAGCGCGTGGACAAAACTGGACCATAACGTATGAAGAAAGGTGTGATAGTCGTGGGCGCAGGCGGGCACGCCAAGGTGTGTATCGAAAGCCTGCGCGGGATGGGCGAGCAGGTTGACTTTTGCGTTGGTGACGCCCAAAGCCAGAGCGTCTGTGTGGGCGTGCCGGTCTTGAACGGTGACGAGCATCTGGCGCGACTGAATGCCGAAGGATACCGGCGCGCATTCATTGCCATTGGTTCGAACCGTTTAAGAGCGCGTTTGGCTGATTTAGCCATTGCTCAGGGGTACGAATTGGTCAATGCAATTAGTCCGCATGCTGTCATCTCGCCGTCAGTTAAATTGGGCACCGGGATTGCTGTCATGGCGGGAGCGGTAATTAATGCGGAAGCATTAATTGACTCCCTTGCGATCATCAATACAGGTGCATGTGTCGATCATGACTGTAAAATTGGCAAAGCGGCGCACGTCGCTCCCCAATGCGGACTTGCTGGCAATGTGAGCGTTGGAAGCAAAAGTTTCCTTGGCATTGGTAGCCGCGTCATTCCGGAAATCTCTATTGGTTCGGATGTCATGGTTGGCGCAGGGAGCGTCGTTATTACCGATATAGAAGATGATCAAACGGTCGTTGGAGTACCTGCGCGGCCGCTAATACGTTGAGAGAAAACAGCATATGAATAGGATTTCTGTCGCACAGCCTGTGCTAAATGGTAACGAGCGCAAATATGTTCTCGATTGTTTGGATACCAACTGGATATCGTCGGTCGGGAAATATATCACCGCGTTTGAAGAGTCGTTCGCGCAGTTTTGCGGTGTTAAGCATGCAATTGCCACGAATAACGGTACGACTGCGCTTCACCTCGCGCTGGTGGCGCTCGATCTGCAGCCGGGCGACGAAGTGATTATTCCGACTGTCACGTATATTGCTACCGCGAACGCGGTCCGATATTGCGGTGGTACGCCCGTACTTGTTGACGTCGAAGCGGCGACGATGAATATCGATCCCGCCGATATCGAGCGCAAAATCACGTCGAAGACGAAGGGGATCATCCCCGTCCATCTGTATGGTCACCCGGCGGAAATGGAGACCATCAACGCAATCGCACGTAAGCACAAGTTGTGGGTAGTTGAAGATGCCGCCGAAGCGCACGGTGCGGAAGTGGGCGGCCGCAAGGTTGGCTCAATGAGCAACTGCGCCACGTTCAGCTTCTTCGGCAACAAGATCGTCACTACGGGTGAAGGTGGGATGGTCACGACGAGTAACGACGAACTCGCGCGGAAACTGCGCCTGTTCCGTGGTCAGGGCATGGATTTGAACCGGCGTTACTGGTTTCCGGTAGTGGGCTACAACTATCGCATGACGAACATTCAGGCTGCTATTGGACTGGCGCAAATGGAGACAATCGAGAAGTCGCTCGCCGACCGCGCCAAGCTGGCCACCTGGTACGCCGATGCGTTGGCTGGCCTGAAAGACCAGATCGTCATGCCACAGGAAGTGGAGTCCGTCAAACAGGTATATTGGATGTACAACATCTTCCTGCGCGACGGCGACGCCACGCGGCGCGACGCAGTGATGCGCAACCTGGCGGACGTCGGTATTGAAACGCGTCCGGTCTTCTACCCGATGCATGTGTTGCCGCCGTATAAGGAAGACACCGTATATCCGGTGGCGGACCTCTGGGCTCAGCGAGGAATCAATCTTCCGACGCACCAGGCGCTGACGCAAGCGGATGTACAGCGCGTTGCTGACAGTCTCAAACAGGCTTTGCTTCAAGCATGAAAATCGCTTTGGTTTCGACGTTCGTTCCGTTTATCTACGGTGGCGCGAGAAACATAGTCGAGTGGTTGCAAGCCATGTTGGAGAAGGAGGGGCATCAAGTCGAGCGCATTTACTTGCCCCAGATTGATGCTCCGGACCTCCTCTTTCAACAAATGACAGCGTTCCGCTGGATCGATCTGTCCTCGGCGGACCGGGTGATTTGTTTCCGGCCGCAAGCGCATTTGATCCAGCACCCGCATAAGATACTTTGGTTCATTCACCATATTCGCTCGTTTTACGACCTTTGGGACAACGACCTTTACCGGGGCTGTCCTGACGACGAAAAGCACCGTGGCCTGCGCGCCGCATTGCATGACGCGGACACCATCGCGCTACGCGAGGCAAAGCACATCTTCACCAATTCCCGGGTCGTATCCGATCGGCTGAAGCACTTCAACGGTGTGGACAGCGAAGTACTTTATCCGCCAGTCTTCAGTTCAGAGCGGTTCCATACGCGCGAATATAACGATGAGATCGTCTGCATTTGCCGACTCGAACATCATAAGCGGCAGCATTTGCTTGTTGACGCCATGGAATTCACGAAGACGCCCGTGCGGCTGCGTCTGTGTGGCTCTAGTTCGAGTTCTCACTATCCGGACGAACTCGAGAGGCGAATTGCGGAGTTGGGCGTCGGTGATCGCGTAACTCTTGAGTACCGGTGGATCACGGAAGAAGAGAAGGCGGACTACTTTGCGGATTGCCTGGCGACTGTTTATCTGCCTGAGGATGAAGACTCGTATGGCTATCCGAGCATAGAAGCGAGCCATTCCGCGAAAGCAATTATCACGACGACCGACTCTGGCGGTGTCCTTGAGCTGGTACAGGACGGCATCAACGGTTTTGTTACGGAGCCCACAGCTGAACGGTTGGCTGAGGTGATGGACAAGCTCTACGTTGACAGGGAGCTTGCCAAGCAGATGGGAAGGAATGCGCTGGAACGGTTGGACGAAATCAATATCTCCTGGTCTCACGTTCTGAGAAGGTTGCTCGCGTGAAAGTACTGATTGTGAATAATATGGCGCCGTTCGTGTGGGGCGGCGCGGAAGAGCTCTCGGTTAATCTTCAGAAAAACCTGATCATTGCGGGACACGACTCTGAGGTATTGCGGATCCCATTCCAATGGGAACCCGCTTCGCGCATATCTTCGCAGATGCTGATGGTCCGTGCGCTGGAGTTGTGGAACGTCGATAAGGTGATTGCACTCAAATTTCCCGCGTTCTACATCAGGCATCCTGACAAGACGCTTTGGCTGTTGCATCAGTATCGACAGGCATATGACCTGTATGACGCCGGCCAAACGAATCTTCCTCCAGGGCAAGAGGGGGATGATTTACGCGCGCTGATAACCAATGCGGATAACGAAGCATTTGCCGAAAGCAAACGGATCTTCACGAATTCCGAGGTCACGCGGCGGCGGCTCAAAAAATATAACGACTTCGACGCTACGGTACTGCTTCCTCCCATCAACGATCCCGAATTGTTCGCCGGTGGACAATTCGGCGACTATATTTTCGCGGGTGGCCGGGTCAACGGCATGAAGCGTCAGCATTTGCTGCTGGAGGCATTGGCGCACACTAGTTCGAACGTCAGGCTGATTATTGCAGGTCCACCCGACAGTCCGGCGGACGGTAATCAACTCCGGGAAGCGGTCGAGCGGCTCGGTTTGGGCGACCGCGTGAAGCTGGATCTGAGGTTTTTGCCGCGTGAGACCTACGCTGAATACCTGATTAATGCCGCGGCAGTTGCGTATCTTCCTTTCGATGAAGATTCACTCGGTTATGTAGCAATGGAAGCAGCGACAGCCGGTAAGGCGCTCATCACTACGTCAGACAGCGGCGGTATTCTTGGGCTGGTCAAGCACCGTGAGACAGGATGGGTGGCAAAGCCGGCGGCGGCGTCTCTCGCTGATGTCATGAATGCGGTTTTTGTAGACCAAGCGTTGACCCGGAGTTACGGGCGTAGCGCGCGGGACTTATGGAATAGCTTCGAAATTACCTGGCCGAAAACAGTTGAGAGCCTTCTGCAATGAAACTGCTCATATTTACACCTGCTGTAAAAACCTCGGCGATAGGGAGAATGAGCTGCCTGGTCACCCACGCGCTAGTCGCCCAAGGGCATGATGTAGTGATCGTGCGAGCTGAAGAAAAAGAGCTCCTCCGTCGTCCGTCGCACAATTTCGGCACTCGGATGATTCCGTGGAACGATGAAAAGCAAGTATTGGACGCAGCCGCTCAGTGCGACATAGCTGTTTATCAGGTGGGTGACAATTTTCTGTATCACGAAGGCTGCGTCAGTTGGCTGGCACGCTTGCCGGGCGTTGTGTGTCTGCATGATTTTTTTGTAGGGCACATGTTCTACGCCTGGGCGCAGGAAAACATGGACGCTGCAAATTCCATACTGAAACACTGGTATGGAGACAACGTTGTGAAGAGTTTTTTCAAGTATCCAGACAACGCGGCATTCATTGAGGGGACAAAAGATGAAGCCCCATTGGTTGAATGGATCACGTCGCAAGCTTTAGGTGTTATCACACACAGCCGTTGGGGCACACCGCGTCTGATACGCTCTTGTGCCGGCCCGGTTCACGTTGTCCCGCTCGCCTACGATGCGCCCGGGGAATCCACGATGACACCCGACTACGAGCCTAATAAATTCGGCAGAATGAAGTTGTTGACGATTGGCCATATCAATCGGAACAAACGAGTTGCCAGCGTGATTCGCGCGATTGCATCCAGTCCTTTGTTGAAGCAAAACGTGGTGTACCGGCTGGTGGGATCTATCGACCCCGACACGGCGCTTGACTTGTCCGCGCTAGCAAACGGCTTGCGTGTGAACCTGGTGATTTCCGGCTCCGTCGACGATACGGAGCTGGCGATTGCGGTGGGGGAGACGGACGTAATGAGCTGTCTGCGTTGGCCCAGTCTTGAAGCAGCGTCGGCCTCGGCTATTGAAGCGATGCTTTACGGCAAAGCAACGGTGGTGACGGATACCGGGTTTTATGGCGAGATTCCAGATGATTGTGTGGAGAAGATTTCACACGAAGACGAGATAAACGAGCTTCGGACAACACTTGAGCGCCTTTATTCGTCGCCCGGAGCGCGTGCCGCAATGGGTGAGCGAGCGCGTCAATGGGCGTCCTCAACGTACTCCGCAGATAACTATGCAAGGCAGCTTGTCGATACAAGCATTGCCAGTCAAAGGTTGAGGCCACGCGTCATCGCCAAGGCATATTTTGTTCGGGTAATGAAGCAATGGGGCGCCAGCGATGAGCTGCTTCATGCCGAGGAGACTTTGGGTTCGCTTGCCGTCATGAGTTAGCTGCGCGGTGGACGCGGCGCAGCGTCCCCGTTTCGCCGCGAACGCAGTAGTTTCTTGAGTCGACCCATGCGTGCCGTACCGTGCCGGTCGCCACGGTTCTCCGCTTTGCGATTTGCGGGGTCACTCGGGAGACGGTGGGCGAAAACCGCACATTGGTTGCGTGTATTAAGCTTCTAAATGTAACGGCTAACAAAAAACCGGAGATCACGCTTCGTTGACGATAGATCCAGCTTTATTGCGGGTTGATCTTCAGCAGCTTGAATGAGACTCCCAGCTTGCGAGAGTCTGCGCTCATGCCCAGTTCCAGCGGAGAGGTTGGCACAGGAGGGATCATCTCGATCTCAGACACCTTCTGGCGGTTGAGATTAATCGGTAATGTGATATCGAACGAGGTATCCATTGGGATTTCCTTTTCTGTTGAACCGATACGGATTTTTAGGTTTTTGCCAGCATTAGGTCCGAACGGAATCCCTGAGACCTCAAGCATAAATCGGTTTGGCAGATCATCCCTAAAGCGAATGGTTACAGATTGAGCCAGGTTCGCGTCTGACCAACGGCCGCCCGCCTCGGCTAACGAGAGCCCTGTCATGTTTGCCACGAAATATGGCAGGTGTGAGGGCGACGCGAAGTCTATGCCATCGGCCAAAGTCGCGTTCGTGCGAACGCCGAATTCATCAGCGAAATAACCCGCTCGTGTCATGAGTTGTTCAACCGTCAGTCCTTCCTGCGGTAATGGAGCGTGCTCTGTAATCTTAAAGAACGCTACATTACCATCGTCGCGTTCCTCTGGTTTTGCGTTAGCCAGAGCTGCGGCGAACTCCGAGACGATCTTTTCCCCGTTGTCCGCATATCCTCTGCGGTCAATATAAATCCCCGAAAATCCCAGGCGTCGTACGACGTCCAACTGCTTTTCCACGGTCTCTTTTGCAAGTGCCCTATAAAACAAGTCACCCGGGCGTCCAGCCATGCCACCGAAACTCCAACGCAGATTGTCGGAATTATAAAACCCTGTGCCTAATTGATAAACGGCCAAATGATTGATCGGCCCAGATTCCGGAAACGTAATGTAGGGTAACTGGTAAATAGCGGCGCCCTTGGGCATCGATGCCTCGAGTTTCCGAATGAAGCTTTCATCGATAGATGCCTTTTTAAACGCTGTATCGACGGCGTCCCGATAGGATACTGGCGTCTGGTCCCACAGACCGATCACGGTTATGACGGCCGCGGCAAAGAACGGGCGTAGTTTCCAGGCGTAATCGTCCCCGTCGATCCATTTCGCTCGTTCAAGCATCAGGGCGACCGCTAGTAAAGCGCCAAAGTCAATGAATATGCTTACGCGATCCCATCCGCGAATAAGCGGCGATACAAAGAGTGCAAACAATACGTTGAAGCCGCCAACTGTCGACGTAAGCAGTAGCGCAAGAACCACGATTGATGCGAATGCCAAATGCCGGTTAACGGGGCGTCCGGAAAGAGCGGCGCCAGACGCCAGAATAATCGACAGAAATCCGAACGTTCCAATTATGCCTAAGGACGAGGTGGTATTTGAAAGTGGAAAGGTGGCGTCATACTTTCGTGAGAAGGCACCGAATGCTTCGATCCGATGGTACGGCTGCGGCAAAAGAAGATGTATTGTCTTGAGGGCGTATAGCTCGCTTTCTACTGGGATGCGAACGGCCACCTCCGGATTGGCGCTATGCGTTTCGCGATACACGATGTTCGGCAGCAGGTTAAGCACTACGCCAATCGCGATTGCGCCGCAGAAGACTGCCGCATTGACGATCGGTCGAAAATTCCTGGTGCGAGCGCTTCCCGCGATCCCGCATACCACGAGGACAATGACCCCGAAAAAGGCGTAGTAGACGCCGTACGAACTCAGCGCAGCAACGACAAGCAAAAATGCGGCAATCTGGGCTGCCTTCTTCAACTTCCAGTGCGTCCGCCCATGAAGAAACAGGTTCCGACCATAATAGAAGAACAGGGGGATTCCAAAGTATAAGGTGTAGAGATCATGTCCGTAAAACAGTCGTGACAGGTGGAACGGAGCAAATGTAAAGAGCAACGCAGACATGCCGCTGTAAGCTTTCCTGATGCCGAAAGACCGCAGAACGACGAACGCAACACCAAAGATGAGCGGGAAGCCCAGCAGGAAATAGAGGTCAACTGCGGAGTAGACCGAATGAGTCACACTCCCGAGTAACTTGTAGATCAGAAAGCTGCCAGAGTCGGAATTCGGATAGTCATAAAGACTCGATCCGAACGGAAAGCCGCTGCGGGGATTTGTTAATACCCATCCATCAATTGCGCGCCGCGCCAACCATTGACTCAGCAGGGCGTCTCCGGCAAACACGTAGGGCAGTCGAATTGATGGAGCCAGGCCGGCCGGCCAGCCGAGCAGCAATACGCTAGCGAACTCGAACGAAAAAATCGCTCCGAGACTTATCCACTTCCAATCAGAAATCGCGTATTGGAGCAGCCCCTTTTTGTCGCAAACAAGCGTCTCTCCACCGTCATGTTTTGGGTGCATTTTCCATTTCCTTGCGCTTTCCCGCAGTTTTGAGGTCGCTATGATCCCACAATCCCCTTCTACAGAGACCACGCGGCACCTCGGTCTTGGCGTCGCATGCATCGATTCGACCCGGGCGCTGCGTCTCATTCGCTCAAACACGACAGACTGAAAACCAGCTAAGCCCTTGTCGTCGAATCGGACAGGTCAACTTGTTGGCCCGCAAGCACCCCAACCAGGCTGCGGTTGCGCGGGCCAATCGGGGGCCCGCGTCGTCTGGGCCTTACTCGCGAGCACCGCGCATATCGATCACCGGTCGCGGCGACGTAAGGAAGATATCGATTCTTTACCGCAACTCCCTCTAAACGGTCGCTCAACGAAAGCATGCATGATGGCGACATAGGTCAGACAGCGGTGAGCATCGCCTGATAGTCGGCCCGGGAGTTTCGAAGCCCGCTGTTCAGATGAGGACCTCACCAGCGCATTCCAATTGACGCATATTGCCAATCGTTTCCGCCGGGCGTGAGGCTGAGGACCTTTTTGGGCACGTAACGGGCCAAACAAGCGGGTCCGATAATCACGTAGCGTTCGTTCTCAGAAAATCGGTCACTGCAGTGCTGGTCGATGTATGGTGTGCGCACGACCATCGCGTAGTGCGCACCCTCAATGATGCTCGCTCCGCGTTGCCAGGAAATTGCCGTGGCATCGAAGTTATGCTGAAAAGCGGTCAAAGAGATCATGACGTTTCCCATCAGTGGCAGCGAGCTGTCATCTGCAACGGTATTCCCAAAGGCGGAGGCTGGCAGGTCGACGCTTGCGGCGTGATTCGCATACGCCATGGCTCTGACAATAGGCGCGACTGGCGTGGTAAATCCCTTAAGCACAAAGAATGAGGCAAAACCCGCGACAAGGGGGGCAATCCACCCCGGCGAGACATTACGTCTGCCGGCCGGGAGACAGGCAGCAATCAGGCGGACGCTGTTCATCACGCCCAGCGTACAAACGATGAACATATGCTTTTTCACCGCATATGCCGATCCATCGTTATGCAGTTCCAGTAGCATGAACTGAACCGCAACCAAGAGAGTAGCGGCCACTACAGCACAACCCAACACGGTGTCCACATATGCCCCTCGGCCAGCGAGCCGGCGAAGCAAGTTGATGACGCCACTCGCGGCGCACAGACTCGCCACCAGCATCACCTGACTGTAGCCGAAAGCCAAGTCTCCGTTATTACCCGAGATCTCGCGCATGATCTTGAATTCGGGATGCAGCAAGATGATCGCGGTGGAGACGGCAGTGAACACAATCAATAGAATAGCTTTTCTGATTAGCTGGACAGACTTGCTGCGCCACATTTCCACAAACTGAAACGCCATCAGAACGCATCCGGCTGCCAGGATATGTATGGCGACGAGCGGTTGTATCCACATGGTCAGTATGCCGATCAGCAGAAATGCCGACGCTTGTTTCCAGATATCCCGGTTCTTTGCAACCCACAAGAGAACGACAAAGTAGGCAGTGTCCGCGACCAGTTGCGGGTAGAAAAAATTGGCGACCACCTCCCATCCAATTTGAGAGCGGGTGAATCTCAGAAGAAGAAAGGCAAGCGCAAAAATCAGGATGTTGGCGGGTGAGCTAGCGTCGACCAGGTGCGCAATGATCAGATAGCAAATATAAACGGAGACGATGGTGACAAGGCTTATGCCAACCAGCCCGGACCCGCCGATCCAGCCAATGATGGCGGCCACCCAGTGCGCCGCCGGCGGATAGATGGCCATAGCGCCCATGCGAGAGGAAACCGCCGGCCTGATTCCATCGTGCTTCATGATCTCGTCGACCAGCAGGTAGTGCTGAACAAGATCAAAGCTCCCTGTATGAATATATCGGCCGAACCAAAACATTAAAAAGGCGAGAAGGGCTAGCGCGAATACAGCTTGTATCGATCGAAGATCTTTCTTATTCATAACTGCTCATGGGATTTGTTGGTGCAATCAGCTACTCAAAAGCTCGTTACTTTTCAGGCCAAGTGCAAGGTCAAGGTCGAAGAGTCCGCGAAGCCAGAACTCGGCATTTTTGAAAGGGCGATGCCAGCGGGGTTTGATTCCGGCGTAATCGTTTTCGACCTTGCCGAGAGAAATCGATCTGGACGGAAGAATCTTTCTTCTCGCGTGAGAGCTAGTCAACATTGGGCGATTATAGCCGTGAGGCAGGAGGCCCCAATTCCCCATCAGAACCGTGTAAGTCTTTCAGCATTGTTCGGGAAAATGTGCAGCGGCCGTGAGCGGCTTTCTGGCCCGAAGGGCGTCTCCGAGAACGTGGACTCGCTACGCATGGAGGACATATTGGTCCGTGGGAAAATTCCGGCGAGTCCACGTTGCGACCATCTGTTGTTATCGCATGTATCACGATCATTGGCTTGTTGAATCACGCGCTCGCGACGTACGGTCGCAGAGTCGATGCCGCATTTCAGGCCGCCTCGATAGGCAGCACGGTTATTGAGAAGGATCGAAGCTACGATGTCGCCGCGATTGGCAATCTTTCAACTTCCGTTCATCGCGTTCCCGGAGTGCGCCACCCTGGAGCAGATTGTCCTGAACCGGGGAATTTTTGCCGCCAAACGGCTTTGCGCTAAACTGCGGTCGATCCGATAGAGCAAAGACAATCCAGAGAGAGACACGGCACTACCTGACTTTATCCAGTCGAGCCGAGCCTACATCACGCTGCTCAAAGTCGATCACGCTGCTGGAATATGCATGCATTGCAGCGTTACGCCATCCGTGAATGGCGGGTTGGAGGCGAAAGCGTGCCGGATGACGTTCGGGGTGCGAGCAAATAATTTAGATAGGGCCATACATGAATTTAAAGACATCGCGGCGCACCGCAAGCATGACAACATACCTCACCATTCCGTTTTTCGTCGTTGCGGCGCTCGTTTGGGCAACGCAGGTTGGCGGTTTATCGCAATGATCAAGCGCCTGACGAAGCAATTTTTGGGTTGGGCATGTATCCCGGCAATTTTATGCGTGATCGCGCTCTGGTATCAGTTCGGATTCACGCTCGGCGGGATGATCGAGGAATGGGATTTTCTGTGGATGATGAACGCAATTCCACATTTCTGGAACTCGTTTCCTGGCAGTCCCATGTCAGACCAATTCGCCGCGCGTCCACTTCAGGTCTTGCCCTTCGCCATAGCGCGCGCCATCGACGGACATTCTTTCATCGGCTTCCACGTCGTCCTGATGATCGCGTGCTTCATGCGCATCGTGGCAGGAGCCTCAATCGGCTTCTTCCTATTCCGCAGCAGGACATACGCTATCGCACTCGGCCTGCTATTTCTCGTGTTTCCCGCCGACACGCAGCAGATGACGTTCCGCACGCTCAATATCTCGGTCTCGATCGGCTTGATGACAGTGGGCGTTGCCTTGGCGTTACGCGGCATAGTCTCGACGAGCAAAACTCGCAGAACGATCAGTGTTGCCCTAAGCGGTATGACGTCAATTATCGCCGTATTGATCTATGAGCCAGTAATCACGCTCTATGCATTACCGATCCTGCTTATATTCGGGCGTTACGGCATTCGGAAAACGCTGCTCATGGTTCGGCGCCGGAAATCGATTATTGCGATCTGGTCAGTCGCGCCGGTGATCAACGCCGCGTATCTCGCGTACGCGCTGATCGTGCTCAAAAGCGGCTATCAGATGAGCGTGTCACAACACGGCATGCTGCGGTCAATCATTGAGAATCGGCGCTATCTCTGGAAGAGTGCTGCGTACAGATCGTTCTATGAGGCATGGACATCAACCCTGGACATACTTCTTCATCAAACCGCCAAGTATGGCTTTCTGGTCATTGTCGCCGTCGGCGTGGTATTGGTGCTTGTGGGCGTTTCCGGTAGAGCTCGGAACGACGCAACGGCCTCTCGATTCGCCCGATACGTAGTGGTCGGCCTCCTCGCGCTGATCGCCGGATACTCGCCATTCATGGTCAGCGAAGGTCACATGAATGTGACGCAGCGAACGTTCGTGGCAGCCGCCCCGGGTGCAAGCATCGTTGTGATGGCGGCTATCGCGTTTGCATGCCGGAAGAAGGATCTTGCTGGAGCCCTGGTCGCGGCGGTCGTTGTCTTCATTGGGCTTGTCGCACAGCTATACCAGTTCGACACATACACTCGACTTTATGTGTCCGTCACACGGCCTTACATGTCGATGATGGCTGACATGATGGACACCAGGAAGCCGGTTCATCTGGTGCATGACACTACCGGGATCGGAGGATATTTCAATGGTATGTATATTTCAAAAATCCGTGCCGGTGCTTCAGACCGTCTGGGCCTAACCACAGGCGCGTCTGCACTATGCCTGGATTCTCCTGCGTCACCTTTCATGACGCGCGCATCTTGCAAACTCGAAAATGGCGTGTGGACTGTCGAATCTATCGATGGGGTGTCCAAATACGCCGCGAAAGATGTTCAGGTAATGGAGATGGGCGACAACTTTGACCAGGACTATCGATCGACGCACGGCGGCTGGAACGACAAAGCGTCGTTCACGCCAGCGCAATCAATATTCAAGCCCGTTACGGTGGACCAGACTCGATATACATGCAATGCCGATTCTGACTGGGGGTACACACGATTCTGCCGTGGGGAAAGATGGTCCAATGGCATGCATCGCATGGACGATGACAAGAATTATTTCTTGGCGATCGCTCCAAATCCGACACTGCAATTCGACCTGGAGCCTACCGGGAAGATCTATCGATTGAGTATTCAGACGTTGGGCGTCGATCCGTACGCGGCAAAAAACATGGAGCTTTCTATCAATGGCACGCCGCTCAAATGGTCTGTTCAACGAGACTTTTTCATCGAGGCTGACGTGCCACCGGGCGTACTGAAGAACGGTCTTAACAAGATCGAATTTCAGCAAGCGATCGCGCCAGGGACTGCGGCCGGGTTACCGATCACCAAAATCAATCTCGCCGAACGTGCTGAATAAAAACCGCCCGAGCGGAGCTGCCACTAGAGATGGTGAGTGGATAATGGAAGCGCCGCCGCTCAATGGCGGCGCGTAGATCACTCGTTATTTGGTGGTTGATCTTCAGGACCTTGAAAGAGGCGCACAGCAGCGTGAGTCACGGGCTCACGCCCAAATTCGAGCGGGGCGTGGGCGCCGGAGGAATCATCTACCTTTACGTCGGATGATTACCGCAGCAGAACTCATTGTCCTCGGCTGCCGTTCAAGTGTGAAAGAACGACATATCAGCGCTGCATTTTTGGAAATTATCGCGCACCGCGAACGGGCTAACTTTCTTTGTATTTCGTTGACTTCCGGGCCCGTTAGTATGACTGAACGAAGTGCCGCCTTTGACGTGGGTGTAGATCCCACACGCACATCGGGCGATGGCTGAGGGTTACCAATATGCAACGACGGACAAGCGTCCAGATGTGCTACTCCATGTTGAGCGGGCGGCGCAGGCAGCAGCGCTCACCGTGCCGGACATGCACCGAGCGCTACCACGCAAGAACGTTCAGCATCCGCTGGCGGTCTATGACGCATTGTTGACGCTCGATCCATCAATGTACAAATGACCCGCTAAACGCAAAGCTCCTCGACGCTCATGTTCGTGAGGTAGTAGTCTGGATAGATTCGGTGAATTGTTCGTAGTCCTGGTCGATTAACCTCTGCAAACACTTGGTCGTGATGTTGTTCGAATATTTCGACCTGCAACACGACTTTGTTTTGCGCGACGGTCTTCGTCATGCAGCGCAATACCGGAGCCTCGTGGCCTTCCGCGTCCAGTTTCATCAGGAGATTCGCACCGACCGAATCGACAACATCATCGATCGGCACAGCCTCGACAGCGTAACCCTCAAAGTCATCTTCCCATCTGATGACACTCGCGCCGGCTCGATTGCCTTCCGGATGCGTGGTGCTATCCCGAAATTTGAGAACAGCTTGCCTTTCCGAAACAGCTTTGTTAAACGAACGAATCTTTCCACCGGCTTTGTTCAAAAAATGTTCGACTGAAGCTGGGCAAAGTTGTGTCGGTCTGCTTCGAACGCGTATTGCGCTTCGAACACTCCGGACTTCATTGCAAAAAGGGAATATAAGCCCCAGTACGAACCTATATCGAGAAACATTGGATGATCGAGTTTCCTGAACCGCTCGGTAAGCTCGGCAACGTAGGCAAGCTGCTCTGGCTCCCAGGTGCCGCTCTCGATCACCGTCTTGTCGACCAGCGAAGAATTGTCCAGCAAGAGTGTCAGTCCAAGACGCTCATAAATATCGATGGGGTGATTGGATTTCTCTGGTGGCGTCTGGATAGGCGAAGATTTTATGAGTTCAATTGCTGCTTTGACATCTCCGTGCGCCGCGTAAGTTCCAATGCGAGCGATTATTTCATTTCTTATTTCAAGCACCGCGTTCTCCACCCCCCTCACAGCCTCCGGCAATTCCGTAGCGGCATGGTCGATACTCAAAAGTGCCGAATAAGCTCTGGTTAGCTGGCGAAACGGTGCAATCTTGGAAAGAAACACGGATCTCTCGTAGTATTAATTTTTTCATATGAACGGGGTCACAGAGTTCGGACTCCTAATCTCCATGTCTTGTTTTTGTCTCGACCACTCCTTTATCTGATTCCAAAAGCTTACCGCAAGTCGCGCCTCGTTTATCTCATTATTTACAAGCTCAGTCGATTAACAATCAATTGCTTACGACGGCTATTGCCCCTTAGCTTCGTAGTTGCATATATCGACTATCGGTATGCTTCTTTTCTATTGGTATTTCAGGTCAATGCCAAAAAATGTAACGATTCAACAGCCAAGCGACGCGGATTCTCGGGTTCTGAACATCGCAGGAGTCAGCCCGTTTAACTTCAGCTTGATGGGTTTGTTGTTGTACTGTATGCGTTGCATGCTGACCGTGTTGCTTTAGCATTCGATCATTTGATACGAGGATCGACCGCATGAAGCAAGAGCCGCTTTACGTCGCAAACCGCGTGGTCGCCATTGTGCTGCCCAGCACACCATTTGTTGAATGGATCAATGCTGCCGATCCCTTCCCGGCCAATACGAAGATCATGCTAGATGACGCCCGTGATGAACCAGCCGCGTTTCTGATCCCGACGGACAGTGGTGACGATCCGGACCAGCCGGGCAAGCGGTGGATTCAGCGTAACTGGAAGGCGATCTTCGAGCACATGCTTGGGGATTGGTATATCGACCCGGATTTATGGCCGCGCTACCGGACGATCAGGATGTTCAGGGAGTGGTGCGAGATTCGCCTTCACCCGACTGTTCTGGATTGCGCGGTCACACCGCTCGAGTACGACGACTGATCCAGATTCCACGGTAGCAATTCATCAACGCGGGTGATCGGATGCTCTGCGATGTGAGTGGGAACGGTCTATAAAGCCGGTCGAGCAAAGGTCGCGCGTTTATCTGGCGTTAGACCCGACGTTCATCAGCTGGCGAGGCGAACACGCAAGGTTCCGAGTTCAATGACAATAGCCGGGGACGCCTTCGACTCGGCTGGAAACTGCACCGGAGGAAAGGTTTCCGCAACTGACGCGGGCGCGACCAGTTCCGGTTGCTGATGAGTGCGGCGCCAGCGCGAAATCAGGTTGGCGTTCAAGCCATGCTCCTGCGCAACCTCTGCAATTGAACGCACTGGATCGTTGGATTGCGCCACGACCCCTTCCCGGAACTCACGTGAATAGTTCTTCGATCCCGGCCTGCGGCCTCTTGCCTTCGCTTCCATCAATCTGGTCCCCATCAAATTCTGTTGGGGACCAGATTGGCAACTTGCAACTCTCTGTGAAGACGGTACTGGCGTGACGCTTACGGTGGTGATGCAGTCAGCTACGGAGAAACTCTAGGCTTTTCAGGCGAAGCGTGACATTGGACGAGCAAAGAAGCCGAACTTCCACGTTTCTGACAGGGCGATCCAGGTGGAACTCAATTTCAATGAAGCCGTCCTTGACCTTGCCGAGGGAAATTGATCGGGATGTGAGAATGTTTTTTCCAGCATCGGAGCAAACGTCAAGGATTGCTTCACCAGCCTTCGAAGATCCTTCGACAAAATTGGCCCGAGCAAGCCAGCGTCTGGCCGGTAGCGTCCAGTAGGGGCCGTGAAACGCGTATCCGGTTGACGCGTGGTGCACGACAATGATTTCACCGACCCGAGTTCCGGCAGTGGAGCCGACCCGCGCGTCTGCGGCAGAAACCAGTACGTCTGTGCAGGGGATCTTGGTCGCTTCCCAGACATTTGCCGAAAAGTGATCGGCGGAAGCGTGCTTAACAACGTCCCATCCCGTGGCCAGAAGGGCATCCCTGAAGTACTCTTCTGTAAAACCCAACTCCAGCCAGCCCTGTTTGCGGATAGCCCACAATGACTCCCCGTCAAGACGCAAACCCCATGGCGCCGGGAAGGCATCAGTCACAGGCTCCGCACCAAAGTAGATTTTTCCGTTAGGCTTCAATGCGGAGTGAAGCGCCCGAAGCAGCCTCAGATGGTCCGCGCAATGGTGGAAGCACTCGAAGAAGACGACTGCATCATACGGTTCAGTGACCGCTTCGGCCCACATAAAGTCGCCATTGACCACCGTGATATGCACTTGATTATGCTGCGCGCGTTTCTCGATCAAGCTGCAGAAATCGGGCTCGATATCGACTACTGTCACGTCGAAGCCGGTCATGGCCATGGCAAGCGTCGTGTTACCCCAACCGGGTCCGAACTCTAATATCCGGGCGCCAGCAGGCGCTTTGATTCGCCGGAGCAGAGAGCCCACCGAGAGAAGTTGAGTTCCCACTACTTCGGCGCTATTCGTGTTGTACGGGAAGGGGCGCTGAGCGACGGCATCAATATCAAACTTGGTTCGTTCGTTGCGAACGTGATAAGCCTTACCAGCAATGCTCTGGTAAAGCTCCATTTGCGCAACCCTGTATTCGTCGCTGAAGGGGTCAATACCGACTGCCCGCGGCGCCATGCAAAATGAAGCGAAGATCTCGCGCAGTCGCGCGTCGGAGCCTGACGCATCGCACTCCGCAATCTTTGCGTCCAACTCTTCAATCGTCGTTAGAGTTTGCACGGATGTTTACCTCGCTTGAAGTAAAACGTTGGTGCCGATTATAGCCGTGTGCTCGATGAGCCTAAATTGTCCGGACCCGGAATGGGTATCGGGCTCCAAATCACGCCATCAAGGCGGAGAGATGACGCTCAAGCTTGGCGGCGTGAGCGGTCCACCCAACCGACCTCAACTTGTCTTCAAACGATGAGACGATTGATTCACGATATCGGCTGGCATCGTGGTCAAGAAACGGCTCATTGAAGCCGGGTTTCGCGAAGAAGAGAGGGGAAGGGGACCGGCCGCCTCGAATCCCCCTCTCGAAAAACCTGCCAGCTACCCATGTTGCAGGATAGCCACTCATTTCCGTTACGCCGTAGGCGAGACCGAACTAGCATCAGACACGGCAGAATGAGCCACGGGCGCATCCCCACCCCCCACAATCCTCTCTCTTTCCACTACCAACGGCCGCTTCTGCGCATAAGTCAAAATCGCGCCCACGTATTCTCCAAGCAGCCCGATGAAAAACAACTGGACCGATGAAAAGAAGAACAACCCGATCAACAGCGGCGCGCTGCCCATGACGAAGCTGTTCCAGTAAAGCAGCTTCAAAATCATATAGACCACGGACACGCACAAACTCACGCCTGACAAGAAAAACCCGGCGATAGTCGCCAATCGCAGCGGTACTTTCGAATGCGATGTAATGCCCAGCATCGCAATGTCGTACAGCGTATAGAAGTTGTTCTTGGATATCCCGCGCTTGCGTCGCGGCTGCACGTAAGGGATCTGAATCGCGTCAAACCCAATCTCGCAGATCAAGCCGCGGAAGTAGGGATACGGATCGTCGATCTGCCGGATGATCTCGATCACCTTGCGGTCGTACAGCCCAAAACCCGTGAAGTTCTGAATCAGCTTGACGTTGGCAATGCGCGTGACCATCCGGTAGTACGCGCGGCGCAGAGCAAAGAACAATGCAGATTCCTTGGCCTCAGGCTTGACGCCCACAACAATGGGCGCGCCTTCCAGCCAGTTGCGGACAAAGTCGCGCATCAACTCGGGCGGATCCTGAAGATCGGCCACCAGCAGGATCACCGCGTCACCTTTAGCCTGCAACAATCCATGCACCGGCGACTTGATATGCCCAAAGTTGCGGGCATTCACAATCACGCTGACATTCGGATCGGTCGCAGCAATGCCGCGAAGAATGCTGACGGTTTTATCGTAGGAAGCGTTATCGATAAACAAGTGGTCGTATGTGACTTCCGGAATGGTCGCGAAAATCCGCTTCGTCTCGGTGTACACCGCCTCGACATTTTCTTCTTCATTGAAACAGGGGGTAACGACCGTTATATGCTTCATGGCAGATTGAAAACAAACC
>Ga0153932_1000170_pt1 | contig 27721 bp, 22 predicted proteins | sample TSNJ016MetaG_FD_102273 | JGI IMG/M metagenome (GOLD analysis project Ga0153932, IMG submission 102273) | Attine ant fungus gardens microbial communities from New Jersey, USA - TSNJ016 MetaG | ecosystem: Host-associated > Fungi > Mycelium > Unclassified | place: USA: New Jersey, Wharton State...
GGCGAACTGGCCTCGCCGGATATGACTCGCGTGCTGGAGATGCTGCGCTCAGCCTGAGCCAGTCACGCGGTTGTGCAATTGTCGTGCGAATTATCGAAAACCTGTTTCCATACTTCGATTGAGTACATCGCGCGACCGAACACTGATCAGTGACTGAGTGTCGGCAATCGATGACCTCCGTTGAAGTGACTTCCCAGACGCAATGCAAAGGTCACGCAGCCGAAAGCTAAGCGTGGGATGAGTCGATGGCGGTCCATCGTTTCTGTCCCATTTGCGGACATATTAATCCGGCCAAATAGGAAATTCGTTACCCATTCCTCATCACGATGGCGAAATAACCACCGAAGCATCGAACTCCGCGGGAAGTGTTCGGTGTCCGTCCTAGGCTGCTTGCTGACTTTTAACTCAGATTCCCGGACGTCTCTAAGTTTTATTTAACGTCGTGAGCAACGATGACACTATTGAACACAGTGGCATTTCAACGTTTCCCCCCGGATTGGGCGTGCATCTGACGATGAACAACTGAGGGGCATACACGACACCTAATGTGCGCTTGGTTAGCTTAACATCCGCACTTGCGCTTATGCGCGTCAGTCCCCCGGGACCAAACATGCGGGTGTGATCCTTACCTCTAATTCAATGGCGACGGCGCTACCGCACGCAATCGTGCTCGTGTCTTGCCGTAACTGTGGCGATGTTCATTAAAGCGCGTTGGAGTAGCTACCCTTAATGGGCGTCAGTTGCAGTTTGAACTGCCGATGACCCAGTTCAACTCGGAAACCTCTATACGACCGCAGATTTTCAAAGAAACAGGTCGCGGGCCTGCTCAAATATCCCGACTATCTCCTCGGCGACAAGCCGGATAGCAGCGTCGCACCTATCACGGCGGCGGGTTACTTGATACACATCTCTGCTCGGTGGGCATGATCCCAGATCGCAGATTCTTAACGCCGGATCGCTGCGTCCAATGTAGTGGGGAATCAGTGCAAGGCCGATACCTGAACGCGCAGCGATCGATTGCAGAAATTGGTCCTTTGCGCGAAACGCCACGCGAGCGAGCGGGAAGTGTTCAGATAACCATGCTGCTCCAGACAGGTAGGCGTCCGCTTCGTTAAAGCCGATAAATACCAGATCGCCGTTTGCCTCTACGGACCGACAGGCATCCTCCGTTCCATAGAACCCGTAACCAACTGTGGTAAGGAGCCGCGCGATGATGTCACCGTCCTTGGGCTTATCGAACCGGATGGCTATATCGGCCTCATGCCGCTCAAGGCTGACGGACCTAAGCGCAGGGGCAAGGTCGATGTCCAACCTTGGATAGCGCATTGCCAGCTTCACTAGGCGTGATGTGAGGAAGCCAGCCGATAACCCGGGCGAGGAGCTGATCCTCACCAGCCCGGTGGGCGTGCCGTCGGCGATGCCGCGTCTAAGGACATGGGCTGCTTGTTCCATGTCGCTTGCCGCTTCGAGCGCACGAGTTCCAGCAGGCGTTAACACGTAGCCTTCAGGGCGGCGCTCAACGAGCTTATCCCCGAGACTTTCTTCGAGAGAATGAATTCTACGGGCAATCGTTGCGTGGTTAACCGAGAGCATTCGGGCGGCTGCGGACAGGCTTCCGTGCCGCGCTAGTGCCACGAAGATTCGGACATCCTGCCAGTCGATATCTGTGCGTTTTCGATCAGTCATTGATCGAGGATAGTGACTTTTCCGCGCTCTGACAATGCCGTAGATTTTGGCCATCACGCAAGGGTAAAGGAGCCCAAAATGTCAGCTATCAAGAAAGTGGTCATCGTCACCGGCGCCTCGCAGGGCATGGGCGAAGGCATCGTCAAAGGTTTTCGCGCCCGCGGCTACGGCGTTGTCGCCACGTCGCGCTCGATTCAGCCTTCAACCGATTCGGGCCTGGTGACTGTCGCCGGCGACATCGGCGACCCGGAGACGGGCGCGCGTCTGGTCGCGGCGGCCCTCGACAAGTTCGGGCGCATTGACACGCTGGTGAACAACGCCGGCATCTTTATTGGCAAGCCGTTCACCGAATATACCGAAGAGGATTATCGACTCAAGATAAAGACTAACCTCGACGGTTTTTTCTTTACTACCCGGCAAGTCATCCCGGTGATGCTGGACCAGGGCAGCGGGCATGTCGTCCAGATCACGGCTTCGACGGCAGAATTTGCCAGTTCGCGCTCTCCCGCCTTGATTGCCATGCTGACGAAGGGCGGGATGAACTCCGCGACAAAGAGCTTGGCGATCGAGTACGCCACGCGCGGCATCCGCGTCAACGCCGTGGCTCCTGGCGTCATCCGGACGCCCATGCACGATTTGGAGGCTATGGAAAAACTGGCTGCCTTCCATCCCATGAACAGGCTAGGTGAGATCGAAGATATCGTTCGAGCGGTGCTCTATCTCGAAGACGCCGCCTTCTCGACCGGCGAGATCCTTCACGTCGATGGCGGTCTTATTGCCGGTCGTTGATTTACTGAGGTCGCGATACGAGCGGCCGCCTTTCTCTTGTAAAACCGTATGCCGATCTTGAACATCCTAGTGGCCGTGAGGACACCAGTCCTGGCGCAGAGCGCACCACCAACGACCGAAATCCACAATCTATAAAAGAATCGCCGAACTGCTCTTTGACCTCATGGGCAAAACGTTTGAGGATACAACGGTCATCTTCACGAGCATGCGATCAATGACGTCGGACTGCGGCACTGCCGCCGTCCGACTATCGCAATGAGCGCGCTGGGAGTCGTCAACTGGACCGCTGACTTCGAATGCGGTTGGCCTCACCAGGCGCCTATAGCTCGGGCGCTTGGAGATTAGACGAAACAAAGCCGGTCGGCAGCCGGACGCTGATTGGCCAATAAGCGACTGTGATAACACGTAGCGAAGTCGTTAGCAATGGTTCCAACTTAGCCTGATATGCAGTTGATCATGTTCAGTGTTCTGCTGACATATCTCTTTCCATCGCTTGGATTACCACCGCGCGCCCATCGGATCGTCGAGCGCTTCGCTGCATCTGCGATCGCGCCTCCACATTACGGCATAAGCGCAAGTGGTGGATCGCCGCAATCTATGGCCGGATCACAGTCATTCTGAAAGGCCCGCCGTTGGCGGCTGCATGAGCTACTGCTTCGTTCGCGTCGTCCAGCGCAAATGCGGTGACGTTAAAGTGCCCAAGATCTAGCAGGCCCGCGCGGATCAAGCCGGTCATGCGCGTCACTGCTTCGGGCGAATACATCCATTTGCCGCGCACTGTGATGTCATTGCGCATAATCCAAGGATAAGGCAGGTCGAGTCCGTCGCCGCCAAGCATACCTACACCGCCCATTAGCACAACGCGGCCGTAAGGGCGCACAGCCATCACTGCCGCGCGCACCGTCGTGGTTGTCGCCGATGGCGGCAACAGATCGATGACGCAATCAACAGGGCCGGGAGCGCTCGCACGCATGCGCTCCCGGTCATCGTCCTCATTGCCCGAAAGTTTCACGGTCTGCACACGATCACCGAATCGGCGCTTGAGATCTGCGAGCGCAGGTTCATTGCGCCCAGGCGCGACGACGCAGTGTGCGCCCATCGCGAGAGCTGTCGCGACGCAAGCACTGCCAAAGTTTCCGGTCGCACCGCTCACCAGCAATATTTCGCCGGCTTGGAAGTTGGCGGCGAGCAATCCCCCGTAAGGCACGAGCATGGTGTTGAGTGCGCACCAGCGCGCAGCATCGCGTGGATCGATCTCGCCGATGCGAATCGCATTTTCAGTCGGTACGCGCACCTGTTCGGCGAAAGTGCCGTCGTGAAAATGCCGTTGCAGGCGCATGCCGCCTTCTCCCCGTGCGCTCCAGCCCTGCAGGGTGATATCGGGCATCAGGGCGTCATCGCGTGAACGCACAGTCGGGTCGCAAAACACCCAGTCACCCTGCTTCAGGTGGGTCGCGTCCGGGCCGCTTGTGCGCACACGACCGATCGCACCGCACCCCGGTACCATCGGTAGGTCGATCAGGTAGCGTCGTTTGCCGTTGAACACTTCGTTCGCGTAGGACAGCACTGGGGCGGCGACGACATTAACGACGACTTCGCCCGTGCCAATTTCCGGCGTCGGCATTTCTGCGATATCGAGGGGCTGGCCAAGCGTCTTCAGGATTGCAGCTTTCATGGCATTTTGCGTTTGTATGGTTGGGACAGCCCATTCTGGCAGGCTTAAAATAGGCAACAAGGCCTAGCACTATCCTAGGACTCAAGCGACCCTCCTACCGGGGAAAACAAACCATGGCGACAACGAGCCGAAGTGAATTTGGCGATTTTTTGCGCTCACGGCGCGAGAAAATAAGCCCTGCCGAACTTGGGCTTAAGAGCGGACGACGACGCCGTACGCCAGGCTTGCGGCGCGAGGAAGTAGCGGAGTTAGCGGGCATCGGCGTCGACTGGTATGTCCGCCTCGAACAGGGACGTACGGTCAGTCCATCCGATGCCACGCTCGATGCTCTCGCCAGCGCCCTGCGCCTTGGTAAGGCCGAAGCGGCACATCTGCGTGCCTTGGCGCGCAATGGCGATCACCGAGGCTTTGCGCCAGAAAGCGTGCCGCCGGTAATCGAGCGTCTTATCAAGAGCGTAAACTTGCCCGCTTACGTCACTGGCCGACGCTGGGACATTTTGGCCTGGAACGCTGCCGCCGCGGATGTCCTTGGCTTTGATCGCCTCGACGCATCGAATCGAAATATTCTTGCATTCATGTTCATCGAAACGGATTCGCGTCGGCTGTTCGGCCGGAGCTGGACTGACGAGGCGCGCCGCATGGTAGCGCTATTTCGCGCGACTCACGATCTCCATGCTGGCGATCCTGCCTTCATAGAATTGGTTGAACGCGTGCGCGCCCATAGCCCGGAATTTAAGAAGTGGTGGAATGCACATGACATTCGCGGGAGTACGTCCGGGCAGAAAGTGCTCACCCATCCGGAAAGGGGCGCACAACGCTATGAATACGCCACGTTTCAAGCGAATGACGATCCAGCGCTTAAGCTTTCGATCTACACGCCTGTCTGAACGCACACAGGGTGGGGGAAGGACCTCGTATTTCGGATAGGTACCAAAGCACATCTGCCCGTACCCATTGATGCTCTCTCGACTTCCGACATGATCGAGGCAGAAAGCGGGGCGAATATGCTGCGAAGCTATGTGCCTATTTCTGGAAGCAAGCCCGCTGCACTGACCCGCGATGCACATCTCCCGGACTGTATATGGAGGAAATTGTACGTCACTATCGGGTCATTCACGGCCAGCCAAAATCCTGCAAGATAGCAAGCGGCCACTCCCGCAGAATAGATCTTAATGAGCGATGTTTTTGATAGTTAATCACCCATTTGCAACCTTCCTTTTTTTGTGGAATGTGAGAACAATTTTGTCGGCCGTCGAATCGCCTCCACTCCCAGTTATTTGGACCCGCCAACAGCTGTTCCTGAGAAGCATGGATGACCGGTTCGGGTGGACTCTGCCCCGATGGGGCCCGATCAATGGCGACTCACTTCCTCAGTTCAGCGTCGGACCGTGTCCGGCCAATTCCGGACGCTCATATATGCGATTCAGCGGACATTCAAACGGCTGGTTCACTCCGAAATCTGTCAACGCCTTCCATTGTCCGTTAAGTAAGGAGCCGTTTGCGCCGTTGCGCCAAACATGGATGCGGAATCGATTGTTCGCCTGTCCACATAGCCACCGGATCTGCAACCAATTGACGTTGTACGGCCTATCGACGCTACGACAAGACCTGTCCTTTCACCAATCGGCCGGCTGCACTACTTGTGTGTCGCACGACCGGTAACTACGTTGAGAATGTTTCAGCCTGCTCAAGGTTGCCGCTAGTCATGAGGCCCGGATCTATCGACATAGTCGTCATGGTGATCGCAGCAAAGCAATCCAGACTCCGTTTCGAACTCGGCCGGCTTGTCGAAGTACTGCGAATGGACATGGCCGCTGTCCGCCAAGTCCATGAACTCGGCGACGACTTGGAGCTCGGCGGCGATCTTGTGGAGATACACAAGGTCGCGCGTACCGATCGGGCGCCAGCTTTCCCAGAGTGTACGTAGAGAGTTTGCTCGAACGCCAGATGGAATCACGTAGCCGTCTTTTCTCGCAATTCTTCGACCAACTCGTTATTGCGTTTGTGGAGCCGCTCAACAACGTACTCATTGAGCTTTTTTGGTGGCTCAGGTTTTTCCCTCGAATCGCTCGAGCGCTTTGTGCTTCAAGTCCTTCAAAGTCTCCTTTCTAGTGATCTCAAAGTCGTTGATCACGGGTAGTTCTTTGTTGTGGACATCCGCAGCAGCGCGAAACGCGTTCTAGCGCGCCATGCTCTCCGTTTCGAACCGGGAAGACCGAAGCAACAAAGCTTGATGGCGGGGCTTTCCAGCCTTCTTAAGGTCTGTGAGCGAGCGACGAGCAGAGATTGAGATCGGATTACCTCGCTAAATTTTCTATGTTGTTGAGGTAGACGCGAGAAACGTCGAGAAACGCAGCTTGATGCGGTGACCTGGAGACACTTTAGGTTGGGCATGGCCAATCCTTGCCCAAGACAAGAGTGCTCGGCCACACCGCACCCTTTCCCTTAGTGGTTACGGAAAGGTGCTGAACCGCACCGTACTTCATTAGCGCCACCGTGGACACCTGAATTTTCAATCTCTCCTTGAGCGCGTTACGTGGCCGAAAATTACTGATGGAACGGCTGGTGAGCCGAGTGCCAAATGTTGCGAACACGCGGACGCTGGTCAATCTAGTTATGCGTTGTCTGCCCAATCTGATTTAATCAGACAAATTACTGCTTTACTAAAAATTATTTGAGAGGGATAATTATTTTAGATTAATAATTTGGGATAATCGGATCATGGCATACCATCGCACCCAACTTGCCGACGAGATGGCGCAGCAGATTCTCCATCCGCGCGGCCTTGATACGCAGCTTCAGGCCGGCGTGTTCCTTTCCGGCCCGCGCCGTATCGGGAAGACCACCTTTGTGCGCCAAGACCTGATCCCCGCTCTACAGAAGAAGGGTGCGATTGTTGTGTACGCTGACCTGTGGAGCCAGGCGCTCGCAAATCCGGCGGACCTCGTGACGATGGCGGTGCAACAAACGGTGGGAGAACTCCAAACGCCTGCTTCCGATCTGTTTGAGCGCGTCTCGCGGCATCTCAAACGCGTTTCGTCGATCGACATGGGCGCTGCAGGCTTCAAATTCGGCTTCAAGTTGGATCAGATCGGGAAGACGTCCGGCCCGACCTTGGCGAAAGTGTTCACGGAACTCGTTGAGAAAACCCACGCGAATGTCGTGTTGATCATTGATGAGATCCAGCATGCGCTCGGTAGCGCGACTGGGAACGAACTGCTGCTTGCGTTGAAGGCCGCTCGCGACGCAGTGAACCTAAGCCCGAACATGCCGGGGCGGTTGTACATCATTGGAACGGGCTCGCATCGCGCGCAGGTGCAAGAGATGGTCATCCGGGGGAATCAGGCGTTTCAAGGCGCCGTGTCGCAGCCATTCCCGCTGCTCGGCGAGGACTATGTAGCCCACGTACTGGCTCAGACGCACGAGCAGCTGGGCGCGCGGTCACCGTCCCTCGCAGCTGCGCTCAACGCGTTTCAGCAACTCGGCAGCCGGCCCGAGGAGTTGCTCAAGGCTCTAGTGTCGCTTCGAGATAGCCCGTCGGACTTGGGACCGGATACGCAACTCCCCATCATTGTGCAGGCGCTGCGTCAGTCCGCCGCCGATCTTGAGATTACGCGGGTCGAAGGGCTAGGGGATCTCGCGATCGCGGTTTTCAACCGCATCTGCCAGAGCGATGCTCCGGCTGGTGGCCTTTACTCGGCTGAGGCGAACAAAGTCCTCGCCGCCGAGGTCGGCACTCCGGTGTCCCAGAGCGCGGTGCAGAACGCGCTTCTGTCGCTCACTGACGCGAATCTGGTTATGGCTGTAGGCAACGGGAAGTACGATGCAACCGATCCGTTCGTCAAGACGGCGTGGCGAGAATCGCGCGGCTTGGCGTCAGCGATGGGGATCGATATCGCGACGCCAGCGCGTAAGCGAGGCTCAAAACGCGGACAGCAGTAGCGTGGATCGACCACGGGAAGACAGCGCGCCGGCATGAAAACAAGAGTTACCGGGAGCTGTTGTCGCCGTCGGCGATGGTCGGCAACGCCAGCCGATTTGGGCCGAGCGATCAATACTCAGCCACCGAGCAGGTTGGTGCCGCGTCTGCCACCGCTTGTATAGATATCGAACAGTGCTGAGAAGAAGCGATCAAAGGCCGGGGCGCGCGGATCACGCCGTATTGTCTCGCGTAATGACAATGACTCGATTATTGCGAGGGCCGTGCCATATTGTTTTTCTGCCCAGACTTCGCCGACCACGCGGAGCTGGTCCATGCTTTGTGCGAGATCGGTCTGGGCGCAGTACCAGAGTTGCCCCCAAACATTCGGCCAGACGACGGCGAACCACTCCGCTAGTTCAAAAGCGGACCGGGCTCGGCCTGACGCGACGTTCACCTGACGGCGTGTTTGGACATTTGAGCATCGGTCGCACACCGATTACGGTCACTGGAACTGCCAAAATGTGACAGCAAATGGAACCGTGCGGGCTGTTAGAGTGGCCGTGAGCCAACGAATGTGCTATCTAGCCTGACACTCGTTCTCATTTCCGCGATGAGTTTTCTGGCGCACTCCGAGCTTTGTTCAACGGTTCATCGCATCCGGACTCAGCGAGAAAACTGCCCGTTTTGCTTCTCGCCATAGTGCGCGAGAGTCAGCCGAGAAGCCGGATAGCCCCCGCTATGTGTGTGAATGCCGTAAGGGCCCAAGTTGCGAAATCAATCTCACTCCCGACGGAGCGGCTATAACGTCAGGGATGCGATTCACCATGCATGCGGCTGAAGTGTGCACTCCGTCCGCGCGGTCGACCCGGATTTTTGATGACGGTCTTCCGTCAACCGTCCACATCATGTGTTCGGCCTCACCCTCTGCCAGAATGCGCAATTCGATATGCGCGCTTGCCGTTGGACCTTCGGCGGTTTCGACTGACGCGACGATCCTTAGGCCAAGCGAGGTGCCGGGGTCTAGCAACCTATTCAGGATGCGGCACCACACTGGTTGATCGGATAGCACCGGCTCCCGCCGTTCAGTCACGTTCGTAATGGTGAAGCCAAGCGCGTGCATTACGTGGTGCGGAATGCCTTTGTACAATTCACCTAGTTGGCCAGGCACTTTGGCCACCTTTTGCGCAAACTCGGCTTGCGTCATGTCCACGCCATAGGCTCGCATCATCCGCTCATTCGCTAGCTCAGCGTTTGTGAGGCTGTGATGATTGAGCGAGCGAAGTTCACTGCAAGGCCCTGCGATTAGGATGCCCGGCCAGATACGCGAGAAGTCCCAGATACCGGTGCCCGTGAACGTGACGCTGCCCTGCTTGGCCAAGGCGTCGATCTCCTCGGCCAGCTTCGGATCAGCGCCCTGTGGGAAGTAGGACTCGGAACCGTGGCAGATAACGTTGATGCCAGCCCCAAGAAGACGTTGGTAGGCCATCAAGTTAAGACTCAGCCTTTCAGTCTGAACAACAAGCGCGATGTCCGCTCCCAAGGCAGCATAGTCGGCAGTTTCACAATCCTGAACGATGACCCCTAGATCTTCATTCAGACCAGCGAGGCGCCCTAAATCTTGGCCAATTTTGGGACCTGCTCGGTTCACGGCCGCGACGATTGGCCAACCTTTTTCAGCCAGGATGCGCACTGCCTCCATGCCATAGAAGCCGACGCCATAGATCATGACCCGGGGCTTGCGTCGAGCTTGGTCTTGAGTGTCGCTCTTCCCACATTCGGTCAGGTTCATAAAGGGTCGCTTCGACAGGTGAAGTGGCTTGCTCCAGCGCATGGGACAGAACGCGGGTGAGATCTGGGCGAGCCGCGAGGCGCCGCTTCTGCGCTTCGTGACGCTCTATGACTTTTGCGCCCTTAGGCTTCGGCCTCGCAGCTTTGTTTGCGCTCTTGCAACGACAATTTTCAGGTCTACGAGAGGAACGCATACTTGAAGTTCAAAGCCGGTAGCGAAGGCCTCCTCGGCCGCACGCAGTTCCATGCGATCAAAAAGTCGCCGGCGCGGAAAGCCGCATGGCTCACATTGGCTACTTTGATGCATTAAACACCACTTGGTGAATTTGCAGACAACCGTTCCTACGGAACTCATTCTACCTTTTTAGTCTATCAGGACGGTTCTCAAGCTCGTATTGGAATCGGTACATGCTTTGCAAATGCCACCGGCTCTATTACACGTGGACTTTATCTACTTTTAACGCTTTGGACTTTTCAGACGCTTGCGATGCGAAGCTTCTAGGTCGTTCAAGCAACCCCCGTCCCCTCCTGCCTTGGAGGTCATTTTTAAGCAACCGTACATGCGGTACGAGGTGACATTTCGTCATTCACTTCCTTCGAATTGTGTGGAAGACGCTGTCGTCTTCTGGGCAAATTTTGTGGCGTTCGCTAGGACCCTCCGCTAAAAGGTAGGGTCAAAACAGCAAGCTCTGGAACGTTGGCTAACTCGAGGCTGGTCCCTTGTGCAAGTTGGTGTAAGAGCGAATAACTGCTTGAAATTATTTGGATGGACAACTAAGGTGTCGCACTTCAGATCTAAGAGACACCCAATGCCCACCGCGTACCGAAGCAAGACCCGTCTTTCTGCAGCTTACACAATATTACTTTTTCCTTTCCTGGTCTTCCGATCGGCCGACGTTGTGGCCGCGTGCAACACGACGGGTCTTTCGACAGTTTGCGACGCATCTGTGCCTAATCCCGCCACCGGCATGATCGGAACGGGTCCGAACGCTTCCGAAGATAACCGCACTATTACTGTAGGAGCCGGCTCGTCCTTAGCAGTCGGTGACTCGAGTGCGATCAGTGTCGAAAACAGCGCAAACATAACGGTAAGTGGAAATGTGAGCGCGACAGCGGTTTCCTCCCAAGGCCTTTACGGCACGGGTGCTAACGCCATTGATTTCCTTAACAACAGCAAGCTGAAGGTCCAACAAGGCGGTCAGGTCGTGACACTTGGCACTGAGGCCTACGGTGAGCCCATAAATGTGGAGGGGTCGGGTAATAGCATCGTCAACAGTGGCTTGATAAAAGGCACGCACTCGGTAGCCATCTGGTTTCAGAACACCTCAGGCGCCAACACGGTGATTAATAGTCCGACCGGCATTATTCAGGCCCCAGGTAATGTCATAGGTTCGTCGGGCAACGGCGCGGTTGACTTCACCAATTATGGGCAAGTGATCGGTGATCTTAACTTCGGAGGCGGAGACGACGTACTCAGGCTTTATACCGGCTCTTCAATTTCTGGGAGTTTTAGTGGGGGAGGTGGAAACAATAGTATTTTTTTAAACGGCCTTGGCGCCTCCAGCTTGCCGGGTAATTTTACGCAGTTCCAGTCGCTTTACAAACAAGACTCTGGAACCTGGACGCTTACAGGAACGATCACCGGCGTCACGCTCTCGGAAGTACAAGCCGGCACGCTGGTATTGACGGGCAACAATAACAGTTATACCGGCAGGCTCCTGGTCGACGCAAGCGGCACGCTCGAAGCGCGAGCCCAGAGCCTGCCCCTGTCGATCAGCGACAATGGCCTGGTGCGTTTCGTCCAACCAGATGCGGGGACATACACCGGTTTACTAGACGGTACCGGCTCCGTGGAAAAAACCGGCGCCGGCACGCTTACGCTCGCGCCCACTGCGCCGGCCGGCAACACGTACTCCGGCGGCACAACGATCACCCAAGGCACCGTCGCGCTCGCGGCGGACAACGCCCTTGGTGCGGCGACCGGTGCCCTAACGTTCAACGGCGGCACATTACAACTGACCCGGAACCTTGACTTGGCAGCCACACGTGCGGTTTCGGTGAACGCACCCGGCGGAACGTTCGACACGCAGGCTTTTACTTCGACTGTGGCACAAGGCATTACGGGCACCGGACAACTGACGAAAGCGGGGACCGGCTCTCTGACTCTCACCGGTACGAATACTTATACCGGTGGCACGACCATCGCCGCAGGCACTCTTCGGTTGGGCAACGGCGGAACCAGCGGCAGTATCACGGGCGACGTAATGGATAACGGGGCGCTGCTGTTCGACCGGTCTGATGTCGCCGGCTACGCAGGCACGATATCCGGCTCAGGAGCAGTTAATCAAGCGGGCGTAGGCACCACTGTGCTGACAGGGGCGAGCACCTATACCGGTGGGACGTCGATCTCGGCGGGAACCTTGCAACTGGGCAGCAGCGGCACGAGCGGGAGCATCGTTGGAGACGTGACCGACAACGGACAGCTTGCATTTGATCGCTCGGATGTCGCAGGCTTCGCTGGTACCATTTCCGGCACTGGTTCAGTGTCTCAGATAGGTTCAGGCACCACGGTGCTGACGGGCGCTAACACGTACAACGGTGGGACTGCGGTCCAAACCGGGACCCTCGTGGTCGGCGACAGCGCGCATCCATCGGCCACCATTGGCGCGGGCTCAACGACTGTCGCACACGGCGCGACGCTCGGCGGGTATGGAACGGTCCTGGGTTCCGTAGACAATGCAGGTGTCGTTGCTACTGCCAATGCATTGCCTTTCACCTCGGGTAGCCCGAGCGGAACGTTCACTATTGCTGGCGATTTTACGAATCGTGGCGTGGCCCAACTCGGTGTGACGGGCAATACCATTGGCAATGTGCTGAATGTCGGCAGCAACTACACTGGCGTTGGCGGCACGCTTCGCCTGAACACCTTGTTAAATCAAGGCGGAGCCGCCTCCCAGTCCGACCGCCTCGTCGTGAACGGCAACACTACTGGCAACACCGCCATCCAAATAAATAAAGCAGGCTCAGGTGCACAAACGGTTGCCGACGGCATTCAACTGGTGCAGGTCAACGGCAATTCCGCGGCAGGCAGCTTCGCCCTTGGCGCGCCAGTTCAAGCGGGCGCTTATCAATATCTCCTTTATCGAGGCGGAGCATCGACGCCCAGCGACTGGTACTTGCGGACTACTCTAGAAACGGCGCCCGGAGTTCCTCCCACGACGCCAGCAACGCCTGCTGCACCGGGCAACCCTCCCTCTCTTGCCGCGCCGGCTTATCGTCCCGCAACTGTCGGATATACGATGACGCCTTTACTAAATCTGGACTACGGCTTTTCGATTTTAGGGCGGCTCCATGAGCGTGTCGGCGACGTCGCCAGTCTTTCTGCGGTGCAACCCGGCAGCAAGGACGGCGTTTGGGGACGCATTGGCGGCGAAAGCTTGGATGCGAACTCCGATGATCGTTTTTCAAGCGATGAGCGCACTTTCTTTGCGCAGCTGGGCAAGGACTGGACACTCGACAATGCCCCGGCGGGCGGCAGCACACACGCAGGCGTGACGGTCACTCTTGGGTCCACGTCGGCGTCTTTTGAAGACAGTGCCAGGAATATCAACGCTCAACTGAGCAATACGACCGGCTCGGTTGAGACGCAAGCGCAGTCAGTAGGCGGCTACTGGACCAAGTATCTTTCCGACGGGACCTACTTCGATGGTGTCGGCCAGTTGACGCACTACCACAACAAATATGGCGACATTTACAGCGACAACGCGGCCCAGAATGGTTACGGCGCGGGCGCGTCTGGAGAAATCGGCAAGCCGTTCGTGCTTGGTTCGACCCGCATCGCTATCGAACCGCAAGCGCAGTTGCTGTATCAATACGTTCACCTGAATGCGACAAAAGACGCGATCTCATCGGTAAGCGCGAATTCAACCAACGCCTTGCGCGGGCGGCTCGGATTCCGTTTGTTCACGGCGAATCTCAGCAACAATTCGAAGGATGGTGCGGCCACACCCTATTTCACGGCAAACGTACTGCACGACTTCTTCTCTCCCGGCCAGACCGAAGTTGGCAACGCGTCGTTTGACTCGGGGATGAACAAGACCTGGTATGAGCTAGGTGTGGGCGTGACGACGAGCGCAGGCAAAAATTCTGAGCTATACGCGAATGTAAAATACTCGCGAAACTTCAGTGGGGCGTACCGACAGGGCGTGTTTGGCCAGGCGGGTTATCGTTATAGTTGGTGACTGGTCAGGATTCGTGGCGAAGTGAAACGTGGGGCACAGTGACTTGAGGTCTTTATCTTTTGGAAATTTAAAAAAGCGAAATTCGCTGCCGAGTTACGTCGTCGCGCGCTTGATGGGTCCAGAAACAGATCCGTACGAGGGCGTCGTAGCATATGCCAACGCTGCGAACGTTCAGCGGCTTTGTAAAGCACTCAACCTATCCTCGAAGACGCTCCACGCTGCGATGGCGCCGTCACCAAGTAGATCCCGATATTGCCAATCCTTTCGATATTGTGTCGCTTGCGTGGGCCGTGGGTACCGCAGCCTACTTCTCCAATCACCCGGCCTTAGTATGTGCTCAGCGCACCGCACGCGGATTCTGGCGGCTCGCCGTCGATGCAGATATGAAGCGTCATATATCCTGAGAGCTGAGTTGCTTGAGACTCCCTATCGTTGTGTCAACTGTCGCTGGAACTACGGGGGGACCAGGCTTCAGTCCCAATCGGCACTTCCCAATGCGGCAAGAGCATCGGACTGCATTCACGCGGCTCTGCCATCAACGATTCTTTCGCTGAGCAGAGCTGGCAGTCGTGATCCGTCATCACCAATCCACTGATCCATAAATTACGCGGTAGGAAGGGTTCGCGATGCTGAAAGACAGGTGCCGCTCCGAATTTGGAGACACATTTCCTTCGCATAATTGACTCCCGTGGAAACGAAGGGTTTGTGGCGAAAGCTCCGCGCGAAAGATCTGGAGTGACGAGATTACTATCACAACGGTGACAGATTTGCTTTTGCCTACGTCTGTAGAGTCCGACACCTTCGCCGCGTGGTACCTCGTAATTCCAGCGCTTCGCGACAAGGTAGAAAATTCCGCGTTTTCTGGTCTAGCTAACTGCTTGCTATTGCTGTGAGAACGCGTGGCAGGTTCAACTATCGCACAGGCCGCGAAAGCTTATCTTGCGATTCGAATTTGATCGCGGATGGTCGTAGTGACTTCGACATTGGCGAATCATTGCCTTATGCCCGATTATCCAGCTCCGGCACGCCGCTATTGCGGTCGGCGTAGGCTGCCTGGAAGGTGGGGCGCAGCTGCCAGCGCTTCCAGTAGGCATCAAGATGCTCGAAGCGCTCGTCGAGCGGCGTAACGTTGACCGGGAACTTCGAAAACGCAATCGCTGTCGCCAGCGTGATGTCCGAGAAGGTCGGTTCACTCCCACCGAGCAGCCAATCACGGCCGTCGGCCAGATGCTGGTTGACCAGCGCCGCATGCGCCAGTGCCTCTTTTCGGCAATGTTCGCCCCAAGCTTCATTCTTCGTCAGTTCCAGCTTCATCCCGAGCCCGGTGTGCAGAACATGGAACGCTGTCACGATGTGATAGAGGATATGCACCCAGATGCGGTTATCCCACATATTGTCGAGGCCCTGTTCCAGTGCGTTCTGGCCCTTGATCTTTCGTCCGGGGAAGGTTTGGTCGAGGTAGCGGACGACGGCGGCTGTTTCAGAAATAAGCTGCCATCGGCCAGTCGCAGCGTCGGCGTTTCGCCCCACGGATTCATTTTCAAGTGCCGCCATTGCCGTTGCTCGCCCACCGGCGTCATATCGTAGATCTGCTCCTCAAACTGATCGGCAATACCTTTCTCGTGCATGAACAGACGCAGGCGTTGTGGGTTGGGGAATGCCGAGGGCGAGGTGAAAACGTGCAGTTTGGTGGTCATTTCATTCGTTCCTTAAAGTGCGTCGAGGATGGCGGCTATTTCAGTCTGGCGCTTGGCTTAGCTGGTGTTTCGCTATCTGCACAAGCAGTGAACGTACGTTATTAGCTTGTTACACGAAGATAAATGGGGTAATAATCAATTTATCTATTACATTGCGGAACAAATCATGGCCACCGTTGACTCGATTCAGCTCGGCAACATCGAGCAATTTTGTAAGGCCGCAGAGTTGGAAAGCTTCACGGGCGCGGCCGAGGTTTTTGGCGTAACCCCGGCGGCAATCAGTCGATCGATCAGTCGGCTCGAACAGCGTCTTGGTGTGCGCCTCTTTTCGCGGACAACGCGCAGCGTCAAGGTCACAAATGAAGGGGAGCTTTATTGGAAGGAGTGTCAGATAGCGCTCGATCAGATCGCCGAGGCCGAGCGCGCAATCACCGGTGCACAGACGGTGCCAAGTGGGCTGCTACGCATCAGCGTTAGTGCTGCTTACGGAACGTATCGCTTGCTGCCTTTGATGCCCACGTTCACCGAGGCCTATCCACAGATCGAAATCGAGCTAAGTATCTCGGACAAGATCATTGATTTTGTTGAAGAGGGTTTTGACCTTGCCATTCGATTAGGCATTCAGCGTGATTCGCGACTGGTGGCATACAAGCTGGAGGATGCGTCTTTAGGAGTGTTCAGTACATCGGATTATTTAATGAAAAAAGGCACGCCGCTATCGCTCAAGGATCTTGAAGAGCATAACTGTATTCAATATGTGTCCCCGAATACCGGGCGACCCATGCAATGGTTGTTCACTGATGAAAAAGGGGCAGAGATCGAACAACCTATAAGGAGCCGAATGCGGGTGCTTAATGATGCGCTAGGGTGCGTCGCCTGGCTAAATGCGGGCGGCGGCCTTTACCAGACCTATCGTTTCGCGGCGGCCGAAGCTTTGAAGCGAGGTGATCTCGTGGAGGTCCTTCAGAACTACGCCGGGCGCTCCCAACCGTTCTCCATCCTCTATCCACAAAATCGTCACCTATCGGCGAAAGTGCGTACATTTGTTGATTTCTTGCGGTCGGCGGTAAGCGCATAGTCAGCGCGTTGGAAAACAAACAGCATAATCAACTGTCGAGGCCGACGTGAAAGCTTAATGACTCGTGATATTGGGCTTATAGTTGAACAGTAAAATGACGATAACATGATACCTCGTATTTGGGTATGCAGAGTTTGATTTTATCGAAGTTTCTACTCAGTTTTTTCAAAGTCCTTCCAAAAATTCTTTCTTCATTGACTTTGAGTAAGCTGAGCACGCGACATGAGCCGCGTTAGCGGCTGCATTCACCATCGCGCTGGCATTCACCGGCTTGCATAGTGAGATAACGATAGGTGGTGGAACCGGCTTCAGTGGAAGCTCTACAAATTCGCCGCTTTGAAGTTCTTTCGCGACGAAAAGACCAGGTATTCCGGCGACGCCATATCCATCGCGCACTAGTTGAACAATCGCCGCAACTGAGGGCGAACATGTGATGCGCGTTTGCTCAGTTTGCATCCTTTCTTTGCGCGCAAGTCCATGCACGATGCTTTCCAGCGCCACTTGTGGAGCTGTTCCGCGGCCGAACGTAATGATTGGTCGTTGCAGGACTCGTAGAGCCAGTCCAGTCGCGCGCGTCGACAGCAAGCCGCGTCGCGCAATCCAGCGAACTGGGTAACTTGCGATTGCACTAGACGCAATCTTGGTACTTTCAATCCCTTCGACCCGGATGACGAGATCGACCTCGCCGCTTAGCAAACGTCGCTGCAGCGCCGAACTTGAGTCGACGGTGAGGTCGACATCAAGCTTCGGATAGTTGGCGCTGAGATAGGTCATGTAATGCGATAGCCAGCTATGCACCACCGTCTCGATCACCCCCAGCCTCAGCTTACCGCCGACGACCGCTTCCTGGCCTGCCGCCTCGCGCAAAGTGCGCGCGGCATCAACTACGTTTCTCGCCAATCCGAGCAAGCTTTGACCAGATGTGGTCAAACGAAACGCCGTAGAAGAGCGGTCGACCAGTTCCGTTTTTAATTCGTCTTCCAGCGATTTAATTCGCAACGATATGGTCGCGGGCGTGGCGTGAAGGACACGCGCTGTGGCCCGAAAGCTTTCTAATTCGGCTAGCCTCACAAAAGTCTCGAGGAAACGAGTATTCATGAGGGAACTAGCCTAAAAAACTGCATGGCGTCATGCAAACTGCGCGCTTGGTCGTTCATTGAACTTGCAGCGGCCGCCGCCTGTTCGACCAACGCAGCGTTCTGCTGTGTGGTGCTATCCATTTGGGAGATCGCCTTGTTGACCTCTTCAATTCCTACGGTCTGCTGTTTCGATGCGGTCGCAATTTCTTCGACAATCAAGGTCACACGTTTGACCGCCTCGACAATTTCGGACATTGTTCTGCCTGCGTTCTCAGCAAGCCCGGCGCCGATCTCAACCTGCACCAGCGATGAGTCGACTAAGGTACGGATCTCTTTTGCTGCAGTTGCACTACGTTGCGCAAGGCTGCGTACTTCGCCCGCTACCACAGCAAAACCACGGCCGTTTTCACCTGCGCGCGCGGCTTCAACTGCTGCGTTCAACGCGAGAATATTCGTCTGAAACGCAATACCGTCGATCACTGCGGTGATCTCCGCAACTTGCTTTGATTCGGTTGCCATTGCACGTACGTTTTGGACCACATCATCCACTGCGCGACCGCCTTGTAACGCCTGTGCCGAAGCGCGGGCAGCCACGTGGCTTGCTTGTGCAGCATTATCGGCATTTGCCCTGACTGTTGATGTTATCTCGTCCATGGCGGCCGCGGTCTCCTGCAAAGCTGCTACTTGCTGCTCAGTGCGGCTCGACAAGTCCGCGTTGCCGCCAGCAATCTCGGCTGCGGATAGCTTGATGGCATCAGCGGAGCTTTTTACGCGTGAGACGGTTCCAGCGAGATTGTCGCGGGTTTCGGCAATCGCCGAGATGACGCTCTGCGTGTCGCCGGCCACTACGTCGATTTGCCCCGTCAGGTCGCCCGACGCAATCCGCCTTGCGAGGTGCGCAGCAGCGACGGGTTCACCGCCAAGCGAGCGGTGCACGCTTCTCACAGCAAACGAAGCAAACAAGGATATGCCTGCGCCCAGCGCAAATAACATCAAGAGAGAGTCCCGCAAAGTTTGATAAAACGCGGCCTGAATATCGTCCTGATATGCGCCGGCGATCAGATCCCAGCCCCATGGCTTGTAGCGTTTTGCATAACCTAGCTTCGAACTTGGTTTGGTCTCACCCGGCCTCGGCCACCAATATTCTAAAAACCCTGCCCCTTTCGCGGAATTGCCGGTCGCGGCGATGTCCTTGTAGAGCGCGTTACCCTTCGCGTCTTTCCATTCCGACATATCTTTACCGTCTAGCTTCGGGCTAGTTGGATGCATGACCATGACCGAATCGGCTCCGACGATAGTCACATAACCGCCGTCGGCATACCGCATGTCGCCGATCCGCGCGACGGCTTCTTGCTTCGCGGCGTCAACGGACATCTTGCCGCTTTTCACTAGCTGGTCCAGACCAGCGACGACCGAATAGGACATCTCCACGACGTTGCTCAGATCGCGGTGACGCTCCGACAACTGGAGCTCGCGTGTCTGGTAAGCGTTCCAAAAAGTCAACGCAAACAGCCCTAGCCACGAAAGCACAAGCGGCATCCATAACTTCTGACGCAAAGACATACGATTCATTTAATTTTCCAGTTGAAAGAGCTACGGATTGAACATGCGTACAGGAATGTGCCCAGTCCTTACATATCGGCAGCCCATAGGAATTATTAACTCCGAAAAGGATTTATGCATCCACGGATGCTGGTCCTTTCTGCGGTTTTTTTCAAGCGATCAATGCTCCTCGGCACACCCCTTTTCGCGCGTTCAAACCCGCCGCACAGGCGCTTGTGTTCTCGTTCTGACTCGATCTGACTTTCTTTTTCACTAGACCATAAGTACGTAAAAACCCGTATAAAAGCGTTAATAAAACCTTAACGGCAATGGCCGGAATAACTCGCTGGCGTTGACTATTTTGGGCCTCTAATCTTCGTTCCATCGCCTGGTAGTTCGCAACTTCACTGCAATCGTAGGAGGCCTTAACTATGCCGCATCTATTTCGTCAGCAAGTACGTAGCAAGCGTTTTACCGGACCGACGGCTGGTCATTGCGGTGATTTTGCGCAAGCAAATCTCGCGATCATTCCGAGCGCTTATGCGCCGGATTTCTTGCGCTTCTGCGTACTAAACCCCAAGGCGTGCCCGCTGCTCGGCGTTGGGGAGCCAGGACAGTGGAATGTCGCGGCGCTCGGGCGTGATCTTGACGTTCGCACCGACGTACCGGGTTACAACGTCTATCGCGATGGCGTGTTGAGTGAGCAACCTGCCGATATAGTGGAACTCTGGCGCGACGATCTGGTGGTGTTTGCTATCGGCTGCTCGTTTTCGTTCGAGCAGATGCTGCAACACGAACGCATCCCGTTGCGCCATGTCGACGAGGATGTGAATGTGCCGATGTATCGCACGAACATTTTAAATCAGGCTGCCGGGCCATTCGGGGGCAAGTTGGTCGTCTCCATGCGTCCCATGAGCGGCGCGCATGCAGTACGCGCAATACAGATCACAAGCCGATTCCCATCAGTGCACGGTGCTCCGATCCATTTGGGCAGTCCATCGGTGCTGGGCATCGAAGACTTAATGCAGCCAGACTTCGGCCAATCCGTTTCTATCCACGAGCATGAAATACCTGTCTTCTGGGCGTGTGGCGTCACGCCGCAGAGCGCTATCGAAAGCGCGCGGCTGCCCTTCGCTATCGCACATCGGCCAGGGCACATGCTGATGACCGACATCCCCAATTCATCATTGGCTGTGCTCTGAGCACAGCCTTACGGACATGGAAAAGATTATGGATACTGAAGCGCAATATGCGAACACGCGAGTGGAAGAGCTAGCCGAGGAGCCTGCCAGCACTGGCATGTTCGGGTGGTACAAATACACCACACCAAGCGAAAAGCGTGCATTCTGGAGTTGCAAGATAGGCTACGGACTTGATGCGATGGACACGCAGTTTTTGAGCTTCGTGATTCCAACGTTGATAGCGACCTGGGGTCTGAGCAAAGGTGAAGCCGGTTTGATCGGTACGGTGACGCTGCTGACGTCGGCGCTGGGAGGCTGGGTCGCCGGCATCTTGTCAGATCGCATCGGGCGCGTGAAGACGCTTCAGATCACTATTCTTTGGTTCGCGTTCTTCACGCTTATCTGCGCGTTCGCCCAGAACTACACGCAGTTACTAATTGCGCGTGGCTTGATGGGTTTTGGTTTTGGTGGGGAGTGGACGGCGGGTGCTGTGCTGATTGGCGAGGTCATCCGCCCGCGCGATCGTGGCAAAGCAGTGGGCATGGTGCAGGCGGGCTGGGCGCTCGGCTGGGCGGTCGCCGCCGGCCTCTATACGCTGGTGTTTTCGTTCCTTCCCGGGGATATTGCATGGCGAGCGTTGTTCGCGCTGGGGATCATACCCGCGCCGTTCGTGATCATGATCCGCCGCCTGGTCGATGAGCCCGAAGTGCACAAGGAGCAGAAACGACGCGAGTTGCAAGCGAACGATCGCAGTTCCTTCCTTGAGATTTTCGGTCCCGGAGTTTGGCTCACTACGCTGCGTACGGCCATTCTCGCGACAGGTGTGCAGGGCGGATATTACGCCATCACTACGTGGCTGCCGACCTACCTTAAGACAGAGCAGCACCTGAGCGTTGTCGGCACAGGCGGATATCTTGCCGTGATAATTGCCGGGTCATATGCGGGATACCTATGCGGTGCATTCCTCAGCGATCGCTTCGGGAGGCGACTCAACTTTATTCTGTTTTCGCTCGCCTCGATGATCATCGCGCTCGTCTATACGCGAGTGGCGATGAGCAACACCTTGCTTCTCATTCTTGGTTTTCCACTTGGGTTTTTCGCCTCAGGCATCTTCGCCGGTATGGGTGCGTTCATGACTGAGTTGTTCCCCACGCGGATCCGCGGGTCCGGTCAAGGCTTTTGTTACAACTTCGGCCGCGCTGTGGGCGCCACATTCCCGTTTTTGATTGGCGCTGTCGCCCAAGAAATGCCCCTTGGTATCGCAATTGGAACCTTTGCTGCGGCTGCCTACGGTGTAGTCATTCTTGCGGCAATGACGCTGCCTGAGACGCGCGGCGCCAAGCTTATATCTTAAATCCTTGTTTGAATTCGGACCATTCTCATGACGCAGGTTGTTTCAACACCCATTCCACGAGACCGTCGTTGGCAATTTTGGATCGACAGGGGAGGTACGTTCACCGACATCGTGGCACGTCGCCCTGACGGACGGATTGTCACGCACAAAGTGCTTTCAGAAAACCCCGAGCGATACCGCGACTCCGCTGTGCATGGGATCCGCGAGTTGATGGGCGTTCCAAGTGATCAAGCCGTGCCGGCAGAGTTGATCGACAGCGTACGAATGGGTACTACTGTCGCAACGAACGCGTTACTCGAACGTAAAGGTGCGCCAACAGTACTTGCGATCACGAAAGGATTCGGCGACGCTTTGCGTATTGCGTATCAAAACCGACCGAAGTTATTCGTCAGGCATATCGAATTGCCGACTCTACTGTACAAGCAGGTCGTTGAGATTGATGAACGAATCGGAGCGCATGGAGAAATAGTGCAACCGCTCGACGCAGCCCAGGCCCGCGAAGCGTTGCAAAGCGCTTTTGACAACGGAATTCGGTCCTGCGCGATCGTCCTGATGCACGGGTATCGCTACGATGCGCATGAACTGAGACTCAAAGACCTGGCGCAAGAGATCGGCTTCACGCAGATATCAGTGAGTCACGAAGTTAGTCCGTTGATGAAGCTAGTGTCACGTGGCGACACCACTGTGGTCGATGCTTACCTTTCGCCTATCTTGCGTCGCTATGTGGAGCAGGTCGATTCAGACCTCGGGGCCGTCCCGCTGCAATTCATGCAAAGCAATGGGGGCCTTACTGACGCACATCGATTCCAGGGCAAGGACGCGATCCTCTCGGGGCCTGCTGGAGGAATCGTTGGCGCAGCGCAGGTGTCGAAGCTTGCGGGCTTCGACAAGATTATCGGCTTCGACATGGGCGGCACTTCCACCGACGTGACGCACTATGCCGGTGAATACGAACGCGAGTTCGCTACCGAAGTTGCTGGCGTCCGCATCCGTGCTCCGATGATGAAAATCCACACGGTCGCCGCAGGTGGCGGCTCGATTTGCAGCTTCGATGGCGCACGTTTTCGAGTCGGACCGGACAGCGCTGGTGCGAATCCCGGACCGGCATCGTATCGCCGCGGTGGTCCCCTGACCGTGACCGATTGCAACGTGATGACCGGCAAAATCAGCCCGCGGTGGTTCCCGCACGTGTTTGGCTCGGAGGGTGATTTGCCGCTCGATGCGGATGTGGTGCAACGTAAGTTCGCCGAGGTAGCGGTCTCGGTTGAAAAGGCGACGGGAGTATCGCGATCACCAGAAGCAATTGCAGAAGGGTTTTTGAAGATCGCGGTTGAAAACATGGCAAACGCGATTAAGCAGATTTCAGTGCAGCGCGGCTACGACGTCACGCACTACACCCTAGCGTGTTTTGGTGGCGCCGGCGGGCAACATGCGTGCCTCGTCGCGGATGCGCTTGGGATGACCCGTGTATTCATTCATCCCCTGGCAGGCGTGCTATCGGCGTATGGCATGGGTCTCGCCGATGTCCGTGCAATGCGCCAACAGGCGCTTGAGACACCGCTGGATCGCCAAGTTCTGGCCGGCTGCGATCACGCATTTGAGCCTCTGGAATTAGCGGCACGGAACGAAGTCGCGCAACAGCGCATTCCCGTCGAGAACATTGTCTTGCGACGCACGCTGCATATCAAATACGACGGCACTGATACCGCGCTCGAAATCGACTTCGCATCTGAATTGGCCGGCATCGTAGAAACGTTCGAGCGTCTGTATCGCGCACGCTATGGCTTTCTCATGCCGAACAAGAAGCTGATTATCGAGGCGATCGCGGTCGAAGCGATTGGTCGTACACAGGACGCTAAAGACGAGCAGTGGCCGTTAGCCGAAGGTGCATCCAGCAACCCGGAAGCGCTTGCGAACACCCGCATTTTCTCAGGTGGCGAATGGCTTGACGCTCCCGTATTTGATCGAGATGGGTTGGCGCCGGGGACGCGAATCAGTGGCCCGGCGATTGTCAATGAGCGCACCGGGACAACGGTGATCGAACCCGGCTGGCAAGTCGTGGTCAGTAAGCACAATCATCTCGTCGTCGAGCGTACCACAGCACTTGTCAATCGCTATGCTGCCGGAACGCAAGCGGACCCTGTTCTCCTTGAAGTTTTCAACAACCTGTTCATGTCGATCGCTGAGCAGATGGGCGTGACCCTCGCGAACACATCGTACTCTGTGAACATTAAGGAGCGTCTCGATTTTTCATGTGCGCTTTTCGACGGCAGCGGCAATCTGATTGCCAATGCGCCGCATATGCCTGTTCATCTCGGATCAATGGGCGAAAGTGTGCAGGCAATTATCGATCGACGTACAGACACGATGAAAGCCGGCGATGTCTATGTCCTTAACGCGCCGTATGCGGGGGGCACGCATCTGCCAGATGTGACCGTGATAATGCCGGTGTTCGCCGATGCCGTCCCTACACCGACCTTCTATGTTGCTGCGCGTGGGCATCACGCCGATATCGGCGGCATAACACCTGGCTCCATGCCACCAGACTCCACTCACGTGGACGAAGAAGGGGTATTACTCGACAATATCCAGCTCGTGGCGGAAGGACGCTTGCTCGAAAAGGAAATACGTGACCTCCTGAGTTCCGGCGTGCATCCTGTGCGCAATGTCGAGCAAAACGTGGCCGACCTACGTGCGCAAATTGCCGCTTGCACAAAGGGCGCGCAAGAGCTCGAACGCATGTGCGAACAATTCGGCCTGGATGTCGTGAGTGCCTACATGCAGCATGTGCAGGACAATGCCGAGGAAGTCGTACGGCGAACGCTCTCCGTTCTTAAAGACGGCCGTTTTGAATATGCACTGGACGATGGCGCGAAGATTGTGGTGTCGGTGTCAATTGATCGCGAAACGCGCTCAGCCGTCATTGACTTTGACGGTACAAGCCCGCAGCAGCCGAATAACTACAATGCGCCTTCGGCAATTTGCAAGGCAGCGGTGTTGTATGTGTTTCGCACACTCGTTGACGACGATATTCCGCTTAACGCTGGCTGCCTGAAGCCGCTTGAGATTCGTATTCCTGCAGGATCGATGCTCAATCCACATTATCCAGCAGCTGTGGTGGCGGGAAATGTGGAGACCTCGCAAGTGATCACGGATGCGCTCTACGGCGCGCTCGGGGTGATGGCTGGGGCACAAGGCACGATGAATAACTTCACGTTTGGTAATGACCAGTTTCAGTACTATGAGACCATTTGCGGAGGTGCGGGCGCCGGTCCTACCTTCGACGGTTGCAGCGCGGTTCAGACACACATGACGAATTCTCGGTTGACTGATCCTGAGGTGTTCGAGTGGCGCTTTCCTGTGCGTCTCGACGACTTCCGCATCCGTCGTGGGAGCGGTGGGACCGGATTGCATGCTGGCGGCGATGGCACTGAGCGACGGGTCCGTTTTCTTGAGCCAATGACCGCCGTGATTTTGTCCAATCGGCGACGAGTTGCTCCATTTGGACTTGCAGGTGGCAAGCCAGGAGCGGTAGGCGTGAATTGGGTCGAACGTAGCGGGCAGACGAAGCGTGAGACCTTCGGTGCGCGTCACAAGGTGCAGATGAATTCCGGAGATATCTTCGTCATTCAGACGCCTGGCGGAGGAGGGTACGGCGAAAGCGCGTAGCGTTTAGTGCTCAGACTGCCGCCAAGGACGCACTGAGCACGCGCTGACAGTCGCTGTGAACGGTGCTCCTTCATCGGACAACGCGGGCAGGCGCGAAACCCGTTGGACTGGTCTGGTCGGCGGTTGCAATAAAGTCGAGATGCCGCTGGACGGTTTCCCTCAATTTGCTGTTGGCGTCCATAGGGGAGCGGTCGGCCATGAGCGGTCGTTCGGCATCGGTTTCCAGCTTGTTGTCAATCTCAGTGGCTAACTATCGTTGCAACACACGCCCCAGCACTCTGCCGAGTGCAGAATTGGTCAATGGTATCTGAGCGTAGAGCGTTTCATCCACTTACATACGGCCGGGTAGTGACACGCTAATGCGAAATGTTTTCGAGCGCGACATCGCGCGTCCTTGGCCCAAGTAGTCCTATTGCGCAGATGACAATCACCATCGCACCTGAGATAAACACGAACACGCCGTTCACACCGAAGTCCTTCAGAAACCATGCGATGACGAATGCTGAAAACATTGCCGAAAGGCGGCTCCAGGAATAGACAAAACCAACAGCGCGAGCGCGGATGCTTGTTGGAAAGAGCTCCGCCTGATACGCGTGATAGCTGAACGAAATGATATTACCTGCCAGGACCAAGCACACGCCAAGACTGATTAGCAATACGGTCTCGCGCGCCTGACTGAACATCAGTCCACACACCACGTTTATCCCGGCCATTGCCATAATCACGGTCTTGCGCTCAAATTTATCGGCGATCAGCATGCCGAGTAATGGACCAAGCGGGGCGGCCAGCGCAATGATCGATGCATACATCAAGCTTGTCGTCACCGTGATGCCCTGTTTGATCAGCAGGGTCGGAATCCAGTTAGCGAAGCCGTAGTAGCCCATCGTCTGGAACACATGAAAAATGATCAGCATTGCGACGCGTTTCCGGTATGGCGCGACGAGCAGGTCACGGAAAAGGGTGCGGGATCGTACCGGTTCTGGCAATGCGGGCGCCGGCAACGCACTGCCATATTCGGCTTGCACCCGCGCTTCGATTTCTGACATGACCTCGTCTGCTTCTTCAAGCCTCCCTTTTTGCGCAAGCCAGCGTGGGCTCTCAGGCAAACGCCGTCGAATCCACCAGACCGCAATTGCACCGACAACGCCAGTCAGCACGACGCAGCGCCAGCCATCGAGGCCAAAGAATGTGCGCGGCACCATGGCATACGAAAGGAATGCTACAGCGGGTACGGCGCAGAACCCTACCGCCTGTGAACACGCCGATGCGCGACCACGAATATGCTTGGGCACGAGCTCGGAGATATATGTGCCTATCGTCACGACCTCAACGCCAATTCCAATACCCGCTATAAAGCGCCAGAGGTTCAATCCGAAGGCGGTGTCTTGGAATGCCATTACGATATTTGCCGCCGTGTACCACAACAGCGAATAGGTGAAGACGGCGCGGCGGCCGAATTTATCGGCGAGAAAACCGCATGCGGCAGTCCCAAAAAACAGTCCGGCAAACAGCGCAGCGATGAAACTCGCGACGCCGCTCGTGCCGAACAAGCCATGGGTCGTGGATGTCAGGATGCCACGGCGGACCAGTCCGGGCGCAATGTATCCGGAGAACATGAGGTCGTAGAGTTCGAAGAAAAGTCCGAGGCTTAGCAACATCACGAGCTGCCAGATGGTTCGGGTCGCGGGCAGCCGGTCGAGGCGCGCCGATATCAGCGCGGCGCCCATCGCGACGTCGGGGTGAGGCGGCGCCTCGAGCAACGCGTCGGCCGCTCCGCCGAACGGAACGGTGCTTACCGAAAGAACCGTATTGCTGGACGATTTCACAGCCTGTCTCCTGTAGGGCGGTCTGTTGCCGCTTGTTAGCATGTTGTTTTCTGAGCTCGCAGTCGGCCCGGACTACGCAGCTTTCGCCGGCTCGGAGCCGGTCATCTTTTCAATATCGGCGCGAGCATAGCCCAGTGATTCGAGCACTTCTGCCGTGTGTTCGCCAATCTTCGGGATGGCGCGGCGAGGTTGCA